>Ga0208039_1001200_pt1 | contig 11151 bp, 9 predicted proteins | sample June2015DPH_20_1_2_FD_184722 | JGI IMG/M metagenome (GOLD analysis project Ga0208039, IMG submission 184722) | Peatland microbial communities from SPRUCE experiment site at the Marcell Experimental Forest, Minnesota, USA - June2015DPH_20_150... | ecosystem: Environmental > Terrestrial > Soil >...
CCACTCCCTTGACTTGTACTCCATGCCTATCATCGTATAATGCAACAGCCGCTATTGACGCCACTGCCTTGCGGCGAGCCAGCGTCTCTTGAAATTCACTGAGGGGAACGTCCCATGACCCTGCATCCACCCTTGGAAGTCTCCGCGCGTGAAGCCGCCGGAATCCACTATGTCGGCGTGCATGGCCGCCTCACCATCGGAGATCCCAGCGAGCGTTTGCTCGAGTTCGTACAGAATCTGGTCCAGCAGGGCGCGCGCAAAATCGTCGCCAACCTGGACGACATTCCCCAGATTGACAGTTCCGGCATCTCCGTCCTCGTGAAACTTTCCATCTCCCTGGCGCGCCTCGGCGGCTGCTTGCACCTCGTCATCGGCGAGGGCCGCGTGCGCGACGCCCTCACCGTGACCCGCCTCGTCGAAGCCATTCCCACCTTCGAATCCGAAGAACAGGCGCACAACTTCTGACCTGCTTCTTGAAATATTTGTCTATGTTGGTGCCCAGCGATGCCAAAGCAAACAACAAACTTACTTATATGGGCAACTGCTCTCCTTTCCTATCTGATCTTAAGCTTCGTCAACCCGATTTCGCTGAGAGCGCAATCCACCCTCGATTCGTTGTCCGATCAAATAGCGACCGGGATTGTGCAGGAGAAGAAGTCGTCGATCTTTCCGAGAGTTGTTGTGGTGGATTTCCCCGATCCTGCTGCGGGGATCGACGCCCTGAGCGCGTATCTCGCCGATCAACTTTCGACCTCGCTGGAAAGCAAGCTTCCATCCGGCACCATCATTCCCCGGAGAAAACTCGTCGATTTCCTAGCGTCGCGTCGCCTCTCTCCATTGGATCTACAATCCGTCTTCATCGCCTATTGGGCTGCCGACAATCTGGGCGCAAACGAAATTCTGTACGGAGAAATGTCATCCTCCGGAGATTCCGTGCGCCTTGATCTGAAGCTTTTGCGGATTGGGACGGCGAAAGCAGCGGCAAATTGGGAGTTTGGCCTCCTCAATAGCGAGGAAATCCTTGCTCGCAAGGGCAAAGCCCTGGATTTACCCGACGCTCCTGGCGCACTCAAACTAGCCTTACGGTGCAATTCGAAGCGATCTCTTGCAGATTCGCAAGCTTTCATCAAGTCGGGGGGAACGCTACCTAAGATGATTCGTTGGCCGAACCCACCTTATTCGGCGGAAGCAAGAAAGAAGAATCTATCAGGGAGAAGACAGTACGACGCCTTCATCGACGAACTGGGTAACATAGTCCTCGCGATACCCCATCGTCCGCTCCAGCCCGAATTCGACGACATTGCCATGCAGACGATGAAATCTTGGAAGGCTCAGCCTGCCACAAAAGACGGCAAGCCTGTGGCGGTCTGCACAGTCTTCGAGGTGAATTGGAGACTTTACTGAACCGGCCGCGGACTCTAGCAGGTTGCTGCAAAATGCGTTTCGCCGTCATTCCGAGCGAAGCGAGGAATCCCTCTTCGATCAGAATGCCAAGAAAAGAGAGATTCCTCACTTCGCAGACTCCGTTCGGAATGACGAAATCGGGGTTTTTCAGCAACCTGCTAGACTGAGTTCCCCTCCCAGAAGGAATTGGCGGCAACTTTGCATTCTGTTATACGTACGATAAGAAGTTCCTGCCCGCGGCACAGCTTCCAAAACGCCCCAATGCGCGCCCGGGTTCGCCCCAGAATGGAGGCATCCATGGAAATGACCGTGGAACACCTGGGCTCCGTGCAATTCGAGATCAAGACGCGCGGCCACGCGATCGTCAGCGACCAGCCACTGGAGAGTGGCGGCTTCGACGAAGGCATGACCCCGCCGGAATTGTTGCTGGCGTCGCTGGGCGCGTGCGCCGGTTATTACGCGGCGCAATATCTGCGCAAGAACAAGCTGGCGACGGAAGGAACGCGCGTCTGCGTGAGTTGCGAAAAAGTGAAGGACCCGGTGGCGCGCATGACCAATTTCGTGGTCGAAGTGGACGCACCGGTCGAGTTGACAAAGAAACATCGCCAAGGACTGGAAGAGGCGGTGGAGCATTGCCTGGTGCACAACACGCTGTTGCATCCGCCCAAAATCACCCTGAAGGTGGAAGGGGCCGTAGCGGCAAGGAAATGAACATAAACCGGCGAGCATCTTGCCGGGCAATTCCCTCAGTATTTTCATCATGAACCTGGCGGCCGTATGCGCCGATTCATGGACGTGTGATAAGAACGTCGCCGAGCACAAGCGCATCCATTTGCGTGCGCAGAAAACAATCGAGCGCCTCTTCGGGGCGGCAGACGATGGGCTCATTGTCGTTGAAAGACGTGTTTAGAACCACCGGCACACCGGTTTGGCGAGCGAACTCGCTAATGAGGGCGTGATAGCGCGGATTTGCTTCGCGGGTCACGGTTTGCAGGCGCCCCGTGCCGTCCACGTGAGTAGGCGCAGGGATTTTGTCGCGTTTGTCGGCGCGCACGGAATACGCCAGATTCATGAACGGGGAAGGGTGCGACCTGGTGAACCACTCGCCGGTTTTTTCCGCAAGGATGGAGGGAGCGAAGGGGCGGAAGATTTCGCGGTGCTTGATCCGCCGATTCAGAACTTCCTTCATTTCCGGGCGGCGCGGATCGGCCACAATGCTGCGGTTGCCGAGCGCCCGCGGACCCCATTCCGCGCGCCCTTGATACCAGCCTAGAATTTTCCCTTCCGCGATGATGCCTGCTGTGCGGCGCATCAGTTCCGGCTCAGGTAGTTCCAAGATGGTGTAGCCGGCTTGAGAGACCGGACTGGCCTGAATGGCGGCGCGGATTTCCGCGGGCGTGTAGCCCGGGCCCCAATAAGCATGGTCCATCACGAAGGAGCGAGGTTTGCCGAGGAGTTGGTGCCAGACGTAGTAGGCGGCGCCGACCGCGAGCCCTCCATCACCCGCGGCGGGATGGACATAAACCTGCTCGAAGGGTGTCGTGTCAAAAATCTTGCCGTTGGCAACGCAATTGAAAGCTACGCCGCCAGCGAGACACACTGCTTTCGCGCCCGTCTGCGCCGCCAGCTTTTTCAGCATGCCCAAATAGACTTCTTCGAGGCGCGCCTGCAGCGAGGCCGCGAGATCGCGGTGGCGCTGCTCCAGAGGTTGTTCCGGAAGGCGGGCGGCTCCGCCAAGCTTCCTGGACATGGCATCGGAAAACATTTTGCCAAGGACCGGCGTTTTGTCCGATTCGGCCCAGGACATTTCCGGTCCGGTTTTGTGATGGGTGAAATAGTCGAGGCCTAGGCGAAAACCGAACTCGCGGCCGTCGGAGTTGAAGCGCACGATATCGCGAAAAGCGTCCAGATACTGCGGCTGGCCGTACGCAGCGAGACCCATCACTTTGTATTCGTCGCCGAATTTCAAGAAACCGAGATATTGCGTCACGGCGCTGTAGTACAGGCCGAGGGAGTGGGGGAAAGCGATGGCGCCGTCGATGTGCATGCGATTCCCGTGGCCGGTGCCCCACATGGAACTGGCGAAATCACCGAGGCCGTCGGCGGAAAGCAGCGCGGCATGTTCGAACGGAGAGACGAAGTAAGTGCTGGCGAGGTGAGCCTGGTGGTGCTCGACGCGATGAAAGGTGGCCTTCATTTTCGCGGGGTCGCTGTCAAAGGCCCAAGCGAGCGCCGCGGGAATGCCCGTGAATTTCGAGATGACCCTGATGCGCTCGCGGGCAAAGGAAGGCATGCGCAGGGCATAGAAGAGCTTGGTTGCCAGCCGCGCGTAGGGATTTCGCGGGACGGCAACGTGATCGAGATCCGCAAGCGTGAGGCCGGCTTCCTTCATGCAATAGCGAATCGCCGCCACGGGGAATCCCGCCGCATACTTAACGCGATTGAAGCGTTCTTCCTCAACGGCGGCAATAAGCCGGCCGTCACAAACCAACGCCGCAGAGGCGTTGCCGTGATACGCATTGATTCCGAGAATGTTCATGCGCAGAGTTGCCAGTTTACCTCCATTGGCGGCGTGTTTCCGAGGGCGGAGTCAAGGAGCGGATGTCCGCAGCTAGTGCCGTTCCAACTTGTTCCAGCAAATCCCTTTGAGAATACTCTCTCTGTGTTCGCGTCAGATGCTTGGACCGTCATTTGGCCCAAATAGTTGGAACGGCACTAGTACAAATGCCGGCGGCACCATTCATTCAGCACATAAAGCGACCACGGGCGGGACCAGGTTGTCTGGCCATTCAGAAAATTATCCCACACCATGCGGACGCCTGCCGTATGCAAATGAGGCGCGAGAGCGGGCGCCAGGTTCGCGAGACTCTCCTCGATGCGCGGTCGTAGAGCGCCACGCAACCATTCTTCCCATGGCAAGGTGAAGGTACGCTTCTTCTGCTGCAGGATGCCCTGTGGAAGGAGGTCCTGCACAGCGGCGACGAGCAGCGCTTTGTGCCGGCCGGGCTGCACGCGCGCTTCGTCGGGGAGGGCGCACATGAATTCGACGAGCGCGGTATCCAGCAAAGGCACGCGCACTTCCAGCGAGCGGTCCATGCTGACGGAATCGGTGTCGCGCAGAAGAGTACTGGCCATGTAGGTGCGCATTTCGAGCCAGGAGATGCCGGCGATGGGTTCGAGGAGATGAGCATGGTCCGCCACGCGTTCGAGCCAAGCGAGCCAAGTGGGGTCGAGATTCACACCATCCGCAGAAACGGTGCTGCTGCGGAAGAGGGGATGAGTGAGCCGCACCAATTCCGAGGGGGGAAACAGAAGCCGCGTGAAGAAATAGGGATGAGGGAGCGCGTCCGGCATGAGCCAGGCATCGGTGGCCTTGCGAATAGCATCGGCCGAACCGCGGTGCCCGAGGAATGTGCCGACCAGAGGAGAGCTGACACGACGGAAGGCGCCCGGAACAAACCGGGCGATGGCATCCATGCGCGCAAGCTTGGGAGTGTCTGCAAAGCTCTGATAGCCGGCAAACAACTCGTCGCCACCGAGGCCGGAGAGGGCCACTTTCAGGCCCAGCTGGCGCGCCGCACAAGAAACGAAATAGGTGTTGATGCCGTCCATGGTGGGCTGATCAAGGGCCGCAACGGCTTCCTCCAGACGGACGAGCATGTCGGCGCCCTGCAAAGGCACATCGGTGTGCTGCGTGCCTGTGTGTTTGGCCACTGCCCAGGCAAGCAACCCTTCATCGTAGGCGCTATCGGGAAAGGAGAGCGTGAAGCTGCGAATGCCGGGCTGTTGACGCGCGGCGAGGGCAGCGATGGCGCTGGAGTCCAAGCCGCTGGATAGAAAAAGTCCCACAGGGACATCGGCAAGGAGATGTCCGCGGATAGATTCTTCCAGAAGCTCGCGCACGCGGGGGATGGCAGAAGAGAAATCTCGCGGGCGCTTGGGATCGCGTGCCGCGGGACTCTGCAGAGAATCCCACCAAGGACGCGTTCGGGGAACTTTGCGGCGCTCCGGGAGATGAAGAAGCAGGCGATGGCCCGGCGGGAGCGAGAAGGTGTTTTCGATCAGAGTGACGGGTTCGGAAACGCTTCCGAACAAAAGATAAGAGGTGAGGGCATCGGGGGAAATCTGGCGCGGCAGGGTGCCGGCCGCCAGCAGGGCGCGCAATTCCGAGGCGAACACAAATCCTTCGGATGTTTGTGCGTAATAAAGCGGCTTGATGCCCAGCGGGTCTCGTGCCAGGAAAAGAACCGGGACCGTGGCGTAGTGTTTGCGCAGATCCAGAAGAGCAAAGGCAAACATGCCGCGCAGCTCGCCGAGAAGATCTTCGCCCCACTCTTCCCAGCCGTGAACGAGGATTTCCGTGTCGGACTGCGTTGCGAAATGATGCCCAGCAAGGATGAGGCGTTCGCGCAATTCGCGGTAGTTGTACAGCTCGCCGTTGAAGACGACGGCTACGTTGGCGGATTCGTTCCAAACGGGCTGGTGGCCGCCGGCAATGTCGATGATGCTGAGGCGGCGCATGCCCAGGGCGAGGCCCGGAGCGCGCGGGTCGTTGACAAGGAACCCGTCATCATCGGGACCACGATGGCGCATGGCCGCAGCCATGCTCCTCACACGAGACTCGGCTTCTTTGCTGTTAGAAGCGTAGGTGAATCCGCAGATTCCGCACACGCGGCTATTTTATCTCCGGACTGGTGAAAAATGCTGCCGTCGCGCGGCTGAGCTTCGCACGCAGGTGGAAACGCGGCACCTGCAGGCGACTATCGGCCAGCCAGGCGAGTACTATCCGCAGAAGCAGGAGAAAGATCAAAAGGTTGACGGAAAGAAACAAATACATGAAAGAGCGGCGCTCGAGCAGAAGGCCCCAGTCCACATACTCATCCCAAGCCGGGAAAACTCGGTCGAGAACCTGACGCAAGAACAATCCATGAAGCGGCAGCGCCGCCAGTCGCACATGCGCATAGCTTTCGTAAGAGTAATCGGGGATGTAGCGCGGGATCAGGCTGACTGCTTCCCGAAAAATTGCGGGATTCTGGAGGTCCCGGAGCGTAAGCAAATTGCCGTGAGCATCCTTCATAAACGTGCGGTAGGTTGCGTCAACAATGACCCAGCGTCCATCAATATAGACTTCGGCAACCACATGTTTGGCGGTGCGCTGCGGGAAGCAGCAGGAGGCGCCGCGATTCGACGCCCGCGCTCCGGGTAAGATTTAGGAAGGCGTTCGTGGCCGTGCCGCACACTTCCAGGAGTTGGCGATAGTTAAGCGTGTCTTCCGGATCGCGTGGAGAGAGCTGTACGGCAGGGGTGGCTTCCAGGCGCGGCGGGCCGTTGAGCATCCACGTGAGGATGGCTTGCGCTTTCTCTTGAGGGGAAGCCGCTTCCGGGATGATTGCGTCGGCGAAACCTCTCAAGTATTGCCGGACGGAGTATTCCCACACCCCGGTCCAAAAGGTGGCAAGGATTGCCGCGGCGAGCAATAAATTGCACGTCCGCCAGCACGAGCGGAAGATTCGGTGGCTGTTCACCCGTCGTCCCTTCGGACCTGGGGGGTAATTGTCCTACGACTTAGAGTGTCCTGCAAGAGCCGCATAAACATTAACCATTTGCTCAATTGGATGATTCCAGCTCATAGCGTCGAGGACTGTTGCACAGCCGGCCTGAAACCTGGCATAGAGAATACCATCGTGAAGGAGCTCCTGGATGCCATTCGTGAGAGCGATCTCGTCGTGCTTCACGACGAGTCCGGCAACACTGGCAAGTAGAGGCGCGATTCCGCACTGATCGGTGACAATCACGGGCGTCCCTGCGGCTGCCGCTTCGGCGGCGGTATTGCCGAAATTTTCGTTCTGTGAAGGCAAGACGAAAATGTCTGCGTCGCGATAGGCCTGCCATTTCGCCGTGTCGGCAAGCGCCGGGGAAAAGTGGACGCGGCCTGCAGGGGCGATGGAGGCCGCCATCTTTTTCAGTCTGGCGAGCATGCCGGCTTCATCCGGCCCAACAAAGGCAAGATGCATGGGAGCTTGCCCGTGAGTTTCCGAGGCGACGATCTTCGCAAAGGACTGCAAGAGGAGATGGGGGCTTTTCTTTTCCGAAAGGCGGCCAAGGAAGAGCAGAAGCTTCGCCTCCGGCGGGATGCCCATGGCTTCACGAAAACGGCCCCGTTCGGGCAGGACGAGAGGGCCTTCAACGCCATTGCGCCGCAGAACAATTTTCTCTTTGGGAATGCCACCGGCGATGAGCTCGGATTGTTCCTGCTCCGCCGTGGCGACAATTGCGCCTGCCCCGGCGAGCATTTCGCGCCCGAGGGAACGGTGGTACATGCGCTTCAGCCAGAGGTTGCGCACACGTGGCGCAAACATGCCGATGGGCTCAACAACATAGGGAATTTTCTTTTCACGGCAGGCAGCGGCCACGCGAAGACCGAGCAAATCGTACAGCCCAAATATGTGAACGACTTCAAATTCCTGCAATCGTGCGCGCAGGAAACGCGGCAGGGCAGGATTCCAGCTTGCCGCGCGATAGTGGAGCCAGTTGGCCAGATAAATCGCCGTGACACCCGCGGATTTGCGCCTGCGGCCAAAGGGATCGTGTTCGGCGCGCGGTTCGTTTGGAAGTTGCTGGAGCCGCTGGTCCAGCCCCCAGTCAGCAGTGAGAACGGTTATGGCGTGACCACGGGAGGCAAGCCCTTCGGCGAGCGCGCGTACTTTTACGGGCGGACCGCCAAATTCGAAGAACGGCGCATAACTCTGGGTGACATTCAGGATTCGCATAGTTCGCGGAGAATTTTCTTGAAGGCTTTGGCGAAAACGCTAAAACGAAATTCGTTGTGGACGCGTTCGCGGCCCCGCGCGCCCATCTCCCGCGCCACTTCGGGATTGGACAGCAGGGTGTCGATCGAGGTGGCCAATTGCACCGGGTCGCCGTGCGGCACCACGTAGCCCGTCACGCCATCCTGGATCACTTCCGGCGCGCCACCATGGGCGCCGCCGATGACCGGCTTGCCGCGGGCCATGGCCTCGAGATAGACAAAGCCGAAACCCTCGCCGCGGCTCGGCAAAGCAAAGATTTCGCAGGCGGCATAGCAGGCGGAGAGCTCTCCGTAGGTCAAGCCAGTGAGGAAATGGACGTGCCGGCCCACGCCACTTTCCCGTGCGAAGTCTTCCAGCCACGGGCGGTCATCGCCAGCGCCGATGAACACAAGTTGCAGCTCCGGCCAGCGCAGCAACAGACGCGGCAGGGCGGTCATTAAGGTGTCCATGCCCTTGTAGCGCTCGCTCGCCAGCCATCTCCCCACGGTCAGCACCACGCGGCCCGAGGGAAATTCCGGCGGTAGAGTTACGGCCGGCTCGCCCACGATTTTTGATTCAAAGTCCGGATCAAGCCCCCAGGGAAGAACGCGGACGCGTTCCGGCGGCACGCCCTGAAGGCTGACAACATAATCCGCCGTGGCGCAGCTGGGAGCGAGGACCAGAGAGGCGTGGCGCAAGGCGCGGCGGCGCAGAGGAGAAAGCGGCTCCCAGACTTCGATGCCGTGCGTGCAGACGATGCTCTTCATGCGCGGCGCGACCAACTGCATGGCACGCACAATTGGCGCCAGATTCACATGAGCTGCGAGCACGAGTTTGGGACGCCGTCTGGTCGCGCGCAAGGCGGTTGCGACAAATCGCGCCTTTCCGCGCGCGGCACCCGTGAAGACAAATTCGCGCTCGCCAACACGCATGCGGTGCAGTTCCTGCGTGTCGTTCAGGCTCAACATGCGGTATTCCATCTTCCGGGAGGCGGCGAATTCGCTGAGAACGAACGCCATGTGGCGGCCGGCCCGCTGGATACCGCCGGGTGCGTCGAGTTCTGGGAACAGTCCGATGAGCACGCGGTGAGTCTGACAAACCCGCGTGGGCGAATGCAAGTGCTCCGGTGAAGAAAAGTTCGCGCGGGAAATTCAAGCGCGGCGCTTGCGGGTCAAGCCGACAAGATCGATAAGGGAGTCGAGATAGAGGTCGGCGGGATGAGCGGCGCGATCGTGGACGCCGAATCCGTAGTTGACCGTTACCGCAAGCGTGCCGGCATTGCGGGCAGTCTGCGTGTCCACTTCGGAATCGCCAACCAGGGCGGCCTGTGCGGGGGAAACACCAAACTCTCCGAGAATTTTGAGCGCGCCGATGGAATCGGGCTTCTTTTTCTCGAAGCTGTCTCCGCCATAGATGGAGCGGAAGTATTTGGCCAGGCCAAGCCCTTGCAGGATGTCAACGCTCATGTCCGTGGGCTTGTTGGTCAAGACCGACATGGGATACGCGGCAAGTGCATCGAGGGCCTCGACGACGCCGGGATAGGGCCGCGTGGCATCAAGCTTGTGCACTTGATAGTGAGCGAGAAACAGGGAACGGCCGGTGCGGCCCTGGTCATCCGTGGCCTCGGGACCAAGGGCGCTAGCGATCAATTGAGGCGCGCCGTGGCCGATGTAGGTCGCCACGAGATCCGTGGGGAGTTCCGCGCGGCCCATTTGCCGCAGCATGGCGTTGACGGAGGTAACCAAGTCCAGCTTGGAATCGATCAGCGTGCCGTCCAGGTCGAACAGGAATGCGCGAACCACAGGAAAAGTTTGCCTCATGAGCGACCGTTTATTGTAATACGAGGGCAGCGCTCCGCTCATCTTGCCGGATGTATCGGTTCTGGGTCAGTTTCCGAGTAGCCGACTCCGCGTCCAGGTAGCGTCGCAGGTCCTTCGTATTCCTGTCTTCTCAAACACATGGAATGGCGCACTCCTAGTAAGCAGGTCGAGACGTTGATTGACTTGCAATACGCGCACGCCTATGATTCGCCACAGAGGGTGAATGGGAAGGAGATCTTCCCATGTCGGACCAGGTTTCATCTGTAGACTCCCTCATCGGCCTCGAGCTCTCCCACTACCGCATCATCGAAGAAATCGGCAGGGGCGGAATGGGTGTGGTCTATCGTGCGCGCGACGCGCACCTGGACCGCGAAGTCGCCATCAAGGTGCTGAGCCCCGGAACCATCACCGATGAAGCCGCTCGCAAACATCTCCGCAAAGAGGCGCTGGCGCTTTCCAAGTTGAATCATCCCAACATCGCAACCGTTTACGATTTCGATACGCAAAGAGGTATGGATTTCCTGGTGATGGAGTACATCCCCGGAATCACATTGAGCGAGAAGTTGCCTGCAGGAGCGCTGCCGGAGAAGGAAGTGCTGCGGCTGGGAATCCAACTCAGCGATGGTCTGGCTGCCGCGCATGAACATGGGGTTGTTCATCGCGACTTGAAACCCGGAAACCTCCGGCTGACGAGCGACGGGCGGCTGAAGATTCTGGATTTTGGTCTTGCGAAACTGCGGCAACCGGTGGCGGAAACGGCTGCGACGGAAAGCTCACCGCAAACACATTCGATTTCAGGAACGCTGCCGTATATGGCCCCGGAGCAGTTGGCGGGAGAAGAGGTTGACGCGCGCACGGACATTCACGCGGCGGGGTTCGTGTTGTATGAGATGGCCACGGGGCAGCGTCCGTTTGCGGAAGTGCAGAGCGGGCAGTTGATTGGGGCGCTGCTGCGTAAAGAGCCGATACCGCCGAGAGCACTGAACCCCAAGGTGTCTGCGGAGTTGGAGCGAATCATCCGGAAGTGTGTAGAGAAGGATCCGGAGAACCGCTACCAGTCGGCGAAGGAACTGGCCATTGATCTGAGGCGACAGCAGACGGGCGTGCTGAGTGCAGTGCAACCCGCAGCGAAATCTGCC
>Ga0208039_1001204_pt1 | contig 11132 bp, 11 predicted proteins | sample June2015DPH_20_1_2_FD_184722 | JGI IMG/M metagenome (GOLD analysis project Ga0208039, IMG submission 184722) | Peatland microbial communities from SPRUCE experiment site at the Marcell Experimental Forest, Minnesota, USA - June2015DPH_20_150... | ecosystem: Environmental > Terrestrial > Soil >...
TTTCTTGACAAGCTTTATGAAGTTAGACAGCAGCGGAAGCAGGGAATGTGATCATACTTGAGCAATGCGGGTTCGGATTCAAGCAAGCAACCGCTCGTATATGCAAGAAGAACTTCAGGACTAATACGACGCCTCTCTGCCTGGGACGCTATGATCTACAACGTTGTCTTCATGGCGCCGACAGCGGTGTTCGTCTACGGCATCTGGGCACTGCTGACATATCCGGGAACAGATCTCCCTATCACAGCGATCGTGGGCATATTGATCTCCATACCGATCGGTTTGTTCTATGCGATATACTCAGCCTCGATGCCTCGGTCCGGGGGAGATTATGTCTGGGTTAGTCGAGTCATTCACCCAGCTGTAGGATTCAGTATCAACTTCTTCTTCTTCGTGGCTATTCTCGGAATTGCAGGATCCTACATGCCCTGGTTCACCCAGTATGCGCTCGGGCCGATACTCGAAGTAGGCGGATATCCAGACCTCGCAGCCGTCGTAGTCACTCCAGAGTTCATCTTTGCATTCTCAGTGATCTTCTTCATCGTCTCGGCAGTTATCATCTCGCGTGGAGCCAAAGCCTCACACAAGGCCTTCTGGATCTTCTTCGTACTGATTGCCATCGGAGTTGTGGCGTACGTCGCAACGCTGCTGTATGTTGGTCCAGAAGGATTCAAGGCCAACTTCAACGCTCAATCAGGGATGGACTACGATCAGGCGATCTCAATCGCGACCGCAGGCGGATATCCAACTGGCATGATCTGGTCTGCAACGCTCTTGGGCTTGGCCTTTACCTTCATGAACTTCCTAGGCTTCAACTCATCCGTATACATGTCAGGAGAAATCAAGGAAGTCCAGAGGTCGCAACTGATCGCAATACCTGTGAGCGTGATACTCTTCGGCGCGATAATGTGGATCATCTATGCCGTAACAGACTACACAATGGGTGCACAGTTCATCGGTTCGCTTGCGTTCCTGTTCGGAACAGGCGACGCCGCCTACAAGCTCGCATATCCACCGTTCTTCGAGAACCTGTTCAGGTTCGCGACTTCCTCACCATTGGTATATGGCATCGCCATATTCGGCTTTGCAATTATGACGCTCTCATCTTCGATGACCTACATCTTCGTATGCGTGCGACTCCTCTTCGCATGGTCGTTTGATCGAGTTGCCCCAACGACACTCTCTAGAGTGGATTCAAAATACGGATCACCATACGTTGCGCTAATAGTGGTCAGCATTGTCACAGTTATCATGACCGCGATCTGGCTATGGACGCCTTGGACAAGCCTCTTCGCCTACGCGGTCTTCGGCTGGATGATCATGCAGGGAATAACCTCAATCTCCGGCATGATCTTCCCATGGAGACGCAAAGACATCTTTGAGGCTTCACCAAGCGTGGTCAAGATGAAGGTAGGTCCAATTCCAGTAATCACGATACTCGGATTCATCACATTGCTAATATCGATCTGGATCGGATACGCAAGCCTCTCACCAGCGATGGTAGGAACAATAAACCCATCCACGATGGAGTTCACGATAGGCCTCTTCATCTTGGGCGCCATACTCTACTACGTCTCGTCGCTGTACCACCGCAAAGGAATACCACTCGAACTCTCGTTCAAGCAACTTCCGCCAGAGTAGGCGCAAGAACTCGCCTACTCCGGCCTCCCATTTTTCTATCACCAAACGACAAAGGAGGCTCTGTCGAACATGCCTCGCACTAGGATATTCTATGCGACTGACATTCACGGGTCAGAAGACTGTTTCAGGAAGTTCCTGGCAGCCGCGAAAGAGTACAAACCCAACGTGCTAATATTGGGTGGAGACATAACCGGCAAGATGATAATCCCCATCGTCGCTGAGACACAATCAGAATGGACCACGACGTTCCTGGGCGAACGCTTGACTATGCGAAACGAGACAGAAGTGCAAGCTGCGGAGAAGAAGATACGAGCCATCGGTTACTACACATATCGGGCGCCCCGGAAAGAAGCTGAAGAAATACAAACCGACCAGGAGAGAGTGGACGCTCTATTCTCTCGACTTATCAGCGAGTCGGTCGACAGCTGGATCAAGTTGGCTGAAGAGCGGCTCAGAAGCTCCGGGACAAGGTGCTACATCTCCCCAGGTAACGATGACACATTTGCGATTGATCCAATCATTCTATCATCCAACTATGTCATATGCCCAGAGGGAAAAGTTGTCATGATTGACGATCAGCACGAGATGATCAGCTGTGGGTACAGCAACATGACACCATGGAGGTGCCCGAGAGACATAACCGAAGAGGAGCTAAGCGAGAAGGTCGTAAGCATGATCTCTCAAGTCCAAGAGATGGAGCGATGCATATTCAATCTGCATTGTCCGCCGTACAACAGCGGACTTGACCAAGCGCCTAAGCTGGACAAGGATCTCAATCCATCGGTTCAACCCGGGGGAGGGTTCGAGATGGCTCCTGCTGGAAGCACCGCAGTCAGAGGTGCCATTCAGATGCATCAGCCTCTCATGGCCCTGCACGGGCACATTCACGAGTCGAAGGGCACATTCAAGATCGGCCGAACACTCTGCCTGAACCCAGGTTCAGAATACGCCGAACGCATCTTGCGGGGCGTGCTCCTGGATATCGACGGGAACCGCGTCAAAGACTTCATGTTCACCTCAGGATAAAGACAAAAAGGGTTCATTCGCATGGCACGTTATCACCTTCGTCGCTCCGAGAAAGCAATGGACGATCCAAAAGAGATGGAGCAGGTCCTTGCATCAGTCAGGATCATGGCGGTCGCCTGCTGTCAGGGAAACGAGCCGTACATCTTCACAGTGGACTTCGCTTGGGATGGACCGGCGCGTGAGCTCTGGTTCCATTGTGCCACAGAAGGCCGCAAGATGAAGATCCTTCAAGCTAACCCACGAGTCTGCATAACGGTGGTCGAAGATCGCGGGTACATAGACAACGAATGCGATCACGCCTATCGCTCACTGATCTTGGAGGGAAAAGCAAGCGTGGTCACAGATCTTCTTGAGAAGCGCCGTGGGCTCGAACTCCTGGCTCGCAAGCATGAACGCCAACCGGAGGCTATTCTCGCTCGCTTTGCAGACAACGACGAAGCAGTGCGCAAGGTCGGGATAGTGCGAGTCTCCGTCGACTCCGTTAGCGGAAAGCAGGGGCCCGCGCCGAAGTGAGACTAGGGCCTCACATGGTAGAGTGTTCTGACGGCTGCAAACCATAAATGAACTAGTTCTGATAGGTATTAGGTAACATAACGGTGGTTGTTGGGTATGAGTGATGATGTCCGGGTTGACGATGCCACAGCAGCCGAGTTTGCGGCTAGACGTTATCTTGAGTCGCAGTACCCGGGCAAGGCGATCGAGGTCAAGTTCAGCAAGATCTGGTTCCTCGGTGGAAAGGGGAAGGATGTCTGGGAAGTCGAAGGTATCCTATCGATGAGGAAAGCAGGACTTCTGAAGGATCGCAAGTCGTTTCGTTTCCAGATCGACGCAGAGACGGGCGACGTAATAGGTTACGAGAACGTGCGAAAGGGGTAGTTTCATAACAATTCACGTCTGGGCCTCAAGGTTTCAGGATCCCCAAATCGCAGCTACCTGGATCCGCGTAATGACGGAGATAACACTGACCGAGTCGTACAACCTTGGACAAGAAGCACCTGTTCTCATGAAACACCGAGAAGCTGTTCACGATTCCGCAAGAGACTGTCTCCTCTATATTCTGAGACGTTTCCCTAAGCCTGGACTCAATTTCTCCAGCCCAAGTTTATTGAGGCCTACCTCTCGTTCGACCCCACACACAATTCGTCGAACAAGACAAGGTAGGCAATCTTTACGATCGCGGGACGAGGCGAGAAAGGTAGCTGCTGAAGCCGAGTTCATGCATGACAACAAATGAGCGTCTGGCAATAGAAGCCGATATCAATCTCGTTTATCGAGATTTTGAGCTTAGGCAACCAACGAACTCCTGCAACGCGTGTGTCAGTCACCTTCTTAGTCACCTCGCTGTCGTGTATGAGGAAGGGACTTTAGTTATCCTTTCTAGTCGCCCGTCTGAGCAAGTCCAAAGAATCACGTTGCCCTCTGATGGTCAGAACGGGAAATGATGAGAGGGTTGACTGTGGTTCATTCAGAGAAATAAGACTAGATAAAGCAACAGAGAAGACAAACCCTACTCAAGCAAGTTGTCACTGGTTTGCTATTGATTAGTTGGTGTATGTGTGCTTGTGGTTTGTGGTGCATCGTTCAAGTGGGGCGTGTCTATGAAGTGGATGATGAGTGCAATGCTAAACGCAATGAATAGGCGCAGAGGCAAGGGCGGCGGCGCGAAGATAGACGCAAAGATGCGAATTTTGCTCCCCTCATGTGGTTTATGGTGCACCGTTCAATTGGTGGTTTTGTAATTGCCCAAGAAAAGGGACACTGACGCAGTAGACTACAAGGAGGAGTTCAAGAAGCAGTATTGGACCTACAATTTCTCGACCGAACACAATCAATGAGCGAAGGCTCAAGTATAGTACGTTAGGCGACAGCATAATAGGCCAATCATGTGGCTCATACTCCGCTAGGTTAGTGTAATGGTGTCAGACGTCTACTACGCAACAATGCGCTGCAAGGGTCCAAATGAAACGCTGGTACACAAGCTAAGGAGGCTGTTCGATGGTTCCGCGGTCGCTCAAACAATATCCAAAGGCGATCTTGTAGCTGTGAAAGTCCATCTCGGAACTGGAGGAAACCAGAGGCATGTTCGGCCGCAGCACGTGCGAGTGATCGTTGAGAAGATCAAGGATGCTGGCGGCAAGCCGTTCGTTACGGATACGACTGGCATAGGTTTGACAGGCGAGAACGGCACGGCAGAGTCGATGCTTCGAAACGCAGCCGCCAGAGGCTTCGTTCAAGAAACCGTAGGCGCGCCGATAATTGTTGCCGATGCCCCGAAGGGTCTTCACGGAGTAAAGGTTAGGGTTGACGGGCTTAGGCTTAAGGAAGTAACTCTCGCTCCCGCGATAGTTGAATGCGACTCATTAATCTCGGTAGCGCATGCAAAAGGGCATCCTCGAACGGGCATTGCCGCGTCCTTGAAGAACCTTGGTGTTGGATGCGTAACGAAGTGCGGCAAGGCTCCGATCCACCTGGCGAAGAAACCTAGTGTTGACTTGGCGAAATGCAATGACTGCGGAGTCTGCATCAGCTTCTGTCCCGTCGGCGCTATAGTCAGAGCGAATGGCCATCCCCAAATTCTGCAAGACCAATGCGTGTGGGGCTGTGGATGCTGGACCGTCTGTCCAACCGAAGCGATCACCAAATGGAATGATATGACTCATCCCTCGAACGAGGAGATGATTCTGAGAGAGATCGACGCAGTGAAGGCAACAATTGACCAGTTAGGATCTGATAAGTGCGGATTCTTCAATTTGGCGTATGACGTGACTCCACACTGCGACTGCGCACCTTACGGCGATGTACCGATGGTTCCAGATGTCGGTATCTTCGTCTCCAAGGATCCTGTTGCCTGTGACATGGCAACGGCTGATGCAATCATCAACTCGCCTGGAATACCTGGATCCGCCGCTGAAGAGCTCAATGTGATGACGCGTGGAAGCGACAAGTTCTCGGCGCTGACCGAGTGGTCACCATTTTCGGACTTCAAGAGGCAAGGTGGAACGAAGCATTGGCGGAGCCAATTTGATGCGGCGTCTCGGCTAGGAATTGGCTCACCCGAGTACAGAGTGATCGAGCTATAGGCTCGCAATCATATTGGCGCTTTCTTCTCTTCTCAATTGGAGGTCTACGAGAAGCACAAGACGAAGTAGCCCATCAAGAGTAACTGGCGGAACTCCTAAACCAAAATCACGGTATTAGGGAACATGCGAAAGTAACCTTCTAGCTGCGCATCTTCCTTCGTGCGAGTATAGATACCACCAACACGATCGCGGTGATTATCGCAGCCAGTAGAATCAACCAGCTCGACTCGGGTCCACTTCCCAGGATTATCGGAATCGGTCCTATCAGAATCACCGCGCCACCGCTAGTGGTGCCATGACCTTGCGTGAAGGAAGCGATCATCATCACGACCATGCCAATGAACAAGAGTGCAAAACTAGCAAGAAAGATCCAAGACAACCCCATAGGAAACGCGCTCCTGAATCTTGGCGTCTCTGTCTGAGCGCTCGGTTCACAGGTTGTGCAGACCCACTGTCCCTGTCGGAAATCCTGCAAGCACACTCGCCTGCCACATCTACTGCACACGAAACGTGCTTCTTGATTCCCACAGATCTCACAGCGTTGAGACAAACCTCTACCTCCACACAACCGGAAGCAATGAAAAGAGTACCAACACAATCATCAACACGATCCCAAGCAATATCAGGATCCGTACGGACTCCTTGTCAGTCCCGAAGACTATTGGCACGGGACCTATCATCACAACTCCCCCACCACGGACTTGCCCCGTTCCCTTCGCTGATCTCAGAATCGCGACAAAGATCGCTACTATTGCAAGCGCGAATCCGGCGAGGGCTAGAAGAAGCCCGATGTTGAAGAGGAGGCTGTCTGCCAATTCCGCTCCGGGCCTGACGGGTCTAAGATCTGATATAGGCTTTCCTCGACCAGCTCAGCATGCTATTCGATGATCTCCCAAGACGGCTGATACTTGTCCAGCTCTGACAGACTGTAGCCGTCGAGCGGATGCTCGCGCTCCGGTATCTCAACAGACTTGGGCTCGCCACACAACTCCGTGGAGAAGTATCTCTGACCTGTATCATTGATCATCGTAACGATAGCGCGAAGTCTGGGATGCCTCCGTGCGATCTTAACCGCGGCTGCAACATTGCATCCCGATGAGATTCCGCAGAAGATGCCTTCGGTTGTCGAAAGTCGGCGTGCCATGTTGAGGGCTTCTTCTGAGCTCGTTGTCACCACCCCGGTCATTAGCTTGAGGTGCAAGTTCCGTGGAACGAAACCGTCACCTATCCCTTCGATCTTGTGGGTTCCCCATCTTCGCTTTGCCAGGATAGGGGCCTCTGCAGGTTCGACGGCGTACAGCAGCACCTTCCGGTTCTTCTTTCGTAGGAACTTACCGACGCCAGTAAGCGTTCCGCCAGTTCCTTGGGAGGCTACGAAACAGTCCACTTTGCCTTTCGTTTGCTCCCAGATTTCAGGCCCCGTCGTCTTGTAGTGAGCGTTGACATTGTCGGGGTTTGCGAACTGAGCAGGTTCCCAGTACTTGCCGGGATTGTCTCGCTTCAGTTCCTCGATCTTCTTGATGCAGAGGTCAACGTCGCTTTCGGCGCCGGGTGTGTTGACTATCGTTGCGCCGTACGCTCGAATCAGCTTCATCCGCTCTTGGCTCATACCTGACGGAAGGACGATCGTTGCCGGATAGCCGAGCAATTTCGCAACGAACGCGCACGCAATACCGGCATTCCCCGTTGATGCCTCAAGTATTTCCATCCCAGGTTTGAGCTCGCGTCGCGCGATGGCGCGAGTTATCATCTCATAGTAGATTCTGTCCTTGAGGCTCCCAGTTGGATTCACATACTCTAGCTTGGCGAGGATCTTGGTCGAGATCCTCTCCGCTCGACAGATCCTTCTGAGCTCAACGAGCGGTGTTCTTCCGATACAGCCAAAAACGCTCTGCTGTACAGATCCTATGCGGTTCCACTGGACGGGCATCTCTTGAAACCCAAGGAAGGTTGCCTAAGCTCGGTTGATTAGGTTTCTGATTGGTGAGCAAGGTGGCGGGAGCTAAGGGTCCATCTGTATTCGCAATGACGGCCTCAGGGAAATCTGCAGTCGGCAGCGTTGTTCCCTGCTGTGGGGCTGACTCGTTGGCACCTCAGCCCTAGGGCTGGTCGAGTTCATGAAGTCCCTTGAGCAGCGTTTCAACTTCTTCAGGCGTATTGTAGTGTACGAGGCTGATCCGTATCATTGTGGGGACATTGTAGACTTCGGGAACTCTCGAATAGAAGTTGTCCGCACGTAGAGCAATACCATGCTTGGTCCACAGATGCTCGACGACAGTCTGATCCGGCATGTTCTGGAGTTCGAATGAGAAGGTTGGGTCTCGTTCCTCTAGGCGGCTTGGTTCTGCAAGCCCGTAGAGCTTCACGCGTCGCATTTGAAGGAGTCCCGGGGCGTTGCCTTGTCCCTCGAGTATCACTTTGGACAGCTCTCGACCGTATTCCTCGATAGCATGCAACGCGACCTTCAGAGACCGTTTACGACCCGAGTACCCCCTGGTGCTTTTGCCGTATTTCGCGTCGATTCGGTCGGCAAGCCAGACCAAATGGTCCGCAACACCCCTTATGGCAGCAAACATCGCTTGGTCGCGGGTGCCCCATTCCCAATTGTGCGGAGGCTTGTTTGTTGCTGGGGCGACCTTGTAGGGCTTGAGCGTCTTCAGAAGATCCTCCTTTCCGTAGAGGAAGCTTCCATGTGAACTGAAGATCTTGTACCCAGAGAAAACCAGGAAGTCGCAGCCGATGTCTTGCACATCTATGGGGCCGTGAGCTATGTGGTGAACTGCGTCCACCACGAAGTAGGCACTCGCGGCTTTGGCAATCTTCCCCACCACGTCCAGCTTGGTCTTAGTGCCCAACGCGTTCGACGCGGCAGTAACCGTCACCACTCTCGTGTTGCTGTCTACCAAGCTCTTGAGATGATCGAGGTCAAGTGTCCCGTCTCTCTTGTTGAGGTGGGCGAATCTCACCTCGCGAATTACGCCTCTCTTCTCCAGTTCGATCCATGGACTGATGTTTGCGTAGTGTTCATAGTCCGTCGTCACAACGTTCTCATTTCCAGTGAAGTCTCTGGCCATGGCGTAACTCAGGCTGAAGAATAGGCTTGTAGCTGATTCACCTGACGCGATTGTGTAGGGAGATGGTGCGTTCAACAGATCCGCAACAGCTTTCTTGCCTTCAAGTATCGCTGCTTCCGCGTCCTTTGATTCGTTGAACATCGCCTCAACGTTAGCGCTACAGTCGACACGCGCGGCGGCCTCAGCTCTGGCCGCTCTTCCCAGAACAAGTGTGCCGGTGCCATTGTCCATGAATGCCCTTTTTCGGCCTCTTGCGTCAGAAGCAGCCCTCGGAAACTCAGCCCGGATCCTTTTCCGCAGGGATTTTTCGAATATCATGGGGTTCTCCAACATCGTCATTCGGCATCGTATCCGCATTTAAGCCTCATCCATTGAGAAGCATAATCCCGTGTCAAAAAGCAACTTTGAATTACCTCTGAGCAATGAATCGGTGAGCGATCCTCATGACTGATGAGAAACTGAAGGCCAGGAAAGTGGCCCGTAGACCTTCTCAGATACAGCTGAGAAGTGACGCGGAGAAGTATCGGAAGAGAGCCCTTGAGCTGGGCGCGGCCGACGCTAAGGTCATTCCCGCCTCCCTTGTCGTCGTAGATGAAAGGGTCCGGCTGAAGTGCGCGGTTCCAAGATGCCATCTCTACGGGGAGTGCGTGAACTGTCCACCTTACACTCCCCGGCCGAGTCAGATGCGAAAGATCCTCAAGAAGTACAGGTGTGCCGTTCTGTTCAAGACCGATGTTGTTCCTGTAAGCGATTTTGTTGACGACGAGAAATGGCACATCGGTCACATGGCACACCAACGGAAAATCCACGATATCGCAAGCGCCGTCGAAGGCCTTGCTTTCAATGATGGCCACTATCTTGCGGCCGGTTTTGCGGCAGGTGGGTGCAAGACCACGCTTTGTTCAGGCCAAGTTTGCCAATTTCTGGATAGCGGGAGGTGCCGCTTCCCCCTGAAAGCTCGTCCTTCGATGGAGGGGGTTGGCATAGACGTGTTTGACCTCGTCACCAAAGTAGGCTGGGACGTATACCCAATCGCAGTGAGAGAAGTGGACCCAGAGTCCGTTGGCTGTGCAATCTCAGTCGGCATCGTATTCATACAATGAAGGCAGGTCATGAGGGAAGAAATATGGAGAAGGGCTCGATCAAAGAAGAGAAAGACATCCTAGAAGTTCTCGAGAGCTACATTCCTAGCAATGACCCGCGCAAGTGGGCTAAGCTAACCAGCACAATCAGCTACAGAAGACTGGTGCTCTCACTTCTGAAAGAGATACTAGTCGAACTGCGGAAACTCAACCAGAAATGAGAGGCCCGCCTGAACACCAAACTTGCCCAACCTACTAGGTGTGCGGTTCCGGCAGCTCTATTTCCTGCGCCGAGACGCGCGGTCCCCCATTACCAGAGCCATTACGGCTTTCTGTACGTGCAGCCGATTCTCAGCCTCTTCAAAATATAATGAGTAATCCTTGTTGTCGATGACATCGTCGGTGACCTCTTGGCCGCGATCTGCGGGCCCACAGTGCATGTACTTGCCCTTCTTTGTGAGATCCATCAGCTCCTGCGTGCAGATCCAATCCTTGAACTTGTCCTGATACGTGGTGGCACCCGACTTGTCCATGGAGTTGCTGTGTGGAGGGAAGAAGTTCTTTGGCGACCACGCCTTTGGGTATACAACATCAGCGCCTTCAAAGGCGCTCTTCATGTCGTTGACCACGCTGAACTTTCCTCCGTATCTGTCGGCGTTTGACCTTGCTGCATCGAGCACTACGTCCTCCAGTTCGAAGCCTTTCGGATGCGCGAGGACAACATCCATTCCTAATTGTGTTCCGATGAGTACCTCGCTCTGAGGAACAGCAAGAGGCTTCAGTCCACCGGAATAGGCGTAGGAGACTACGAGCTTCTTTCCTTTCAGCTTCGGGATCGCCTGCCTCATCGCTTGGGCATCCGCAAGCGCCTGGAACGGATGATAGATATCATCTTCCATGTTGAGGACAGGGATGGTTGCATGCTTCGCGAACTCCAGCACAACCTTGTGACCTCTCCCGATCGTCCATTTCGCCGCGTCGCCATAGATACGAATCGCAATCGCGTCCCCATATCTGCTAAGCACCCGGCCAACGTCAGATACCGCCTCTGTCTGGTAGGCGACCATGTCCTCGGGGAGCGCAGGCGTGTAGACATCCTGTGGGCTGAGAAAATGTGCATGTCCGCCCAACTGATACATTCCAGCCTCGAACGAGTTTCTCGTTCTCAGCGAGCGATTATAGAACAGCATGAACAGCGTTTTGCCAGGTAGATATTGATGCTTCTTGTG
>Ga0208039_1001206_pt1 | contig 11122 bp, 9 predicted proteins | sample June2015DPH_20_1_2_FD_184722 | JGI IMG/M metagenome (GOLD analysis project Ga0208039, IMG submission 184722) | Peatland microbial communities from SPRUCE experiment site at the Marcell Experimental Forest, Minnesota, USA - June2015DPH_20_150... | ecosystem: Environmental > Terrestrial > Soil >...
TGACGAAGCAAAAACATAAACGACTCGACACATTAGCCAACACCACTTGAACGCCACGCAGAAGAACCATCCGCGAAGAACCACACCTAGTCTACAGACTTTTCATAGGTGTGCGCACCAATGTACCCACACACAGTTGCGAACCAAACTGGCGATCGTCTAGTGGACTGGCAAGAAAGGAATTTCATAGCTTACATCGTAGTAGTATATCGGATACTATTCACATGCATTAGGACATGAAGTCTTGTTACCTAGCGCGAACTATCAGACCACATAGACGCCTCCCTCTAGGGTTGTTCTATTCGGGGCATTTGCTCAGTTTATCCTCGAAGAGTGTTCCACAATGACGGCACCGAACCTTGACTACATCGCGGATGATTTCCTTTTTCCCTGTAGACTTCCTTTGCTACTGGCTGGATTGCCGGCTCGCTAGCATCTGCTGATATCTTCTTCCGACTGAGGAACTCGGATCAGGCCCAGCATTGCGGACGGTACCGGGCCCCAGCGGGAGCAAAGGCGCCACAGTAGCCGCATGGCTATCTCCCATGGGAACACCCTATAGGCTATTTTCAGCGCGATTGCCAAAATAAGCTGTCGGGTCCCTAGCGCTCATGAGCCTAATGGATGATTGCCAATTGTTGTGAGACTCGGTGGTAAGAAAGGAGATTTGAGCGGTGCCATAGAGGACGCTGTCAATGACTGGCTGAAGACTCGAAGCCTAGAGATTGAACATAAGATCGCCTTTTCGTCTGGGCTTCTATGATGAGTGGCAAGAAATTTCGTCACGGTTGAGTTGAACTCAATCGGGAATAGAAAACCTTATCCGAGCAACTTTATGATTCTACGAACCGAAAGGTTTTGTCAGCTCAAGGGAAACAAGACATTAAGATTAAACCGAGTTTTGTGCCGTTCGCTTGGAAGGGTTTTGTCGTAGTATTGTTGGGTCTCGTGGTTTTCGGTGTGAGCTTTCTTTTCGAGTCTTCACTTTCATCTGCTGGTTCTCTCCTTAGGTATGCGGCGTTGGGACTGGTTGGCTTAGGGGTCTTGGGTATGTTGGTTGGTGTTGTTCGTAGGAACGCGTTTACGTATTTGATTACTGATTCTGATGTTGTTGTGCAGAGGCAGTTGTTGCGTCGTAGTGTTCGGCGCATTCCGTTCTCGTCTATTAGTGATGTGCAGGTTTCGCAGAGTATTGTGGGTCGATTGGCGAATTATGGGGACATTGTTCCTGTGACAAAGAGTGGCTACGGCTTAGTTCGCGGGACGGAGCCTGGTGAAAACATAGTCGCAGAAATGGCCGACGTCCCTAGCCCGGACGAGGTAGCTGATTTGATCATGTCCAGATTACGCGCCAGCAAAGTTACTTAGCGCCCGTGCATCGGAGGTATCCTCGTGTTACTAGGCGGACTCCTAGGCCTCATCTCAAAGTACGTTTAGCTCACAAGAAGCCAGTATTCCTCATCGCGGATAGGAATTGTCTTCAGAATAGTCTGGATGCAAGAAGGAGAAGGAATGCTAAACCTACGGCGAGGCCAGTGAAGAATCCTGCCACATGGAGAAACGGGTGGCCAGTGAGAACACCAGTCATCGTCGTGCGCATACCGCTCAAGTAATCTGCCAACGGAACCAGCATACTCAGGAAAACAATCCACCAAGCATATCGACCAAGCATTCCTACAACCTGCGGACTGAACGAAACATTGGCCCCGCCCACGCCGATTAGCCAGATTGCAACACCAACCAGGAGACCGAATACAGTTGCCATAGAGATCTTCAACGCAAACAGACCCTGACCACCCTCTTACTCTCTTCTCACTATTAATTGTATTACTGCTGCGGCTACAAACGCAATTCCAGGATAAAACAAGCTCCCTGTCAGAAACCACACTACAAACAGCAACGATCATTAGAAATAGGAGATATAGAATTGCGATGATACCAGAATGCGTGGTACTATCATGGCGTAGCGTCTACAATCTCTAACTCATGAGTGTGCAACATGTCATGGGATAACACAGCTGGGCAGTCCTATCACAAAACTCATATCTGGCAAGAACCGCAATCATTTCGGAGAATTGTAATGCCCCGATTCGGAAGAAAAAAGAAGCTGAGAGAGCGTTTATTTCCTAAGAAGAGTAGAATTGAGAAGCTGAAAGAGCGTATACGTGACAGTTAGGCGTAGCTACGAGGAAAGAAACGGCGAGTACTCTGTGCTTGACGAGGGCTGACGGGGAAGGCTCCCCCTCGGGATCAGAATTTGAACCGTAGTTTAGGATGCTACTTCATCATTTGATTCTTTGATCTCACGAGTATTCGCGAAGGTATTATTGCGCCCATTTCATGAGGAAGATGTCGATGGGTGTTGTCAACTTTCAGGTTCTTCTTGGATGTTCCATGCCTTCTCGATCCCTCTGATTCTGTAGATGAGCAACTTGATGCGTTGCAACACGTATGCCATGAATGTCTTTTCTTGATGGTAGGCTCTTTCGAGGATTGCTTCCTCCGATAGGAACGCTCCCTTCAGTTCAAGCAACTCTTTCTTCGGGGAGAAGAATGTATTACTACTTAATAGGGCGTCACGATTCTCTTAGCCTCGTGCATCGCGTCGTCCGCCACCTTCCGCTTGATGACGTCCACCGCGCAACACATTTTAGCCATAGATGAAAATACACGTTCAGAGGCAAACTCTTGGAAAAACGTTTGAGTATTGAGGATTTGAGACGTTTCTCACGGTCCTTCAACAAGGACCCAAAGAACACACTCGCCTTGAACGCCGTTACAGAGAATGGTATAGCCGCAGTTGCCCTAAGTAGAAAAGAGGTGGACAGGCAAAACTTCACCTTTAGCAATCTCATCGAATCTCCAGACGCCACCAATCAAGAAAGATCGGGAAGATGCTGGCTATTCTCTGGGCTAGGCACATTGGCTCTTGAAGCTATGAAGAAGCTGAAGCTAGGGACCTTTGAGCTCTCAGAGATATATCAGATGTTTTGGGACAAACTGGAGAAAGCCAACTATTTCCTAGAAAACATCATTGAAACAAAGCAAGAGCCATTGAATGGGAGGCTAGTGAGTTCGCTTCTTTCAGATCCAGCAGCCGATGGCGGTCAATGGAACATGTTTGCGAATCTCGTAAGGAAGTACGGGGTTATTCCAAAGACGTTCATGCCGGAAACAGCTAACAGTGACAACTCTGAACCAATGAATGCCCTACTTCGCACGAAACTAAGAGAATATGCGAAAGTGCTCCGACAGATGAACGAGCAAGAGGCTTCCACGACTGCACTAAGAGAGAAGAAAGGAGAGTTAATGGAAGAATTCTACAGGATGCTGTGCATTAACCTTGGCGTTCCTCCAGAGACGTTCTACTGGGAGTGGCGGGATAAGGACCGCGTTTTCCATAGAAGGGGCAATATTACCCCAGTTGAGTTCTATAACGAATATGTCGGTTTGGACCTTGATGATTTTGTTAGTCTTATCAACGCCCCAACAAAAGACAAACCCTTCAACAAATTGTACACTGTCCAGTATCTCGGTAACATGGTAGGTGGGCGAGATACTCGTTACCTGAACGTCGACTTGAAGACGATTAAGAAAGCAACTGTAGACATGATCAAAGGCAATCATGCAGTATGGTTCGGCTGCGACGTAGGGAAGATGCTGCAAACGAACATGGGTGCAATGGATCTAAGCATCTATGACTGCGAATCGGTCTATGGTACGAAGTTTCAACTCGATAAAGCTGCAAGATTGGATTATGGAGATAGCGAGATGACTCACGCCATGGTGATTACGGGGGTTGACCTCGATGAGCATGGCTTCCCTAGGAAGTGGCGAGTTGAAAACAGCTGGGGAGCCGCCATAGGGGATAAAGGATACATGTACATGATGGATGAATGGTTCGACGAATACCTCTACGAGGTTGTTGTGAGCAAAGAGTATCTATCTCCAGAACTCCTCAAAATCCTTGATACAGAGCCCGTAGTTCTATCCTTCTGGGACCCGATGGGTACATTAGCGAGAAATTAGCGTGCTGGAATCTATTGAGGATCTCATCACACCGTCTTCGCAGTTCGTTCTCAGAGTCACGGTGTGGTCAGCAAGAGATTAGTAGTGAGCGATTGGTGGTAGGAACGAACCAGCGCGCCTGAGCGGACCCATTTGAGCAAGGTGACTCTAACCAGACAATTGAATGCTTTCGATGTCACAAACCTTGTTGTTGGATCAGTTATTGGCGCGGATATATATGTGGCCGCTGCTCTTGGCGCAAGGCTTCTGGGTCCAGCCTCTATTCTAATCTGGCTTCTCGCAGGGCTCATAGCTATTGTGATTGCTCTCTCGTTTTCGCATTGCGCGGCTATTCTGCCGAGAGTCGGCGGACCGTATGTGTACACGAAAGATGTCGCTGGACCATTCAAAGGGTTCTTGGTTGGATGGTCACTCCTGCTGGCTGAATGGTTCTCTCTAGCGGTCTTTCCTGTCGCCTTTACTCAATACTTCCTCTCGTTCCTTCCCCTGAGCACGACAGATCAGGTACTGTTGAAGGGACTATTCATTGTAATCATATTCTTGACGAACGTCGTTGGGGTGGAGATGGCAGGGAAGTTCAACGATCTTCTCACAGTTGGGAAACTCGGCCCTCTCCTGCTCCTCACGGCAGCGGGTCTCGCTTTCATTGTGTTTCACCCTCAAGTTACTCTTGCGAGGTTCCAACCATTCTTCGTCGGCGATCCAGCAAACATCGGCCAAGCATTGGTATTGATTTTCTGGGCGTACGCGGGTTTCGAACTTTCCACACTTCCAGCAGACGAGATTCAAGATGCACGCAGAACCATTCCCAGGGCGATCGCGGCCGGGATGTTCATTGTCATAGCTTTCTACTTGACCACGAACTTCGTGATAATCGCCAATGTTGATCAAAAAGCGTTGTCCAGTTCGCCGGCGCCGTTGACTGTTGCGGCGGCGAACATATTCGGCGTGCTGCCGGGTTTGGCGAATTTGGGCGCTCTCATAATTGCTGTAGGCGCGTTGATTTCGATTATGGGTGCCGATGAATCTGGGACGATAGGGACTTCACGGTTGGCGTTTGCGATGTCAATTGATGGGCTTCTTCCGCGTGCATTCAGTCGACTGCATACTACCTTTCACACGCCGTACATAGGGCTGGCGCTCATCTGTTCAACCGCTTTTGTTGCAAGCGTCATCGGGACCATGTCAGACCTCATAAACAGTTCAGTCTTCCTTCTATCCTTCACTTACCTTGCAACAGGCGTTTCGGCGATTCTGTTGGAGCGGAAATATCGAGTTGGATTGGGTCGCCGGGGAATTGTCGTTCCGGCGTTGACGATCGCGTTCTCAGCGTTGCTGATGACGCAGGTAGGCTTGCGGCAGATAGCAATCTCGTTGGTGCTTATGGGAGTCGGTGTTCCATTGTACGCTTTCTTCTCTCCCAAGAGCGAACTGGCTGAACTCAAGGCACAGTTCCTGTCTACGGACGCGATTCTCGAAAGAGCGTACCATCAAGGAGACACTTTTCTTGCGCACGCCATTCAGCATTTCGATGTGTGGTTCGTCTATCGAATCAAACACATTCAACGTGCCTGGAATGTTCATGAAAGCTAGAGCGGTGAAAACTCAACGAAAGAAGTAGCGTGTGCAAGCGTCTCGCGGTGCACACACAAATCACCTGAAACGACGACGGTCCAGATTACGACGCCTGCATTCTCTCCTACGATGACGACGGTTCAAACCACGATGCCCGCACCCATACACAGTATGTGTGACTGATTCCGAGCTGAGGGTGTGATCCAAATATGTGCTTGGAGCAGGAGCGGCCGTCAAGCTTTTGAAGCTTCGAGGATTGAAACGAATCTATCCCTACTTGGTTCTCACTGTGTCGCTTATCGTCTTCACTTTCGTGCGTGAGTATGCACTCTTCCCGTTAGCAATAGCAGTCATCTCGATAATCTGGACAAGACGCAAGACTGGCCAATGATTGAAATCATATCGATTTCGGGCGTCTTACTCTCTCGTGCTATCCATCGCACCGCAGTGTTCCTTGTCCGTACACTGATGTGACCCCGCGGCGACAGAATGTGGTCATTTGCTTTTGGTTACGGACTCTTCCAGGATCAGGATGCGTTGCTTCATTTCCTCAGGTAATGAGGTCTTCTTGTTTTCACGGTAGTTGTATGAGACTACCACGCTTTCTCCTTCTGCCGCAATCGCTTGGGATTTGTGACCTACTGCGCGATACTCCATCACAAACCTGTCTTGTTCGATTCTTGAGATTCGTGTCCCGACAGACACCGTATCAGGATAGGTCAGCGGTATCTTAAACCTACATTGAATGGAAGCTAGGATCGGCCCAACTCCAGTTTGGTTCATGAATTCCCAAAACCTCAACTTCTCAAAGTAGGCGATTCTTGCACTTTCGAAATAGCGGAAGTAGACGATATTGTTCACATGCCTTAGAGCATCCATTTCTCCCCATGCGACTGGTATCTCTATTACGACGGGACAACTGGGAAGCAGCTCCTCCATGGCAGATGTGCACCGAGCCTGATTCTGTGGGACGTTTCTAATCAAGACTTCCGATTGGAAAAGAATCCAGAGTTCAAATTGATGCCCCCCGATGCTAATGGCGCACAAACTGCCCCCATGGGCTATCTCACCGCTTTCACGCTCTCCGACCACTCATGTACAAGGGAGCCAGCCTCACGGCTGTGCTGGGCGTCTTCGTCTTCCTCGCCGTCTTCACCGGGCTTATGGTGGCTCTAGCCACGATAGCTTTCCAACGAAGACTCTGAGCAATTGTCTCGCTGGGCTCGTCAAGTGTCGTCGGTCTTGTCGATCATCTTTGCGGATCACAGGGAACTCACTGAACCTGAAGAACGTCGCAACGAAATCCCTGAGTAACGCCCGGTAACGCCGAGCAGGAGGACCGCTTTCTCACCTACTCGAGTACACCTGCCTGTTACCTACGGACTTGTCTTTGAGATGAATGCAGAGCTCTTCGATGCGCTTCTGAATTTCCATGACAGACCTTTCGTAAGCTACCAAGCCCTTGCCAAATGGATCATCTATCTTCCAAGAATCCATAACTCTCGCACTGATCTGCGGGTACATCCCTCTCAAGTCGTCAGCCACACTATCATCCATTGGAACTATGTAGTCGAAATCGCCCATCGGCACATGGCTCACGCTTCGGGATCGATGTTTAGACAGATCGATACCGAATCTGGAACGCATGATCTCGATAGCATTCTCAGAGGCACCTCTTCCATTCATGGCTCCAGTTCCAGCACTCTCAGCCTCAGCTAGGCTTCCAAGCATCCTGCGGGCAAGCCCTTCAGCCATAGGGCTTCGACATACGTTGCCATAGCAAACAAAGAGAATTCTCATTCTACCGATGCCTTCTCCACATAGATTCTCGTACAGACCGTCCAAGCCGCATAGACTCTTCAACTGTCAAGCTCAAGCCGACTAATCCAGAACCCAACAAGATCCCTGCAGACCAAGCAAGCATAGCTCTTTCAATCCGTGCCCCCCTTTGACTGCAGGGGAAATGAAGATGACGTTCATTGACCTGAGCCACACGTTTGGAGAGGGCGTGGCTGAGCAAATCCATGGAAAACAGTTCAGGTTCTTTGCCGTTCCGGTGAAAGCTGAGAAAGTTGCAGCGATGCCGGTACGTGCCCTAGCCGAAATCGATGGCTAATAACAACCCATTGTGAACCAATCTGCTTCCTCTAGTTCGTTGGCTCTGGTGGTGCGTGATAGCTAGCGAAGGAGCGCTGGGATTGATCCAGTAGTTGCTGAGGTGAATGAATCATCCATTTGGTTTAAGAAGGCATGTGAGTCGATCAATCGCCGTTGATTGAAGAGGTGATATGTTTGAGTCTTCTAGATTCGATAGTATTGCAGGCTCGAATAGCCCCAATGCGTCCATTCTTCGGAGGTTTCATCATCGAGGTAGCTTTCGCCGTTTCCGTCCTCATGATCAGTGTGGGTATCCTCTACGTGCTGATCAAGCTCGGAAGCTATTTGGACGCAATGAAGAGGAAGGCGTAGATCAGGGCAGGACAGGGCAAGCCCGATTTCCATTGACCATCGAACCTCTGCACTGGTTCCAAACTGATAACGTGCGATGACTTGCAGTTGTTTTCGCACACATCGACGCACATGTAGACGTGTTGGTCGTGTGCGTGGTTGCGACCTGACCAGATGTGGGCTCCCGAGAAGGTGGAAAGTAATCGAGGCTCAAAACTGAAGCGGCGACAACCGCTCCGCTCGCTGCGCCAGCGTACTCCGGAAACTTGCGGCGATTTGAGGCTCCCAAGAAGAGCGTCTTAGCGCGAGCACTTGCGCTGTGGAACAATGGGCCTTGGTTGTGTCGCGGTGTCTCCGTAACTCCCACTTTCTCTTTGCCTGGGTATCTTCTCGGGCTCTTCGGTACGATATAGTGGGTCTCATTGTTTGGACTCTATGCGATTGACTACGGTCAGGTCCTTCTTTCCATTTCTTTGAAATCTGATTAATCCCCAAGAGACTCGAAATCAAAACAAGAATCAATACCGGTGTGGAACTCCAGAATTCATCTACAGATGAGACTGCGGAGTATTGTACACTGAAGCCGTTAGTTGATATATCAATCATGCCAGGCTGCGCCAGAAATGTTCCAGTATTGGTAGCATTAGTTTTCATTGCAACGATCACGAGCTTCGCCAAGGATGCTAGTGCGCCTTGATTCGTGTTGCAGTTCGAAAAGGTTGCATTTCCGAAGTCGGCTAAAGTCGTCAGCTGGTCTCTTCTTCCAACTTGTATTGCTGGTCTTTCAACGATGAACTCTGCGGTGTCTTCGGATGCGAGATTGATACGTGCGCGTACGGTGATGTCTACTAGCGTGGCTGAGTTGCGAACTACAAGCATGTGCCATGTGGAAGCGTTTGCAGATACTTGAGAAACACTCGCCGTGATTAAATCACCGGGAGATATGTAGGCGATGAGTACGGGGAGACCAGGATAGACCTCATGCCATGCGAAGTAAACGGCCGAGCCGTTGTTTAGGACATCTTGATCGGTGCCTACTTGAATCAACCTATTGCTGTTGCTGAACCATCCACCTATTCCAACCCAAATGGAGGAGTAGGCCGGTGGGGGAATCGCTGAAACAGACGGAACGGTCCAACTAGCATTAACGGCGGTGTATGGGCCGGGAGCAGTGATCACATACCCACTCCAATTAGAGGAGTAAGTGGTCGTCACCGTTGGAAGGGCTGAAACCCTAGGCAGCAGCAAAGCCAGACAGACTAGGAGCAGAAATGCTGAGGGGAGGTCGCGATTCATGAAGCAATGCTCCCTCTACGCGAGACGTATACCAGGAAAGGTGGATTAGAAACTGACGAAGAAGAAAAACGTGCCTGAATGTACGTCGGATTGGTCAACCTTAGCTTAGTCTCTCGCGCTCACCGTCATGTAACTCAAGAGTGGGGCTTCCTGAGAGACAAGCCTAGCCACAGGACACCAAAAATCGCAATTATGACTGCCAGTATTGCGAAGTCGTTCACGAAACCGCCATAAGGGGTCATGTTTCCGAACTGGTTTGTTCTCGTGAAGTTACCAAACCCGCGAGTTCCAGTGAAGTTTCCGGAAAGATAGGGTCTTCGGCTAACCATGAATGAGCGGATCGCGGTGTAAGCAGTTGTGACAGTCACGAGAACTACGCCCACCAAAGTGGTCAAGTATGCGTACTTTACCTGCTTTTCAATGCCAGTCAACGCACTACGCCTTGTAGTTGGGTTCCTCCTTCAAGTCGGATATAAGCAGAATGGACGAATCATCCCAAAGGTCTCCGATTGTCTGATTCAGCTTGATGTTCATTCAATGGATATTCGGTTCGACATTCAGGTGCCGCACCGTTCACAGTTTCCGTACCTGAGACAGCGCCCGTTAGCCAGTTCATTTCCACAGCATGTGCATGTCTCGTTCGAGTCCATGTAGGCCATGTGGGTCTTGTTTGGTTGAAAAGGAAGAGAGGTTGCTGAATGCATTCGAATCTCAGTGGAGCTCATCACAGGTCTTGGTTAAGTTTGCTTCACTAATGAGTTCCACCTAAGATCCGCGTCTCGCGACCCTACTCTCTCGCCCGTCAAGACTGTTATGGTGTCAGTCTCGAAGCTGGGGTTGAGGCTCGGCTATGAGACGGACGAAATAGTCCTGTCAGTCCAGCTAGCACAAACAGAACTCCGGCACCAACATTGATTCCATCTTTCGCTGTCACCTTCACAAAATCGGCCAAGGCGATAAGGCTCGAGCGTTCTGGATAGGGGTCACTGCGGGGGCCTTCGCGATCTTCCTCTCTTTTCTTCTCAGGATTCTGTTTCGCGGATTGTTTGTTCCCGAGCTTGCTTCACAAACCTTGGTCTCCCTCACACCCGGGGAAATAGAGTCCCGAGCGGTGGAGACACTCGGGCCCGTTGCCAAATATCCTGCACTGGTGGTCCACCATTCAGCGTCTATTCTGTCAACTTGTATGAATGGTAGCGATTCCGTCGCGGGACAAGAAGGGGGGGGACTTTCCAGCCTTTTTGGTCGGCAAGTTGCTGGTATAAGGGGTCCTTGTGGGCTTCATCGTCTCGACATAGTGAGATCCTTTCTTGGCTTCGAAGCAATGGGCAATTTGAAGTGCTTGCCGGCTATGATCACACTACCAGCATCGCCATCCTTGTTGGAAAGATACCTAGCCGGTCGCCGGAATGGACGGACGCATCGAGATAGGAATGCCCGATTGGGACACGTTCTTTGGCAGACTGATAGCCCCTTTTCGATCCGTCCGCGCTGTTGACTGCAGGGGAAATGAGAAAACCAGTCTCCTCCAAGGCTACGACCGCCTTGCGGCTTTTGCTCTTTCGGAGAAAAGAATTCAACTGACACGGACGCAGTTGATTGTAATCCTGAAGAAAGGATGGATTCATGATACAAGAGAATCAGTACCGTCCCCTCGGTGCCTCGGGAATTAAGGTCTCGAGCTTGGGCACTGGGACCAATAGATGGGCACAAGGGAAGAATGACGAGGCGGTCTTCCAGGCCTATCAGTCTTTTGTAGATGCCGGGGTGAATT
>Ga0208039_1001209_pt1 | contig 11106 bp, 8 predicted proteins | sample June2015DPH_20_1_2_FD_184722 | JGI IMG/M metagenome (GOLD analysis project Ga0208039, IMG submission 184722) | Peatland microbial communities from SPRUCE experiment site at the Marcell Experimental Forest, Minnesota, USA - June2015DPH_20_150... | ecosystem: Environmental > Terrestrial > Soil >...
CCTGATATGATTCGCGTTGGAAATCCTCATGGGGGAGGAAATCGCGGTTCTGCCTCGCAATGTCTGCCGACCCGTTGAGGAAGAAATTGATACCCCCCATTGCCACGGACGGAGCACTGATATATGCCTCGTAATCCTTCCAATCCGGTTGGCCGGTGCCATAGGCGTTTGGATTCCATTTCATCTTGTCCCATGGAAAATCCGATGTGCGAACACGCAGCTTGGCGCCGAACTGGGTCTGGTCACGCGTAATCGTATTGACTATACCCGACTGCGCATTGCCGTACTCGGCTTCGAATCCTCCCGTGGTAACCTGAATTTCTGATACGCTGAACTCAGGGAGGTTTGTCGAGAAACCGGCGGTGGTCGTTCCGCTGTAGCTGTTGATGGCGCTTTTGATCGCCATGCCGTCGACCAGAAAGAGCGCTTCGTTGAACCGGCCGCCACGGAAATGGCTTCCATTCACTCCGGCCTGCATGAACACCACTTCGCGAAAGTCATCAACGGGCAGAACGTTGATGGCCTCGGATTCAACGATGTGCCTTGTCGATGTCAGATCAGCCTGAATGGGGGGGCGTGTGGCCACAACGATGACTTCATTCATCTGCACATCGGCTGCCTGCAACGGAAAATCTATGGTTGTTGTCATATCGAGCATGACTCTGATGTTCGATATCGTTTTTGGCGCATAGCCAATGATCGACGCACGAAGCGTATACGTGCCAACGGGAACGTTGATGATAAAATAGTTACCGTCGATATCCGAAGCCGCACCGTACGTAGTTCCCACGATCTGGATGTTGACCATGGGGAGCGGTTGGCGTGTCGCCGCGTCAAGTACGCGTCCCGCTATTTTTCCCGTTGTCCCGGCCAGCACAACCTGGGACGCGAGAAAGAAGAAACAAAGGAGCCTTTTCATGGTTTCCTCACATACTATAGAACGAATTGAATCGAGGAGAAAGACGGACACGGAAACGATGATCGGATCGAGACGGAGATGTCCAAACCGCGCATATCGCGGCGATAAAACCGATCGAAGCGTCGCTTACGTACTGATTGTGAGCTTGAGGCCTGCGTGCCCGGATTTTAAGAATGGGCCCGTGTCCCGGTGCATGATTGCAGAGTGAAAGTAGCCATCTCTTGGAATGAAGTCAAGCCTTTGTTGGCGAAGCGGGGACTATCAGATGCGATACCAGCGGGGCAAATGGTGCGAGATGTTCCTGATTCTAGAAAATCGATGAGACGCGCGTACAAACGAGCAGGGATCCATCGTTTCGTAGCCGATGGATCCCTGCGCTGAAGAAGCCTTTATGTTGGTGACCCGGCTAATTCAATTTCGCGAACTTCACTGCTTCGGGCAGAAGGGTCATTGCTTTCTGGAACTGTGGATCAACTTCAAGCATGACGCCATACCAACCGTTGTTACCCCAGAACGATCGTGCAATCTCCGCCTTCAGCCGCGCTTTGACGAAGAGGATATCCTTCTGAAGGTCTTTTTCTTCAAGCTTGACGCCTTTCGTTGCGATAAATGTGCGGAACTCCTGCAGCATCTCCTCCGTCACCGCAAACGTCTTGACAAATTGCTGCACATCTTCTCCGTACGCCGATCGCATCGCTTGCCCACGCGCATCAAGGTAGGATGTGATGAATTGATAGAACATGTCGCGACGCTGGATATTCAGCATGGACTCGGTAGCCGCGGGAGGCTTCACAATATAGTCTGGTGAAATGCCGCCACCGCCATACACCACCCGTCCGCTGTTCGTGTGGAACACGGGGCGACCCGAATCGGCCTTGGCAGTCGCATCTTTCTTGTGTTCCAGATTGTCCCCCTCTTGTTCAACTCGTTCGAGTCCTTCCCGTTCGTATTCACTCTTGTCTTTGCCTGTGTACGAACGTTGGATTAATCGCCCGGTTGGTGTATAATAGCGTGCGATCGTCAACCGGAAGGCCGAGCCGTCTCCGAATGCCCACTGACGCTGCACCAGTCCTTTTCCAAAACTCGTTTCTCCAACGATCAGTCCACGGTCCCAATCCTGAATTGCCCCCGCCACAATCTCGCTTGCGCTTGCAGAAGCATGATTGATCAGGACGATAAGGGGAAGTTTTTCATATTCCTGTCCCGTCGTTGCAGTGAAGCTTTCCTCCAATTCCGTGGCGCGTCCTTTCGTATAGACAATCTGCCGCGGTTTCGATTTCGAGCCGGCATCGAGGAAGAGATCAGCCATCTTCACGGCTTCCTCCAAAACGCCGCCCGGATTGTAGCGAAGGTCCAGGATCAGGCGCTTCATACCCTTGTTCCGGAGGTCGTGCATGGCAACGTTCATCTCATTGCCGGTTGTCAGCGCAAACTTGTTGACCGCAATGTACCCAACTTCATTGTTGATCATGAGTGCAACGTCGATACTGTTGAGGGAAACCTCCGCTCGTGTAATTTCATACACCATATTCTCAGGAACACCAGGGCGCGCAATCGATACCTTCACCTTGGTTCCCTTCGGACCACGGAGCCGTTTTGATGCCTGATCGGACGTAAAGCCGATCGCCGTGCTGTCATTGATGCGGACAATCCTGTCGTTCGAGAGAATGCCCAGTTTTGCGGCTGGCCCCCCACCCATGGGTTCCACAACGATAATCGTGTCGTTCAGCGCGCGAATCATCAACCCAACTCCCTGATAGTTACCCTGCATTTCCTCGGAAGCTTTTTCAAATGCACTGGGAGGGAAGTACACCGAGTGCGGATCAAGCTGCTCCAGCATACCGGTGATCGCACCCTCGGTCAGCTTGCGCGTATCAACGGGATCAACGTAGTACTTGTCCGTGAGCACGAGAATATCCCGAAACTTGTTGAATTGCTCGTAGATGTTGTCTGCAGAGATGAGATTTCTTCCCTGGAATCCAACCAGCATCCCCACGAGCATGACCGCTGCAACCATCCACCCTGAAAACCTCTTTTTCATTGCAAGACCTCTTCTGGTTCAACAATACTACCTATTCTTTCAACGTCAGACGGGAGAGGGGGGTTCCTCTCCGGCAATCGTCATCACTTCAACAACGTTGTTTCCTCTATCAATATAGCCATAAATGAAGCAAGAGGGAAACGTCTACGGAAGCATTGTGCCTGGTATCAAAAAGAATCCCCGGTGATGGGCCGGGGATAGCACATGTGGTTGCTGCTCAGCTGCTTAGTGACCCAGTTCTCGAATCTTCACGCGGGCGTCGTCTGCCGCTCTTCCGCTCGGCACCATTGAGAGATATCGTTGGTATTGTTCACGTGCGAGCGCTTTGTTGCCCCTAAACTCATAGAGCTGGGCAATGCGAAAAACGAGTGGAGTGCGGGATGGGTCTCTCTCGAGTGCTTTTTGAAACACGGCGATCGCTTCGTCGTACATTCGTTTCTGTTGATACGCCTGGCCGAGTTGGTGGTAGCTTTCTGCCTGGTCGGGTGCCACTTCAACATACTTCTTGAACATCATGGACGCCGATGTAGTAATTGCCGAAATGATGATACGCCTGCCACGATGTCGGCCGGGAATAGATCGCTTTCTTGTACAAATTCACTGCCTTGTCGCTTTCCCCTTCTTCCGCATAGACTCCCGCGTGCGCCAGCATGCCCATGTAGGAATCGATCTTCGAAATCTCGTTCGCCTGTTCGTGCGCCTTCTGGTAGCTCCCTCCAAGAACAGCCGGGGCAAAGACATAGTAATTCACGAGCGCTTCACGGTACACCGCCGAGCCGGGGTCATACTTCACGGCCAACTCAAGTTGAGTTTTGACCTTCGGTGCGATGAACGGCATGCGAACAAGCCCAGCAAACTGAAAATTCTCCATATAGGCTTCGGCGAGCATGTAGTGATACTCGGCGTTCGACTCATCAAGCTCAACCGCTTTCTCCAGATGCTCAACAGCTCTATCGCTGTTGGAGGGCTCGTAAAGGTTTTCTACGCCGAGCCGGTAGAACGCATCGGCCATTCTGGAACCGTTGGCGGTCGCCTCACTCTCGAACCGTTTTTGCTCCAAAGACTTCTCGCGGAGCGACTGCGACTGCGTTGAAACACCCAGCAACAGGAGCGCACATACAGAGGCCAACAATCGTGCAGTGGTTTCCCGGATGGACATCGACTCTCTCTTCTTTTTCACAATAGACTCTTCCACACTCTCATGAGATACGATTCCCGAGAGAGATTGTTGCGGACCGCTCCTTCTGCAGGGCCTTCCGGAACCGTCAGGAGAGCCGAATCGGAATCACAATGGCCACTTCCAGGCCTCTCGGCGACTTGTTGGAGAGTATGAACCTGTGGTTCTCGCCATAGAGCTGTTCAAGCCGCTCGCGTGAGTTCCTTAATCCAACTCCTTCATGGGCCGGGAGGTTGTATTCCTCGGGGAGGCCTGGTCCATCATCAACGACAGAAATTCTCAATGACCCGATAACCTGGCGCGCGGAGATCTCGATGCACCCGCCACTGGCACGCGGCGCAACTGCATACCGGATGGCATTCTCTACAAGGGGCTGGAGAATCAGATTCGGGACTTTGCAGGCCAACACTTCAGGCTCAACACTTATTCTAACCTTGAGGCGGTCTTCAAATCGCGTTTGCTCGATCTCCAGGTAGCGCTGCAGGAAATCGATCTCTTCTCTAAGCGTCACCTCCTGAACACCGACATTGTGCAGTGAATATCGCAGAAGGTCGCCAAGGCGGGCAAGGACTCGATCCGCGTCATCGACATTCTTATGCATGAGCGATGAAATGGTGTTAAACGTGTTGAAGAGGAAGTGAGGATGAAGCTGCATCTTCAGTGCCTGCAGCTGAGCCTGTGTGAGTTGTGTCCGCAGCTGCGCGGCCCGCACTTCGCGTTCACGAAATTTCCTGTAGTATTCGCGCCCATACCCGATGCCAAGAATAGCCCAATATGTGAGGAGGTTGATGTGAAAGTACACAACGAACGTGCGCTCGATTGCCCTGAAGGCTTCATACAACTGTAGTCGATCGGGGCTGAACGACTGAACAACGATTTCGGCGATCAACAGTTGAACAGTTGAGAGAAGAACGCTTGTAGGGAGATGAATGAGAAAGGAGATCGTCCTTGACCCGCGCTCAAACCGGAAACGCTTCCCGAGCCACAATACCAGCGGTGCGATACACGCCCATATATAATAGAAGGAGAGGTTGGTCTTGAGCGCCTGATCCCACGTAACGGGAGTCCGGAATATGTATCGGCCCCAAAGCACTGATTCGGAAGCGAAGAATAATCCGACGGCGGTCCAGATGAGAAAATAGGAAACCCACAGGACCCATTTGCGCTCCAGCAATCCTTCTCTTGTATCTATTCTCAGGGTTGATCGGTCCATTGACCTACGCGACCAGGGTTTTGAGTTCCTGTTGCATCTGCTTCCATACCTTCCGCGCGTGTGATTCCCGGGTCTTGAGATGTCCGACGACCATGCGCAGAGTATATCGTTCCCCAAGCTTGGTGTGCGACAGAAAGGTCTCCCGGCTTCCGTTGACAGCATTGATCAGGTTATCGTTGAGTTTGCTCAGCGAGGGTTCGTCGTTAATCCCTTTGGGGTGAGCACGAAAACAGACCGTGCCAAACTGCACTGGCGCCAGCACTTCGAAATCCGGATCGGCCTCAACCCAGCGTTTGAACTCCTGCGCAATGCGGAGGTGCTCACGGAGGCGGGCTGCAAGACCATCCCACCCGAAATATCGCAGGACGAACCAGAGCTTGAGCGCCCGGAAGCGCCTCCCAAGCGGGACACCGTAGTCCATAAGGTTGCGGACGACGTCGTCGTGAGCTGTGCGGAGGTATTCCGGGACGAGAGAAAATGCCTGGCGCATGACGTCGGGTTTTCGTGTATATAAGACGCTCAGATCGACGGGGACGAACATCCATTTGTGAGGATTCACAACAAAGGAGTCTGCGCGATCGCAACCTTCAAGGACCCAGCGCATCTCCGGAACGATGGCCGCACTTCCGCCATATGCCGCGTCAACGTGGAGCCAGATTTTTTCCCGCTCGCAGATGTCGGCAATTGCAGGTATCGGATCGATGCTCGTGCACGATGTCGTACCAACGGTAGCAACCACACAGAAAGGACGAATACCATGGAGCCGATCATCGGCAATGGCTTCGGCCAGGGCATCTGGCCGCATGCGGAACTGGTCGTCCACCGCTACTCTTCGCATCCCGTCAATCCCGAACCCAAGCGTGATCACAGCCTTCTCGACCGATGAATGAGCAAATTCCGACAGATAGAGGCGGAGCCTCGGAAGGTCGTTGCGCCCTGTCATCCCATGTTCTCGCGTTTTAAGATCCGTCAGTGATTCGCGCGCGGCAGCAATTCCATGCAACGTGCTTGTCGATGCAGTATCAAGGATCATACCCCAATGTTCTTTGGGAAGTCCCAACATCTGGCGCAACCAACCAAGCGTGACCTCTTCCAGTTCCGAGACAGCCGGACACGATTCCCACACCATTCCGTTTGCATTGAGCCCGGCGCTGAGCAGTTCTCCGAGAATTCCCGGGCCGCTGGCGGATGAATTGAAATACGCATGAAACCGTGGGTGGTTCCAGTGGGTCATTCCGGGCATAATGATCCGGTCGATGTCGGCAAGGATCTGCTGCATAGGCTCGCCGGTCTGCGGGGGCAGACCCGGGAGCGAACGAATGACATCTCCCGGATGGATATTGGGAAGAACGGGCCTTTGTTCGACGGTATCCAGGTAATCAGCCACCCAGTCCACGAGCTGATGACCAAACTTTCGAAACTCATCCGTCGGCATATCACCAAGAGCGACGGGCGTTTGCTGCGTATCGGGGTCCTTTTTCACAGAAGTATCCGCCTCTATTTATATAGAGCAGGTTATTGTTTTGTCTTGGGGGATTCAGGGGGCAGCGGGCTTGTGACCTCAGCCACCAGTCTCCATCGATTTGATGCATCTCGCCTCCATACATGGAGGTAGTATCCTTTCTCATCTTCGCCGGGCTTGCTGCCATTCTTGACGGTGTAGCTGCCATATGAGTATCCAAGATCGCCCGCTTCCGCCACGCTTGCCTCAACCGGTTCCCATGTCGAAAGATACGGTTTCTTCGAAAAGTACGCCTGGATTGTATCGATTCCAACAATGGGTTGGGATTCTTGCCGATAAATGCGCGCTTCCTTGTCGATGTTTTCCTCGAGGGCCTTTTTCAATCCCTTTTGCCGGACCAATTTTAGAAAGTCCCCTTCCGCTGCTATGAGGCTTGACCGCTGTTCCTGCGCGTTCGTCTTCGCCATGACAGCTCTGCGTTGAACTTTCGTTGGCGAGCGGAAAACCCTGGGTCCATCATATGGCCCGGGCAGCTCCGTTCCAACATCAAAAACCACCTTCCACTCTCCTGTGGGTTGCTTTCTCCAGAACGAAAAGTAGAAGCCGTAGTATGTCGGACGTTTGGCGGGGCTGTGGTCAGTCCATACAGATGGGCCGGTCGTATATCCAAGATCTCCGCTACGAGAGACATCTGCCCAGAGAGGTTCCCATTCGAGCGTCGCTTCGGTTGGATTCTTCGGAGGAGGCACATCCTTCATCGCTTCTTTGTACTTCACCGGATGAGGACGAAAGACAATTGCGTCGTCGGCAAAATACATCATGAACGACGGACGTGCTCCTATCTTGACGCTCGTTTTGGCAAATGCCCGTTCTGATTCCACTAAAGACATCAGGGGTGCATTACTCATTTTGGATTGACCCGCACAGATCAAACTCAGCACTATGGTACACAACAAAGAACTCACTCCTCTTTTCATGAAGCCCTCCTCATCATTATATCACTATAAGAAGCCCGGAGATAAGAAGCAACAAGGCCCCCGAGAATTCCCGGAGGCCTTGCCTGAAACAGTTACGATGTATCGACCAAGCGTTGTTTGACCCGCTCACTGAATATTAAATGGTGAGACTCCGCTTCGGTTTGTAGCGAGCACTTTGTTCATATCCCACAAGATCGTCACCGTATTCCCGGTTGTTGTGTACCGTCTCATTTCATCGGTCGGCGGGATATGATCAGGCGGATTGAACGTGGTAGGGGTGTACCGCAGGTCAGGAAGTCGTTGAAGATGGGCTGATTCCTGAAAATCAGGACGGATGATTCACAGCGTCGTTCCCAGGAGGTCTGGTAGATTACTGCGGTAGCTCCTGCTCATCGTCAGCTGAGTGCCATCCCGCATGATGACAACATATTCTCCATGAAACCAGGGTTGCAACTCTTTGATTTTTTCGATGTTCACGAAAGTCGAACGGTGGATGCGGATAAAAAGAGTGGGATCGAGTTTTTTCTGGATGGCATTCATTGTTTCTCGGAGCAGATGCGTTTCGTTTCCCACGTGCAGGCGGATGTAGTTCCCTGCAGCCTCAATCCAGTCGATTTCATCGTTTTTCAGGAAGAACACGCGGCCGCCTGATTTCACGACAAACCTCTCCGCCTGTTTCTTTGGTTCCTTCAGCTGGCGGAGCAGCGTATTCAACTGTTGATTCAACTCATCCCGGTGACTGGGTTCTATGTGTTCCTTCACTCTGTTTAACGCTGTTTGAAAACGCTGCCGGTCGAATGGCTTCAGCAGATAGTCGACAGCGTGCACTTCAAACGCCTGCACGGCGTATTGATCATATGCGGTCATAAAAACCACAGCCGGAAAATGCTCTGGGCCAATCGCTTCAATGACTCCGAAACCATCGAGCTCGGGCATTTGTATGTCGAGAAAGACCAGATCCGGCGACTTTGTGCTGATCGATTGCACTGCCTCTCTTCCGTTTGTGCACTCGTCGATCACTTCGACGTCTGATTCGGTTTTCAAAAGCTCACGGATCTTGTTTCGGGCTGGTGGTTCGTCATCGACAATGATAGCTCGGATTTTTTTCGCGTCTGACATACTCTCTTCTCTCATTCTTCTGTTCCATGACGTGGTCTTTAGGGGCAACCATCAAGAACTCCGACCGGGGCCTCGGTGACATGAGTGAAGGGCCCATCCTACTGTGAGACGACTTCGCAGCCAAAAAAGTTGCAGGCACGTTCTCTTTGGATCGTCTATAATGAGAAGTCCCAGTCGAGATTCTTCCCGCGGGAAGGTTCAAGGCCGGGACTTATTGAAAGGGCCACAATTTCGGGCTTACTTACTCCTTTTGCTTCGGCTTCCAGTTCGGGTGAGGTCTCGCCGCAAGCCTCACAAGTCTGCGTCTGATTGATGCTTGCCGATGAGAATAAATCTGAAGAAGGGTTGCCGATGAATTCCGAAGTTTTGAAGACCCGCCACACGGGCCATATTGAGTATTTCATTCCGTGTAAATCCTCGAAGCACAGAGAGGTAGGAGTCGTTCAGCGTCATGTTGTTTCTTGTTGTAAGATGGGTATAGCACTTCGTGGTCCAGGCGGCAATGCGGCTTCGGTCGAGATCGTTCACAAGAAATCCGATTCGGCAAAGGAGGTTCATCGATCGAATGATCTGTATCGCGCCCTCGCTCGAAAAATGATGAAGCGTCAGCGAACAGATGACGATATCGAAAGCGCCGGGAGGATAGTTCAGGCTCAGGAGGTTGCCGGCTTCAATTGTTATCTCTGAAAATTCCCTTGTCCGTTCACGCGCAACTTCGAGTACGCGTGGATGATTGTCCACGGCAGTAATGTGAATGTTTCGTTTGAGTCGGCGCCCGAGTTGCACCAGATACACCGGTAGATCGGCCGATCCTGTTCCCAGATCGAGAACACTGATTTCCTCGTTCTTCATGCCGTCCATCAACATCCCCATTCCCCGGCGGACAGCTGTAAAACCTCCGAACAACCTGTTGATGGTCCGAATGCTCTTGAGCTCGTCACGCAGCAGGTCCACGTCGGCATCGGGATTGTCGATCATTTCCACTATACCCGGATTGTATCTTCGCGCTGGAATCAGAAAGCTCATATCAACTTAACTCACTCTGGGGGGCGAAGGTTCCTTTGTTTTTGTGTCTACGCAATTGCTTTCTTCCGCATTCCTGTTATCTTTCCATCACCGTTCATATCAGAGTTCTCCCATCCCGACTGCCATGAATATTCTTAAACCTCCCCGTCTTCGCAAGGGTAATCTCATCGGGGTCATTTCTCCGGCGAGCACCCCATCTGCTCAGGAGAAAATCGATAAAGGCGTTCAGTACCTCGAACGCCTGGGCTATCGAGTAAAAATTGGAAAGCATGTCATGGCCCAACATGGGTATCTTGCCGGAACGGATGATCAGCGGGCAGAAGATCTCAACGATATGCTCAAGGATCGGGCCGTGAGGGCAATTTTCGCCATCCGGGGAGGCTACGGAACCCCCCGACTTCTTCATCTGGTAGATTACAGCGCGGTCCGACGCGATCCGAAGATCCTCGTCGGTTACAGCGATCTGACCGGATTACAGCTTGCTCTCTATAAGAAGGCGGGGTTGGTGACATTTTCCGGACCGATGGTTGGGGTCGAAATGTGGAACTCCATCGATCCATTTACAGAAGAGCATTTTTGGCGCGTCATCACGTCATCGGCGCGCATCGGGTCCCTCCAGAACCCCGAAGGGGAGCGGTTGATCTCTTACAATACAGGAAAAGCTTCAGGCAGACTTCTCGGAGGGAATTTTTCTCTCCTCGCCTCACTGCTGGGGACGCGTTATCTGCCGAACCTCCGCCATGCGATCCTTGTTCTTGAAGACGTTGACGAAGCTCCCCACCGCGTCGATCGCATGTTCATGCAGTTGTATCATGCAGGGATCACAGCAGCAATCAACGGCCTTGTCCTCGGTACATTCACCGACTGTGTTCCCTCCGATCCTACCAAGCCGCATCTGACCATCAGCCAGGTCATCGAGGATGCGGTGCAGCGCATTCCTTGTCCCGTGCTTTCCAACCTGCAATATGGCCACATCGCCAGGAAGTTGACGTTGCCGTTCGGTGTTCAGGCGCTTCTTGACTCGCGCAGCGGTACACTGAAGCTTCCGGAGGGAGCAGTTTCTTAGCGTTCCCGTGCGCTCGCGCACACCCGTGCCCCGTACTTCATTGACTCTCCTTCAACTTATCGTTACATTTTGTTCATCATTGAACGTCGCGGCGTGATTCTGGCTT
>Ga0208039_1001212_pt1 | contig 11071 bp, 12 predicted proteins | sample June2015DPH_20_1_2_FD_184722 | JGI IMG/M metagenome (GOLD analysis project Ga0208039, IMG submission 184722) | Peatland microbial communities from SPRUCE experiment site at the Marcell Experimental Forest, Minnesota, USA - June2015DPH_20_150... | ecosystem: Environmental > Terrestrial > Soil >...
AGACCCTGTTAGCGTCCACAGCTCGGTAGAGTAGATGAATCGTGTTCCCTGCAGCGACTGCCGCTGGGTTGAATGTCCCATCATCTTCCCAATCCACACCGGCCCTCGGTCTAATGATAGGATTCGCTTCAATCCTCGTAAGCTTCAGTAAGTTCTTTCACCTAGCATTGCCTCCCTGGAATCAATACCGGCTAATTGACATTTGGTTCTAGACCTACCCCCGAATTTGCTGACCTGACTGTTCAGGACTGTTTGGCGCCGGCCGCAGAAACGCGCATTTCTTTGAATTTTCGTCCTCACTATGCCCTGATGCCACTTCTAGGAAGCGTGGCATTTGTCCGCGACGGTGAGAAAATAAGCGTCAGACCCTCCGCAAGGATTTTCCTTCGTCCGCAGCAAGCCGTTGATGGGAGGCGCTGTCGGGGAACGTTGGAATTTCATAACCTGTTTGCCACTGGAGAAACTGGGAAAAGAATTATGGAAAAACAGGTCTGAAACTTACAGTGCTCAAAGGCGGGTCTTATGGTGGAGACATGGAACTGGGATCCGATTGCCAACGGGAAATTGGATTCACTTGATTCTGAGATCCGCACCGCTTGCCTGCTTTCGCTGTTCTGACTGTTAAACGAGTTCCACGCGTCGTTTTCCTTTCATTTGTCGCGAGACACGAACTACCCGGTTGACTTCTAATCTCATGAGTATCTGATTTAGTTCGCGAAAGTTCATGTTCTCTTTGCCATTCCTCAGATCGCTTAATGGTTCGTCATCGGTCAACGGGCTCTTTCGTTCAATGACGTCAATCACAGACAGCTGTAATGGTCGTGGTCCCTACAGTTTTTCCAACGAGCGGTCAGCTGGCCTAGGCTATCGGCGTACGTGCTGCGGCTCTTTCTCTTCTGAGTCTCTTGGAGAATTTCTGGTACCATGCGTCGTCTTCGGGGGCTATGCTAGGACCAACTCGTTCCATCGCTTCATCAAAGTCTCGCCTTGAGACCTCTGTGGCATCTACGTCTTCTCGTAAAGCGTTCATGGCCGCTTCTCTGCAGATTGCTTCGATGTCTGCGCCTGAATAGCCTTGTGCTTTCCTTGCGAGTTCGTCCAATGACACGTCTTTAGAGAGGGGCATTGAGCCTGCGTGAATCTTGAAGATCTCTTTGAGTGAGTCGAAGTCTGGCGAGGGCACGTAGATCAGTCTATCGAATCTTCCAGGTCTCATCACTGCTGGATCTAGCATGTCCGGTCGATTGGTGGCTGCGATTACGAGAACGTTCTGCAATGTTTCTATGCCGTCGATTTCAGTCAGGAGCTGACTTATCACCCGTTCGCTGGCTCCAGAATCAGCGTATCCCAACCCGCGTCTCGGCACTATGGCATCCAATTCATCGAAGAATATTATTGCGGGAGCTGCGGTTCTTCCTTTTCGAAAGACTTCGCGGATAGCCTTCTCTGACTCTCCAACCCACTTGGAGAATATTTCTGGACCTTTTATTGAAATGAAATTGGCCTCGCTTTCTGTTGCTACTGCTCGTGCTAGCAGCGTCTTACCGGAACCAGGTGGTCCGTAGAGCAGGATTCCACGCGGCGGATTGATTCCCATTCTCTTGAATACTTCAGGCTTCTTAAGCGGCCATTCAACAGATTCCATGAGTTCCTGTTTGACTTGCTTCAAACCACCGACCTGATCCCATTTCACTTGTGGGACTTCGACGTAGACTTCGCGCATTGCTGTAGGCGTGATCTCTCGGTATGCTGACGTGAAGTCCTCCATCTTGACAACCATTTTTTCGAGGATTTCGGGGGCAATGCGTTCCTTCTCCAAGTTGATTTCTGGTACGTACCGTCGGAGCGCCTTCATTGCTGCTTCTCGACATAGCGAGGCAATGTCGGCTCCAGTGTATCCATGTGTCACGTCTGCAAGTCGCTTCAGATCCACGTCTTCACTCAGGGGCATATTCCTCGTGTGAATCTGGAGCGTTTCATATCTATCCGCCTTGTCTGGAACTCCGATCTCGATTTCGCGGTCGAATCTCCCGGGTCGACGTAGTGCTGGGTCGATTGCGTTCGGCCGGTTGGTTGCACCGATTACTATTACGTTGCCGCGAGATCCCATTCCATCCATCAAAGACAGGAGTTGTGCGACGACTCGACGTTCTACTTCGCCCGTTACTTCTTCACGTTTCGGTGCGATCGCATCCATTTCGTCAATGAAGATTATGCTAGGCGATGTCTCCTGTGCTTTTTGGAATATCTCCCGTAATCTCGCTTCTGATTCCCCATAGAACTTTGACATTATCTCCGGTCCGGAGATCACGTAGAAGTTTGCGTCAGACTCGTTAGCAAGAACTTTTGCGAGAAGTGTCTTGCCGCAACCTGGAAATCCATACAGAAATACTCCTCTAGGTGGCTCGATACCAAGTCGCTGGAAAAGTTCCGGATGTCTGAGAGGCAGTTCTACCATCTCACGTATTCTTTGTATCTCTTCGTGTAGACCGCCTATGTCTTCGTACGTTACTATCGAGATCCCTTTCTTCTCGGGCGTCGGCTCACTCAATACTTGGACATGAGCTGTCTCTGTAATCTTCACTGGGCCATGCGGACGTGTTCTCGTGACTATCAACGGAACGGCGCTTCCGAAGATCGAAAGAAGAGTCATCTCTCCTTCAACAAACGGCATGTCCATAAATCGTCTTTTCACGAAACGCACAAATTCCTCGTCCACACTCAGGCGTACATCTGTTGGCGCGAACACGATCGCTTCGGCCTCTTTCACGTCTGCCTTTCTAACGTTGACGTACTCGTTTAGAGCAACACCCGCATTCCTTCGAATAAGGCCGTCCATCCTTACAATTTCTTGTCCTTGATCTTCAGCGTACGCGGGCCATGCTACAGCTACAGTCATCTTTTTCCCATGAATTTCAACAAAATCTCCCGCAGTGATTCCGAGCTTCTGCATCGTGTCGTTGTCAATGCGGACCTTGCCGTGCCCAACATCTCGCTGCCTGGCGTCAGCAACCTTCAAAGAGATTTCTCTACTACTCATTCTCTCATTCTCTCAGAATACATTAGGATTCGTGCCGACCAGACCGAATCTCCAGTCTCGTTTCCAGACCTTCTCTGCCACAGGAAAGGGGAGCACGGCATTGTAGAAGTCAAAACTGTGAAAGCCAGGTATCGGACGAATACCCTTAACGAGGATGCGGAATAGCTCTCTTGCGGCATGGGCATCGACTGTGAAAATCATGCCCGTTTTACCGCCAGACGTCTTCCATAGTTGCGCTAACAAGCCTTCGCGTGCTGGTTCCCTCGATATCAAAGCCATAGTGATATCTCACGTTGGCTATTCGCGACGATTAATCCTATGGATCGTATTTGTGAGGGCTTCAACTTCTGAAGTGCAGACTCGAATATCTGTTTGGAGGGTTTTCGCCCCCTGAAGATGGTTGCGTGTCAACAACTACGAAACCCGCCGGTTTTTCATAAATGCGTAGCTTCGGCGGTGCGAATATCGGAAGTTTGAACGGGGAGGGTGCCTTGAGTACTGATGGGATCTTCTTTCGAACGCGCGTCGAGTTTCATCGCTGGATCTGCTCGATCCCTCTCTCCTAGCGGTGAATGCGTCCGGGCCAGAGCTGAAGTTAAGTCGCTCAATCCGGTCGTCTGCCATCGATTGTATTGTCCGAAAGTCGACATTTTGCTCCGTGGATACTATCGTCACTGCGGTTCCTGTCTTGCCAGCTCGTCCGGTTCGACCAATCCTGTGAAAGTAAGTATACGGATTCTGAGGAACGTCATAGTTGATGATGTGTGTAACTCCGTCAACATCTAAGCCTCTTCCGGCCAGGTCAGTGGCAACTAGGATACGACTCTGACCGCTTCGAAATGCGTTCATTGCTCTATCGCGTTGATGTTGGGTGAGGTCACCGTTTAGTGCTATGGCATCTTGATTTCTTCTCCCGAGTGATTGGTTCAGCCAGAATGTGCTGCGTTTGGTTCGACAGAAAACTATGGCACGTTGTACTTCTTTGTCCTGCAGGATTCTTAGGAGCGCATCAAGTTTTCTTTCATGGTCCACTTGGTAGTAGTATTGGCTGATCTCCTTGACGTTGAGATCCTCCGGTTCGATTAGGACTTCGCGAGGGTTCTTCATATGTCTACGGGCAAGTTTCAGTACTTCCTTGGGCATCGTAGCGGAGAAGAACGCGATTTGACGTTTACTTCTAGTCTTAGTTAGAATATGCTCAACGTCATCAATGAAACCCATGTCCAGCATCCTGTCAGCCTCATCCAGAACAACGCACTGGACTTTTTCAAGGTGAAGGGATCCACGTTCTATATGGTCGATGACTCGTCCCGGTGTTCCAACTATGATCTGCGGGCAGTCTTCCAAGGCGCGTATTTGGGCATTAATTGATTGGCCACCATAGATTGCAAGAGCGTGCTTGCGAGTGAATCTGCCATACGAGTTGATGTCGCTGGCTACTTGCACTGCAAGCTCGCGTGTCGGAACGAGCACCAGCGCTTGAATGTTCAGGTTCTTTTCGTCAACGATCTCCAGGAGCGGTAGGCCGAAGGCAGCGGTCTTTCCAGTTCCGGTATGTGCTTGACCAATGACATCGCTTCCGTTCCGTAGAAGCGGAATAGTTGCTTCTTGGATCGGAAACTGTCTCTCGAATCCAAGTGCCTTGATAGCGTTCAATATTTCTGGGCTTAAGCCCAGTTTCTCGAAATTACTCATTGATTTTTTCTCCTTATCTTCCAATCACGTCGCAGGTCTAAGATGAAGGCCGAAGGCTGGTTCCGTCTTTGACTCATTGTGGGAACGAGACTTCGGTTGTTTCCTCAGACTTCAGCGACTTCGATCAGTTGCAGCAAGAAGAAGAACATGCGGGCAATCGTTGTAAATGACTCACGTCTCTCGTTCTCGACAACTAACTTTGTGTATTCTCGCCGTGGTTCCATATAAGGATAGAAAGAGCAAGTTTCGTGAGTAATCTTAGTTAGAAGATGAAATCGTCTATCTTCTCAGTAACAGGAAATAGTACATCAGTTAACAGAATAATGTTCCACGTCACACTGTTTCCCGATTAGTTACCTGTTATTAGAGGAAAAAAGCCACGTTGGACGTGATGGATGCGGACTGGCTGGTGTGACTCATAGAACCTCTCTGACCGTGTCTCCCCTTCTTATGTGTCAGCGATAACAATGTTCAGTGATTCCTTAAGCCCCTTGTATCTGTTTCGAACAGTGACCTCGGTTACGTTCGCAACATCAGCGATTTCTTTCTGTGTCTTCTTCTCTCCTTCCAAGACGCATGCAACGTAGAGCGATGCAGCCGCAAGCCCCATCGGATCTTTGCCCGTGACTATTCCTTTCTTCTTCGCTTCATTTATGATTCGTATTGCTCTCTGTTGAGTTAGCATAGAGATTTCCACTTTCGTAGCGATCTTCGAGATGCACGTCACCGGATCCACAACAGGCATGCGCAAGTCGAGCTCTCTTACAAGCAATCTGTAGCATCTTGCGACATCCTTCTTACGAATCCTGCTTGCAGCCGAGACATCTTTCAGAGTCCTTGGAGTTTCAGACATCCTGCAAGCGGCATATAACGAGGCTGCGGTTATTGCGGCTATAGCTCGTCCTCGCACGAGCGCTTTGTCCAGAGCCTTACGATAAACTATTGCGGCACGTTCTTTGATCGAGGCTGGAATGTGAAGCACATCTGTCAAGCGGTCAAGTTCAGCCATAGCTTGAGCCAAATTCCGATCATCTGACGAATGGACCCTGGTCCTGATCTGCCATTTCCTTAAGCGGAGCATCTCTAACCTTGTGGCAAGTGGAAGTTGACGACCGGAAGCATCTCGATTCACATGATCAATAACAGTGGAGAGGCCTTTGTCGTGAATGGAGAAGGACGTCGGGAGGCCAACTCGACCACGTTCATCTTTTTCCTCCTTGGTGAAGGCGCGCCACTCAGGTCCTTGGTTCAACGCGTGCTCGCTCAGAACAAGGCCACAATCATGGCAAATCATCTCCCCTAGATCATAATCTTCAACGAGGTTTGCGCTACCGCACTCTGGACAGTTCGTGACTTTCCCTATCTTTCTGGTTGTCGTACTCGCACTCATTTTTTCATCAACCCACACTATGCTTTACGCTCGAGCCATCTCTTCAGTAGAACGCGCACCGTTCTGCCTCAAAACCCGTCCGGGCCGACCTGAGCTATCCACTCTGATGTGTCAGTGATAAGAGTGTTTAGAGTGTCGAGGCGAAGAAAAAGCAGGATCAAAGTCGAGGGAGAGAACAGATGGATAACTCTCATACAGAACGCGAGTAAACGAACAGCATTAAGGCGCTAACCCTAGTGTGGAAGAATTTTGTCCCAGTTTTCGAGCAATTTCAGCATCAACGGCACTACAAACTCCTTTCCTATTCTAGCCACGGTGTCCAGTCTCTGCTTTAGCCTTGATGTATCAGGATTAGGTTTTGCAATCTCGTCCGCAAACTCCTTTACAGCAATCTCGGCGGCCTCCTTAGTACTCGCGTCCACATTTTGCTGCTGAATAGCTTGAACAAGTTGGTCTAGATTGATGCTAACCAACTGATTGCTATATTGCATCTGGCTCACTTGAATGACTTGGTGAGGTGTAGCTGTTCTCTCTTTGACCTCGATGTCGAGGAGGTCCATCAACTGTAGTGTTCGCAGCTTTGCTTCCTCCAATGGAAGCTGCATTCGCGCTGGGGCGTCAATTGATATGATGGTTACGCCTGAAGGCGCAACTTCTTGGATTTCTGCTATTTGAGTTTCGTTTGGGAAAAGCGATTTAGCTTGCTTCAACAGCGTATTGAACTTAATGACTAATGCATCTGATGCACCAAACAATTTTTGTGTTGACCGACTCATCAGAAGGTCGATTTCATTGTAAAGCCTAGGTAGGGAACGTCTTAGCACCAGAACGTCTGTTGGGGTTTCTGATGAAATTCTAGTTCCTCTCCGAAGCCGTTCCTTGCCTGTCTGTTCTTATAGCTTAGCTTCGTGCTGTGGTTTCGGTCAACACAATCCGTGTCTAGCCCCTCAACCGACTTTTACAGTCCTAGCCATCAACCGACATCATCAAGTGCCTGCCATCAACCGTTACTGTTACCCTCGGTTGGGTAACGTTACCTTAACGGTTGTCAAACCGATTCCTGTGAGTGTTACCTTTCGGTTGATTCCTAGGATGTTTCCAGATGAAAAGGCAATTAGAAAGTTGTTCTATGGAACCACGGTGATGGTTTCTTTAGAGCTAGTATGGCATGTTTTGCATTTGCACTTGGGAGAGGTGCAACGCATTTCGTCTTTGTCTGTTGGTTTCCCACATTCCAATCACTCTGTGACCACATCTTCGACATAAGAGGCATTGCTTGAACTGTTCGCATGCCTGTTCTCTCATCACGAGCTAGCAGAAAGGAGAAAATCATAGTGAGGGGGAAGGTTCACTGAATGGTGGGGGGAGTTAGCTTTACACCCACGTTTGAACCCTCGTCGTTTGTATCCAGAGATGGGGCAGGGGATTCGAACCCCAATTTACCGGTACATATAAGCTCCGAAGTCCTCACAAGAAGCTAGTGGGTGAGGTGCTGACTGTGACTTTCGTTCCTCCGAAGAACAAGAAAAAAGACTACCAAGACAATCACGTGACAATCAAATATCCTTTAGTCCAAGACTTAGAAATTGCTACCGAGATTTATCCTACGGAACCTATGCAGCTCACTTTTCCTGGAGAACGACTAACATGGGTTAATCCCCGTTGGTGGAATGCACCTCAGAGGAGCAATTTGAACAACGAAGATATTTTCGTTCATCCTGAGACAGACCTCGCTAATCTTCGCCGTCACTATGAATCAGTAGGTTGGAATACGTTTGTGATTCTCCAAGACGTGACCCATGACGGTCCCACGGCGGCGCATAGAGCGGGTTTCCCTGCGTTGTATCCACAAGACCAGATCGAACTAGCCCGATGGGGAGACGACGTTATTCTGCGATTGCATATTGATGTATACTCTTACAACGGCAGACTAGTGAGCGCACCTCACGTTGAGCCAGACCCCGTGACCAACATGGCAGAGCATCTGGCAATGTATGAGAATCACGACGAAATTCGAGGCCCATTGGCCGTGAGCATGTTCACGAATTTTTACGTGTGACACTAGAGGATCTAGGATCTGATGACCTCGAACGGACGATGAACTCAGGAACTTTGTGAACTTTTGTTCTCAATCACGATGTTCTCGACTAAAAGCGCAGCAACAAGAACAATCGTCATTCCCCAGTCTATGAACCTGAAGTGCGTCCAAGATTCCAACATGCCTTGAATTGCGGTGATAAAGAGCGCTTGAATCTGTCGCGCACTCTTTAGATCAACTTGAGAAGGGCCCTTTGTCATAGTCATGTGAGTCTTGGTTGGCTACGACTTCTATGAGAGTCTCTGAATTCATGATTCCTTCGAGCTTGGTGGCCTGGGAAACTGAACTGAACAGCTCCTTCACGTCCTTGCCTTCCAAGTAGGCAACGATATCGAATCTTCCGAAGACAGCGTAGGCATCGGTGACGAATTCTAGAGCTTTGAGTTGCTCTGCTAGGCCCACGGCCTTCGGCACTCTGCCTCCACTTCTAAACAGCATTACTGCTCTCATCATTCCTGATCATTCCTCCGCGGCAACCAATGTCTCAGTAGTTACAACGTCGGGAAGGTCCCCTATCTCGATCCCGAGAGCGGTGAGTGCTTTCATGTCCTTCACTTCAATCCTTGCCACAACATCAGCACCGCCCATGGCCGCAAACGCAGACTTGATGCCTTCGAAGGAAGCTATTCTCTTGGCCACTTGGTAGTGTTCTCCGGGTCGAACTCTAATCAAAACACAGGCCTTCACAGTCCTCTCCCTACTGGTCATCGTTTACACCATTCCAATTCCTTTTTCCTTTATGACTTGTAAGGATTCTGTTCCCTCACGAATAGGTCTAATTTGTCTTCCTAAAATCAGAAGATGGAATCCACAATATGAATTGAATTGTGTGGGTGGTCAGGCGCCGATATTCCTATCAGAATATTGAGGGTTCGAAAGCCACTCCACAGATGCCTACGAAGCGAAACGTGTGTATGAAATTTCGTGGGGCCAATGGGATTTGCACCCACGACCTCTGGCCCTCAGGATCTGCCAGATCCTATTCTTCTTAGAGGCGGTTCTAGCGATTTCTTTCATACCCGCACTTAGGGCATAACCAGAAGTAATCATATTTCCTCATCGGAGTCTTGCAGGCAGGACATCTTTCCATTTGCAAATTCCGCGTAAGCTGCCAACTGCTAGCGTTTCTTTCAGATTGATTTAGAGATGCTTTCTGACCTGAGATTCAAGGTCGTCAGGGGTTACGATGTGTATGTTTGCGCGGTCACCGAGAATTTTCTTTGCTTTCTCGACGTGGGTAGGTGGTACGATGAGGAGGAAAGGGATGCCGTTGACCTTGGCGGCGGAGAGCAAATTGTCCAGCATGAGCGAGAACATTGCCGTGCGTTCCTGTTCGGCAGGTATGACCTTGTGCAGATGTCCGACCACTACGTTCACTTCGCCTTTGTTGAGATAGCTGACGTATTTTCCGTGGCCATCCGACAGGTTCGCAACTGGAATTGTCTCAATGCCTTCGGCTGCAAGCTTCGCCAAGAGGAGCGAATCAGTTCCTTCGAAATATCCAACTACTGCCGTCAGTCTTCACCAAAGACTAGAAATCCTTCGGACCTCGCTAAAGGATTATCGTTCTCCGCTAGGAAAGAGAAGAAAGACCAGCCGATTCCCTGCATCTGGTCGCGGAACCTATTCGATGTGCAACGTTACGATTCAGAAGGCTCAGAGATGGGGCAGGGGATTTTGACCCAACTTACCGGTACCTATAAACTTCCTGAGTTCGGTTACGACGGTTCAAATTGCGATGCTCGCACCATTAGTACCACACACACTTACGGCCTATGCGACGAGGGAACGTGTTAGGGGAGGAATCTCGTTAGCAACCTCTGCTCCGGAACTAAGCAACTATGCAACTAGGGGCTCAGCGATCTGCTTTCTACGTCTACGTCTCACCGAATCCACAATCGTCAAGAACTCAGCCTCGCTGAGCAGTTCAACGCCTTTGTCGCAGTATTGCCCTGTCCTTCGCTCGATCTCACGATCTATCTCCTCGCGTTCTTCGTGGGTCGTATCGATCCCCAGCTTTCGCAGCCACTCTCTGACCTTAATGCTCATTTTGTTGCAGACCCCTGTAGTTTTTCTTCGAGAGATAATCGCCTAGTCATTTTTACAATAACCCCCGCTTGCCTTACAATACTCTTTTCCATTCAGCATGCAATGCTGATGCTCTGAAGGATAATACGGACAACTAGGAACAGTCATGTTCTCCGGAGGAGACTTCATGTTTTTACCACTTCGTTTTTCGACCCGCAGTAAGGGCAGAAATCTAAGTCCTTGTAGATTGTTTCGTAGGGTCCGGTGTCGGTTCTGAAAGCTATTTTCTGTGTTTTGTAGTGGATGGTTACGTTTTGTGCTCCCCACTGTTCAGCTATGCCAGTACGGCAGAAGGCTACATTTTCTATCTTCGGTCCCAACGCATACTCTTTGAATGTTGCTTTCATTTCATGGGTTCCTTCTTAGAGATTAGCGTAAGGGAGAGATGGACGAGCGTTGCTCTTGCAAGTGTTCTTCTAGTTGCTTAACATACCCATCAGCCCACTTCTGGCATTGCTCTTCAATATTGTACCGGCAATGCACATCGAATACATCCAGCAGCCCTTCCACTACGGATTCTTTGAGGCTACTCATTTCGCTTTCACCTTGTAGGTTTCTCTAAGGAGATCTCAGCAGCGATTTCTAAGGACTTAGTTATGTTCGATTTCCTGTAAGCGTTTTTTCCACCCTTTACTGTCAAAGAAGGTTGTACCTTGGTCGAAGTCTGACATTCGAAGGAAATTGCTTTCGGCTTGACGGGGAGTGCTCAGTGAAATCTTACAACCAAAAGACTGTTCGGGCGGATTGGGAGGGAGATCTG
>Ga0208039_1001220_pt1 | contig 11042 bp, 10 predicted proteins | sample June2015DPH_20_1_2_FD_184722 | JGI IMG/M metagenome (GOLD analysis project Ga0208039, IMG submission 184722) | Peatland microbial communities from SPRUCE experiment site at the Marcell Experimental Forest, Minnesota, USA - June2015DPH_20_150... | ecosystem: Environmental > Terrestrial > Soil >...
GACTCCTCGTCGAAGAACCGAAGAAGAGACTCGGTGGCAGCTCCAATGAATTTTCGAAGGATATCCGCCGCTCTCGGCGAGGCGTACTGTTTATTCTCCAGCTTTCTGAGCTCACTCTTTAGAGCGAGACACCGTTCTTTGGCTGCACCTATCTTATTTTGTGCAACACGGCCTATGCTGCCCACGCCCACCCACTCCTTTGTTTAGGTGTGGCGAAGAGCCGATCTGTGTGTTGCATCTCCGCCGTCGAGTGGTTCAGGAAGAATTCCTTTAGCTCGTGAATCTCAGCTTCACTCACGCGCTCACCCGCCTCAAGGTGCTGGCAAATGTCTTTGAGTTCCTCAAGATACTTCATGAAATTAACGGGAACAGAAGAGATTGAAAGCGCCCGTACGGCCTGTCCAAAGAGATTCGCATGATTCGTAGACGAACTGCTAAAGGACGGTTGGTCCATCCATTGATACCCCGTAATGGCATCATTAAGAAAATCAGCGGCCCTTTTGAAAAGCTGCCTGTCTTCCCCGGGAATGGCGCAGCCGTTTCGCTTCCCCTTAGCAAGAGCCAGAATAACCCTGTCTGCGAACATTCCATCACCGAGCGACTTGGCTACCTCACCGAACCAATTTTCTTTTCTCATTTTTCACCTCCTGTCTTGGAGTCACCCCTTCCGAGCGTGCACCTACTCCCTCTGGTGTACGTTATGGCGCGCGGTTCCCCCCGCCGATGATTATGGTAACCCAAACTCTGGGCAGTACGTTAATCGAGCTTCTCGTCGTTTGTCAATCCAATACAATCTTTGAAGGTCAACATCTCCGCTCACTGCTAACTTGAATCAAGACTTCTTTGTTTGAGCGTCCAGGTTACCCACTAACTGCCCGAGCTCATCGGGACTTGAAATGCGATTGCGCCCCAAGCCGCACAACACAGCGTCATCCGTCGATTGTCTCCAGCGCCCACTCGCGTTGCTTCCGCAGAATTTGCGTCCCCTTCACGAACCACTCATTTTTTGGTCCGACCCGCTTGCCACGGAAGTCGCCGTTCTTACAGTACTTCTTGACAGTCTCTGGATTGACTCGAAGAAAAGGAGCGGCTTCCTTAGCAGAATACCATTTTTCCGGTTTCGGTTTCTTCACGTCTGTAGGATCACACTCCCTTGACCAGGTCCAACCACATTTTGAAAGTGCACAGCCCCAGTACGCCCATGCTAAACTATAGACGAAGATAGATCAATATCTTTTTTCATGGTGCACCATAAAAGGCCCTGTTCGACCTTCTTTTATGGGCCATAACCATATTAATTGACCAATGAACGTCCGCTTTAGGGCCCTCCAGCGGGGCAGCGCAGAGTTGCTCTCGAACTCCGCGGCTCCTTCATGTTTCGAAAAGCCGCAGACTCGAACTCCCAGTGTGCGCTACACGTCGTGGCGCGACACGGGCAAGACGGAATGACAGCGCGAAGTGGCACAGGCACTCTTGCCTGTGTGCTTTTGTTTTTCTTGTGCACAGCCAGGAGAGGGGGCCCCACTTGGTGGGGCTGTGCTACCGGCCAGAAGCGGGTAGAGCGCCGACTTGGTCTTGAACTCCGCGGCTTACTTGACAACGCACCTGCGTCTCTCCGTCCTGTCCCCAGAACACCACCGCCTACCGGTCGAAGACATAACTTTCTCCGCCATCCACAAAGCTCAGGGCCCTCCGGGCGACAGCGCCGGCCTTTCGGGAAACAGCCCCGGCATCCATCGGGAGGCCAGCGCAGCCGGAAAGACGAGGCGCAGCGGAGCCCGCGAGCTCTCAGAGACCAACACACCATGCTTCACCAACGCCGAAACAATCCGTCGCGCATGACGCTCCCCCGTGCCCACAATTCCGGCTACCTCGCCACGAGGCAGTTCTCCCCGGTACAGAACAGCTTCCAGCACGCTCCCTGATCTTGGCGGCAGGTGGTTGAGTCTGATTTCTTCTTCCGCCCACACCAGGATGCGCGTACGCAGACGGTCCGGTTGCATCAAGCCTTCCATGAAGTTCACCTGATCGATGCACACTCTCAGAAAGAAGTCCGCGAACGCCCCAAGCGCTTCCTCGCTGAGGTGCCCACGGCCATCAAGATCGTTGCGACGGGTCTGGTCACAGGCCGCAAGATGTCCCTTATACGCATCCACGTTGCGTGCCAGGCCGCGCGCCACTGACCACACAGCCCCGGTATCCAGCGTCTCCAGCAGCATCGCGTGCGATATCAGACGCGCCACACGCCCGTTGCCATCTAGAAACGGGTGAATCCACACGAGCCGGTGATGTGCCGGCGCAGCAGACAGTATCGATTCTGTCTTGCTGAAATGCCCGTAAACCTCCTCGAACCGCTTCAGAAACCGCGGCAGGGCGCCGGGGCTAACCGGGACATGACCACCGACCTTGACCTCCCGCCCGCGCAACTCGCCGGGAATGACCCGTACGCGCTCCTTCGTCTCCGGGTCTTCCACCCACAGCAAGTCCTCCGGCAACAGCTTGCAGAACCGCGCATGGATTTCAAGGATTCCATCACCGCTTGCCGCACGTCCTCGCAAGCCGCCCTCATCGATCCATTTCTGCACGGTGATATGCGCCCTCGCTTCCAATTGCAGATCTCGCGCCCCGGCATCTTTGCTGTAGTCGTCGTTCAGCGCTCGTTCGATATCGACGGGATGCGTGTCGTGCCCTTCGATCAGATTGCTGTAGTAGCAGTTCATTGCCCGCACCAGGCTGGCGAGCGAGTTCAGCATGCTTTCGGGCAGACTCCTCCGAAACCCGGCCGACTTCTGCGCCAGTTCTAACGCGAGATCGACCAGGACAGGCCGATGGCGCGAGGTTTCCCCGATGAGCATAGGCTCCATCATGGAAACCGTTTCCCCTTGATCCACGACCGCTTTAATGTCCTCTATCATATCCGCTTCTTGGGTTCGTACAATACGTTTTATACCATAGACTTAGTTAATTCGCAAGAACATTTCTGTTACAAATTAAGTCCGCTTGTGGGTCCCCTTCAAAAACTCGAATCCTTCCGCCAGTTCTGCACGTACAGTCCCCTTCTTGTAGCACAGGCACTCTTGCCTGTGCGTTGTATTTTCCAGGCGACACAGCCAGGAGAGGGGGCCCCACTTGGTGGGGCTGTGCCACCGGCCAAGAACGAAAAGTCGCAGACTTGAACTACAAGTGTGCACTACACGTCGTGGCGCGACGCGGGCAAGGGGGAATAACAGCGGGCTGTTGGGGGAGAAGTTGAGTCTACCTAAATTTCCGCGTTCACTATCAGGCGCTGTTCATTATAAATGAACAATGAAGAAAAACGAACAAACTCCCTAGCTTTTGGTTGCCCGAAGAACGCATGGTCAATCACAAACCGATTGACCGTGGTTACGCGCTCCTACCACCTGAACATTCGTCGCGGGAAGAAGCGCGACGATTTTTGTGATAGATTCTAGAAGAGACTTTCGCGAAGAAACCAAGGAGGAAGCGACGTGGGCGCAGTAAAAGAAGAAGCTCTGAAGTTGATCGACGGCCTGCCCGAGGAGACTTCCTGGGACGATATCATTTATCAGATGTACGTGCGGAAAAAAATTGAGAAGGGAATCCAGGCGGCGGAGCAGGGCCGCGTCGTGGCTCACGACGAAGTAAAGAAGCAGTTCCTTTCCCAATGAAGCTGATCTGGACTGATCCCTCCATCGAGGATCTTCGCTCGATTCGCGACTATATCGCGCGAGACTCCGAGCATTACGCCGCCGATCTCGTTGAACAGGTGATTCTTTCCGTCGAAAGACTGCTGCAATTCCCTAGACTGGGAAGAGTAGTTCCTGAAGCTCAGGATGAGAACATCCGAGAGTTGCTGTATCGAAACTACCGGATCATGTACCGAATACTGGGCGAACGCATCGAAATCCTCACCGTCGTCCACGGCAGCAGAGATCTGACAAGCCGCCGCACTCCGCCCTGGGAGATAGGTTAGCCACAGTTCGGTGGGCGGGCGGGAAAGCCGTGTAGCCACGCTCAATTTGCTTTTCAATTGGCCGTGGGCTTTTGGTTGCCGGAAGAACGCACGGTCAATCACAAACTGATTGACCGTGGCCACCACCTAGCCTAGTAAATCTGTTTCACTCCCCAATAGTCGCGGATGCTCGGCCACGAGCGGATTTGCGGTCTCACGAACTTCCGCCGTACTTGATCCGGCTTTTCCCCGCGCACTTCAATTTCGTCCAGCCGGGCCGGCTTCATGCCCGCCCGGTTGGCCCACATGAACGTCGGGATTTCTTGCGGCTCGAAGCCCATCAGGCTGGCGCTGACCATATCCGTCGCCAGCGGGTTCGTGCCCGCAATGATCAGTCCCATATTCACCGGCGTGCCGGAGGAGGGCCCCTCGCCCTCCATTGCGGTGGAGGCGTCGACCACCACGAGGCCCAACTTGTTGGCCCGCACCATGTCCACAACGGGCGCGGCGGTGCCCGAAGGCTCGACCTTCGACGCGAAGTCATGCATGCAGCCGCGCACCGAGCAGTACACCGTGCCGGGGAACACGCCCACCAGATTCTTCATCCCGAGCGTCACCTGCGCGAGCGTGTGAGTCTTCATAATGGGCACGGAGCAAAGCAGATCGATTTCGGTCAGCGAGCGGTGGATCGTCACCTCGTCGAAGACGAAGCCGTTGGGCACCCTGACCCTGGCCATCTCGCCGGAATGGAGGTTCACCAGCGGAATCCGCAGCGCCTTGCCCAGTTCGGAGTAACCGAGCTGATCGAAGACGTAACTTTGCATGCGACTCAGGATGTCGCGGTTCCGGGTGCGAAACACTTCCGCCCCTTTGACATTGAATCCCTCCGCCGCCGCCGAACCTTCGCCGATGCTGACCTCTTTGTGAGCGGCTTGCATCAGCTTCGCCAGGGTTGCGATGACCTCACGCTTTGTGGTTGCTTGCGGAAGCGGAGACACCAGGTTCGGCTTGAGCATGATCCGCTCTTTGCCCTTGGTCACGCTCTCGATGCCGCCGAGCAGATCCATGGCCTGCTCCACGGCGGCCTGAATATTGTCGTTTTTGATTTTCACCACACTGACGACGGGCGCTATCTCCGGCGCTGCCGCGCCCAGACATGCGGCCCCCGCGAGTGCGGTGCCAAGGAAATCACGACGCGATAATTGTAAAGGTGCCACCGGGCCCACCTCCGCCCCACGATGCGGCGGCAACCTTATCCGGGATCCCCACTTTGGAAATCGTTCGTTGGCTACAAATATACACCCTGAAAAGCTGAACGCAAACGGCGTCCACCCTACCGTGGCGTGGCACAGGCACTCTTGCCTGTGCCGAACTCTAATGAATTCTGTCGAACCCGCACAGGCAAGAGTGCCTGTGCCACAGCTAAAATATATGTCGCGCGCGCGCAGTAAAACACCGTCGCCGCGCGCTGCCTCGAGCTGGCGCAAAGCCCTTTTTCGGGCGCAAATCTGGAGGCGAAATCCTATCATTTCTGCCTCACGCGTACATTAAGCTATCCAACAACGAGAAGCGGGCGGGTCACGCCTCGGGCGGGCGCTTTCCTTCCGCGGTACGGATGGAGTAAAGTAGTAGGTGAAGGGCGTGCTTAATACCTTCGCGGACGCTTTGATTCGAGGTGAGGCGGACGGTGTCTTTTCGATTTCCAGCCAGAATATCCGTGGGGCGTTGCCGCGGCCGCCGTTGTCGGCGGCTTGCGCCGAGGGCGGCGAAGCAGATCCGCGCACTCGGCCGGACACTTTCCCTCGCCGCCCTTCTTGCCGGCGCGCTCTTCTGGAATTTTGCGTACGCGGCGCAGCAGCCGGACCAGAAGCCCGCAGCGCCAGCTCAGGCTTCGGCGCCCGCGCCAACTTCCGGGCAGACGCCGGCGCAGCCGGACGGGAATCCGCCGCCTCCTTCCAACAACAACATTAAGGTGCGGGTGAACGTGGTGAACGTGCCGGTCTCGGTGATCGGCAAGAACGGCGTGCCGGTCATCGACATGACCAAGGACGAGTTCCAAGTTTTTGAGGACGGCCGGCAGCAAGCAATCAAGTATTTCTTCTACGGCTCGCGCCCGCCGCTGCGCATCGGGTTGATTCTCGACACCAGCAACAGCGCACGCCGCCACCTGCAATTCGAGAAAGATGCGGCCCAGGAATTCATTTTCCAGATGCTTCAGGGGCGCAGCAGCAAGAACCAGATCTTTCTTCAGACCTTTGACGCCACCAGTTCCATCCTCCAGGATTTCACCAATGATCCCGAGGCGCTCAACGATAAAATCATGGACATGAAGGCGGGAGGCGGAAAAGCTCTTTACGACGCCATCTATACGGCGTGCAAAGAGAAGATGCTCAACTTGGGCCCGCCTTCGGAGTCGCGCCGCGTGCTGGTGGTGGTGAGCAACGGCCTGGACGCTCAAAGCCAGCACACGCTGGAAGAAGCGCTCTCCATGGCCCACAAGGCGGAGACGGTCGTCTACACCCTGGACAACACGGGGTTCGGGTACGAGAATCCGGGCGACGTGATCTTAAAAGAAATGGCCGACGCCACGGGCGGGGCCGCACTCTTTCCGCGCGAGAATGGCCCGGGCACCGATCTCGGAACCGGATATTTGTCGCACGGCCAGATCGGTGAGACGTCGCAAAACAAGGGTCTGGGCGCCTCGACGGGCATCTACACGGCGGAGCGCCTGGAGAAACTGGCCGATTCGATGGAAGCCATCGGGCGGGAACTCGCCGAACAGTACAACATCGGATATACGCCCATGAACGACAAAATGGACGGCACTTACCGCAGCATCCGCGTGATCGCGCTGCGCAAGGGCGTGGAGGTGCGTGCCAAGGCCGGCTATTTCGCGATCGAGCAACAAGGCCCACCTGCCTCGGGAAATACGATTGCCCCCTGAAGACCTGTAATTTGACGCAGGACGTAATTACTGTACAATCTGTCCTATCAGGCTCTAGGGGCTACCAGATGCATCGCCTTCGCATCTGACTTCAGCGTGCCCCACTTGGGCTTCAGCGTGGCGGGGTTTCTTAAGATGGCTAAGAAACGTGTGGGCAAAGCTAGAAGCGTGGGGATCGCGCGTGTTAGTGGAACCCCCGAGAAAGGCAGTGAACGGCGGCGAGCAGAACGTCTGCCCCTGGGCATCCCTGTTTTCATACGCGGACTCGATGAACGGGAAGAATCGTTCGTGGAGTTCACGACAGCTTGGAACGTCAGTTCCCACGGGGCGTTGGTGGCGACGAAACGACAGTTGTCTCGTTCCCATCCCATCTCACTGTATCTACCTTTCGGGCCTTTTCCACCTAGGAAGGAGGCTCCCCCGCACGTGCAAAGCGTCCATGCGACTGCCCGGTGGGCGACGCAGATGGACCAGTTCTATTTGACCGGCTTGAAGTTTTCGAAGCCCTTGAAGAAACTAGCAAGAACCCAGCAGGACGAGAAAGTGCCCTCTATCTTCTAATTTCCAAGCCTCTGGCCTGGCGCTTTCTTCAGTTGTACAGGGGCCGGCGGGGTGAAAGAAAATCCATAAAAAGATGAGATAACGTAAGGAACGGCTTTCTCAAGATGCAGCCCCCTGCATCAGCAGGGAATCACCGCAGACAACCATGAGGCCGTCAGAGGTTCCGATAAAGTGGAGCTTATCGATCTTGATCGGACAATGCGGCCCCGCGGCGCCGGTGGCCAGGGCTGCCACCTCATCCGGGGTGACGGAAGATACAAGCTTGCCACACGATGGACACCAGACCTGAGGGGACCTGGGCTTCTCCAGAACCCAGACGCGCTGGGTTTCTATGGTGATCCGCGTTTTCCGTTGCTTTGCTGCTTTCATAAAGCCTCCCCTTTGAAAAAACCGAGCACCGACACTGGGCAGCGCCGCCCAAAGAAATTGATAAGCCCATTGCATTGGAGCGATGCCCAGCATTACAATCATCTTTGCCCTGCCAGTCATAGTGCTCTTGCCCGATGTTATCGTCCGCCATTTAATCTCTGGCTGGGCAGGAAATAATTAGAGACGGGTGAATTATTTCTGAAATGACAGTGAAGCCCGCTAAGTCGAAGTCGGTCAAGCACCTGTATGAGTTCGGTCCCTTTCGCCTGGACAGCTCCGAACACGTGCTATTCAGGGAGGGTGCGCCATTGCCCCTCACCCCCAAAGCGCTGGAGACCCTCCAAGTGCTGGTTGAAAACAGTGGCCACCTCGTGGGCAAGGACGAACTGATGAGCGCCGTGTGGCCCGATACGGTGGTGGAGGAGAACAACCTTACCCAGAGCGTTTCAGCATTGAGGAAAGCCCTCGGGCCTGAGCATCCTTACATCGAAACCGTCCCCCGGCAAGGCTATCGCTTTGTGGAGATGGTCAAAGAGCGGCAGGAGGAGATCCCCTCGCTGATCGTCCGGGAGCTCACGCGCTCAACGGTCACCATCGAGGAGGAAGCCGACACGCCGACCCTCGAAGCGACGGTCGTGCCGCGAGAATCCAGCCAGATTACTACTGTTCCGCGGCCCGCTCGATCAGTTCGACTGGGTGCGTGGGCGGCGCTGCTGGCAGGGATTCTGGTGGTGGGCGCCTATTCCGCAGGACTCTTCAGAATCCCGCGCTTTTCGGAAAAGCGAGCGGAGGCGCTCGGCATCCCAGCTCTGGCGCAAGGAAAGTATTTGACCGTCCTCCCCTTCCGCGCGCTGGGCGACCAGGCATCGCTTCACTACATGACCGAAGGGCTCACCGAGGCGCTCACCGCACGGCTCTTTCAAGTCAAGGACGTCCACGTGGTAAGTGCTGAAACGGGGGGTAAACAGAGCCCCGAGAAACCGTTGGAAAGAGTGGGCCGCGATCTGGGAGTCAATTTAGTCGTGGCCGGAATGACGCAACAATTCGGGGACAAGATTCAAGTTGTGGTGAGCATCCAAGACCTCTCCAACAATCGAAAGCTGTGGACCCAGGAGTACTCATCCCACCGCCAGGACCTGCTCGCGCTGCAAGATCGCGTTTTCGCCGGACTGGTTGCGGGCCTAGGTTTGCAGTCCAGTCCCGAACAACTGACGCGTAACATCGTGCATCCGACGGAAAACACCGAGGCCTACGACCTCTATTTGAAAGGCCGGGACGCCCTCCGCAGCTATAAAGATGCCAAGGACATTGCCTCGGCAATCAACTCCTACCAGGCCGCACTGAACATTGACCCGAATTTCGCCCTTGCCTATGCCGGATTGGCTGATGCGAGTTTGGAAATGTATGGGCAGAAGAAGGAAAACTTCTGGAATGAGAAAGCTCTGCATTCCGCCCAGGAAGCAGTCCGCCTAAACCGCAATCTCGCCGAAGCCCATCTCGCCTTGGGTAGTGTCCAATATTCGATGGGCGAAATCGAGAAGGCGATTGATGAGTTGAGGCAAGGGCTCAAGCTGGAGCCAAACTCCGATGAAGGATATCGCCGCTTGGGCAGCGCTTATCTGGCCGACGGCCAAAAACCAGAGGCGATACAGGCGTATCAGCGAGCCATTCAACTCAGCCCGTACTATTTGGGCAACTACCAGATGCTGGGTGACGCTTACCTCGACCTGGGCGATAACGCCAAGGCGCTGGAGACATATCTCCGCATCACGGAAATTGAACCCGACAACGCGTTAGGCTATCAGGATCTCGGGGCCGTATACCTTAAGGAAGCGCGATGGCAGGACTCCCTCCCTGTCCTACAAAAGGCGCTGGCGCTTCAGCCGGATGACGAAACGTACTCCAACCTGGGAACCGCCTACTTCTTTCTGAAGCGATACGATGAAGCCGTGCCGATGTTTGAACACGCGGTAGAGCTAAGCCCCAACGAACAAGTCGATGTGGGCAACTTGGCGGACGCCTATCGCTGGTCAGGGCGCAAGGAAAAAGCTCTCTCGGCTTATGCCCAGGCGATCGAACTTTGTTACAAAGAGCTCCAGGTGAACCCAAGAAACTCCCGGGTGATGGGCAGCTTGGCGCTTTATTACGCTAAGCAAGGGGATGCGCAAAAGGGACTGCAATACATCCGCCGCGCACGCTACTACGACCGCTCGACAGTGGACTTGGTTTATATTGAGGCGGTAGTGCAGACGCTCGCCGGCGACTCAAACGCAGCACTGAAAGCCCTGCGGGAAGCATTCCAGAGGGGCTATGCCCCTGCGGAAGCAAGAAACGATCCTGAACTCGCGAGTCTTCGAGTGAATCCGGAGTTTGAAAAGCTGATCCAGCAGTTTGGCTCCGAGTCCCGTTAACTTCATCTCTACTAAGGTTTTCGGGGGGTTAACCGAACGTCTCGCGGGACGAGTCACGCTCTCGCCTGAAACCAGTTTCCCGCCACCAGCCGCGCGCCGATTCTGCCCGTGCGCTTTTATCTTCTTCGCCACGCGATGAGAGCAGCCAGTCCGGGAAAACACAGCAGGAGCGTTCCAGGTTCGGGAATCGGCAGAAATGTCGACTCGACTGAGACCTCAGTGTGGGGCGCGAATCCGGTCAGGTAAACAGTGAAGAAACTCATCGACGGCAGACCTTCCCCGCCCTGGAACCGAACGACCGTAGGGGTATCAAGACTTCCGAACTGGCTGAAATGGCAATTCGAGAATGGCAATGCTTTAAGGTCTGAGGTCGCCTTGCATGTGAACAGTAGGTCGCCAGAAGGGCCTGGGCCACCAGGGAAAATCGTAAAGGTCAGGGATCGAAATGCCTGATCGTTTTCGTTGAAGAAGGCAAAAATCCCGGTCCCGGTTGGCACGAGGAACGTGAAATCGGATCCCTCAAATGGTACTGCAGCACCAGGCACTCCCCGGCCATTTCGACGGACTAGCACCTGCGGATCGACCGGCACGCTGGGTTGACGCAGCTTCAGAGCACCGCTGCTCGGATCAAAGGCGTCGATTGGAAGGGAATCAGGAAGCGCCGGCAGCGGCAACGCGACAACTATCGAGCACAGGATCAGCCCGCGCAGGATTCTCATCAAAGCCACTCCTCCGGTCGGATCGTATTATTTATATCCCAAACCTCAAGGCAAAGTCAACCGTGTTTCGCACGAGGGCACTTTAG
>Ga0208039_1001223_pt1 | contig 11031 bp, 7 predicted proteins | sample June2015DPH_20_1_2_FD_184722 | JGI IMG/M metagenome (GOLD analysis project Ga0208039, IMG submission 184722) | Peatland microbial communities from SPRUCE experiment site at the Marcell Experimental Forest, Minnesota, USA - June2015DPH_20_150... | ecosystem: Environmental > Terrestrial > Soil >...
TGTTTTTGAGTACGCGCTTCGCGGCAAAGACTGGAACGTGTATTGGCTTCTTTTGAAAAATGGTCGTTCCATGAGCGTTCGTGAAGTTCAGAAAACGCTACGTTTCAGCAGCCCGAGCGTGGCGCAGCATCATCTTGAACAGTTGCGACAGTTGGGACTGGTCAAGAAGGATGAGATTGGAGGCAATTATTCGTTGACGAGCGAAGTCAAGATTGGGGTGCTTCGGCATTTTGTTAAACTGGGGAGACTGCTGTTTCCGAGGTACTTCTTCTACGCGCTTTTCTCAACCACTTTCTACTTGATATACGTACTAGCGCTGATGCAGGGATTCACGCGTGAGAACCTGTTCATTCTCACATTTGGAGCCATTGTTTCTGCAATCTTCTGGTTTGAGGCCTTACGCATATGGTCTATGAGACCGTACTAGCTTCTGGAAAATGCTGTACCAAGGCTTAGGATAGATTCAAAGAAGAGATAGGATAACAGTAGTGATTCAAGATATGTGCACCGCATCCCTACCTTGACTCGATGTTAACGGTAATTGACGTTTCCACGAAGTGCTCCCTCAGCTTTTCCTCAATCTGCGACGCCAACCTGTGCGCTTCTTCGAGCGAGATATGCTTGGTGAAACTGCAGTCAATGTTTATGTAACGTTTCTTTCTTGCGACGTAGGTCACTATTCCCTTGACATGAAAGTCTTGTCGATAGCTTTCGGCTATACTGTGAATTATGCTCCTGATTTCCTCCTCGTTGACCGAATAGCCCTTTCGGGTCTTCGAACTGAAAGGTTCCATGTGAACAGCCACATCTTCAACTTCCGGTATTCTTTCTTCAATTCTGGTCTCGATATTCTGAGCTATCTTATGGGCGGCTTCAACTGAGATTTTTGGATCCACGTTGGCGTGCAAAGTTATGTACAGCTTACCATCCGCGTGTGCAGTGCTGATTTCATGCACTTCTCTTACACCTTGAACATCTGTCGCAAGTTTCTCCACGAGTTTTTCGGTCGGCATTTCCGGCTTGCACGGCTCGGTGTGGATAACAACGTCGCAGTTACCCAACGTGTTCCTGATGTTCGTTTCTATTTTAGAGGCCAGTTCATGAGACTCTTCAAGGTTCAGATAGTCTGGCACTTGAACGGTTGCTCTTACAAAGGCTTTTTCTCCTGCCTTTCTGATTTTCAAGGCTTCAAGCTTGCACACTCCTGCTGTTCCCACTATTTCATGCCTTACCTTGTTTGCCACGTCTTTTGATATCGTGTCCGTCAGCTCCATTCCACTACTCCAAACAAGCCTCACACTAAGGTAGGTTAGCATCACCCCAAGGACCATTGAAGAAACGGAATCTCCATAGTAGAACCCTAGAGTTGCCAATCCAAATCCCAAAAGTGCTATTACAGTTGAACTCAGGTCTGCAATGGCATGATAGAAACCTGCTCTCATCGTAATGCTTTCACTGCGGCGAGCTTTCAAAAGTGTTCCAACTCTGAAAAAGTCTATGCAGAACGTATAGCCAATAGCTATGAAGCCCGCATATTCTAATCCCAAGTTGATGCTTTGTCCACGCAGTATCTTCAACACGGCCTCGTATATTATCAGCAATGCTACAACTACAAGGGCAAGTCCCCCTACGAAGCCGCCTATGGACTCGAATTTTTCATGCCCATACATGTGCTCTTCATCCGGGGGTTTTTCAGACGCACGCATCGCCAAAAATAGGACGAGAGTAGTTGAAGCGTCAAGTAATGCGTGCAAACCATCGCTTACAATTGCAAGGCTGTTTACTGCCAGGCCTATGGTTATTTCCACGAAAACTACGCTTGCTATCGCAACTGCCGAGCGTTTAAGCGTCCTTAGCTTGTAGCGACTTTCCAATGTTTCCAGCACTACTCGCCCTTTAATTCCAGATCTGGAGATTTAAGAATTATGGGTTTTCCACAGTTCCTGCGGCTTAGAACTTATATGCGTGGTTTTCCATGGCATCTGAACAATGGAAACAATTTCACGGCTCGGCAGCCGTTACGCCTTCATCAGAGGAAATTTCCTAATCCTAATAATCACATGGATTCTCATGAACTTCACTGGACCAATCCCTCAAACTTACTCAAGCTTGTTTTTCAAAGGTTTAGGTGCGAACGACTTTCTTCTAGGCGTCATCGGTTTTGCTGGATCAATCGCACTGGCCCTTGTCCAGTTCCCAGGAGGCTACTTGGCTGATAAACACGGACGACGCTTGCTCATCGTGACAATGACCTATGGTGTCGCTCTTTCCACTATTTTCTTTATACTTGCACCATCATGGCAATTCATAGTTTTCGGCCTAATAATACAGAATCTCTGTCTGCTCTACCAACCAGCACTGTTCGCAATCATGCTTGACTCCGTAACACCTGAAAATCGAGGAAGCGGATTCGCTTTCCAAGCTGTCATAAGCAACCTCGTGTCTTTACCTGCAGCAATTATAGCAGGCTATTTGATTTTAGTTTTCAACCTAGATTTCGGCATGCGAATAGCATACACTATAGTTTTGATAGGCTACTTCATTGCTGCAACGTTAAGAATCAGGCTTAAAGAGACTTTGTCATCCGACAAAGTCCAAAGCCTTCCCAGTTTCTTAGTTGCCCTAAGAGAATATCCGAGATCCGTGAAAGAAAGCCTAGAAGTCTGGAGCAAAGTTCCGAAGACTGTCCTCTACCTTTTCCTAACGACGGCGGGCTTAAACAGTCTGATTGCAGGCTGCCAAACATATTTTGTCGTGTATGCCTACAGACGTTCTTCATGTAGAAAAGTTCGGTTGGGCGATTGTCATGGCCTTCATGTCACTGAGTGTTTCAATCCCAGCAATACTTGCAGGCTTCAGGATGGATGCCGTGGGGCGCAGACGCTACCTAATCATAGGTTCTGTACTTTACACTCCAGCCATGTTGATATTCATAAACGCAAACTTTTTCACACTGCTCATTGCCTTTTTCTTTTTCGGCCTCGCCCAGATGCTGCAGGGAACGAGCTACAACTCTCTTCTCGGAGACCTAACACCTCGGGAACTCAGAGGTAAGGTCATCGGATGTAGCCAATTCTTCATGTACTTAAGTCAAGCGTTCATGCAACTCTTAGCAGCTGCACTTTATGTCTACATTTCACCACAAGTGCCTTTCATATTGCTGGGCATTGGCGCAATTCCACTATCAATTGTTGCATTTCTGAAAATCTTTGAAAACAGCGCCAAAGAAGTTTGAAACCCAAGATAGATATTTAGGTCTGCAGACAGTATTGAAAGAAAAGGTTGACCCATATGGACTTTGTTCCGATTCAACAGGTTCTAGGCGGGGGATTTGAAGACCAGAAAATTGCCGTCAGAGGGTGGATCTACCGCAAGAGAGAGGGAAAACAGACAATATTCTTACTGATACGTGACTCAACTGGAATCATCCAATGTCCAGTTAAGAAAGAAAGCCCAGCTTGGGATGAAGCCGGAAAAGTCACGATTGAATCTTCACTGGCACTTGAAGGGACGGTTAAGAAAGATGTGCGTGCTCCAGGCGGATATGAAGTCGTCACAGAAAAAGTATCGATAATAGGCCTCGCCGACCTCTTCCCGATAACAAAAGACAAAAGTGAAGAATTTTTGCGTGATGTTCGCCACTTGTGGCTTCGAAGCCGCAAAATGAACCTAGTGATGAAAGTGCGAAGCGAGGTGCAAAGGTTCACGCATGAATTCTTCAGGAACCAGAAATTCACCGAAGTTTCTCCACCAATGTTCGTAACGAGCGCTGTCGAGGGGGGCTCAACGCTCTTTGGCCTGAAGTATTTTGACCAAAGCATGTACCTAACCCAAAGCGCCCAGCTATACCTTGAGATTCTAATCTACTCGTTGGAAAAAGTCTATTGCATCGCTCCGTCTTTCAGAGCCGAAAAAAGCCGAACCATCAGACATCTGACCGAATACTGGCATATCGAAGCCGAACAAGCATTCGCAGACATGAATGACTTAACACGTCTGGAAGAGGAGCTCTTGGCTTACATATGCCGGCGAACTATTGAGACCTGCAAACCGGAGTTTGAAGAATTGGGTGCAGACCTTTCAAAACTCGCTTCAGTAAGGACGCCCTTCTCCAAAATAACCTATGCAGATGCAATCGAAAAGCTGCACACAAAGAACTTTAAGACAAAATGGGGTGACGATCTTGGATACGAAGAAGAGAAGGCCCTGGCAGATGACTTCGGCAAACCGTTTTTCATATATGACTATCCTAAACAGATCAAAGCCTTCTACTGCAAAGCCTACAGGAACAAGCCGGAGCTAGCCATGTCAACTGACATGCTTGTTCCAAGAATAGGGGAAATATCCACTGGCGGCGCAAGAGAAGACGACAAGGAAATACTCGTTGCAAGACTTAAAGAACTCGGACAGAAGGAAGAAGATTATGACTGGTACATTGATCTCCGACGCTACGGAACTGTTCCACACGTCGGCTTCGGAATGGGCTTGGAAAGATTGCTCACATGGATGCTTGACTTGGAGAACATAATAGACGCCATACCGTTCCCAAGGACAATCAGAAGATTCTACCCGTAAGAAGGCACATCAGGCGCAGTTGACAAATTGACTTCCGCCTAAACTCGCTATTGCACTGAGATACTGCTACAAATGGAAAGGGAGATGAGGTCAATGTTACTTCTTTTCGAGCTGTCTCCTCAGTTCTTCGTATGTTGCCTTGATCTCGTCTACTGAAGCTTCGTCTTCCAAAGTTGAGACGTCGCCTAAGGGTGCGCCGGCTAGCACCGCCTTCAAGAGCCTTCTCATGATTTTTCCACTGCGTGTCTTAGGAAGCCTGTTGACGATTACGATTGCATCCGGTGTTGCGATGGGGCCTATTGTGTTTCTTATGTGTTTCACAAGGTCAGCGCGCAGTTCGTCTGACGGTGAGAAGCCGCTTCGTAAAGTGACAAAAGCCACGGGGACTTCGCCCTTGAGCGCGTCTTCTTTACCCATAACTGCAGCCTCTGAAACAGCTGGGTGTGACACAAGTGCACTCTCAAGCTCCACAGTGCCTATTCTGTGTCCGGCCACCTTCAATACTTCATCAGCTCTTCCGAGCAACCAGAAGTAACCATCCGGATCCTTCACTGCATAATCGCCAGTGTAGTAGATGTTGGGCCATCTTCCGAAGTATGTTTGCCGGTACCTATCAGGGTCTTTCCATATCGTCTCCAGCATCCCGGGCCACGGCGTCCTAATCACTAGGAAGCCCTTTACACCTGTGGGTGTCGGCTGTCCTTTTTCATCATAGACTTCTGCGAGAATGCTTGGCAATGGATTTGTTGCTGATCCTGGCTTCAACGGCACAAGCTCTATGCCTGGTAGGGGAGCTATCATGAACCCGCCTGTTTCAGTCTGCCACCAAGTGTCTATGACCGGCAGTTTCTCTTTGCCTACAACGCGATAGTACCATCTCCAAGCCTCAGGATTTATTGGTTCACCGACTGTTCCCAAGAGTCTGAGCGTGCTCAGATCATGCCTGGTTACCCATTGTTCGCCGAACTTCATGAACATCCTGATCGCCGTCGGCGTAGTGTACAGTATCGTTACCCCGTGTCTTTCAATCATGTTCCACCAGCGATCTTGGGCTGGATAGTCTGGCGTCCCTTCAAAAATAAATGAAGTTATTCCGAGAGCCAGCGGAGCGTAAACGTTGTAGGTGTGACCCGTGATCCAGCCTATGTCCGCTGTGCACCACCAGATGTCCTTTTCATCTGGGTTGAAACCCCACTTGAGTGTCCAGTACGCCCACACTAGGTAGCCGCCCGTTCCATGCTGAACCCCTTTGGGTTTACCTGTAGTTCCAGAAGTGTACAGTATGAACAGAGGTTCAGTAGATTCCATCGGCTCGGGTGCAACATAGGCGTTTGGTTCCACTTTGTCCATCGCTTCATTGTACCAGACATCGCGTCCTTCTTTCATCGGAACTTCCTGTCCAGTTCTTTTGATTACTATCATTTTCTCAACGTTCGGCGTGCTCTGCAGTGCTCGGTCAGCGGTGTCTTTTAGTGTCACCGTTTTTCCACGTCGGAAGGCGCCGTCTGCGGTTACAAGCATCTTTGCTCCTGAGTCGTTGATCCTATCTGCGAGAGCCTCTGCGCTGAAGCCCGAAAAGACTACTGTGTGAACCGCACCTAATCGTGCACATGCAAGCAGCGTGATTGGAAGCTCCGGAATCATCGGCAGATAGACAGCCACTCTGTCGCCCTTCTTAAGTCCTAGATCTTTCATGATTTTTGCGAGTTTGTTTACCTCGCGGTAAAGTTGATAGAACGTACAGGTTCTCACTTCTCCGTCCTCCCCTTCCCAAATATAGGCTAGCATATTCTTTCTGGACGTTTTCAGGTGCCTGTCAAGTGCGTTGTAGCATATGTTCAGAATGCCGCCAGGAAACCATTTGTAGAAGGGTCGGTTGGAATCGTCCAGAACTTTGTCCCATGTTCTGAACCAATCGATGGCTTCTGCTTTTTCAGCCCAAAATTCTTGTGGGTTCTTTATTGATTTCTCCCATTCTTCTTTCAACCTATTTGTGGGGTATACTCTGTCATTGAATGGCAAACTAGCTTCTGACATCTTCTAGCCTTCCGTGAGTTTGTGGAGAAACGTTCTTTCAGAAATATAAACGTTTTTGGTTGAAAATAAAAAGGGCGAAGGCTTCTATTTGCTCATAGGGCCTATGGGCAGGAAAGCTTTTCCATGAGCCTCGTTCAACACTTCAGCCAAGCCTAAGTAGACCGCGCTAAGTCCGCATATGACCCCTTCGCCACCAGCTATTTTGAGCAGCGTTGCATTTCCAGACAATTCCGAGGCAGTGAGAAGGAAGAACAGAATTGCCAAGCTCATAAAAACGAATTGTATAACCCTGTTTGCCTTTAATGTTCCAAAAAACATTACGAAGGTGAATAAGCCCCACATGAAGAAGTAGGCAGCCATGGCATTTGAATCAATGAATGAGTTCGAAACCCCTGAAACTAGGCTGGGCAGCAATATCAAGCCGACGAGGGACCACCAGAAGAAACCATAAGAGGAAAATGCAACGGTGCCGAAGGTGTTGCCCTTCTTAAACTCCATCGCGCCTGCTATGATTTGAGCTAATCCACCATATGCCAAACCCATTGCCAAGATCATGCTAGTAGAAGAGTATAGCCCAGCGTTGCTGAGATTCAACAGAACGGTTGTCAGTCCGAAGGCTAACAGTCCCAGTGGTGCAGGATTTGCCAGTTTTTCGCTCATTCCTTTTCAGCCCTTCAATTTCTATTGTTAGAAGCTTTTTTCACATTGCTTCAAATTTAAGTCTTTCTAAACTTGTTTCTTGTGTTTTCTGCTTGTTATCCACTTTGCAGTCTCCAGTGAACCGAAAGTTATTGCCATGAACAGTATTGCAAAGGCCCAGTCGAGTGGTTCAGGTGCTGATACACTAAAGGCAGAGTTTAGACCTGGCGTGTAGAGCACAATAAGCTGGAGGAAGAACGACGAAAGCACAGCGTACCACAGGAATTTATTTTTGAACACGCCGACTTTCCACACTGGATATTTCAGTGACCGGGCGGATATGGCATTAGCGAGCTCCATGATAATCATGGCGGTCAGCAGCTGAGTTCGAGCTTCCGTTAGTTGGGTCGAGCTTTCCCACGGCCGATAGAAGAAGTATCCAAACAGAAGCAGAGCTGTCATCAATATTGGCACTAGGGACAGATAGAGTTTGACGTCGCGTGTGAAGATGCTTTCGTTTGGATCGCGCGGTTTTCTCTCCATTATGTCAGGGTCGCCTGGGTCAATGCCAAGCGCGATTGCTGGCAAGCCATCAGTGGTCAGGTTAACCCAAAGCAGTTGTGCTGCAGTCAAGGCAATCGTTGCGCTACCGATCACTTCGGCAGGCGCGCCTGGTGCATATATTTTTGCCAGGTACGGAACAGAAACCACGGCTATGAACATGACCAAGATTTCCATTATGTTGCATCGCATGAGATACGTGAGGTATTTTTTGATGTTGTCGTATATTTCTCGCCCTTCCCTAGCAGCCTTGACAATGGAGGCAAAGTTGTCATCTGTCAAGACTATGTCCGAAGCTTCTTTGGCCACCTCAGTACCCGTCACGCCCATGGAAATGCCTATGTCAGACATCCTGAGCGCTGGAGAATCATTAACACCGTCACCAGTCATAGCCACGATATGACCTTTGGCCTTCCACGCCTCGATTATCCTCACCTTATGTTCAGGGGAAACGCGCGCATATATCACAACTCTTTCAACCATATCATTGAATTGTTCATCACCAAGCTTCTCCAGCTCCGCGCCTGTCAACACTTTTCCTTGCTCTTCGTTTTCACCAAGCAAGTTGAGCTCTTTGGCCACTGCTACAGCTGTAAGTCTGTGATCACCTGTCACCATTACAACGTTTATCCCGGCTTTCTTGCAGGTTTGTATGGCATCTTTGACTTCTTCACGTGGCGGATCAATCATGCCCACAATACCGACGAAGATAAAATCTTTCTCAATCTTCTCGTCATAGGCGTTCACTGATTCGGGCAGCTCCCTGAAGGCAAAGCCCAAGTTCCTCAAAGCTTGTCTCGCCATGGCTTCATTCACTGAAAGAATCCTTGCACGATCGCTTTCAATCAGTTTGGAGATTTTGCCGTTTGCTAAAACTTTTGTGCATTTATTAAGAACTATTTCGGGGGCTCCTTTCATGTAGGCCATTCTCTTTTTGCTGGAAACGATGTGCACAGTTGTCATGCGCTTTGTTTCTGAAGAGAACGGGAGCTCGCCTATACGGGGTTGTTCCTGTTCCAGTTCTTCCTTCCATAAACCGGCTTTTGCTGCTACGACGATTAGCGCCCCTTCCGTAGGATCTCCTTTAATAGCCCATTTCTCTGACGCAGTGTCTTTTTCCAGTTTGGCGTCATTGCATAGTGTTGCAGCAATCAAGAGTGTGCGGAGCTCGTATTTCGGCTCTACTTTCGTGTCCTCAGTCGAAAATTCTCCTTCGGGTTCGTAGCCAACTCCTGAAACTTTGACGAATTCATCATCGACATAAATTCTCTGCACTGTCATTTCGCCTTTCGTCATAGTTCCAGTCTTGTCAGAACATATGACGCTCGTGCAGCCCAAAGTTTCGACGGCGGGCAGTTTCTTAACTATTGTGTTCACCTTTGCCATTCTGTACATACCCACGGCAAGTGTGCCAGTTACTATTGCCGGTAACGCTTCAGGAACGGCTGCCACAGCTAAGCTGACGCCCCACAATAACATGTCAATTATGCTGCGTCCTTGGACGATGCCTATTGCACCCACCCCAACACAAATTGTAACACATAATATGCCGATCAACTTGCCGATAGACTGTGTCCTCTTCTCAAGTGGTGTTTCCTCTTTCTTGGTCATCTGCACCATTCGGGCAATTTTTCCAAACTCTGTATTCATTCCTGTTGTTGTGGCAACTGCCTTGCCTCGACCGTAAACGACAACGGTTCCAGTAAAGGCCATGTTCCGGCGATCATTAAGCGGAAGCCCCTCGGCACAAGCATCAACATTTTTGTTTACAGGAGATGATTCTCCCGTTAGCGAAGCTTCATCCACTTTCAAATTGACAGACTCGATAAGTCGGGCGTCAGCTGGAACCCTATCCCCTGTGAACAAGAGAATTACATCCCCTGGAACAATTTCACTCGCAGGAACCTTCACTTCTTTCTTATCGCGCAATACTATTGCGGTTGGTGCCGTCATCTTCTCTAAAGCTTCAACTGCTTTCTCCGAACGGAATTCTTCCACAAATCCCAATATCGCGGTTGCCAAAACTATGGCAATTATGATTATGGCATCTACGATTGCCTCAACAGCTATCGAAAGAGCTGTGGCAATCAGCAAAATGATGATCAGTATATTTGTAAATTGTTTTAAAAACATCTTGATGGGAGAAGCCCTTTTTTCTTTCTGCAGTTCGTTCAGACCATACTCGGCCAACCGTTTCTGCACTTCTGCCTGACTCAAACCATGTTCAGTAGAGTTCAATTCCTTCAATGTTTCTTCAGGACTCATTGCGTGCCAAGATTTAGACACCAACTCAACTCCTTCCTAGCTAATGTGGAGCGTATGACGTTGAAGTAGGAGCGCGCGCTCTGATAAGGACTATCGTCTCAAAAAACGGAAGATCTTGCTTCGCAATGATGTTTGCCCCCAAACCTTTCTCCTCGAAGCCCTGCAAAGTCTCCTCGACATTAGAAAGCGTTGATTGCAACAGCAGGATTTCTCCAGTGGGCTTCAGATATTCTGGGGCTTCACGAATGAACTTGTCAATTACCTCTTTTCCTGAATCACCACCAGCCCAAGCCCACCCCACCCAAGAGTTTTTTTCACTCTCTTCTGATGGAAGGTACGGAGCGTTGAAAAGGATCAGATCGAATTCTTTTCTGATTCTAAGCGGGGAAAACAGATCCCCTTGAACAAAAAACACGCGATCGGCAACACCATTGATTTCCGCGTTTTTTCTTGCGCACATGACAGCATAAGGATTTACATCAATCGCAACCACTCTGCTTGCCTTCTTGGCCGCAATTACGCCCAAGATCCCACAACCAGTACCCACGTCAATAACCTTACCGCCATCTCTGATTGCCAAGTTTTCAGCAAAGAAAAAGGAGTCCTCGGCCGGCTCGTATACGTTTTCCAAGACATTGAACACGCAGTCAGCAAAGAACACCTTTTTACTTGGTGATGACATTGGCTAATGCTCCGATGTCTTCTGGTGTGAGTTCTCTCACTCGACGGTCACCTAGAGGAAGGGAATCAGCAATTTGGATTGCGTCTTTTTTTGCACTCCATGCTTCCTTTAGGTATGCCAGAGCTGCGTTTCTAACCGTCCTATTGCGCCTCGTAAAGAGAACTTGAAGGAAGCGTTGGAATGACACCTCACTCCTTAACTCAAACGATGGTGACCTCTTTGGCTTCAAGCGTGTTATGATTGAATCTATTTTTGGTTGCGGATAAAACATG
>Ga0208039_1001239_pt1 | contig 10885 bp, 4 predicted proteins | sample June2015DPH_20_1_2_FD_184722 | JGI IMG/M metagenome (GOLD analysis project Ga0208039, IMG submission 184722) | Peatland microbial communities from SPRUCE experiment site at the Marcell Experimental Forest, Minnesota, USA - June2015DPH_20_150... | ecosystem: Environmental > Terrestrial > Soil >...
CTGAAGGACCTTGCTGCGCTTGAGCCAATCCGCAGCCGTCTTTCCGACACCCGGCGCGGGCCCTTGCGCAGCCTTGGACCGATAAATTATGGGCCACACCTGGCTGATATCTTTCAGCCCACGACAGGAGTATGCGTTGTTGGCGAAATAGGGGAGCCACCAAATCATCGGTTTGGGCATCAGGCAGGAGTCCGACTCGCTCCAACCATGGATCAAGCCGTAACCGGGATCGTCCCGCGGCAAGCGAAGGCTTTCGTCATGAAGGTCAGTAAGGAGCGCGGCCGTCGCCTCAATCTTAGCGCGGTGTTTCAGAAGCAGGGCGCTGTCCCGCGTGTAGTTGAAGTATCGAGCGAGCAAGGAAAGGGTCATGCCAAACTGCGCGGTTTCCGGGCCGCGCATGTTGTTCACACCTTTCGAGTCAACAAAGTCGGTGAAATAGTTGTCGATGATCGCCCGCGCCTGTTCGAAGCGTCCCCACTCAAGATTGGCATAGGTGGCCATCGTGAAAATGTCCTGGAAGCCGTCGTATTCCGAACCGTAATAGTCCCGGTCCACGGCTCCGTATTTCGGGTAGACGCCGCCGGGCCGAACCATCAGTTCTCTGGCGAAGGCGTGCTTCGACATATCGACCCAGACTTGCTGCGGAAGCTCCGTCGGCGCAAAATCGCTCAGCAGTTTGTCCCAGTATTCCGCGAACACCAGCAGAGCCCGATAGAACTTCTCCGCAGGCGGATCCTGCCGCGCTGGCGGGAAGGGGGGATAGCTGTAGCCATAGACTGCCTTCACGATCTTGCCGTTCTCGATCTGAGCCGTGCGGTGCCAGGTCTGAACGATGAACTTGTCGCGGGCTTCGACGTCTCCGAACACGAGCACTTCGTAGTAAGCCGAATCGGAAACGGGCATGACCTTCCGCACCGCAGGCATCCAGCCCCCCAGCAGGCCGTCGAAACGTTTTGCGGCCAATTGGCCTGTGAGTTCGGGAAAGGAGTGCCCCGGATGGTAAGTTCGGGTGCTGCCGGGCGGGTACACCGGCATGGTGTCAAAGCATTCTTTGGTTCCAACAAAGGTGTCCCAACGGAATCGCCAGAAAGGCCGGTTGTCGCCCGTGGCTGATCCCTGAGGCGGAGCAGCCGATTTCACTACCTCGGGATCGGGGTCGCCTTTCTCAAGCAGGCGGTCCGCCAGCAGATCGCGTCTGGTCGTACCGATGTCCTTCAAGCTCAAGCCCAGGTAAGGAGGGCTGGCTTCCGCGAAGGAGGCTTCCGCGCTCTTTGCGAGAATTCTTGCGCCGCCCTGCGATGAGACAAAGGTGATCGAACCGTCGCGAGTGCGCAGGTCCTCATACGCTTTCCAGCTCGTCGTGCCTATTTTGAACTCGCTGACCAGCGTGTGGCCTTTGATATCGATTTGCGGACTGGACTCCGATGTGAGTCCGGGGTTCATCGTTTCCGTGGGCACGGTTGCTCCGTCCATGCGCGGCGCTGCATTGCCCTCCCGCGCAGAATTCCCCAGGGCTGCTGCGGTCGTTGTTGCCGCCAGGTCTTGCAAGAATCGTCGTCGATCCATCTCGACCTCCTCTTTCGCTAATGTCGTGAATGCATTTCGTCCGCGCGCCACCGGCTACCCAAGCGAGCCTTTGTGAAGACTCCCCAAGAACCATGCAAGCGATAAAGCCGAGCGTCAGTTTGAAGCGCCCACGCCGTCCAGACTGGGTGTGTCTACGCATCGAAGAATTGCGGCAAAGTATACCATATCGTATCCTATAAGGAACGGCGTAGATCTAAACATCATTTGCGGGACGGCTTCACCCTTGCAAAAGGAAAGAGGACGAAGGGAGCCTGTTCCTGCGATTGCGCTAACGGCCGATTCGCCGAGCCTCCGGGGACCTCAAGGAACTTCCCTTGATGGAGCCGCCGGCCTTATAGCTGCGTTACCGGCGGGACTATTTTTTCAACACCACCCGGCAATGATCCCCTTTGGCGATATAGCAGGAGACGACCTTGTCGTCTAGAGGATTGACGACGACCCAGCCCGCGCCCTCGCTGCTGTCGGCACCCATCTTGTCGTGAGCCAGCACCATGTTGTAGACAATGCGCTTGCCCTCTTTATCGAAATAGCAGCAGAGCCAATTCTGGTCGGTCTGGTTGTCAAACACGATCGCCGTATACTTCTTCTCATCTCCCGGCAGGCGCGAGACCTCGTCTGCCTTCTCAGCAGGCAAGGGCTCAAGCTCCTGGTAAACGATGGGCTTTACCGCTAATTTGCCGTTGACGAGGTCATCCATCAAGGCGTACCCCTCGGGATCGTAGCTTTTCAACCACTCCGGCCCGGGCTTCATCTCGCCGTTGGTCGGGCGCCAATCGCCATGGCCGCCGACGTACCACATGATCATCTCAGCGACATATTCGGTCGAATTTGTGGCGGCATAGCAGTTCTTCCACAACCCCTTGTCGATGGACTTGTGGTACTGCTGCTCGATTTCGTCATAGACGTTGGGCGAGAGGCCATAATGATGAATGGTGTGAGTAAACTCATGGCTGCAAATATCACGTCCGAAGTAACGGTCATTGGGTAGCCTGAGCAGGTTTTCCTCACCACAGCTCGCGAACACGTCGCCCACCCCGCGCGTGCGTTTGTCGATGTCGTTCTTGCCGTCATAGAGCTTGCCCTTCCAATAGCTCTCGTAAGGCAGGTCCGAAGTCACCCGGTCTTTGCCGATAATTTGAAGCTCCGCTCCGGAGAGGATGAGATTCTGAAGGATGACCGGATTCGCCCTGAGCAGTCGCGCCACGCGCCGCCAGGCTTCCGTGAGGGCCTCGTTCGAGACCGCCTCCCCCGACTTGATTGGAATGCCGCGATAGCTGACTTGCTTGGTCAGGACGCCATGCTGCGGCGGGTCAATCTTGGCAACGCGCCCGCCGCGCCAGCCACGCGCCGCGCGCTCGGCCTCCGTTATTTCCTTCACGTCCGCCTTCCCCTGATAGATTCTGTCCAGCAACGCATAGGCATCCGGATCGTAGCTCTTCAGCCACTCCGGTCCGGGCCTGACCTCGGTCCCTGGAATCACCATGTCGCCGTGGTTGCCGAAGTACCACATCGTCAGCTCGGCAAAGTATTCGTCGAAGTTGGTCGAAGCGTAGGCGGGCTTCCACAAGCCTTTCGCCATCGCTTTGTTATAAGTATCGATGATCTCCTGGCGTACGTTGGATGACAGGCCTTCGCCGAAAATCGCGTGGGCGAACTCGTGGTTGCAGATGTCGCGGCCGAAGTAGCGGTCCCTGGGGAGCTGGAGCAGGTTCTCCTCACCGCAACTTGAGACCAATCCGCCCATGCCGCGGGTGCGGGTGTCGATGGTGTTGCCCTTGTCGTCGATGAGCTTGCCTCTTTCATCGCGAAACTCGGGCAAGTCGGAAGTCACTTGATTCTTCCCGATGATGTGCAACTGTGCGCCGGCACGGACCAGATTCTTGACGATCATCGGATTGTGGCGGAGCTGACGGTCCATGCGGTGCCAGGCTTCATACATCGCCACGTCAGAGACAACGTCCGGCGCCTTGATCGGGATACCGTGGTAATCGAGCGCCTTGCCATAGAAACCGCTTTCGGGCGGGTCGATTTTTTTGATGCCCAGTTTTTCTCCCTGGTCGTTCATGGCGCCGGGGGCTGCCTCTTCACATGCGGCGCCTGACTGCGGGCAGGGGATCAACACAACCCAAGTGGCGGCCTTCTTGAGCGGCACCGCATAGGCGTCGCGCTCGAACTTGAGACTCGTGGCGGGACGATACGTCCCCACACCGCTCAGGTCGGCCGGCTGTTCGATGCGCAAGCGCGCCGTCGGCGTAAAACCTGTGGCAGCCGCAAGGCCCACGCGCACCATGCCGGTTTTGGGATTGAGCTCCACGCTCTCGAACTTGCCGGCATCGAGCGTCAGCCATAGGCCGAGAGAGGCCGCGTAGACGCGCATTCGGAAGGAGTCAAGCGGCGTAACCTTAACTGCTCCGCCGTCAACCTTGATGTTGCCTCCAAACGCCAGCCATCCGAACTCGGGGTGGTGGACAATGTAAGTGGCCGTGTTAAGGGCGTGGCCAAAGAAGTTGGGGCCATAGTCGCCGGAGAGCGGGTCGAACTTGAGCATGTCCGGAAAGGAATGGAAGGCGGCGGAAGCGAATCCGTCCTGATCGATGTTGGTGATCGCACCCATAGTGCCGCCATAACCGATCCGCAACAAGTAGAAGTCGTCGGGATGCTCCCGATACTCGGCGAGCACAGGAATGGCGTTGATGCCTGAGCCGTAATGGTGGAGTTGTCGTTCGATGCGGCTGTACTTGCCGGCGTAGAGGAAATCCCAGAAGCGGCGGGCGCTGCCGTTGTAGCCCCAGTGCGGCACCGTGGGCATGTAACCGAGAATGGCGTCAAGCGTCACCTTGGATTTGTTGGTATCAAGGTAGTATTTGGTCCAGGCATAGACTTCCTCCTGGCCGGTGGAATCCCAAGGCATTTCACTTCCGAAGGGATAATTCTGTTGCCGCCAGAGGGCGGCGCGCTTCCCCATCTGAGATTCAAGCTGGCCGGCCTGTGTCGCCCAGCCCTCGCGCTTGAGGTCGAGCAGGATCTCGAGGAACACGTCGCCCTCCATCTGGCCGAAGGGGACCAAGCCAGCATCGTCGCCGGCGTACTGGGACATCGCGAGGCTCGTCCTCCAGGCCCGCTCCAGATACCACTCCCAGGGATGATTGGTGACCAGGCCCGAGTGGTTGCGCGCCAAGCGATAAAGCACCCAATACGCTGCGGCGACGTGGGGATAATTGAACGAGCGATCCACCCTTTCGGAGGCCTCTTTATTCCAACTCGTCCAGCTCTTCCAATTGAGATCGCTGCGGTAATAGTTGGCGCGCATTTGGTCGGGCTGATAGTAGAAGAGGCTTTTCCGCACGCCGTATTGGCGCGGGCCGTCCTTATACTGCAGGCCGCCCCACAGCACGCCGTCGACGAACTGCTGAAGCTTGTCGAGTTCTTCCTTGTTCGGCTGGCCCAGCTCTTTCACGATGGCGGCCAGCCACGATCCCGAGCCGCCCTCGTCGCCCAGGCCGGCGATCCAAACGCGGCTGTCCTCGGTGACAATCTGATTGGCTTCACGGTCGTACGTCATGACGGAGGGGCTGCGCTTGAATGGATCGTTCGGATCGACGAACCACTGCTTGGTGGTCAGGAAGTGACCCATGTCCGACACGGCCTGCGCCTCGGGCTTGATCACATCATAGTGGATCGCCTGCACCAAACCGTCTTCGTAAGTGACGACCAGGCGGACGCGGCCCCAAGTCTTGCCCCTCAGGGCATAGGCCCTCCAGCCGCCCGCGGTGGGCTTGTTCTCCGTAATCGCAATGGCGCCCTTGGGCTCGACCTCCATGGATTTGACGCCCTGGGAATACTTGAGAAAGAGCTGCCCAACCATGTCCATCGGCAGCACGTAGCCGGGGATGCCAACCGCGACAGGCCGGTTGTTGGCCGCCAGCGTCTTCTCGATGTTGCGGATTTCGTCGGAGACAAGGAATTTGATGCCGTAGGTCTTTGACTCACCGGGGGCGAGCGTCAGCAGAGTCGGCGGGTTCCAGGGCTGAGCTTTCTTCCACTCGTTTTCGGCATAGGCTTGGCTGTGGACCATCCAATCGAAGAAACCTTCAAACGTCATGCCACGCGGCGTGGGGTCGGTGAAAATCGGCGCGGCACCGCCGAATCGGCGTGCATTCAGGATCGGACTGTAGGCCTCAAACGGAGTCTTGCCGTCGGGCACCACGACCAGCGCCGGGCCGTGACCGCTGAGGCGGGTCACCTGCAAGTAGCCGGCGTCTTCGCCGATGTAGGGATCGTAGAAGGAGCAGAGGGCGTGCGCTTGGTCAAGCGTGCGATTGTTGAGGACGTTGTTGAAGACCATCGGGATGCCCAGCGCGCCGACCTGGATGGGTTCCCCGGTTTTGTTTTTCAACTCGAAGCGGAGGACCAGCTTGCCGTTGTCCAGCACCCAAGTCCGCGTCACCTGGAGCGGGAAATCCACAGGCAGCGTTGGAGTGAGGTCGGCAGCGGCCAGAATTTCGGCCGAAGTGGGCAGAGCGTTAACGGGCGCGCGGGCAACGCTGGTGGAGTAATTCTTCCACTCCTCTGAGCCCGCCTTGCGCAGGCGCAGATTGAGATCGCCGAGGTGGTAGTAGCCGTTCTGGGAGCGCTCGACGAGCAGGTCGCCGGGCGTGAAGTCGAACCCGCCGGCGCCTTTGGGCTTGAGGCTGGCTACCGTCTGCGAAGAACGCACCAGGCTCAGATCAAAGTCAGGCGTGTCAAGATTGATCACGCCCTGAGCAAGCATGGGCCCCGGAGTCGGCGGAGCCTCGCGTCTTCTTTCCTGCGCGGGCGCATCATTCTGTAGCGCCGGAATCAGACTCAGCAACAAACACACAACCACTGGATTGGCGCGCAACAAGTGACGGCTTCTCATGATTGATAGTCCCTCTTTCTTGGGTGACTATAGCTCCGGTCAAAAGCGGAGGTTGGGATTTCCTCCTAGGCTCCGCTATGATCTCCTCAACGCTCTGCATCAGCGCGGATCGTGCGGATGCCGAAGATGGCAGCGATTTCGCTTCCCTGGGCGGACTGAAAGCGGACAGTCACACTCTTCTTGTCTCCCAGCAGGGCCTTGGGGACGGCATACTCCGCATCGAAGAAGCGAGGCGGACCGCCTTTCTCTACCACCTGCTCGCCCACGCGCTGTCCCTCCACCTGGATCTCGAAGGTTCGCTTTCGCCACTCATCGCTGTAATACGTCACGACCAGCGCCATGGGATGAGTGGGATCGACAGGCAGATCGAAGGAAAACCATTTCCTTCCGCGGCGGCAAGGGCGGCCCAACACCCGGTCAGGCCACGTCTGCTCGCCCTGTTGACGGAAATCCCGTTCCGACTGCATTTCACCCGGCTGTACAAATCCCACCGTGGCCACTCCTAGCTTGCGCTCCCGTTCCTGCTCGGCAGCATATTCCGCGGCCTTCTTTTCCCATTCCGGAGGTGTGACCAGGTCCCAGTACACCGCATAAGTACGCCGGTGCAGGCGGTAGAACGGCATGAAGTCTACGTCCTTCTCGCGACCGACACCGTCGCTGCGGAAGTCTCCAGGCTTGTCAGGAACGGGCTTCAGCCATTCCTCGACGGGCCGCTCTGCTGCTGCGAGAAGGGGAATCGCTCCCGGCTTCCAAGCAGGGAAATCGTTCTCCGGCCCCAGATCCCCGGCCAGTACCAGCGGACCCCACATGATGGCGACGCGGCGAGGATTGTCGGGCAGGGGCTCGAGGCGCAGCGCCTTGGGCAAAACAAGTTCCACTGTGTCGCCAGTCTTCCAGGTCCGTTTCAGTGCAACGTAAGCGCCGGGCTTAGGCAGGTCTTTCACTTCTTCACCGTCGACTTTGACCGCAAAGCCCTCACCGGCCCAGGCGGGACGGCGCAGGGCCAGGGTGAAGAGCCGCGGCGACTGGAGCGTCAGCTTGAGCGATGCCGACTCACCTTCCGGAAAGCCAGTGTCTACGGCCAAGTTCAAGCCCGCCGCCTTCCACTCCGCGGTGGAGGGTGCATACAGGTTCACCCAAAAGTGGTCGCCCGATTCGTAGTAGATCCCCACCATGGAGCGCATGACTCTCCATGCCCGATCCGACGCAACAGGTGAAATCGCGGAACATATCTTGATACTCGTGCTGCACGCCCCGGCCTACCGGAACCATGTAGCACATACGGCCGTCTTCAGGGTCGATAGAGGCCAGGATGTGGTTGAACAGGGCTCGCTCTTGGTATTCGACGTAGTGCTCGTCGGGACGAAGGGCGAAGAGCTGCCGCGTCATCTTGAGCATGTTGTAGACATTGCAGGTTTCCGCGGTTCGTCCGTCCACCAAGTCGCTGAGCTTGTTGGGTGGATCGAAATACTCATCTTTGCCGAACCCACCCGTGGCAAAGCTGTGATGCTGCACTACCTGGTCCCAGAAGAAGCCGGCAGCGAAGCCGTCGCCGGGATCGCCTACATAGGCGAAGCGCGCCAGAGAGCCGAGTAGCTTGGGCACCTGAGTGTTGGCGTGCAGACCGCCGAGGAGGTCCTCGTGGTGCTTCAACGGGTTGAGCACCGCGTTGTGCTCGAAACGGTAGGAGAGGGCCAGCCAACGCTTGTCGCCGGTGTCGGCGTAGAGGTCGGCCAAGACTTCATTCATGCCCCCAAACTCAGTGTTGAGCATCTTCTGAACTTGAGCGTCGTCGAGATTGGCGAGAATCCCTTCAGTCCATGCGGCAAACTTCACCTCCAGATTCAGCGCGGTGCGGTTGCCGGTATAGCGGTAGGCATCCCGCAGCCCGGCAAACAGTTTATGCAGGACGTAGAACGGCGACCACATGCCGTTCAGGTCGAAGGAGCCCGACCGGATCTCGCCCCGGGCCACCTCGGCGAAGCGCTCCTTGCCTCCCGCCAGGGCTCCCAGATAACCATCCCCGTTGGCGTCCTGAACTTGTTTCAACTCGGCGACGATGTAGTCGACGCGCTCCTTGAAGCGCGCGTCGCCCGTGGCGGCCCACATCAGGCTCGCCGCCGACAGGTAGTGGCCCAAGATGTGGCCCGTGAGATTTCTGCCGTCGCCGTCCCAGCCACCATAACCTTGGGCTTTGGGCTTCAACCCGGCGCGCAGACGGTAGTAGGACAGCATGCGGTCGGGTTCGAGCTTGAGCAAATATTCCCGGTCCAAATCCTGGGCATGCTTGAGCGGCCCGCCGGTGAGGCGCACCCCCGACAAAGGCAGTGGCCGAGCTGCATCAGGAATAGCCCTGGGGACAGGCTGATCGGCGGCGGCGACAGCGGTGGCGGCAAAAGCGAGAAGGACGGTGCCAACTAGGGTCTTCATGGCGATTCTCCGGGTAGATGGGCATTGTCTTTGATTATGAATTGTGCTGTTACTCTAACAAGGGCGAGAATCCAAAAGCGTATGGAGGCAGTCACATCAACTCACCTGGAGCGCAGGCCGCCGTGCCCCGGCGCGTCTCGCGCTCGGCAGCGAACCCGCGCCTATGGCGTGGCCTGACGGTTAGTTCCGGTCCGCCCAGAGACTACACGAGGTGCGGTTCATTCAGCAAGACCATTGCGACTCCCACCCGCTGCGTCATGTCTTGTCGTGCGCGTGTTTGGTCATTTTGTAACCAACCGGAGAGTGCGGCGTGGAAAATAGTCAAGGAGCAGTTTTTTCATTACCCCCTGCCCGCTACGAAGCCCCACGGTCCGTCTGTCCGCAGGACGGCACGGGAACACCCCGGGATTCTCTCCCTCCGTTGGACTCGATCGGCTTGGCCGAGTGAATGGCCGGCGAGCCCGGTAGCAAACCATAACCGGCCGGAGTGAGGCGTCCCAGGTTTGCGCTTCCTGGCTCGATGAACTTCGGATCCGCAGTTGAGGCTCGCGAATCCTCGGCAATGGGCGAGATGTTTCCAAAATAGAGGTTGGAATCGAAGACGTTGCCCTTACTTGTCCCCCCAACCGGGCACCGTGGTGTAAGCTCCCGCTGAGTCCCCCGATAAGGGGTGATAGAACCGCCCGCTCCCTTGAACGTCAAATATGTTGTTTTCCACGCGCGCATTTTCCGCCCATCCACTCCAAGCCGAATAGAGCAAGAAATCCACCTGACGCCCTTCGCCGATGAAGAACGTGTTGTAGATGCGACTGTGCTGCACCGGGCCGGCAGATTGATGCCGCGCGTTCGTTGTGCCTTCGCTGGGTTCGACTTTCCGATTGGCGTCCCGGCCTATTATGCCGAGCGTGCGGGCATATCGAGCTTCCGCGCCCTGCTCTCGAAGCTGGGGTGCAACGAGTGGAAGGATTTCTATTCCGTCTGCGACATGCCCGGCCAGATATCCGTGCATCGCCCCTTCTACCCGAACGGCGGGTACAAAGGAAGGCCACCATGCTTTTCGAGGATGTGATAGCAGGATACAGTGTGGCCGATCATGGGATGACCTTCCAAGACAGATTCGTGAGTTCGTTTCAGATGGAGCCGTCAATCACCGCACGCGCAGGCAACTTGACTCGCCGCGCCTCACACGGCGCCTTCTTCTCCGCTGAAGTCGGACATTGGTTATTGGACTGCCGCACCTCTTTGGCTTCAGGGCAGAAGCTGCAGGCTCAAAGGGTGAGCCGGCGCTTCGGAATTGATTGGGCTAGTGCCCTTCCGACTATTTCGGATTATTCCCCTTTGGGCTACCTAGGCAGGATGTCCCAGGTATGTCTTGCCCTCTCCATAGGCGCAGTGTGTTGGAACGGCGCTAGAACCTGGCGAGGGCCGAGGCTTCGTCCTCGGCCAAGTCGAGTACGGTATCCAGGCGCACCATATGCAATGTCTGCATCACCAGTTTGGGGGCCGCGAAGAAGCGGCACTTGCCCCCAGCCTTTAGGATCGTGGTGTGGGCCCGAACGAACGCGCCGATGCCGGAGCTGTCGAGCCTACTCACCCCGGCCAGATTAACCGCTAGGTTTCTGGCGCCAGCGTCCAGCAGTTCCTTCAACTGCGCGCTGAAGGCTTCCACGGGCTCGCCGATAGTGAGAGGGCCCTGCAGGTCCACTACATTGGCATTACCAGCTTTCCGTACGTTCACAGCCATCTGCGCCTCGGTGACTTGGCCTCGGAGGTTCCCTTCTTTTCAGGACGAAGCGGTGTCAAGCTACCGCAATTAGTTTTGTAAATCAAGGGGAGTGACATGTCCACCCTGCGGTGTTTGGATGTGTAATCTTTTGGGCAGTTGAGAGGTGAGGGTCGCCGTCGGCGCTGTGGGAATGTGGAAATCCGGCGACTTTTGCCGGATTTCCAAGCGCGGTGGAAAAGTCA
>Ga0208039_1001246_pt1 | contig 10845 bp, 12 predicted proteins | sample June2015DPH_20_1_2_FD_184722 | JGI IMG/M metagenome (GOLD analysis project Ga0208039, IMG submission 184722) | Peatland microbial communities from SPRUCE experiment site at the Marcell Experimental Forest, Minnesota, USA - June2015DPH_20_150... | ecosystem: Environmental > Terrestrial > Soil >...
ATCGGAGGCTTGTGCTCGTAGACACTCCATGGCCCCCAACCAAGGACTTTGTGATAGGCTTCCATCGTCTTGCGCAGATCTTTCACGACAACCGCAATCTGAGTGATCCTCATGCCTGGCGGAACAGAAGGTTTCTTCACGCGTGTTCCTCTCCAACCGCGTGACATTTCCTCGAGCATATAATAGGCTCGGTATCTTGGCCGCCCAGACATAGGAAGGGAAATGGAAAATGCGAAGCGTATGAAGGGAGTGGCAGCTTATCTAGATAGGACTTCTTTGTTGAGCAGGTACTTCGGCTGCCGCCCTTCCAAGACCGCGATCACATCCTCGGCAGCGGTTAGGGCGATAAGCCTTCGAGTGTTGATAGCGGCGCCTGTATGGGGGAGAAATAGGACGTTTGGAAGTTTGTCGCCGAGCTTATAGAAGGGGGACTTGGGGGTAGGCGGCTCCTCTGACAGGACGCTGAGACCTGCTCCGCCGAGTCTTTCTTCGACAAGGGCATCATAGAGGGGTTGCTCCTGAATGATCGGGCCACGTGCAGTATTCACAATGACCGCGCCCTTCTTCATCAGCGATATCTCTCTTTTGCCTATCATGCCTCTCGTTTCAGGGGTTAGAGGAGTGTGTATTGTGACGATGTCTGAGCTGGCCAGTAACTCCTCTAGAGGAACGTACTGAAGATTCCACTCTTTTTCCAGATCTTGTCTTCGAATCGCGTCATAGTAGAGGACTTTCATTCCAAAGCATGCTGCTCTTTTTGCTACTTCGGCACCGATCTTTCCAAGGCCGATGATTCCGAGAGTCAGTGGGTAAATGTCAAGGCTGATTGCTGACGCCATTTCAATGTCATATCCTCCTTCTCTGACATGTCTGTTTAGCTGAGGGACTTTTCTGAGCACACTGAGCATTAGTGCAAATGTTTCATCTGCAACTGCCTTCGCAAGCTCAGGAATGGGTGTCCACGTGACGTATATGCCCCTCTGCGTTGCGGCAGCGAGATCAACAGTCTCATAACCGACTCCGATTCTTGCGATTATCTTCAATTTCTTGGCAGAGTCCATGACCCTTGCGGTGTAAGGGTCTATTCCTGCTAGAACCGCCTCCGCATCTGAAAGCTCGGCGATCAGCTCCTCCTCCGTATGAATTCTCCCCAGGATATTCACCTTCAGTTCAATGTCACGAGCCTTGAATGTCTCGGAAAGATCTGTTAGGAACTTGGTCGAATCTCCAAGGCGAAAGGTGAACAAACACTTCTTCGTCATAAGATTCACGCCTACGACCAACCGTCGCGAATCGATATTAGCCTTGTGACAGAACTTAGGGATTGAGTCGTTTTCGTGGATCTACTGTCGATACCTTCCACGGATGCGTACTATTCTCAATCATTCTTGTGAGAACGTGCAGTCGTCATGTGCAGTCTTGGCTTGGTCGCCGCATGTGAAAATACGTCTTAGGAAACAGAGACCAGCTGCCAGGGTGCCGATCGTCAGGACACTTGGCGTCGTGATTGAACCTCCGACTTGTGTGCGGCTCGGGGACCTTCCTCTCTCTCCTCCGGGTCACCGATCCACCGCAGGATTCTTTTGGGAGGTACTCTCTGAGCAGTATCGTCTCAAGCCTTGTCTTGAAGACGGCTGCGAGTTGGCTAGCCTCTGACTTCGAAGTCGCAGCCTAGGTCTTCCGCAATCTCTCTGCACTTGTTAACATCTATGCCTTCGAGGTCTACGACAGTCAACCTCACTTTGGAGAGGTGCTTCCTGCAAGCTCTGGCAAAGTCGAATACGCCCTGATACGAACCGGGTAGAGAAGGCCTGCAGAGCCGTTCATATTTCTCCCGAGTCTCGGCATTGAGGCTTATCGATACATAGTCAATGCCTGCATCACTCAACTCCTCAGCCACCTTCCTGCCCGGATTCCTCAAGTTAGCCAACCCGTCGGTGTCCAAGCGAACCTTCAGATCTGGGTAACTCTGCTTGATTCTCCTGGTCAGACCAAGGACCGTGTCCAATCTGGTAGTAGGTTCGCCAAAGCCACACCAGACGGCTTCCGCATCTGATACCTTCACCTCATCCTGGAACGCGGTCCAGATCTCATCGTCGGTCGGCTCTCGATCGAGCCACAGCCTGTAGCCAGAAAGATCAGGAAAGGAATTCCTGACGCAGAAGCGGCAACTGTTTGAGCATCGGTTGGTGATGTTCAGGTAGATTCTATGAAGTCGAGGGGAGTATCGATAGACAACTGACCCGCCAAGCACGTCCATTTCACCGAAGCCTCATTGAATGCTCCTCATAATAGTTCGAATCCGCAATTAAGGGCACACAATAATTTGAAAAGGAATACTAATTTGTCGTTACACTCGCCGTGCCCTCTATTCGAAACGAACCTTGTCTCGACAATGACGGGGCTGCAGACCAAGCCCTCATCCCCGGTGACGGAACGGTTACGCTGCCTACCTCTCTCTAGAGATGGCGTTCAACTATCAACAAGATCCGATTCGGCCGCCTACAGGGCTAGGCGCTTCATCTGTAAGCTACTCAGAGAAACGGCATGTGCCTTCTGAAACGCGAGCAGACACATCTTCAAAGGAGACGAGTGTCTCGGCTCGGTGCGGCGTATCGAGAAGCGGCGTGTGCCTGGAGCAGTTTGTCCTATAGGAGCGACGGAGTAGACTCGGAAATCAAGAGGTCACTGTCTCGTCATGTCGATGATGGAGAGCTTGGGGGCACCGGAAGGAGTAGTGGCTACGGCGTTACGCTCCGAAAAGAGGCCCCTTAGTTCTTGTCACCTGGAGCCATAGATACGGGCTATGTCGCTGGGTAGTTCTGTCTGTACGTCGTTTCAACTCACATTCACTGCTACAGACAAGTGCTAGCGCAGTCGAAGCGGCAAGGCTCTTAAGCGTCTCTGAACATGCGAAGAGCGGTTTCAGGAAAATGCGGTCTCCGAAATCGATTGGGTCCGTTCCATACACCGACTTTTCGAAGCATGGATTCACGAAAGAGAGACTTCTCAATATGCTTCGAAAGATGATTGAGATTCGAAGGTTTGAGGAACGTGTTGAGCGGCTGTTCCTGCAAGAAGGAGCTCTAATCGGGCCATCTCACCTCTACCTGGGAGAGGAAGCAGTAGCCGCTGGCGCCATCGGCGCGCTCAACGATGACGACTTGACAACCAGCACCTACCGAGGACATGGACACGCTATCGCCAAAGGCGCACCAATGAAGCCGCTGATGGCCGAGCTCTTCGGAAAGTCCACCGGCACCTGCAAAGGTCTCGGCGGCTCGATGCACATCGCGATATACCCCGAGAAAGGATCCATGTATGCAACAGCGATCGTTGGTAGCGGAATACCGATAGCCACCGGCGTAGGACTCGCGCTTCAGAAGGAAGGTAAGCGCCGAGTTGCTATGACGTTTTTCGGCGATGGCGCATCGAACACTGGCGCGTTCCATGAGGGAATCAACCTCGCATCTGTCTGGAAGGTTCCCGTGATCTTCGTCTGCGAGAACAACATGTACGCCATGTCTACTCGAGCAGACTACGCGGTCGCAGCAGAAAGCGTCGCTGCAAGAGCTCAAGCCTACAAGATGCGAGGCATGGTCGCTGATGGAAATGACCCAGTCTCAGTCTATTTGGCTGCGAAGGAAGCGATCGGTCTCGCGAGGAATGGTCAGGGTCCGACTCTTCTGGAGTGCATGACATACAAGCTACATGGTCACGGTGTCTACGATAGAGGTGACTACAGGCCCAAGGAAGAGGTTGAGGCGTGGCTCAAACGAGATCCGATCAAGGGGCTCGAAGCCAATCTACTCAAGGCCAACCTGGCAACGCAAGGGGACTTCGACAGAATTGAGAAAGAGGTCGCAGCGGAGGTCGAAGGGGCTGTCACATTCGCAAAAGCGAGTCCGGTCTTGCCATTCGATGAACTTGCGGAGTACGTGTATGTGAGGCAATGAGAATTGCCAGAATTGACTTATGCCGATGCTTTGCGTGAGGCTTTGCGTGAGGAGATGCTCAGGGATCCTCGCGTCGTGTTGATGGGCGAGGAGATCGGGGTCTTTGAGGGAGTATACAAAGTCACGCGAGGGTTGCTGAAGGAGTTTGGTCCGGAGAGAGTTAGGGACACTCCGATCTCTGAAGCTGCGATTGCCGGCGCCGCTGTGGGCGCTGCGCTAGGTGGCCTCAAACCGGTTGCCGAGATCATGTACATGGACTTCGTGACAATATGCCTTGACCAGATAGCGACGAACGCCGCAAAGATGCACTTCATGAGCGGCGGTAAGCTCAAGGTTCCATTTGTCCTCAGAACACAATACAGCCTCGGACGAGTACACGGTGCACAGCATTCCCAGTTCTTTCCGTCAATATTCTTCCAAGTGCCCGGCCTGAAAGTCATCTTACCTTCCACACCACATGATGCGAAAGGTCTGCTGAAAGCTGCCATCCGAGAAGACAACCCAGTAGTCTTCATTGAAAGCGGCGTACTCTACAGAACTAAAGGCCCGGTCCCCGACGGTGAATATGTTGTGCCTCTCGGCCAATGCGATGTCAAGAAAACGGGTAATGATGTTACAATAGTCGCGGTCTCGAGAACTGTCATCGAAGCCTTGGCCGCCGCTACGAAACTGGAAGAGCAAGGGATCACCGCAGATGTCATAGACCCACGAACGATCCAGCCGCTCGATTTAACAACAATCTTGGAGTCTGTGAAGAAAACTGGCAGGTTGATAATCGCGTCTGACGATGTCAAGTGTGGAGGAATTGGATCAGAGATAGCGGCTCGAGTAGTGGAGGAAGCCTTTGACACTCTGGACGCTCCGATCTTACGCGTTGCTTCCCCAGACATGCCCGTTCCGTTTTCGCCGACGCTCGAGCAAGCTTACATGCCCAACGCGCAGAAGATCATTGAAGCAGCACAGAGGTTGATCGGGTGAATTAGCGATGTTCAAAGTTGCGATGCCCCGCCTAGACCCCGGCATGCAGTCAGGCAAGATAGTCGAGTGGCTGAGGAAAGAGGGAGAACACGTTGAGAAGGACATGCCAATTGTCAGGATCGAAGGAGAGAAGACCACATTCGAAGTGAACTCTCCAGGAGCCGGCGTGGTCCGCAAACTCCTCTTTGACCCTGGCGCGGATATTCAGGTCGGGCAAACGATCGCGCTTGTAGGAGAACCAAACGAGCCTCTGCCAGTCGAAGCTGAGACGGTAGCTTCCGAGCCTATCATTGTGAAAGAAACTATCGTGGCTCCTGCTGTTACTCGGGTGGCAGAAGTGTCAGCCTCGCCCGTCGCGCGTAAGATGGCCAGAGAGGCAGGCATCGATATTTCGAAGATCAAGGGTTCGGGGCCTAGCGGCAGAATAGTCCGTGAAGACATCCAGAAAGCAATCGAGCAGATGAAGACACAGCCGGCAGCAAGTGCTGTTTCGGCTCAAGAGGCTAGGGCTGTTCCGGTTGCGAGAACGATCAAACTTGCGGGAAAACGGAAGGCAACAGCGGAGCGCCTCTCGTACGGTTTCCACACCACTGTTCCGGTCACGATCACAATGGAGGCACGAATGGAAGCGGTCCTAGAGCGGAGAAAAGAGCTTCACAGCCGAGCCGGTGAAGAGATCTCCATAACGGCGTACGTCGTCAAAGCCGCCGCAAAGGCTCTGGAAGATCACCAGATGATCAACTCATCCCTTGAGGGAGACGAACTGCGAGTCTACGGCGACATCAACGTGGCTGTGGCAATCAACACGCCTGACGGCCTTGTGGCCCCTACGATACCACAAACTAACAGGAAATCGGTATCTGAGATATCTCGTGGCATTCGTGATCTCACAGAACGGGCTAAGCAGAATAGGCTCACGGTTTCAGATCTCACTGGCGGGACCTTCACCGTGACGAATCTGGGTGGTTATGGTGTCGATCTCTTTGCGCCAGTCATCAATCCACCACAATGCGCAATTCTCGGCTTCGGCCGAACCTCTGAGAAACCCGTGATCATCGAGAAGCAGGTGCGTGCGGCGTCGGTCACAACGCTCTCGTTGGTGTTCGATCACAGGATTGTCGACGGCGTTCCGGCGGCGCAGTATCTGCAGCGAGTCAAGGAACTACTGGAAGATCCAGAGAAACTCGATTGACCTCATCTGATTTTGCGGCTAGGGCGTGATCGCCACTTTGATCGCTGTGCCTTTCTGCATTAGACGTAGCGCTGCTTCAATCTCAGTCAGTTTCATTCTATGAGTAACGAGCGGCGCAACCTTAACCTGCCGTGTCGAGATCAGCCGCAAAGCCTCACGCACATCACTTGGCGTGTGATGAAATACTCCTTTCAAGGCGAGTTCTCCGTAGTGCACTAGGCCCGTGTCGATTGAGGCTGTGGTTCCTGCTGGACATCCGCCGAAGAGCACGGTAGTTCCGCCTTTCCTAGTAGCCCGTACGGCCAACTCCCAAGTCTCGGGTTTTCCGACAGCTTCGATTGTGACATCTGCTCCGCGGTTCTCAGTCAAGGCCTTCACCTGACTCAACGGATCGCCAGAGGTGATCGATTGGTCTACGCCGAGTTGGGTGGCCCTCTGCAACCTCTCAGAGCTTGCATCTGCAACGACAACAGTCCTGGCACCACGGATTTTCGCAAGTTGTATATGCATCAGTCCGATTGGTCCAGCACCAATGACAAAAACTAGATCGTCTGTCTTGATGTTGGATAGCTCGATTCCGTGGACCACGCACGCCAATGGTTCAACGAACGCAGCCGACTCGAGCGGCACATCCTTCGGAACCTCGTACGTGTTCTGCTTCACGATTCGTGCTGGTAATCGTACGTACTCCGCGTAGGCGCCAGGAGAGGAGAATCCGACAAGGACCTCGTCCAGGCGATCACACAAGTTTGGCTTGCCGATCCGGCAATAGTAGCAGGACATACATGGTGCCGAATTTGCGGCGACGACTCTCATGCCTTCCTCAAAGCCTTCAACGCCGTCTCCTACCTTCTCTACAGTTCCGGCGAATTCGTGTCCTATGATGAGTGGAGGAGTTGCGAGTCTGTGACCACGAAGAAACATCTTCAAATCTGTACCGCAGGTGAGCGCCACACGATTTCGGATCAGCAGTTCGCCCTTGCCTATCGTCGGCAAGTCGACCTCTTCGACACGCAAGTCCCCAGGAGCATAGAAACGAGCCGCTATCAACTAATGCTACATCCTGGACCTATTCATGAATCATGACTTTCAAGGATGATTGTGCTTCGTCTGCCGTGCGAAAAGCCTCTGCAATCTCGCTCAGGCGAAAACGATGCGTTATCATCTCAGTCAAACGGATCATTCCCGTTTCCATCATCTCCAACGCTCTTTGGATCTCATTCTCTGTCGTAGAGTAACTCGGAATGAGTTTGATTTCACGTATGAACACGTTGCTCGCATCGCAGTTGAATACGCTTCCCTCTGGAGGAATCCCGAAGAGGAGGATCTTGCCGCCCTTCCTGACGAGCGGAAACGAGGCCTCAATCGCTTTCACATTTCCTGACGCGACTATTACGTTGTCGACTCCGCGGCCCTCTGTTACGTCAAGGATCTGTCTACGCAAGTTCGTGTCCGCCGCGTTGAGCGCTTGATCAGCTCCGAACTTCTTCGCCGACTTAACCCTTGATTCGATCACGTCGGTGGCGACTATCAAGCCAGCTCCGAATGCTCGGAGAAGCCGTACATACGTGAGCCCCGCAGGTCCAGCTCCAATTATCAGAGTACTGTCTTCGCTCCGGACTCCGAGCCTATCTATGCCTCTTATGCAACAACCCGTCGGCTCCGCTAGAGCAGCCTCCTCATAGCTCATTCCATCAGGTAGCCTGAATACGGCGCCCTTGCTGACGTTCGTCTCGGGAACTCGGAAGTACTCTGCGAATCCGCATGGGTCGAGATTGCTCTTAGGAAACTCCTGACAGAGCGTATGGTCGCCACGCTGACAGTAGTAGCAGGTGTAGCAGGGTACGTGATGGTGTACCGCAACCCGGTCGCCTTTCGAATAACCCTCGACGCTCGCTCCTATCTCTTCAATCTCCCCGGTTACCTCATGTCCCAGAACAGGCGGGGTCACTCTCACGCCATGGAGTTTCTCTAGGTCCGTGCCGCAGATGCCGCATACCTCCATCTTTACGAGGAGCTCTCCGCGCTCCACTCGCGGCCTGCCAACATTCGCCAGCTGAAGGTGTCCCGCAGAATCAACAAATGCCGCTTTCAAGTAAGGCCAGGTCCCATCACTAGCTTCCAATCATGAATAAATGAACTTCCCGGTGTTGTTCTCAGATCCGGAAATAGTACCTCCGTCTTAGACACTCCTTTCCTGCTCCGAGTATCCGCACAAGGAAGCGTCGAAATGCAGCTCTCCTTTCCGTAGACATCAGTGAGGTAGTGTTTCTCACAGTTCTCATACGATATCTTGCATTTCACTCTGTCTGAGATGCCCTGCGGAACATCTTGCGGGATCACCGCTGGCAAGATTGCATGGACGTGCTCCGGAGCGTCGAAGACACGAGTGAGTCGCGCACAATCTTCTGAAGTTGGAACTCGACGCATGCCGGTCTCCATATCAAGCAGTTGGAGAGCGTTGGCGCCGGTGAAGTAGACTTTTCCATCCCCAAGCGTCAAGTCATGATCCTTGGTCCTACCGTAGAGTGTGACTCTCTTTGGGCACTACTTGATGGCTTCCTCGACTAGTGACGGGGGAATCTTCGCCAAATGCGTCCTTAGATCTGTGTGCACCTTGTTCCTGCAAGAGTTTCAGAACCGCTTCATCTTCGAATCTGACGCCGACGTTCTCTAGGACTTCCAGTGTCGCTGAATGAATTTGTTGCGCCTCATCGTCGCTCAGAATCTTGAGAGGTCTCTGTAGCTTGGTATGGAACAAGGAGATCACGTGCCGCACGTGCGTAGTTGCTTATGGTTAAGAGCCTTTCAAGATAGGAATCCTCTACGATGCAAGCAGGACAATTTCTGTCGAGGATGAAGTCTCATATACTGCAGGATTCTAGGGCAGTTTGATAGAAATGAAGAAGCTCATCAACGATCCATTCCAAGTCACAGTGGAGAGCATCGAAGGATACGCCAATGCTTACCCAGAAATTGTCAAATTGATTAGTCCCCACGTCGTCGCAAGAAGAGATGCGCCAGTCAAGGGCAAAGTCGGCGTGGTCATTGGTGGAGGGAGCGGACATGAACCGCTGTTCTTGGGATGGGTTGGATACGGAATGGCTGACGCTGCAGTTTTGGGCGAAGTATTTGCTGCGCCTTCGCCTCCATTCATTCTAGATGCGACAAGGGCCGCAAACGGTGGGAAGGGGGTGCTGTATGTCTACGGTAACTATTCTGGAGATAACATGAATTTTGACATGGCTTCGGAGATGGCGAAGGAAGATGGCATGGAGACTGAGACTGTCCGGGTCTGGGACGATATAGCTTCGGCACCGCCTGAAAGAGTACATGAACGCAGAGGTTTGGCCGGTGATCTATTTGTGATCAAAGTAGCCGGAGCGAAGGCGGAGACCGGCGCTCCACTTTCCGAAGTGAGAAGCATTACTGAAAGAGCTCGGGACAACTGCAGGACATTTGCAGTGGCTCTATCTCCTGCTACTATTCCTGCAAGTGGGCAACCCACATTCGCGATAGGTGAGAACGAGATGTATTTTGGAATAGGCGCTCACGGAGAAAGGGGGATCAAGAAGACAGGTCTATTGTCTGCGGACGAGACGGCCCAGATTCTAGTTGATGGAGTGGTCAAAGACTTGAGCCTACACGGTGGCGACGAAGTGAACGTCATAGTAAACGGGTACGGTTCGACGACACTGCTGGAACTCTACATCATGACCCGCAAGGTTCACGATATCTTAGGCAAGCTGCAAATCCGTATTCACAGAACTGAGGTCGGCAATTTCCTCACGACCCAAGAAATGGCAGGAGCGTCTGTTACGCTCATGCGCCTAGATGAAGAACTGAAGGCGTGCTATGATTCTCCAGCCTATGCGCCGACGTTTGCGAAATGCCCAGACTTGGTGAGAAAGTCCGAATCTTAGAGGGCGCAGATATTGGAGGAAATGTTTGACTATGCTCTCATGAAGCGCTTCCTCCTCGCCTTGGCAGCTAAGATCATGAATGAGAAAGACCATCTGAACAAGCTTGACGCAGCATGCGGAGATGGGGATTTCGGCGTGGGGATGTATCTTGGTTTCAAGAGCGCCCAGAAGGCTGTTGAGGAACATACAACCGGGGATATCGGCACACTATTGAGCAATACAGGATCTGCCGTCTTATCCTCGGTTGGCGGTGCTTCCGGCCCAGTCTTTGGAACATTCTTTGCTGAGATGGGGGAAAAAGCGAAGGGCAAGAGCGAGATTCAGCTGGGAGACTTGGCGACGATGCTCGAAGGGTCTCTAGAAGGAATATGTCTGCGTGGGAGAGCGAAGGTGGGTGACAAGACCCTCGTCGACGCTCTAGAACCAGCCGTTAAGTCTCTCAGAGAATCTGTCAGCCGCAAGATTGAGCTCCTGCCCGCGCTGCAGGTCATGGTCGAGGCTTCCAAGTGCGGGTGCGAGTCCACAGCAGACTTGGTAGCGAAGCACGGCAAAGCAAGATATCTCGGAGAACAAGCCGTAGGTCACATAGACCCCGGAGCATATGTAGTACAGATAATCTTCGATACGCTCCTGAGCGTTTACAAATCGAGCACCCTTCAAAACTGACAGGATGGCACCTGTGAACATACCAGAGAGCTGACTACTAGTGAGTGAAGACCAAGTAAGGCTTTGGAAGGAACTAATGCGTAGCCGCGCTCCTTCGCGCCGCTTTGAAGATTTTGGTTTGGTCAACACC
>Ga0208039_1001250_pt1 | contig 10823 bp, 10 predicted proteins | sample June2015DPH_20_1_2_FD_184722 | JGI IMG/M metagenome (GOLD analysis project Ga0208039, IMG submission 184722) | Peatland microbial communities from SPRUCE experiment site at the Marcell Experimental Forest, Minnesota, USA - June2015DPH_20_150... | ecosystem: Environmental > Terrestrial > Soil >...
CTGGATGAGATTGAGAAAAGTGAGGTGGCAGCAAGCGGCGCGGCCTGAGACAATCCTGAACCAGCAGCCTTGCGAGGTTTAATCTCGGTCGTAGTCCTGCTCTTCGTCGCGCCGCCGTCCGTAGCGGAAGGCCAGTCCGACTCCGAATACCATAATCCCAATGGGTGGAACCAGCATCACCAGAATCGCCCGGTTGAGCGCTCGTTGACCCTCCTTGGGTGTGCTTCTCGCTACCGCATTGCACATCGCGCAGCCCTGCGCCAGCGCGGGTACCGTCAGAAGCCCAACTATCGCCGTCAAGCCGATGGCACGGATTTTGGCCCACACGGATTTCATCGCGTTCTACCGAACCCCCAGACGCAAGATACGGCCCGCGTCCGGAAAGAAGAAGAAATACATAATCACAAAGCAACCCGTCACTGACATCACCAGCAACCAGCGCATCAGCGCCTTCTCAAACTTCAGGTGCATGAAGTAGGCAATGATCAATGCCGATTTGATCACCGACAGCACCAACAACGCTTCCAGCATTCGCACTGGCTGGAATACCTGCCTGTAGCCGAGCCCGACCTCAATGCCGGTCAGAACCAGCAATGCGCCCCACACCCAGAAATACTGCCCCTTGCTATCGTCGTGCTTCGCCACATCATGCATGATCAAGTTCCTCGCTCAACTTCTGCAATCCTTCCAGCACAAGCTAAACCTTGGTCGACATCAGATAGACCAGCGGGAAGATGAACATCCACACCAGATCCACAAAGTGCCAATACAAGCCGGATACTTCCACGTCATGTGCGTCATAATCTTTCGGCTTCAGGAAAAGAATGATACTCGCAACAATAAGCCCGATCAGCAGCGCATCGATGCCGTAATGAAAAACGTTGTCCGACGGAATCAGGAAATATCCCACCAGCCACACCGCACCGAGGATCGGCAAAAACCATTTCCGCAGCGCCACCACGCCCAGGTAGATCACTCCGATCGTCACATGCAGCATGTGCATGGCAGTGAGGCCGAAAAACGTCGCCGCAAATTGCGGCACGCCCTGTGAGATCTTGGCAAAATCGCCGTCTACCTGTCCGGCCGGCTTCGGAAATCCCGGCAACGATAATCCTTCGTGGATTAACTTGGTCCACTCCATCCCGTGCAGCACGATGAACGCCGTGCCGAACGCCATAGTGGCCAGCAGCCAATTGCGCGTCCATGATCTGTCGTGCCGCTGCGCCGCGAACACCGCCATCACCATCGTCAGCGAACTCGAAAGCAGGCAGGCCGTCATCACTGTCGCATTGATGATGCTGTCCTTGCCAAACGGCGTCGGCCACGCGGTGTAGATGCGGTTGTAGCTGAAGGCAAACAGGAGAGCCCCGAACGTCAGCGAGTCGGAGGCCAGAAACAGCCACATGCCCACCTTTTTCGAATAAGCTCCAAACAGCGGAGCTTCGTACTCGCCCGCAAGTCCATGCACCGCAGCAGCCTGATGTTGCAGCGTGGCGTCAGCCATTCCTAAAATTCCCCTTTCACTTGTCATCCTGAGGCGGGCGCTTTTTGTCCGCCGAAGGACCTATGCAACTCGCGCGTGAAGCGCCGAGTCTTTTGACTGGCGTTCTATCGCGCAAACGCTAGCAGAGCAAGAACATAAATCCACAGCACCGCCATGAAATGCCAATACCAAGCGGTGACGTCAACCACGATGCGGCGACCCTCAATCGGCCGATGCAGCAGGGAAGTCACCGCCGCCCACAGCAACGCAATGATCCCGCCAGCCAGATGCACCGCATGCGCCGCCGTCAGCAAATAAACGAAAGAACTGTTCGGGTTGGTGTCGACGAAAAATCCGCGGGCCTTCAATTCCCCCCACGCCATCCACTGTCCCACCAGAAATCCAAGGCCCAATACCACCGTCACGCCCAGCCATGGGAAATGTTTTTCTTCGCCGAGCGAGATCCCAGGCATCGATTGCAGCGGAGCCAGTGCCGCCCGCCGCTTGATGTCCCGACGCGCAAATTCCATCGTCAAGCTGCTGATCAGCAGCAACGCCGTATTAATGGCCAGAAGCAGCCAGGGCAATTGCACTTGGCCCCAGTCCCGAACATAAGAATTCGTCGCGCCATCAAACGTCGGCAGCCCCTGCCGCACCACGTACGCACTCGTCAGCGAAATAAAAACCATGCTGACGGTCGCGATTCCGCAAATCAGCCCCAGCCGTGCTCTGCGCAGCCGCGCGCCATAATTCGGAAAGTTCGAGTTATCACCGCCACCATCACCACCGTTTGGCGGCACGGGAACATCCCCGCCTCCACCTAACCGGTTCACCGGAGTGCTTGGACTATACGTTGCCATAATCACTTCAGATGCTTCAGTGCGCCGGGCTTGTTGCCGGATCTGTCTGCATCACATAGTCCCGCGCCGCTCCAGGAACTCCGTACTCGTAGGGCCCGTGATTTACCACCGGAGTTACGCCGCCAAAGTTGTCATGCGGCGGAGGCGTCGTTGTCGTCCATTCCAGCGTGGTCGCCTCCCAGGGGTTGTCGCTCGCCTTCGGCCCCTTGAACATGCTCCAGAAAAGATTGATCACAAAAATAAACTGCGCCGCAATCGTGATGATCGCCGCATAAGTCATGAACTGGTGAATCGGCATTAGCTTCTGCAGGTACGCCACTTCCGTGTATTGCGAGTACCGCCGCGTCCCGCCCGCTACACCCAGGTAGTGCATCGGCATGAAGATGGCATAAGTCCCAGCCAGCGTGATGAAGAAGTGTACTCGTCCCCAGGTTTCATTCATCATCCGCCCAAACATTTTCGGGAACCAGTAATAGGTCGCTGCAAACATTCCGAAGATGGCGGCCACGCCCATGATCAGGTGAAAGTGGCCAACCACAAAATAAGTGTCGTGCAACTGAATGTCGAGCACCGGCTGCGCCAGGAACGGTCCGCTCAATCCGCCGGAAACAAAAAGAGAAACGAAGCCGATGGCATACAGCATCGGAGTCTGGAAGCGAATATGCCCTTTCCACATCGTGCCCAGCCAGTTAAATGTTTTGATGGCCGAAGGCACGCCGATGCACATGGTCAGCAGCGAGAAGGCAAACGCCGAATACGGACTCATGCCGCTCATGAACATGTGGTGGCCCCACACCATGAATCCGAAGAAGCCGATGGCCAGCATGGCGTAAACCATGGCTTTATATCCGAAGATTGGCTTACGCGAAAATGTCGACAGGACCTGAGAAGCCACGCCCATCCCAGGCAGGATCGCAATGTAAACCTCCGGATGCCCGAAGAACCAGAACAGATGCTGCCACAGCAGCGGCGACCCACCCTTGTGCCCCATGATCTGCCCGTTCACCACCACCAGCGGCACATAAAAACTCGTACCCAAATTCCGGTCCATCAGTAGCAAAATTCCCGCCGAGAGCAGCACGCCGAACGCCAGCAGGCCAAGGATCGCCGTGATGAACCACGACCACACCGTCAGCGGCATGCGCATCATGGTCATCCCTTTGGCCCGCATATCGAGCGTGGTCGTGAGGAAATTCAACGCGCCCATCAGCGATGCGATGCAGAAGATCGCAATGCTCGTGATCCACAAATCCGCCCCGAGTTGCTCACCCGGCCCCGCCGATGGCAGCGCGCTCAGCGGCGCATATCCCGTCCACCCGTGCAACGGCGCTCCGCCGGTCACAAAGAACGCGCAGATCATCACCACGAACGCCACGAACGTTGTCCAGAACGAAAGCATGTTCAGCACCGGAAACGCCATATCCGGCGCCCCAATCTGAATCGGCAGAAAATAATTTCCGAACCCGCCCTGCGGCGCCGTGGTCAGCACGAAGAACACCATGATCGTGCCGTGCATCGTCAGCAGACTGAGATAAGTCTCCGGCTTGATCTCGCCCACTAGCGGCAGCACCGCATTCGGCCAAATCAAGTGCAGTCGCATCAGCAGCGACAGAAACATCCCCACCCACACGGCTGTGAGCGCCAGGAAAAAATACTGAAGGCCAATGACTTTGTGATCCAGGCTAAAAATGTATTTTCGAATGAAGCCCTGAGGAGCAGCGTGCGCGTGAACCGTAACCGGGGTCGCCATGTTATTGTTTCTCCGCCTCCCGTGCTGCCAGCCACTTGTCGAAATCCGCCTGGCTGACGACGTGTACCATGCCGTGCATCTTGTAATGTCCCAAGCCGCACAGTTCGGCGCACGCGATCTCATACTCGCCGATCACCGTCGGCTTGAAGTGCATTTGAATATTCAGTCCCGGTACCGCATCCTGCTTGAACCGCAGCGATGGCACAAAGAAGCTGTGGATCACGTCCACCGCGCGCAGGCTTAAATCAACCTCGCGATTGACCGGCAAATACATCGTCCCCGTGACCACATCATCTTTGGCCGCAGGATCGGAAGTATTGAGCCCCACCGCAGCTTCGCCCCCGGCCGAGGGATCCATTAGCTTCGGACTTGTAGCGCCATATTTTCCATCCGGCCCGGGATAGCGGAAGTACCAGGCGAACTGCATCCCGGTAACTTCAACCTGCACCGCGCCCGGGCCCGCCTGATCAAAGCGCTGGCTCGCCCACACGCGGCTGCCCATCAGATTCAATCCGATGAAAAGAATCGTGGTGAGCACGGTCCAAATAATTTCAAGCTTGGTATTTCCGTGTGAATACAGCACCGGCGGCGAGGAAGGCTGCTCCCGGTATCTCCAAACGATGTAACCCAGAGAGAGTTGTGCCGCCAGAAAAACAATTCCCATCAATACAAAAGTGAGGGCGAATTGTCCGTCAATAAATTGCGCGGCTTCGGCAGCCCCAACGGGCAACCACCAGGTTTTGGCGGCGAAGAAGTACGTGCTGGCTAGCGTGATCAGCCAGATCACAGCCATTAACGCGAGGCCCATTCCCCAGTCCTCCCGGACACGAAAGGATTTTCCCCACGGCCGTTGCCACGCCCCACAGCGCTAAGCAACAGTCGGCGGCGAGTTTACCACAGCGGGTCGAGGAAAATGCAAGTGGCTCCAAGAAAAAATGGCCCGTCGAAACTCTCGCCACTAAATCAAATTTGTCACTCCGAGCGAAGCGAGGAACCTGCTTTCGCTTGCAGCACCTGAAACTCTGCCTTGAGCGTGTACTCCAACTTCTACTTTTCATTCCACTCCGGCACCCGTCCCGGAGTCCACGGTGCCCCCGCAGCCTCCATATCTTTCTCCAGCTTGGCCAGATCAACCTCAACCAGCGTATGAAGTTTACCGAGTTGCGCACTAAATTCAGCCGCGGCAATGTTGTAATCGTCAATGTGACTCTGCGTCGGCTTGGCTAATGAAAATCTCTCGCCCTCCATGATGGCCTCGATACGATCATTGATCGACGACGTCACCGGCTCATTCCGCTTCTGCATTTCCTTGTCCCCACTCAGCGCACGCAGGATCAACCGGTTGTTCTGCTCAATCGCATCCGCCGCCGCATCCAACTGTTTCTCCGCTGCAGGTGTTTCCCGCAAAGCTTCGCGAATCGATTTTAGCCGATTTTCCGCCTCGTGGGCCGTATGTGTAGCGCCCGATACCGCCCGGTAAAGCCGAGCCACCTTGCACTGAAACTCCTCCTGCACTCCGCGATCCGACGCATTCATCGACCCCTGGCCGTCGGCCACGACCTTAAAATTCTGCACCGCACCTAACTCACTCACCGCTCCATCCACCTGCTGGAACGCCCGCACCGAGTACGCTCCCGGCAACACCAACGTTCCCTTTGTCGAAGCCTTAGGAAAGTCTTCTTCATCGTCCCCATGCTCGCGCAGCGCAACCACGGGATACCTGAGGTCCCACGCTGAGCGCTGGAACCCAGCTTCAATGCTGCCATCGATGTGCCGGATCGGTGCACCCGATTCATCGTAGACCATAAAGTAAACCTCGGGCTTCCGCTCCTCCGCCTCGGCCCGCAGTTCATCGTTCGTAGGATAAGGCAGCGTCTGATTTTTCTTCGCCGCTTCCTTCTCGGCTTCCTGACGTTTTTCTTTCTTCGTCTTCAGCTTGTCCTTCAAGTAAGCCGTGAACACCGCCCCGTACGGTGGATTGTCCGCCGTGTAGAACGCCTCTCCTTGAAACCCTTTCTTCGGCCCACCCAGCGGGTGCCGCTCGATATACAGCAAAGAATCCTTCACCGGAAACAGCGCCGCCGCCTGCTCCAAAGATTCCGCCTTTATCTGCCGCAGCACCGAAATATCGTCCAGCACATAGAACCCGCGCCCAAACGTCGCAATCACTAGATCACCTTCCCGCGTCTGCATCGCCATATCACGCACCGCAATCGTCGGAAGCCCGCCCTTCAGTTGCACCCAGTGCTGGCCACCATCGACCGTGAAGAACGCCCCAAACTCAGTCCCTGCAAACAGCAAGTTCGGATTAACCGTATCTTCCGCAAACGCCAGTATCGGACCATTCTCCAACAAATTCCCCGCAATCGAAGTCCACGTCTTACCCGCGTCGGTCGATCGCAACAGATAAGGTTTGAAATCCTCATTCTTATGATTGTCGAACGCGGCGTAAACCGTATCCGTATCATGCTGCGAAGCCGCCAGCCGGCTCACATAAGTCATATCCGGCGCACCGGCAAACTTCTCGTACTTCGTCCAACTCTGCCCGCCATCGGCCGTCACCTGAATCAGCCCATCATCGGTGCCCACATAAATCAGCCCTTCTTTTTTCGGAGACTCCGACAGCGCCACAATATTTCCGTAGAACGATGTCGACGCATTCTTCGCCACCGCATCCGGATCCCACACCTTCCCCATCACCGGCAACTTATTCCGGTCGGTCTGCCGCGTCAGGTCGCCGCTGATCGCCTTCCACGTATCGCCCCGGTCATCGCTGCGAAACAATTTGTTAGCCGCAAAATACAACCGCGTATGCGAATGCGGACTGATAATCACCGGCGAATCCCAATTCCATCGCAGCGGAGGCTCGCCCTTACCCTCCTGCGGCTGCAGCACCAACTCCTGTCCCGTCGGCTTGTCGTACCGCACCAGCACGCCATATTGAGACTCCGAATAGATCGTGTTCGCATCCACCGGATCAACCACGGACCGAAATCCATCCCCGCCAGTCGTCACGACCCAATCAGAATTCATAATCCCGTTGATATTTCGCGTTCGCACCGGCCCGCACCACGAAAAATTATCCTGCGTTCCCCCGCACACGTTGTAGAAGGGAAGCGCATTGTCCACCGTCACGTCGTAAAACTGTACCGTCGGAAGATTCGCTTTGAATTCCCAACTCTTGGCATCGTCCCAGGTCTCATACATTCCGCCATCCGACCCCAGCAGCCAATGCTTCGTATTGTCCGGATCAATCCAGATCGCGTGATTGTCCCCGTGATGATTCGTCTCCTCCACCTTGTGCAGCGTCTTCCCGCCATCGAGCGATTCTCGCAAACTCACATTCATCACAAAAATGCGGTCCACATTCTTCGGATCGGCAATCACTTGCGAGTAATACATCGCCCCCACATCGAATTCATTCTTGCGCTCCCACGTGGCGCCCCGGTCATTCGACAGAAAAATTCCCCCCTTGCCATCTGCCGCCTCGATCGTGGCATACACCACACTCGGATCAGCCGGCGAAACCGCCAGCCCAATCCTTCCCACATCCACAGTCGGCAGCCCGGATTTCAATTTGTTCCAAGTCGTTCCCGCATCGGTCGATTTATAAATCGCACTCTCCGGCCCGCCATCGATCAGCGTAAATACATGCCTCCGCCGCTGGTAAGCCGCCGCATAAACAATGTCCGGATTCGACGGATCAATCGCCACATCCACCACGCCCGTGTTCTCGCTGATGGTCAACACCGCCTTCCAGTTCTTCCCGCCATCGCTAGTCTTATAAAGTCCGCGATCGCCGCCCGCCCCCCATAGCGGCCCCTCCGCCGCCACGTACACCACTTTCGAATCCCGCGGATCAATCACCACCCGCCCGATGTGCTCCGACTTCTTCAATCCCAGGTTCTGCCAATTTTTCCCGCCATCATCCGACCGGTAAATCCCGTCCCCGTAAGCCACGCTGCGCTGGCTATTGCTTTCGCCGGCTCCCACCCACACTACCGCCGGATCATTCGGATCCAGCGTCACCCAACCAATCGAATACGACCCCTGGCTGTCGAACACCGGAGTCCACGTCGTCCCATCATTCACCGTCTTCCACACTCCCCCCGACGCCACGCCCACGTAATACTCAAACTTGTTCTTCGGATTCACGGCAATCGCCGCCACGCGCCCCGAAGCCACCGCCGGCCCAAGCGAACGAAACTTCAGCCCGGAAAAGGTCTCCGCCGTCATCCCGCCTTTCTTTTCTTCTTTGGCCTCGTCTTTTTTCTCATCCTTCTTTTGATCTTTCTTCTGATCTTTCTTGGCCGCAGGCAATGGCTTCTTGTCCGGATCCTTATCCTGCGGAACTGCGATCAAACTTGAAACTGCGAAGCAAACGGTTGCGAGAACAATAGCGATACGTGATTTCACGAGTGCTCCAATCCAAGGATTTCCAAAACCGATATGTATACAGGATTCCAGCCAGAGTTAGAAGCAGGATCTCCGCACTCCCACACCTCTGTCATCCTGAGCGGAGGTTGTGGTTCGCGAACGCGAAGCACAACCGCAGTCGAAGGATCGCTACCGCTACCACGCTTCCGCCGGGCGCCGGTGCCCCATTCTCGCCTCTTTTGCGAGAAGTTGCGCTTTTGACCCTCAATGATCATTGGAGTATCACGTAAAATCCCTCCATGCCCCGCAAGCCCCAGATTCACGGCCACGATACCCGCTACATGAAGCTGCAGAAGAATTACTGCTTCGTCTGCGGCATGAATAATCCCGACGGCATGCGCCTCAAATTCATCCTCGACGAAGAGCGCCAAACTTTCATCTGCCGCTTCCGCCTAAGCAAGCGCTATACCGGACCGCCCGGCCACTGCCACGGCGGCGTCATCGCCTGCATCCTCGACGACGCCATGGGCAAGGTCAACAAGCTGCACCACGTCATCGCCCTCACCCGCGAGATGACCGTCGAATATCTCAAGCCCGTCCCTCTGCACAAACCGCTCCGCGTCGAAGGCCGCGAAGTCAGTCTGCATGGACGCCAGCACGTCAATATGGCCGAGATCCTCAACGACAAAGATGAAGTCCTCGCCCGCAGCCGCGGCATCTTCATCGCCATCGACCCCGAAAAAATGTTTGCCAAATATGTCGAACGGTAGCGCCGAGACAGCCCCGTAGGGGCGACAGATAGTAGCCCAGGACGTAAGTCCTGGGTAAGTAAGGTTAAGACAGGGAACCGATTGTCCCCGAAGGGGACCGCGAAGCCGGCTAGGAGGTGGCGTTCACCACTGCAATCTTCCCGCCGTCGCGGGGTACCCCGAATTATGAATGCCCTGTAAAATAGATCACGGCGGATAAATGTACGTCCGCCCATCCTTCGCGCTTGCGAAAAGGTACCCACGGTATCCACCCATGTCACAAAACAACGGTAGCTCCACCTCTCTCCGCCTCAAGACCGGCCTCGCCGAAATGCTCAAGGGCGGCGTCATCATGGACGTCACCAACGCCGAACAAGCCTCCATCGCCGAGAAAGCCGGAGCCGTCGCCGTCATGGCCCTCGAGCGCGTCCCCGCGCAAATCCGCGCCGAAGGCGGCGTCGCCCGCATGGCCTCGCCCAAAAAGATTCGCGAGATCATGGCCACCGTTTCCATCCCCGTCATGGCCAAGTGCCGCATCGGACACTTCGCCGAAGCGCAAATCTTGCAGGAGCTCGGCGTCGACTACATCGACGAATCCGAAGTCCTCACGCCCGCCGACGAAGCCCACCACGTCGATAAGCACGCCTTCAACGTCCCATTCGTTTGCGGCGCGCGCAATCTCGGCGAAGCCCTCCGCCGCATCGCCGAAGGTGCAGCCATGATCCGCACCAAAGGTGAAGCTGGCACCGGCGACGTCGTCCACGCCGTCAAGCACATCCGCCAGATCGTGCAGGAGATGCGCATCCTCACCGTCCTCGGCGAAGAAGAACTCTACGCCAAAGCCAAAGAGCACGGCGCGCCCTACGAACTCGTCAAGATGGTCGCCAAAACCGGCAAGCTCCCCGTCCCCAATTTCTCCGCCGGAGGCATCGCCACGCCCGCCGACGCCTCCCTCGTCATGCAGCTCGGCGCCGAAGCCGTCTTCGTCGGCAGCGGCATCTTCATGAAAGATTCCACCACCTTCGCCGACTCCGTCGAAGCCGAAAAGCGCGCCCGCGCCATCGTCAAGGCCGCCACCCACTTCAACGACCCTAAAGTGTTACTTGAAGTCAGCGAAGATCTGGCAGGAGCGATGAAAGGCCTGGCAGTGGCGGGGCTGGATGAAGCACAGATGCTGCAGACTAGGGGATGGTAGTAAAGTGGATTGGCAGCAGTATGAACGTGAAATTGAAGATCAATTTCGCGTAGCGTATCCTTCTGCACGAATCACTGCGAACGCTAAGGTAATTGGTAAGTTTTCCAAAGTAGAATGCCAGATTGATCTTCTAATAGAAGAGCAAGCCTCTGACTTTTCCTTTCGAATTGCGGTCGACGCAAAACACCGCGGAAGAAAGCTCGACGTGGGTGACGTGGAAGCCTTTCTTGGGTTAACTCAGGACGTCGAAGCCCATACAGGGATGATGATCGCATTGGAAGCCTACACTCCAGCGGCGGTCAACCGTTGAGACAATCTCCTCAAGTAACTTGACACTGCCCTTTGCTTCACCAATACTGAAATAGACAGAGTGCTTACACCACGTGATTTCCCAATGGCTCCGGACCTC
>Ga0208039_1001251_pt1 | contig 10817 bp, 10 predicted proteins | sample June2015DPH_20_1_2_FD_184722 | JGI IMG/M metagenome (GOLD analysis project Ga0208039, IMG submission 184722) | Peatland microbial communities from SPRUCE experiment site at the Marcell Experimental Forest, Minnesota, USA - June2015DPH_20_150... | ecosystem: Environmental > Terrestrial > Soil >...
GTCTCCATACGCAATTGTGTTGGCAGTGTCCCAGTTCACACCCAAAGAGACGTCCGCAGTTCTTTCCACGATCTCGAGAAAGACATCAGTGGGGTGCGAGAAGTCTGTGTACTGCCATGCTCCAGGCTTGGCATGATTCTCATAGGCCAATTTGACTGGATATCCTCGGGCAAACTCCATTGCCTTGACAAGTCCGTTGACCGCCCATTCAATGCCCTCACGCCGGCCGACGCTTGGATGCGCTTGGCCTGCTGTGACGCGAAGAAGATCTGCGCCCAACCTTGACGCGGCAATAATATCCTCCTGCAACCCGGTGAGTTGCTGCTCACGTACGACGCCATCGGGATGCGTGAAATCCGGGTAGGTGGTAACCATTGCAACCCGAATTCCCGCATCCTCAATCTCCTGACGAATCTTGTGGAGGTATTCTAGCTCTCGGCTTTTCAGAAACAGGACGCTCAGGTCAATCCCGTCCAAGCCGGTCCGAGCCCCCTCGAGCGCCCAATCCTTGATGCTCATGCGTCCATCAATGATGTCTCGGAAATAGGAAACCGGTAGGCAACTTAGCCTCATATCTGTCGTACACCTCCTTTCGTCGATGAGTACTGATTTGCGCTCACAACCGATTTATCGTTCGACAAGTTCTATGATGACGCCATCAAGGGGATCCTTGAAGACGGCTATTCTCCAAGGCTTCTTGCCAGGTTTCTTCGCATATCGTATCTTGGGAGGAGCCTTCTCCGCGGCGTATTCGATCTCAGTCCTGCCTTTTGCGACTTCGAATGGTTCGCCTATCATGCTTGCTCCTGCCGCCTTCAATTTGCTGATACCCGCATCCAGATTCCGCACTCTCATTCCCAAATGAGTAATGCCTATAGATCCTCGCATCGTCTTCTGCCAAGTCTCAGGACTCGCAGGCTGGATTGCAGAGCTTTCAGCGGTTATGATCTCCAGGAGGAAGCTGTCACTGTACAGGTAGGCATTCTTGAACACAGTTCCAGGAGAGGGATTCAGAACAGATATTCGGAGCAGTTTCAATCCCAAACCTTTCGAATAGAATTCGACTGACTTGTCAACATCACGAACAGTAAGTGAGACGTGATCCATTCGCACGGCCAACATCACACCCTAATGCGTCAGTATGCGCGTGGTAGGTTTTCTTGTTTGCTCATGGAACTGAAATGGCACGAGCCCATGCCTGGGCCAAGCAACTTGACGGATACGCTTAAAGGGCTTCGAAGTCATTGCAAGCTCTCAATCAGAAGTGGCTTGTGATGGGTTCGAGAATCGGTTTCATAGGGCTTGGAATCATGGGCAAGCCCATGTCGAGGAACCTAGTGAAGAGTGGACACGAGTTAACAGTCTACGATGTCATCGAAGCCCCGGTCAGAGAGCTCGAGCAAGCGGGCGCCAAAGCTGCGCACTCGTCCAAAGAGGTTGCCGAGAAGAGTGATCTGATTATCACCATGCTGCCTGACTCACCAGATGTGGAGAAGGCTGCACTAGGCCCAGGCGGCGTCTTCGAGGGAGTAAAGAAGGGATCCACGTACATCGATATGAGTACGATCTCTCCTGTCACATCAAAGAAGCTTGCGGAAGTCGCCAAAGCAAACGGCGTCCGAATCCTCGACGCGCCTGTCAGCGGAGGAGAGAAGGGCGCCATAGAAGCGACGCTTACAATAATGGTTGGCGGAGCGAAGGACGTCTTCGACGACTGCCTACCGATCTTTCAAGCGATGGGCAAGAACATCGTTTACTGTGGCGGAGTTGGATCTGGACAGGTGGTCAAGGCCTGCAACCAAATACTTGTCGCGGGCGTGTTAGAAGCGGCTAGCGAAGCGCTCGTACTCGGGACAAAAGCCGGAGTGGACCCGGAGGTTGTTCTCAAGGTAATAGCGGGAGGATACGCGATGCGTGTCCTTGATGCGAGAGGACCGCTCATCCTGAAGGGAGACTTCAAACCAGGTTTCAAGACGAAGCTCCACTACAAGGACTTGGGAATTGCACTCGCAGCTGGATCCGAATACGGCGTGCCCCTTCCCATCACCGGCCTAATCCACGAGATGATGGGCGCGATGAAGGTTTGGGGACGCGGCGAATACGATCATTCAGGGATCATAACGGTCATCCAGGAACTTGCCAAAGTGGAAACGAAAAAGTAGGACATGCGAATCAAATAGTCCGGTGTGCGTGCAAGATGATTAAGAGACTCAATCATGTTGGTGTGATCGTACACAACCTAGATGATACGCTAAGGATCTACGAGAGATTATTCGGTCTGAAGCCTACTACAGTCAAGACCGCTATGGAAGGCAAGGCAAGAGTCGCGTTCGTGCCTGTAGGTGACGGCGAGATAGAGCTGATCCAGCCACTGGATCCGAGCCTTCCTCAGAGCAAGTTTCTTCAAACTCGTGGTCAGGGCATTCACCACATCTCCCTTAGCACAGACAATATCGAGTCAGAAGTAGATAGAATGAGAAAGGAAGGAGTGGCTTTCGCCGCTGAGGCGCCCAAGATAGGGGCTCATGGCGTGAAGATAATCTTCACCAAACCCGAGACGACAGACAACATCACCGTCGAGCTATGCGAAGAGCCCTAGCACATATCGTAGTCCAATTTCGCCCCTCTTTAGCTCCTCCCCGCCGGATGGAAGGGCTTTGTTCACATAGTCTTCTTCGGAAACGTAGCAGTCGGTATTCTCTTCTCACCCAGTTCAGGATGCTTCTTTACTAGGGTCTCAAAGCGTTTCAATGCGCCGGGCGGCACTTCGTCGGGGTCGATCCTTATGTCTATTATTGAGGGTCTACCTGAATCGAACGCGTTCTTGAGCGCTTCTTTGATTTCGGTTGGCCTCTCGACCAGCTGCCCGTAGGCGTGACATGCTTCCGCGAACTTCACGAAGTCCATCACATATGACTGAGTTACGATGTATCTTTCCGGCTCCCACATTCCGTAGCCGAACTTTTGTCCTTGAATGATCATTCCCAGGTTCATGTCGTTCAGTATGCACCAGACTACGGGGATATCATACGCTGAGGCGGTATTGACCTCCTTACAAAGCATCGTAAAGCTTGCATTTCCGCAGCAATCAACTACCTGACGATCGGGCGCGCCAAGCTTGGCGCCTATCGAGGCTGCGATGCTGAAACCCATCGCGGTGTGTCCGCCGTCGGCCATGAATCCTTTTGGCATCAGTGCCTGATAGTACTTCTCGACCCATGCTAGGTTGTTGCCACAGTCCGCCCACACAATCGCGTCCTTGTCGAGGAATTCACGGATCTCCCTGACCGCTCTCTGAGGCTTGATCGGAACTGCGTCAGAGAAGCTCTGAGGCTCCATGTAGTATTTGAGCTCCCCCTTCAATGCGAGTATCTCCTTCTGCTTTGCCTTCTTTCTCTCCTCGAATTCCTTCATTGCCGCAGGCGGTAGTTTGGAGAGAAGCGCCTGCACCTGCAGAAGCAGGTCTTGGAGCACGGTCTTCGCGTCTCCCACTATTCCCACCTCGACTGGGTAGTTCTTGCCGATCTCGGTTGGGTCACAGTCGACTTGGATTATCTTCTGTCCTCCGAAGTTCTTTACCCAGCTGGTAGTTGTCATCTGGTGGAAGATTGTTCCCAGCGCGAGCAGTACGTCGGTCTTGTCTCCTCGAAGGATCGTATTGGCAGTGTCTTGGCCGAACAGGCCCACCACGCCTAGCGCGAGTGGATGATCTTCGGGGAATGAGCTTTTGCCCATCGCTGTGGTCGCTACCGGGCAGCCCAGTATGTTCGCCAGTTCCATCAACTCTGGGGATGCGCCGGATGCGATTACGCCTCCTCCCGACATAATTGCGGGCGATGGCGAATTCACGAGAAGCTGTGCAGCCTGCTTGATGAGTTCCGGATCTCCCCTGACCACGCCCATCGGTCTATACTTCTTGGGGGGTACAAGGTCAGCATCTATCTCAGCTCTTATTACATCTTGGGCCAGATCAATATGCACCGGCCCCTTTCTTCCGGTTAGCATGATCCTGAATGCTCGCCTCATCACTTCTGGAACACTGTCTGGCCGAGTGACTAGCACGCTCCATTTGGTGACCTCCTTAAACAGGCCTACATGTGATATTGATCGTGGACCCCAACCGCTGGCGTCTTGGATTCCACCTTTCCCAAATTGATCTGTCGGAACGTTGTTCGTAAAGGCGAGCACGGCTTGATTGTCTTGATAGGCAGGGTGGAGGCCCGAAGCCAGATTCACACCGCCCGGACCAACCGTTGCAGCGCATGCGGCCACTTGCCCAGAAGCTCTAAAGTATCCGTCAGCCATGAAACCGGCACCCTGCTCGTGTTGAGTCAGTATCGTCTTGATCTGTGGGTAGTCGTAGAACTCGTTGTAAAGTGGAGCAATTCCGCCTCCTGGAATTCCAAAGAGGTACTTCACTCCCTCGCCATGAAGGGACTCGACAATGAACCTACCTGCACGGAGTTTCGCCATAATTCCCCACGCTCACTTGCCATGCGATGACAAGTTCCTGTAGTTAATTGTTGCTCTTTCATGATCTGCCACGATTCCAGAAGGTGCCCTACGCGAAGTCCCGCATCGCGTTAGCCTGGGGAGTGCGAACTAGAACTATCCGGCGAGGACCTCGAGATTCACGATGTGTGGTGGCCTCTCGCCCTTGAGGGCCGCCAACAGGTTATCCACCGCCATCATCGCCATCTTCGTGCGAGTTGCGACTGACGCGCTTGCGATGTGAGGGACAATGAGGATATTGTTGAGGGTCAAAAGCGGGTCGCTGAGGGGTATCGGCTCCGGTTCCGTTACGTCAAGCGCTGCGTAGGCAATCTGGTGATTTCGCAGCGCACCGTAGAGTGCCTTGGGATCTACGATCGGTCCTCGAGCCGTATTCACTACTATTGCCGTCTTTTTCATGATCTTGAACTGTTCTTCGCCGATCAGATGATAGGTCTCAGGAAGCAGTGGAGTGTGAACTGTGACAAAGTCGGATTCTCCGAGTAGCGTCTTAAGATCCCTGAACTCAACACCAAGGGTCTTCTCTAGCTCAGGCCTTCTTACTGAGTCATAGTAGAGGATCTTCATGTCGAATCCTTTGGCTCGCTTGGCGACCTCCGCTCCTATCCTGCCTAGTCCAATTATGCCCAGCGTTGCGTGGTGTACGTCATGACCGAGCAGGATCATGGGTCCCCAAGTCTTCCATTTTCCTTCTTTGACGTTCCGTTCGCCCTCAGCGACGCGGCGGGCTGCGGCGAGTAGTAGGGCAAACGCGAAATCCGCAGTAGTTTCTGTAAGCACGCCCGGCGTGTTGCATACCACAATCTTGCGTTTGGTCGCTTCGGGGACATCTATGTTGTCGAATCCTACAGCCATGTTGCTGATCACGCGTAGCTTTGGTGCAGCATCCATAATGGGAGCATCAATCTTGTCAGTTAGAAGGGAAAGGAGTGCATCTATCCCGGGGACCTCCTTGAGGAGCACGTCGCGAGGGACAGCAAGTTCACCCTCCCAAATGCGATATTCACAAGTCTGTGCCAGCTTCTTCAATGCCTCTTCAGGAATAGGCCGGTTCACATACACCTTGGGCTTCACTGTGCATGACCTCCGTTTCTGTCAGGATCAAGATGAGATTCAAGGATGCTATTGAGGTTTACACTTGGCTTTCTAGGCATCAACAGATCTGGGGCCCTTCGAAATGAACAATCTAACCAGAAATTTGGTCTCAACTCTGGATCGTCCTTCGCACTTGTTCACATGCTCATGAACCCTGTTCAGACGCTCATGAAACCTGTTCAGGTGTTCACGAAGAGCGTTCACATGTTCAGAGGAGGATATTGGGTATTAGGGATATGGGATATTGGGTATTACGCACAGGGAAGATTGTTGTTGGAGACATGGAATATGAGGCGATATTCGATATGAATCGCCGTGTGGCCTAAGAACGAGCATCTTCTGACGTCATGATCAGGGGTTCTGACAGCTCAACGCGTTCCAGTGGAAAACACAGTGAGCACAGCCTGGTTATGTAGAACTAAAAGCATAGAACCGGCAGCGGAGCAGAATCGAGGATAGATCTCCGTCAAGTTGCGGAGAAGGTCTCTCCTTCTCATGTTTCAACCTGAGAGGGGCCTAAATGGAAGATTCTGCGCGGTTCCTCTAGAAGTTCGGAAGAGAGCTTCGTGTACTCGTCTATTCTATAGAATTCCCTCCATGCGCCTTCTCGCATTTTTGTTGCGCACCTTCGATTCAACTGCGTGGGTTAAGGGCGGGGCAGTAACAGTCATTATGGAGGTTCCGACGGAGGATGCAGCATTCGGTGGGGAGCTAAAGGCTATGTCCTTCACCGAGGTCAAAGAGAAACTACTCAATTTCCTAGATCCGTGCAGTGGAAAGAAGACCAAATTCGTCTCAGCTCCAGGCCGAGCAGACTTCCTGAATACTCATCAGGACTACAAGGGACTGCCTGTTGTGGCTGTCGCGGTGCAACTGAGATGCTACTCTGGAGGCTCACTTAATCAAACTGATGTCGTCAGGTTTGCCTCGCTCAACTTGAAGGAACAATCAGAAGACTTTCGCGACGAGTTCAGCTTGGATAGTATCAAGCTTAGGGGCGCGGGATGGTTCGGAGACTATGCACGGGCCACCTTTGTATCCTTCTCCCAGGTTGTTCACAGGGCTGAGGGGATGGACATAGCACTCTGGAGTGAAGTGCCAATTGGATCCGGACTCTCAAGCAGTGCCTCCCTTGAGGTATCGATAGTCAAGCTCATCTCAAGCTGTCTGGGACTTGAACTGAGTCCGAGAGAAGTGGCCGAGATCGCCTACAGCGCCGAGCACAACATCATGGGAATTCCATGCGGGAGACTCGATCAGTACTCATCAGCATTCGGCGGCATAATGAAGCTGGAAACAAAGCCGCCATTCAATGTCGAAGAACTGTCAGCACGCGATCTAGTCTTTGTTATCGCATACTCCGGGGAGCAGCGTCGAATCACAGCGATCCACCCGATTCGTCAGGAAGAGACCAACAAGGCCCTAAGACTCCTAATGGACGAGGCTATGCTTCCTGAGCAACTGGCCCGAAAACTCGGCTACAACTACTATGGTCCGCTCTGGCAGAACATCACAGAAGAGGAAATCAACCCCTATCTAGGTTCTCTGCCCAAAAGACTTGCAGACCGCATCCTGTTTACGGTCAAGATGCAGGCATCTACAAAGTCTGCCTTGGAACTGCTCAGAGAAGGACAGCCCCGCCTTTCTCACCTTGATAAGGTTTCGTCAAAAGACCGTTTATCAGCCCTGGGAAACATCATGAACTATCAGCATGAGTTGCTTCGCGATCTCTACGAAGCAAGCACTCCTAGACTTGAGGAGCTCAGGAACACACTTTTGCAGTGCGGAGCGCTAGGAGCCAAGATATCCGGAGCTGGTTTGGGAGGTTCCGTGATAGCGCTCGTCAGAGATTCTAGCATGGCTGAAGCAGCCAAGAAATCATGCATCGCATCAGGCTTTCCCAAGACATGGATATCGACCCCTGATCAAGGAGCCAGAGTCGAAGAGGCCTAGAGACGGGAGCAATGATCTTTTTTCCAAGCGTTTGACGAGAATGGCTGATAGTGGAGACAGATTAAGACACGTTCAGAAGATGCTACTTACGCAGGGAGAAAAGTGGCCAACATAAGAGACGAAGATGGAAGAGGCTGCGACAATGTTTAGCGGTGGGCCTAGCGTTGGCAGGGGCTGGCTTGGCGATGTCAAGAATAAGTGGCTCGATATCTGAAAGCTGGCAAGGCTGGGCTGGAGCCCTGGCCACAATGAAGAAAGCCGTCATGATGCTGGTCAGCGAGGTCTAGAGGTTTGAGCCATGAACTAAGGTGGAACCCCCTGCTGAACGAATGGATAATTGTCTCGGGCGGACGGCAGGAGAGGCCATGGCGTGAGGCGTATTGTCCCTTCTGCCCGGGTGGACCCGAGACGCAGGGCAACTGGAACGTTCTATCTATCCCTAACAGGTTTCCCGCGTTGTCTCCAGACGCCCCACAAATATCCGAGACTTCGCCCTACGGTAGGTCAAGAGCTCTTGGTGTATGCGAGGTCATAGTAGAGACTCGCGAGCACAAGGGCGACTTTCACAACATGCCGCTGGGCCAAGTATCCGATTTCATCCATCTGCTGGGCGATAGGACCAAGCAACTGGCCTCGTTACATTACGTCAAACACGTTATGCCCTTCAAGAACAAGGGCGCTCTAATTGGCGTGTCTCTGACACATCCGCACAGCCAGCTGTACGCTCTACCCTTCATACCGCCGCGGATACATCGGGAGATCGCTTCAGTCAGACGGTTTAAGGCCAAGCATCGTCGTAACCTCTTCGACGCAATACTCGAATCGGAGATTGAGGCTCAGTCTCGGCTCATATATTCAAACGAGCGATTTACAGTCGTCCTGCCTTTCTTCGGCATGTGGCCGTTCGAGACGCACGTCTATACTCCAATGCCCTTGAGGTCATTGGTGGAGCTCGATGAACGAAGCCGGCTGATGCTAGCGGACGCAATTAGAGCAACGACAGCAACCTACGAGGAGCAATTTGGAAAGGACTATGCGTACACCATGGTTTTCCACCAATCACCCTCGAAAGGTGATTACCGAGACTACAGGCTCCACGTAGAGTTCTACACACCCCACATCACTCGTGATAGGATGAAGTACGCTGCCGGTATCGAGTGGGGAGCAGGAACGTTCACCTATGATGGCGTTCCTGAGGAACGGGCCTCAGTCCTCAGGGAGGCGGCTCGGAAGGCGCTGGGTAAGATGGAATGCATGGGGGAGGTTACTAAGGGGTAGTTTGGCGGAGCGGTATGAGCGTCAGTCCTTGAATGTCTCTCGCAGAGTTACGACGAACTCTATGATTGCGCGGACCAAGTCGGCCTCTATTGGAAGGTTGTAGAGCGTGACAGTTGCCCTCGGCTTCAGCAAGCTTGAGCGTCAGCGGAATGGCACCGGATGTTGACAGCGTGATAGACTACGGTACACTCGGCTGATGATTATCCATTTTTTCGAAAGAACCGAGGCGCAGAGCTTAAAAGACGAGAATATCCACGAATACACACATGAAAGCAGCGGTCTGGCATGGCGGAAAAGACGTAAGAATCGAGGAAGTACCCGACCCAAAAGTCAACACAGACGAGGTCCTGGTAAGAGTCAAGTCGGCAGGCATTTGCGGTTCTGACGCACACGCTTTCGAAGGCAAGTCCAAGAGAAGAGTGCCTCCCCTTATCTTGGGTCACGAATTCTCAGGCGTAGTTGCTGATACCGGAACCGGAGTGGTCGGTCTTCAAAACGGAGACAGGGTTGTCGTTGAGCCGACAATATCCTGTGGTGCATGCGAACCCTGTCGCAATGGAAGGACCAATATATGCACGGAAATCAGGTTCATAGGTCTGCATATTCCCGGGGCGTTTGCAGAATACATAGCCGTCCCCGCAAGGAAGTGCTACAAGCTCCCAGACAGTGTCTCGTTCGATGAAGCAACTCTCGTTGAACCGCTTTCTGTTGCCACACATGCAGTGAACATGACACCGACGAAGGTTGGCGACAATCTCCTAATCATAGGTTCAGGCGTCATCGGGCTAATGATCTTGCAGGTTGCGAGACATAGAGCTGGCGGAAACGTCTTCGTCACCGATTTGATCGACTACAAACTGGATCTCGCGAAGAGGCTAGGTGCTAATGCAACAATTCATTCGGGAAGAGAAGATGTGAGCAAGAGGCTCAAAGAACTGACGAATGGGAAAGGTGCTGATGCCGTCATAGAAGCTGTCGGCGTCCAAGACACGTTGCAGCAGGCTCTGACCGTAGTCAAGAAGGGAGGAGAAGTCACAATCACAGGGCTACTGCAGCAGACCATGCAGGTCGACATCATGAAGCTAGTCACGAATGAGATAACGATTAGAGGGGACTATTGCTACACGAGTGCAGAGTTCAAGGCAAGCTTGGATCTTATCGCGACCGGCAAAGTGCAGGTGAAACCGCTCATGACACACAGTTTCCCCTTGAGAGACATAGCCGACGCTGTTGACATGCTCACCGAGGGGAAAGAACAGCATATCAAAATTCTTCTGAGACCGTAAGACGATCGCAAATTGAACCTTGCCTATAGTTTTGGGATTCAGCGGGGGAGCATGGTAACCCTTACATTTTCGCCGGGCGTTCCGGTCGCTTCCTCTAGGGATTGCGCGCGTGCACTCTTGAGCGTCAGCATGCCCGAGATAAGAAACGTCGTAGCAGAACTCGAAAAAGCCGGCCTCAGAGAGCAGACACGAGTAATTGTCGGCGGCGCAGTTGTAACGGAGGAGTTTGGCAAACAAGCAAGAGTTGACGCCACCGTAGGGGACGCGATTCTAGGTGTTGAGATTTGCAAAGCTTGGTCCACTAGCTAGAAACGCGACCCTTCACGCATTCACAGTGAAACATCTGAGATTTCGTGACCGTCGTCTCTGTATTATTTGCCCTCCGTGCAGTTAAGCTCGTGTGCTCACGCCCAAAAGAGTACATAGATTTGATAGAGTATTAGCTCGCACACACGACTCCTCCTCGTAGAAAGTCTTTTATATAGACTTGAAAGCCAGTTTGAAGAGAGGTGAGAAAATGAGCGAAAGTTCGAAATCTAGCAGTATGACTCGAAGACAGGCGCTGGGTGTTGTGGGCGGTCTTGTCGTTGGTGGAGTAGTAGGTGCAGCTGGTGGCTACTACGCGGGTATGTCTTCTGTTCCTTCAGCTCCGGGCGGTGTTACAACGGTCACGCAAACCGTTACAGGACCTGG
>Ga0208039_1001264_pt1 | contig 10755 bp, 12 predicted proteins | sample June2015DPH_20_1_2_FD_184722 | JGI IMG/M metagenome (GOLD analysis project Ga0208039, IMG submission 184722) | Peatland microbial communities from SPRUCE experiment site at the Marcell Experimental Forest, Minnesota, USA - June2015DPH_20_150... | ecosystem: Environmental > Terrestrial > Soil >...
ACCTTCCCTCAGTCGAGGATGAAGCGGAATCCTGGATTGGGCGCTCATGGGCAGGAGGCATTAATGGACGGCAAGTTATCGACCGCTTTATCTCCGAAGCCTCACCGCACTTGAAACCTAACAGTCGGATTCTCTTAATGCAGTCAACACTTACAAATGTTGAAGAAACGATTCGCAAATTTGAGGAGCGCAATCTTAAAGCAAGCTTTAAAGCTGAACGTAAACTGCCTTTCTTTGAAACTTTAACACTTATAGAAGCCAAAACTTAACCTGCTTAGAGAGCGCTATTTGGCTGTTCTGAAAAGCAAATAAAGGTATAGTGCATTGGTTATTGTAGTGACTGCAAGATGACACTTTGGTTTTACGTTAAAACAAAAGATGACCCCAAGGCAGTTGGAGACATTGTTTGCAGCTTCAACTTTACACAAGGCCTGCATCCTGAGGATAAGTATTCTTGGATTATAGAGGCGGGAAAAGATGAGCCTGACTATTGGGAAATCAAAGGCAAATACGCTGCCCTAAAAGATCTCGCGGTCATAGGCATCGTTTACAGAATAGGCGACACAGTGGTTCTGTCAGAAATAGATGACGACTTAGCCCCAAACTTCCTCGACCCACTAATAACAAAGTACGGGTTTGATAACGTTAAGTGGATAGTTGTTCCAAGAGCACGATAATTTTATTGCTCGTCGTATTTTTCTACTTCATCATTCATTATGGTTAATTCAATATCTGCCTGCTTGAACAACTCTATAGTATCTGCATCAGCATGATAACGTTTATCGCAAACCACCCGTTTAATGCCAGCGTTAATTATCATCATTGCGCAAGTTCGGCATGGAGTCATTTTACAGAAAAGTGTTGCTCCTTCAAGCGGTATGCCAAACCTTGCTGCTTGAATAATAGCGTTTTGCTCCGCATGAAGTGTCCGCACACAATGCTGGGTTACATTGCCGTTGTTATCGAATATTTTGCGCATGTCATGCCCAACTTCATCGCAATGAGGCAAACCAGCAGGAGCACCAACATACCCAGTAGTCATAATTCGCTTGTCTTTAACAATCACACAGCCGCTTCTTCCACGGTCACACGTAGCACGCCTAGCCACAGCTTCGCATAGGTCTAAGAAGTATCTATCCCAATTAGGCCTTGAATTAGTCTCCAACAGTTTCCTGCCTCAACTTGTTTTAGAAACATAGTTCATTAAACAAATTAATAAATTATATCTGAAAATGATCTGTTTTTTTTTCGTAGATGTGAATTTCTCTGCCAATCTTGTGCCGTTCATCAACCTCAACCAAAGAGGTAGCGCTAATCAACCCTTCTACCCCCATCGCATTTTCAGAAAACATTTCTTTAGTGAGAGGCTGCACCCTCTTAAATCCACAATTCCCAAGTTTCTCACCAATAGACATAGTCACCGATTGCCCAGAACGAGTATTAATGTAAGGCGTCACAAGCACCAATCGTCCATTCCTCTTCAGCACTCTGTAAGCTTCTTCAACAAAACCAAAATACAACGGTTCAAGCTTCTGAATAATTTTTAACGCGTATGGTCCTGTAGGCACTTGCCGCAACGCTGGACCCAAATCAGGCTCCGTTACAATGCAATCCACCGTTTCTTGCCCAATTTTCTGGGCCAACCTACTTACGTCTCCTTGCAAAACCCTAAACTCCGCACCTTCAAGACTATACTCTCTTCTAAGCCACTCAAGATTTTCATTTGCCGCTTTAACACACCAAGGATTAATATCTACACCAACAACCTTTGCCCTCGCCAGCAGTGCTTCCTGAAGAAGTGTGCCAACACCGCAGAATGGGTCAAGCAAAACCTTTCCAGGGGTACAAGAAGATAGATTAACCATTATCCTAGCTAACCTTGGAGGCATAGCAAAAATTTTCCTTTGATTAGGCTTGTATATATCTCTTTTTTGAAATTCAAAAGGATTATGCACGGCTACTGTGGTAGCAACCCACGTTTCTTCCTTGCCAATGCATAGCAATACCTCTGCCTTGTTTTCAACCAAATTCTTCTTTAAAACTTCAACATGGCTTAGCTGAGCGAACTTTCTATCTTTAGAAAACCCCATAAACTTCGATTTCTTGCCGTAACCAGCCAACTCACCCTTTATAGCGCTTCCGACAAACCGTTGAATAACCCTAGACAATGGGCGTAAAGTTTTTTCAACACAATATACACTTACTCCAAAAAACACCTTCTCAGGCGACTTAGCCATTCCATCAACTAAACCACTTGACGCCAAAGCATTGATTATTTGCGATTGGGCTTCCTTGCTTTTTTGAAGAAGCGCTTCCTTGACCGTTTCGGTCGAAAACTTTGCGTTTACTTCGCCAATTTTTATTGTTCCACCCAAATCAGCAATGGTTGAAGCATCGAAATTTTCCTCAAAAGTTAGTGCAAAAAATTCTTTAGAAAAAAATGATACCTTGAATTTGATTTCCTTTGATTTAAAGTAGGAAGTAAGCTCCGCTAATGAAAGCATCCAGTTTTTCCCTGAAATAAACAGTTCAGTTGGCATTCTGAAAATCAAAAAGTAAACTAAGTATATAAGCGAATGACAGCAATCACTCGAATAAAGCATTTTAAGTAAATAACTAGAAGTTGGAAAAAGCACGGAAGTATCACCACGTATTTACAAATCGTTTAAATACCGCTGAATGAGTATGCTAAAAAGGGACGTTGCATGCACGCACGAAATTACAGGCGCGTGAAAAATCGAGCCTACACAAGAAAAGAATACGCTAGAGGTTTTCCACCACCAAAAATAGTAAAGTTCACTATGGGTGATACGAAGGGTACCTTTGAAATCGAAGGCAAACTTATCGCTTTAGAACGAGCTCAAATACGCCATAGTGCCTTAGAAGCAGCACGTGTGGCTACAAACCGTATCTTAATGGATAAACTCATAAATGATTATCTTATGGTTGTTCATCCATACCCTCACATTATCCTAAGAGAAAACAAAATGATCTTCGGCGCTCACGCTGACCGGCTTCAACAGGGAATGAGACGTTCCTTCGGAACAGCGATCGGCACTGCAGCAAAAGTAGAGGTAGGACAAACCATCATAACGGTCAAAGTAAAAGCATCAGCTGCTGAAACAGCCAAAGAATCCCTCAAAAGAGGAAGCGCAAAACTTCCCATACCTTGCAAAATAGTTATCTCCAAGATTCAAGCTTCTCCAAACATAACCGAGAAGGCCGAAACGGAGACGGAGACAACTTGAGCGTAAAAGAGAAAGAATTGGTTTTATGGTTTGATGATTTAAGAAAAGATGATATTCCTGTTGTTGGCGGCAAAAACGCCAGCCTCGGCGAAATGATTAATGCAGGATTGCCTGTTCCGCCTGGTTTTGCGGTAACAGCTTATTCTTATGAAAGATTTATTCAAGAAAAGCGAATAGCCGAGCAAATTTACAAAATAATTAAAGAAACAATCACAGACCTAAACGACCCAAAACAGTATGATGTTGCATCCAAGAAGATACGTGGACTTATCGAAAAAACTCTAATGCCTAAAGAAATTGAAAACGCTATAAAAAAAGCATACAAAGACCTAAACAAACGCCTCGAGTTAAAGGATGTTTTTGTTGCTGTACGATCAAGCGCTACAGCCGAAGACTTACCTGACGCATCATTTGCAGGTCAACAAGAAACCTTCCTTAACGTTAAAGGACCAGATGACCTTACCGATAAAGTTATCAAATGCTGGTCAAGCTTGTTCACGCCACGTGCAATCTTTTATCGAAACGAAAAAGGCTTTGCACACGAAAAAGTCTTCATAAGCGTTGGAGTACAAAAAATGGTAAACTCCAGAGCTGCTGGAGTCATGTTTACCATAAACCCTGTAACGGGAAATCAAGATGAAATTGTAATCGAAGGCAACTACGGCTTAGGAGAAACTGTCGTATCAGGCGTTGTTAACCCTGACGATTTTGTCGTCGACAAAAACACGATGAAAATTAAGGAAAGAAGGATTGCACGTAAAACAATAGAGTACATTCGTGACCTCAAGACAGGTAAGACAGTGCACTTGGATGTGCCGGAGGATAAGCAGAAAGTAACCTGCATAAGCGACCAAGAAATCATGGTGCTTGCAGAACTTGGTACGCGAATTGAAAAGCATTATGGCAAACCCATGGATATTGAATGGGCAATTGACCAAGATTTATCTTATCCAGAAAACATGTTCATAGTTCAAGCTCGTCCAGAAACAGTTTGGAGCTTAAAAACAATGGAAACACCCATAAAAACTGAAGAACATAAGGCTGAAGAATCATTAAAAGTGGTTGTTAGAGGCCTTTCTGCTGGAAGAAGAGGTTATGGCGCAGGCATAGCAAAAGTTGTCCTGAACCCTGATGATGCAAACAGGGAAATGTGCAAAGGAGACATTCTCGTTACAGCCATGACTAACCCTGACTTCGTGCCATTCATGAAAATCGCAAGCGCCATAGTCACCGACAAAGGTGGAGTCACATCCCACGCAGCAATTGTGAGCCGCGAACTCAGCATCCCCTGTGTGGTAGGTACAGAAACAGCCACTCAAGTAATGAAAACAGGGCAAGAATACACTGTGGACTCAAGAAACGGCATAATCTACGAAGGCATAATTGCCCAAGCCGTTCAACCAGCAGTAACATCAAACGGACCAGCCATGATTATGCAAGCAACAGCGGAAGACACTCCAGTAACAGCCACAAAAATCTACATGAACTTGGGCGTTCCAGAAAAAATTGAGGATTACAAAAACCTGCCATTCGAAGGTATCGGATTAATGCGCACCGAATTCATCTTAGCCAGCGCCATAGGTCAGCATCCAATGATGTTTGTCGAAACAGGCGAAAGCCAAAAATTCGTAGACAAACTCGCCGAAGGCATAGCAACTGTGGCCCGAACAATTCAGCCCCGACCAGTTGTAGTGCGCTTAAGCGACTTCAAAACCAACGAATACCGAGACCTGAAAGGTGGAGAAAAATACGAAATAGTCGAAGAAAACCCCATGCTCGGTTGGAGAGGTTGCAGCCGCTACATTAGCAAATGGTACATCCAAGCCTTCAGGCTTGAATGCCAAGCCATCAAGAAATGCCGTACAGAATGGGGCCTCAAAAACGTCTACGTCATGCTTCCAATGGTTCGCACGCTTTGGGAAGCCAAGAAAGTTCTCGAAATTATGAAGGAAGAAGGTCTAGAGCGTTCTCGCGACTTTAAGGTTTGGTTTATGGCTGAAACGCCATCCATAGCAATAATGGCTGATGAATTCTCCAAGCTTGTCGATGGCTTCTCAATCGGTTCAAACGATATGACTCAAGGTGTACTAATGATTGATCGTGACTCTGAACGCTTAGGTCAAATGGGCTACTTCGACGAAAGAGATCCAGCAGTAAAAAGAATAATTGCACACCTCATCAAAGTGGCTCACGAAAACGGCTGCACAGTCTCCATCTGTGGTGAAGGGCCATCAAACCTTCCAGACTTCGCAGAATTCCTCGTTCGAGTCGGAATCGACAGCATATCCGTAAACAACGACGCTGTAACAGCTACAAGAAAGCACGTTGCCAGCATAGAACAAAAAATAATTCTTGAACGACTTGCTGAACAAGCCGCGTTAGCTCGTGGGCAAGCTCTTAGAAAGCCAACTCAAGACTGGGAATGGCCGCGCTAGCATAAAGAGCCTTTATGCAACCGTGTATCCCTTTGTTTATCTTTCCTTTAATTTTCTGTTAAGTATAAGTGTGGGAGTACAGTATGAAAGGGTTTGATTTTGAAGAAGAAAGAATAAAGCAAGAGATAACTAAACTTGGCGCCAAACGCGTTCTGCTGCAACTGCCAGAAGGATTAAAACCTGAAGGTCCACGCTTAGCCAAAATAGTGGAGAAAAACGGTGCACTTCCAATAATTTCCGCTGACCCATGCTACGGCGCCTGTGATGTAGCGGTTAATGAAGCAGAAAGTTTAGGCGTAGACTTGATAGTGCATTTCGGACACTCAAAACTCATAAAGCATGAGCAGATTCCAACAATTTACATAGAAGCAAGAGCAACAGTAACAGTTGATGAGGCTGTTGAGCAATCTTTACCGTTCTTAAGCAAGTACGCTAAAATTGGTTTAGCAACCTCAGTGCAGCATTTACACGCGCTAAATCAGGCAAGAGAAATTTTGATTCGCGCTGGAAAGACAGTAATAATCGGCGATACGGGGCAAATGAGTTACCCTGGACAAGTCAGCGGCTGCAATTACAGCAACGTAAAATCAATCGCTGACGAAGTAGAAGCGTTCCTTTTTGTTGGCGGCGGAAGGTTCCACGCTTTAGGCATAGCTTTAAGCACCTCTAAACCAACCTTCATAGCCGATCCGTACGATAATAGGGCTTTCTCAATTAATGATGAAGCCCAAAAAATCCTCAAGCAGCGTTGGGCCTGCATTGAAGAAGCGCAACACGCCAAAACTTTCGGGGTTCTTGTTGGCTTGAAACCAGGGCAAAAACGGTTTGACGAAGCATTGAAGATTAAGGAGTTAGCAGAGAAAAATGGGAAAGCTGCTTATCTGTTGGCTGTTAGGGAAATTATTCCTGAAGTGCTCTTGGAATTTCCATCCGTTGATGCGTATGTCAACACGGCATGTCCTCGGGTTTCTCTTGATGCTCCGGAAAAGTTTTTGAAGCCTGTGTTAACTATTAACGAGTTTATGGTGGTTTCTGGCGGATCTTCATGGGAGAATATGCTCAAAAAAGGATTATTCGAAAATTAGATTTAGAGCTGTTTCTCTCGAAAATTGCTCCTCAGTCTTCTCCTCAGGCGCATCTTGAACAGTACACTATTTCCGAGTCGATTGCATCAACCATGCTGTACATTGCTGCCTATGCAAATAACGATATTATTGGCAAAACCGTGCTGGATTTAGGGTGTGGAACAGGGAGGCTTGCTTTAGGCGCCTCTTATCTTGGCGCTAAGAGCGTTGTTGGAGTTGACGTTGATAAGTTAGCCATTAAAACTGCCGTTGAAAATTCATTCAAAACTAGTTTAGCTGAAAATGTTCAATGGATTATTGGCGACATCAGCGCTATCGTTGGCAGATTCGATACTGTTTTGCAAAATCCGCCTTTTGGGGTGCAAACACCTGAGGCTGACAGAGCGTTTTTAGCAAAGGCTTTAGAAGTGGGCAATTCAGTTTATTCTCTTCATAATCATCCGCAAACCGATAAGCAATTAATCAAGCAGCTTAAAGCAAGCAGCGGGTTTTTGCAGATTTCTCCTTCTCCCTTTTTAGAAAGGTTTGTCGCACAACATAATGGCGTTGTTAAAGCAGTTTATGCTATGCTTATGACTATTCCGCGTATGTTTGATTTTCACACAAAACTCAAGCATGATTTTGTTGTCGACTTATATGTTATCGAAAGGATGAGCAGTAAATAAAATTTTTTAGCCGTTGCGATTAGGAATTAATTTTGTATATTAATCAAAAGGTTTATTGATAAGAATGGAAACTTAGCATATGCATTTATCAAACGTGACTGTTTAACTTATTTAAAGATAAAGGGAACTATCATGAGTCTAAAACCACCTGAACAAAAAAGCGGCCATTTAGTGTTGCCTGGAGAACGCTTAGGTGTAATTGAAGAGTTCATTCCAGACTCTGGAACATACGTTAAAGATGGCGTCATCTACTCCAAGATTGTTGGTCGTGCATTACTAGATTTGCTTAACAAGCGTGTTTCTGTTTACCCATTAATTAACGGTGCAGTCGTCCCGAAAGTTTCAACTACGGTTGTGGGGCAAGTTGGTAACGCGCAGTCTGATAATGTTTTGGTGAGAATCTTTAAGATAGGGAACAAAAAGCTCTCAGGCAACTTTGGCGGTATCTTGCATATTTCTGATGTTTCTGACAGGTACATTAATTCAATGAATGAAGTATGCAAGCCTGGCGACATCATCAGAGCTAAAGTAATTAGTGAAAAAAACCGCATTTACCACTTATCGACCAACGATAAGGGCTTAGGTGTTTTGTATGCTTCCTGCTCTAGATGCGGCAATTTGCTGGAACCACAGCGGTATGAATTGCAGTGTCCAAAGTGCGGTAATGTTGAACAACGTAAAATCGCTTCCGATTATGGAAAAGAAGAGATATAGCGAAAAAGAGGCGAAAGGTTTGAAAATTAAAGTGTTAAAAAAATCAGGGAACGAGCTTAAAATAGAAATTGAAGGCACCACTCATGGCCTTTGCAACTTGTTGCAGAAGAGGCTTTTAGAGGATAAAAATGTGGATTTTGCAGGCTACGATATACCGCATCCTTTGGCGTCAAACCCCATTATTTACGTTAGAATGAAAGGAAATGCAAAGCCTGAAGATGCGTTGATTAAAGCTATCTCGAAAGTTCGAGAAGTGAATGAAGTTTTCAGCAAAGAGTTAGAGCGTGTTATGAAAGCTTAATTCTCTTTTCCGTTTATGTTTAGCTTTTTCAATTAATATCAAATTAGATTCAAGAAGTTGGCTTGAGGTTTAATTTAAAAGCTGAAACATGCCTTATAACTTTTCAGGGAAAGATTTTGGAAGTTAAAGACTTTCGAGTGATAAAATCTGAAATCCGCGTGCTCGGCGTAGATGACGGCAAATTTGTTCCGCATACGGAAGGTATTGTGATAGTTGTTGGCGTTGTTTTCAGAGGCGGCTGCTGGCTTGATGGAGTAATGCATACTAGCATTGCAATCGATGGTTTTGATGCTACTGAACGGATAGCTTCAATGATTAACGGTTCACCTCACTGCAAACAGTTGCGTTTGGTAATGTTAAACGGGGTAACGTTTGCTGGTTTTAACGTGGTTGACATCAAAAGGCTCAATTTGGCAACGAAACTTCCAGTTATTGCATTAACGCGTGATAAGCCTGATTTAGACGCGGTTCGCAGGGCGCTTAATAATTTGCCTAAAAGTGAGGAGCGTTGGAAAATGGTTCTTGAGGCTGGAAAAATCCACGAAGTACGTTGTAGGGGTAAGGCGATTTACATGGAGTTAGCTGGAATTTCTGAGGCTGATGCTCGAGAAATTGTTGAGTTGACTTCAACAAGGAGCAGTTTTCCTGAGCCTTTGCGGGTTGCTCATCTCATTGCTTCTGGAATCAGTCCATGATTTAGCCCAAGTTGGAAAAGGTTTAAAAGATACCATGCTAAGGGAATCAAAAACGGATAGTGAGTAACGGAATATGGAATTCTGCCCTAGGTGTGGTTCGCGTCTTGAGCCAAAGAAATCTAAGAGTGGTAAAGAGGCTTCTTTAGTTCTTGCGTGCCCGAAATGTGGGTATAAAAAGCCGGAAGCTGACGAAAAAGTTGAGCCGAAAGTGGCGCCGAAAGTTATTCAGCATAGTCCTCAACAGTTTGTTGCCGTCATTGGGAAAGAGGAACAGAAATTGAGCACGTTACCAACTGTGCGTATTGAATGTCCTAGATGTGGAAACAACACGGCTTATGTATGGCAGGTGCAAACACGCGGAGCGGATGAATCTTCAACCCAGTTTCTCCGCTGCACTAAGTGCAATTACACGTTTAGAGAATACAGCTAAAATCCTGTTTTTTTATTGTAATTCTTTGTTTAACTCTCGTTTATTTTGGCAATAACCCATCCATTTTATTGTATTAGTGAAGTGTGTGCCGTCTGATTCTAAAATTTATGCGCCACTAATCTCATATAATCTATTTTGCCACGCGCTTGTTTTTGGGTTTGGCTAGAACAATTTATTTATTAGCTCAAAGTGTAATCATAAGCTATATAACTTCACTGTAATATGCATTAGCGAGGAAGAAGAATAGCATGTTTAAGCTTAAAGTGTCTGACGCTAAACTCTTAAGAGATATGGCTACAGCCATCTCAACCCTAGTAGACGAAGCAACCTTCAAAATTGACCCTGAAGGCTTAAAACTACGTGCCATGGACCCCTCACGGGTTGCCATGATTGATTTCGAATGGCCAAAAACTATCTTTCAAGAATACGTGTCCACAGAGCCAACAAAACTATGCCTAAACATAAGCGAACTACTAAAACTCCTCAAACGCGCAGGAAGAGACGAAGCAGTCGAGCTATACCTCGATGACAAAACTGGACGATTACAAGTAACAATAACTGGAAAATACAGCAGAAACTTTACAATGCCAACCCTTGAAGCCTCAGAAGAAGAAGTACCCACTCCAAAAATAACCTTCAACGTAAAAGCTAAAATCACAACTCAAGGCTTAAGCGAAGCAATCGAAGACGCTCAACTAGTAAGCGACCATGTGCGAATAGAAGCTGAACCAGAAAAGCTAACCCTAAGCGCTTCAGGCGACTTAATGGGCGCCACCATAACTCTCCAGAAAGGTAGCGATGCGTTGCTTGATTTGGAAGTAAAGGAAAATGCAAAAGCGACATTCAGCTTAAGCTACCTATCTGAAATCATAAAAGCTGCGTCAGCCACATCAGACATCGCCACGCTTGAATTCTCCACCGACATGCCTGTGAGAATAGACTTCCAACAAACAAAAGAGGGAAAACTAACCTTCTTCTTGGCACCAAGAATCGAAACAGAATAACGTGACTAAATTGCAAATCGAATCGGCGGGATTCACAAAGAACGATTTGGCAAAATATCCCTTTTTAAAAGAAACCGCCGAATACATCAAACCCTTAGACCTACAAATAGATGATTTAACAAGCATGGGCATGGACCAGGTTCTGAAACGTGCCGAAGAACGAGTTAACGAAGCAATA
>Ga0208039_1001267_pt1 | contig 10727 bp, 10 predicted proteins | sample June2015DPH_20_1_2_FD_184722 | JGI IMG/M metagenome (GOLD analysis project Ga0208039, IMG submission 184722) | Peatland microbial communities from SPRUCE experiment site at the Marcell Experimental Forest, Minnesota, USA - June2015DPH_20_150... | ecosystem: Environmental > Terrestrial > Soil >...
GGCCACAACCGGTTCTCCGTAAACCCCAAACTCGACAAACCTGCCCATCTTTCTGATCATCCGCAGACCTTGGACGACAGCGTTCGTGTTGCCGCTGGCTTCGAGGTAGACATCACAGCCCCAGTCGTCACTGAGATGCATCACCTGCGCTACTGGATCCTCCTTTGCCACGTTTATGGCCACATCTGCGCCCAACTTTTTCGCGATATCCAGTCGTTCTTCCTTGGCATCCAAAGCTATCAGTAGTCTCGGGTTTCGTAGCTTTGCGACTTGGAGCATACAGAGCCCAATGGGACCCATTCCTGCAATAACCATGACATCATTGAGTCTGGGGTCCGCCCTCTCAACCGCATGAATTGCGCAAGCCAGAGGCTCTATCATCGCACCAATATCATCACTCAATTCCTTGGGGACCTTGTGAACAACGGAGCCCTTGGGATACTTCATGTACTCAGCGAAACCCCCGTCATCGATGCCTCCCTGAAAACCGAACACATAGTTGTCTTGACACATCCAGTAGTGTCCGGAATTGCAGAACCTGCAGTTCCAACAGGGGAGAATCTGCTCGGCGACAGCTTTGTCACCGACCTCGAGGCCGAACTTCTCTTTGGCTTCTGAGCCGATCTCGACCACCGTTCCAATGAATTCGTGGCCCGGAATCACCGGAGCCTTGACAACGCGTGCTTGCGTTTGGTCCCCCCACATGCGAGCCGCTCCATGATAACACTTCACATCTGAGGCACATATTCCACAAGCTCCAACCTTTACTACAACCTCATCATTACCGGCTTCCGGAACAGGGACCTGTTCCAAACGGTAATCCATCGGCGCATAGCAAACGATAGCATTCATTTTCTCTGGTCTACCCAAACGCACGCCTTCATCGATCACCCGACCTTTTCTGTTGATATAAACCATTCGAGATGCCCACGTACTCAATTTAGCACGTGTATAGATGCGAACCGAATCCTGATTGCTTGCGACCTGTATGTTATTCCGTTCCAGTTGGCCCAAATCGTCAGCATTTCTCACTACTGGAACCACCAGCTCTCGCTCTGTGTCCACCGTCACCGCGATATTGACGTCTACAAGCATCGAATCTCTTTTCTTACTAGCGTGGAGTTGAGATTCGGGAACTCTCGCAGGGCTTGGGCTGTGATATTGACCGGCAGGCTATCGTAAGAAACGGGTGACTGGGGCACCGGGCAGGATCAGTGATCCGACCTCACCGCATTATTTGGCCGCCGCTCACATCTAATGCGATGCCGGTGATACTGTCCGCCTCGCTGGATGCCAAGAAGTGCACTGCTCTCGCTATGTCCTCTGAAGTCTGTGGTTTACGCAGCGGGATGTTTTCTTGTACTAATGCGTCGAAGGAAGCCTGAGGGGTCATGCTTCTTAGATTGCCGAATTGCTCAGACAGGTACTTCCACATATCTGTGTAGATTATTCCGGGACAGACAGTGTTAGCGGTGATGTTGTATTCCGCCACCTCTTTGGCCAGCGCTTGGGTGAATCCGACGATCGCAAACTTGGATGCACAGTAAGCTCCATACCTTGCCCAGCCTGATCTTCCCGATGAAGACGAGATATTGATTATCTTTCCGCTCCTTTGGCTCTTCATGTGAGGGATGACGCTCTTGCAGCAGAGGAAGACCCCCTTGGCATTGACATCCATGATCCTGTCCCACTCCTCCACGGAGAAGTCTTCGACTAATCCTATACGAACTACGCCTGCGTTGTTCACCAACACATCAATCTTCCCAAATTCATCTAAGGTCTTGCGGACCATGTCCTGTACACTTTCAAAGCTTGTAACATCAGTCCTGACCGCCAAGCAGCGACGAGTCATATTCTGAAGCTTCCTCAGGACATTGTCACAAGACAATACGTCAGCAATCACAACAGTGGCACCGCTTTGAGCGAAGGCAACTGTGATTGCCTCACCTATCCCCCTGCTTCCGCCTGTAACAATCGCGACTTTGTTCTTCAGACTCGTGTCACCAGATGCCAAATTCGGTTCCCCAACTCATGTTCGTCTTGACTACAGATTTTCACTTAAAAAGGTTCTCGCGAGCTGTCCATCCAGATGTGTCCCGGAGCATATCGTCTCATGATGGATGGACCCGAGAATAGAAAACGATGGATAATCGGTAGAAGAATGGAAGACTGGGAAGTTCAAGGCATGCAGCCGCATTGAGAACCAGCGAGAAGGTAGTCGACCGCTGGTGCAGCGTCTACAGGAAATATGGGTGGGCGGGTCTACAAGTCAAATTCAACAAACCCCATACAATTCATCGAACCTCACAGGAGACAGTAGAGCTCATCCTCCAGCTGAGAAGGATGAAGAATTGGGGACCCTGCCGCATCGAAGGATACCTACGCAACTATCACGCCACATCCGCAAGCCACACAACCATCCACAAGATTGAACAATCCAATCCCAAAGCCCAGAAGAGTCTGAGGTAAGCGTAGATTCCAGCGTGCACGAAGCAAAGAACTCTGGAAGGGAGACTTCAAGATGAGGATGAGTGGATGACAAGCTACCTGGATGACCATAGCCGATTCGGTCCAGGCAGCGAGATTCATCACAATCCTACAGGTGAACACGCCATTGACCTGCTGGAAGACTGCATCCACCAATACGGTAAACCCGATCAGGTACTGACCGATCAGGGAACCCAGTTCCATCCAGCCCGCGGAGACCTATCCGCGTTCACCAAGTTCTGCACTGGAAACGGCATACAGTACATCAAGGCAAGCATACGGAGACCATCAACCATAGGCAAGATCGAAGCATTCCACAAAGCATACGCCAACGAAGCCTGGATGTTCAATTCACATCAAGAATTCATCAAATACTGGAACTACGAGAGACCACATCAAGGAATAGGCCACCTCTACCCAGCTGACATATACTTCCACGATCTGAAGAAAGGGACACTTGTTGGGGGATAGAACAGTCCGGGGACCAACCCGCCTAAGGTATATATGGCGTGGGAGATACGTGCCTTCGAAGACGCGAGTGTGGATTGAATTGGAGGAAGAACTAGAGGTCGCGAAGAACCTTGAAAGCGACGCTCAGAAGATAAGGAGGAATCCAGCCGAAAAAGGTATTCAACGCCTGGGAAGAGAAAAGCTTCTTGACATGTATAAGAAAATGGTTCTGATAAGGTATTTTGAAGAGGAGACGCACGACCTATTTGCGAAAGGGGAGATTCCCGGCTTCATTCACTTGTACGCTGGCGAAGAGGCCGTTGCTGTGGGCGTCTGCGCATCTCTTCAAAAGAACGATTACATAACAAGTACCCATCGCGGGCACGGACATTGCATCGCCAAGGGAGCAGACGTTAAGCTGATGATGGCCGAGCTTTTTGGCAAAAGAACTGGCTACTGCAAGGGAAAGGGAGGCTCCATGCATATAGCGGACCTTGATATAGGCATCTTGGGAGTCTATGGAATAGTTGGCGGAGGAATTCCAGTAGCGACCGGCGCAGCTCTATCTATCAAGTATAGAGGAACTGGGGGAGTTGCGGTCTCTTTCTTCGGCGACGGCGCCACCAACCTAGGCTCATTCCACGAGTCAGTCAATCTCGCGTCGATCTGGGATCTTCCAATGGTCTTCATCTGCGAAAACAATCAATATGCTCAGTCGACATCGCAATCTTACGCGATGAAAGTGAAGAACGTTGCTGACAGGGCAGCAGCGTACGGGATACCGGGCGCCGTTGTCGACGGGATGGATGTGATCAGCGTCTACGACGCTGCTAGTGAAGCGGTTCGTAGAGCAAGAGAAGGTAGCGGACCGACGCTTCTGGAGTGCAAAACGTACAGGTTCTACGGTCATTATGAGGGAGATGCACAAGAATACCGTGCGCAACAGGAAGTCGAGAAATGGAAGAGCGAGAAGGACCCGATAGCCCAGTTAAGATCGAAGTTGATACATAGCGGCATATCCAAGGAAGAGGAGTTGACACTCATAGACAACGAAGCTAAGAGGGAAATCGAAGACGCGGTGGCTTTCGCTAGAGCAAGTCCGTGGCCCAACCCTGAAGAAACCCTCGAAGACGTGTATGTCAGCTATCCATGAGTGGAGAGAGATGGAGCGCAAATCAAGAGAACTAACATTTCACCAAGCCATCACCGAAGCTCTTCGACAGGAGATGGAGAGAAACAAGAACATATTCCTAATGGGCGAAGATCTGAGGTCTTCTTCATCAGGGTTCTCCTTCGGCATCTGTGCGGGGTTGGTAGATCGGTTCGGACCCGAGAGAGTCATAGACACCCCTATCTCTGTAATGGGTTTCGTAGGTGCTTCAATAGGCGCCGCAGCCACTGGCTTAAGGCCAGTGACAGACCTGATGTTCTCAGACTTTTGCGGCGTAGCTTTTGACCAGATTCTGAACCAAGGAGCTAAGCTCAGGTATATGTTTGGTGGAAAGGCCAAGGTACCACTTGTGATCAGGGCAGCTTTCGGCGCAGGTCTGTCGGCTGCAGCTCACCATTCTCAATGCCTTTACTCGTTCTACGTCCACATCCCGGGATTAAAATGCGTTGTGCCGTCAACCCCCTACGATGCAAAGGGACTGTTGATCAGCGCCCTAAGACAAGACGATCCGGTCATGTACCTTGAGCACAAGTACCTCTATGAGGCAATCAAAGGCCCTGTCCCTGAAGAAGAGTACACCGTTCCCTTCGGTCAGGCCGACGTAAAGAGAGAGGGCAAGGATGTGACACTGGTGGGGATAGGGTGGATGGTGCATAAAGCTCTTGAAGCAGCAGAGATCTTGAGAGAGGAGAAAATAGACGTAGAAGTTGTTGACCCGAGGACTTTGTCTCCGCTCGACGAGAAGACTATACTGCGATCCGTCGAAAAGACAGGCAGGATTGCTATCGTGGATGAGGACTACCCTCGATGCAGCGTAGCAACAGATATCGCTGCCTTGGTAGCCGACAAGGCCTTTGATTCCCTAGATGCTCCCATAAAGTGCGTTACCCCACCGCACACTCCGGTGCCCTTCAGTCCAGTTCTGGAGAAAGCCTATGTGCCCGACGCGGCGAAGATAGTTAAGGCTGTAAGAGAAATGGTCGGTTAGCCTGATAATCCCAACACCTAGTGCGTTCAACAGCACGGGCGAAGAATAATGGTGACAACGGTGGTAATGCCTAAGCTCGGCCTAACCATGAGAGAGGGCACTATCGTCAACTGGTTGAAGAATGAAGGTGAACCCGTGGAAAAAGGAAAGCCACTTCTAGAAATTGAGACAGAGAAAGTGACCACCGAGGTTGACGCCCCAGCCTCCGGTATTCTCAGCAAGATCCTGGCCCCCAAAGGCTCCACGGTTCCAGTATCCGAGACCATCGCTTTCATCTCTGAACCACGGGAAGCCCCATCGTTATCTAGCATCGACCCCACGAATTCCTTCGAGAAACCTGTGGGAAGAACAAGGATGTCTCCGCTTGCAAAGAAACTCGCCGACGAACGTAAGATTGATGTTACCAAGATCAAGGGAACAGGACCCGGCGGCAGGATAGTTAGGGATGATGTCTTGAAAGCGGTCGAGACGGCCAAGTCCATTCTGATTGCAAGACCACGGAGTGAAGAGGCGAAGGTCGTACCCCTGACTACGATGAGAGAGAACATAGGGCAACGCATGCTACGGAGCACACTAACAGCTGCACACGTTACAATAACCGCAGAGGCAGACGCTTCTGAAGCGATTAAGGTGCGCCAGAACTTGCTTCCGAAAATCGAGAAAATCACAGGAGTTCGATTGTCGTACACAGACATTTTGGTCAAGGTTGTCGCGAAGGCTTTGAGAGAATATCCAATTATCAATTCGACCCTCGAAGGCAAGAGCCTTAGGGTGCTCGAACGCATCAACATCGGCGTGGCAGTTAGCTTAGAAAAAGGCCTAATCGTGCCTGTGCTTCACGATGCCGACAGGAAATCTATGGTCGAGATTTCTACCTCTTTGAAGGAGCTTGTCGACAAGGCGAGGCAGAACAGTCTTACACTAGATGAAGTAACGGGAGGAACCTTTACCTTATCGAATTTAGGAATGTATGGCGTAGACGTGTTTACACCGATAATCAATCCGCCTGAAAGTGCGATACTCGGCGTCGGTAGAATAGCAGACAAGGCCGTTGTGCTTAACGGACAGATCGTCGCAAGGCCGGTTGTTGTCTTGAGTCTATCCTTTGACCATAGGGTCATGGACGGTGCACAAGCCGCCAGCTTTCTGCAAAGAATAAAGCAGATCGTAGAGAACTTATCTATTGCTGACATAGACGAAAAGATCACTTAGACGGTCTCAGTTTCAGTATCTGGTTGACATCGACTAAGGACAAACGAGAATTAGAACAAATGAGAACTCACGGCTACTCTGCTCATAACTGATGAGCTAGTATCATTACGAATGACTGAACAAGACTGGAGTACGCGAGTAGGTGAGAGTATCTCAAAGGTGGTGGTGTTGGTTTCACACCAGCCGGCGTGAACAAACACTACTTCGATACCTGTATTCGCCATCAGCTAGAAGCAGATGCAAAAGAGTACAGGTTCGATGTTAGAGGTGTTGGACTTTTAGTCCAGCTTCAGCTTGGGTTCTGCGTTCCTTCGCTGTAGCGTTCTAGCCTTATCCTTGCGGTTATCGCGTGCGCTAGCATGTTCTCTTGCTTGCACTGCCGTTCTGTGACCGCGCCGATCTCGCGACTTGCGGCCGCGGTCATTCGCTGATAAGTACAGGTCTTTAGGAATTTGCCTACCCAGAGTCCACCGGTGAACCGGGCTGTACGACTTGTGGGCAGGATGTGGTTGGTTCCGATGCACTTGTCCCCGTAGGCTACTGTCGTCTCTTCTCCGATGAAGAGGGAGCCGTAGTTTGTGAGGTTCTCTGTGAAGTAATCGGTGTCCTTCACGTGAAGCTCCAAGTGCTCGGGAGCGTAGTCGTCGCTGAGTTTGATCGCCTCTTCCCCGCTCTCGGCGACATACACGATGCCGTTGTTCCTCCAAGAAAGTTCGGCTATGTCGCGAGTAGGAAGGACTGCAAGTTGTTCTTCAAGCTCAGCAAGCGTCTTGTTGGCGAACTGCTCGCTGAAGCAGATTAGGCATATACGAGGGGTTATTGCGCGGGGCTTCGCCGCCTTTTCGGTTTCATGAAGATTGACTCGAAGACTTTTGCTAAGTCGTGCAAAACGTGACCCTAAGAAAACTTGGATCGAAATGAAAGAGGCCGCGAAGGGTTTCCCAAAGAACTCTGTTGCGATAACAGCGCTCTATGCTGGTCGAAGATTCTTGCTCGACCATGATGAGTATTTGGCGTTGCCGGCTGCGCATTTGAAGATTAAGAAAGTTAAGCCGCCTGTCTACCTGAAGTGGGATGAGGCGAACTCGATTGCCGACGCTGCTACTCCGCCCTACAACATGATTTATAGAATCATGCTTCGGACGGGCTGGGGCATCGGTGAATTCTTAAAGTTCAACACTGACGAGACTTGGGCGCGTGTAAAGGCGAAACTTGCGAAAGACCCGAACGCCGAATATTTCCGATTCCACTTCTCAGGGCGAAAGAAAAACAATCGCCCGTTCTTTTCGTTAGTGCCAATGCCAACACTTGCGGATTGTGTTGCTCTCGAAACCAAGAAAGGCATGACCCTTCCCATGTGCGGACGTGGTCGAAGGGGAGCAAATGGAACTCCACTTGACTATGCACACCTTTTCGTTGCGAGAACATACATTGAATCAGCATTTCGTACAGCAAGGAAGCGAGCACCAATAACAGACGTTCAAGGAACACCGGGCGCGCATGAGTTACGAGATGTATTCTTCACTCGCGCCGTTCAAGTTGGGTGTGCTGAAAGTGCAGCGAATTTCGTGATAGGCCATATGGTGGATCGGCTAGGATACAACAAGGCTAGTAATGATGAAGGATGGGTTTGGGGAGAAGTCAAGAAAATCTCGGCGCTAGAGTCAGCAACATTCGAAGAGATTGATTCACGGCTGGCGAAGATTGAAGATAGGACGTTGAAAGGGGGAAGCGGGTCAAGATTTGAGGTTCTGGGGGCTGTCAAAAACTACGGGAAGAACTTGCTCAGAAATGGTTGCCAGGTAGGGGCGCAGGTTCAACGATGAATCTTGTCACGATGCCGCCGGAACTTGTCGAACTGGATGAAATAGAGAAGATGTTGAAGAGCGGCAACGTTTTCGAGCGGGATTTCGATTTGGGATTTGGCAAACAGAATGTATGAGAAGCTGCTAGCCAAGCTTGGGTACTTGGAATAGCCTCGCTGTTTGAACCTGCGTAATTGGCGCCACGCGCCGACTCGATGATTGTTGGGATACGAAGCCCGATAATGTTGCTGGTCAAAGATCTCAAGCACAACTGGAGACTGCTGACACGCTTCTAGCACCGACTGATGTGGACCCAGCCTATCTTCGAGGCATCAAGGTACTGCACTATTCAGGTGTCGCACTCTCGCACAGCCCCGAAAGAGATGCGGTACTGAAGGCGGTTAAGGAGACCCGCGCATCAGGCGGGCTCGTCTCTTACGATCCAAACATTCGGCTCGAGAGAGAGCTGAGCTTGAATGCTTCCTTAAACAGAGAGGAGTGGTCTTACAGCCACCCCGAACGTGCGAAGCCTAGGCACGTTTGCGTAACGTCCGTCGTCTTTCATACCCGTAGGTGTACCGGAAGAAGCAATCGTTTTGATGAGCCAAACCAAGCCGGGTCCGTGTCATCTCCTTACGCGAGGCTATAACCATGACAGAACACTTCAGGCACTTGCAACATCTCTGCCATGGAGCCAAGCCAGTGCTCGGAAGGAATTCCAGAATGCGACGAGTATGAGGCAGAAGGTCATTCTAGGCAACGATCGAACCCTGCCAGTCGTCGCTCGGAACTTGGGAACATGCGGAAGATGCATCGAACCAAGCACGAAAGCGCCGGGAATGAACCCCCTTCGAAGTCTTGGTTCACAGGTCCTCACCTTCGGAATCCTTGGTCCAAATCAAGGCATCCTTTGCGAGTTGATCTGCAAATTCTACAATCAGTACAACGCCATGCCGAACCTCGGGACAGGGATAGACCCAGAGCGGGGCTAGCTCTGCACTTGTTCGACTAGAACTTGATTATTATCTTGAGAGCATCTTCGCCTTTGGCAAGGTGCATGGCTTGATCCGTGTGATCCACATGCAGTATTTTCTCAACTACTTTCATCGGGTCTATTGCACCGCTCTCAACGAGGCTGGTGACTTCACCTAAAACCGCAGCCTGTTCTTCAAAGTTAGGCCACTGTATGAACTGAAGCGTCCAGTTATCTTGGGCTTTCAGCCAATCCAAGTCGACATGAGCATGGGGTGCAATACCATATTCGCATATCTTGCCGTTGAAGGCTATGAGCCCGAGGGCCTCCTGTATCATTCCTGTGGATCCAGCTGCGTCCACGATGAAATCAAAGCCCTTTGCGCCCACAACCTGCCTAGCCCGGGCAGGAGCATTTTCCACGTTCGGACTTGCTGTAACATCCGCTCCCGCCGACTTAGCCAAGTCAAGCTTTCTTTTCGAAGGATCGACTACAACGATCGGATTCATCCCTCTCAGTCTTGCGAACCGTGTAAAGGTCAGACCAACAGGCCCAGCGCCGTAGATGAGGAGACTCTTGTTGCGAGCTAGCCCTATCCGGTTCATGGCGCTGAAGACTTCTGTGAGCGTAATGATGATCACGGCGTGTTCTGTTGGCATCCCGGGAGATATGGGTCGGTGACACATGAAGGATGAGAGAGTGACGGGGTCGAAGTCCTTGATGCCATCTTCCACCAATGCTGTATAGTCGTATGCGACAGTGTACTCGCTAAAGCCGCCATACATTGAACTCATCCCTTCGCTAACCCTAAGGAGGCAAGGCTTCAGTATCCGATCACCAATCTTGAAGCTTCGAACTTTGTGACCCATCTCAATAACCTCTCCAACAGACTCGTGTCCGAGTACAGTTGGGTAGGACGTGAAGCGTCCGCCGAGAAGCTGAGAATGGAACACTCCACTGATAATGTGTTTATCCGTTCCGCAAAGACCACACATCAGGGTCTTTGTTTTCACCATATAGTCGTGGGTAATCTCTGGCTCGGGTATCTCTCCTACCTCAACTACCCCGGGTTGTCGTGCGATTATGGCCTTCATGATTGGTGCGGTATGTTTCTAGGCTTATATATCCTATCTCAATGACCGCGGCACACTACCACAGCGGGACTGATCAACCCTCGCTCAATCTGACCAGCGATGTATCCGTCCTACTACTTTGCAGAGCCTACAAAGAAGAACCCGACAGCACGAAAAGCGAGAAATCGAGGAAGAACTGGGCGCTTCCTACAGGAGAACCCGAGGTTCAAATTTCCCCTAGTCTTACAATGTTCTCTCCCATGACGAGTTTTCTGTCCTCAAGCCTGTCGATCGCGACTTCTATCTTTCTGATCTCGACTCCGAAGTCAGTGTACGGAGTGTCAGAGCCCATGAGGACGCGTCTTGGTCCTATTGCTTGCACCGAGTCCGTGCAGCCTCTCGATATCGCTGCTGACTGTTCCAAGTATATGTTAGGACACTCAAGAGCAACATCTATTGATTCCACGGTATGCATCATGAATCCGGAATGCGCCATGATTATGTTCACTTTGGGGTATGCTTTCACGGACCTAGTATGCTTTCACGGACCTAGTATGCTTTCACGGAC
>Ga0208039_1001303_pt1 | contig 10493 bp, 10 predicted proteins | sample June2015DPH_20_1_2_FD_184722 | JGI IMG/M metagenome (GOLD analysis project Ga0208039, IMG submission 184722) | Peatland microbial communities from SPRUCE experiment site at the Marcell Experimental Forest, Minnesota, USA - June2015DPH_20_150... | ecosystem: Environmental > Terrestrial > Soil >...
GGCGAGCTACTGCGCAATAGTGCAAGGCGCCTTTTCAAAGGCGTAGCACTTGTTGATGCACACAATAGCTTGGGTCACGTGACTGTAATGACCCAGGACAAGCTCAACGATCTTGCTCAGGCAGCCAAGCTCGCGGTGAAGTCGACGAGAGGCGTGAAGTTGCGTTCTGCTTCCGTGGGCGTGGCCCATATCATGTTAACAGAGGTATCCTTGAAGGAAGGTATGGGTCCTGGAGGGATCGATGTCTTCTGGATCGAGATGGGCGGCAAATCCTTTGCGTACGTCATCTTTGACAGCAATAACATGGCTTCGGGTCTGAGAGAGAGAATACTCAGTAGCCTGAAGCAGATGGGCGTCGCTGATGGGGAGGTAATGACTTCGGACACTCACATGGTCAACGGGATAGCCTCTTCGAGATTTGGTTACCACCCGATAGGAGAAGCAACTGATCCAGAAGGCATAGTCGCTTCTGTGCGGGCGGCTGCAGATGAGGCTAGGAAGAACATCGAGCCAGTGGAAGCATCGTTTAGTTGTTCTGAAGTTCAAGTGAAAACACTGGGATTATCATCTTTCAGCCAGTTGATGCGCTTCGTCCTTAGAACCGCAAGGCTCACATTTGCGACGCTCTTTCCAGTAGTACTTGTGGCTGCGATCGTATCATTAGTATTCCTGGTCTAGGTCGAGTCTCCTTGCCTCAAGAATTCCACTACATGCAACTTCCACGGGAAGTGATAGTGGGCGACGACGTGCTCGGCAAGGTAGGGGAAACGTGTAGTCGACTGGGTTTCTCGGGATCCGTGCTTATTGTGACGGATTCCGTTGTCCAATCGATAGGCGCGGCACCCGTACGCGAGTCGTTGAAGAGTTCCGGATTCAAGGTCCAGGAAGTGCTCGTGGAAGCCTCATCGCTCCCCCAGGTCCGTCAGGTTGAACGAGAGATCGAGAAGTTCAAGCCCAGCGTTGTGGCCGGTGTCGGCGGAGGAAGAGATATCGATGTCGCAAAACTTAGCTCCGCCAACAAGGGCATACCGTTTCTGAGTATTCCGACGGCTGCGTCTCATGACGGAATCGCTAGCCCTGTCGTCTCGATGAAAGGATACAGCAAACCTTACTCTTTCATGGCACAGGCACCCATTGCTATATTGGCCGATGTGGGCGTCATAGGTCGTGCACCATTTCGAATGCTCGCGAGCGGTTGCGGTGATGTCGTGGGCAAGTACACGTCTGTCAGGGACTGGAGGCTTGCACACCGAATAAAGAACGAGTACTACGGCGATTACGCCGCAGACTTGGCGCTGATGAGTGCGAGGCTTGTGATGAGAAACGCACATATCATGAAAGCCATGAGCGAGACAGGAATCAGGACAGTTGTTGAGGCGCTTGTCAGCTGCGGCGTCGCGATGAGCATCGCCGGCAGTAGTAGACCTTGCAGCGGTGCCGAGCATCTGTTTAGTCACGCACTCGATGTGACCGCACCGCACCCGGCCCTTCACGGAGAACAGGTCGGTGTCGGAACGATCATGTGCGCGTACCTCCACGGAGCAAACTGGCAGCTCATTCGAGATGTCCTGCGCAGAATCGGGGCTCCGACATGTGCGCGTGAACTTGGAATCGATGACAAGTATGTAATCAAAGCGTTGACGATTGCGCACAAGATAAGGCCGGATCGTTACACGATTTTAGGCGAGAAAGGTCTTACAAAGGAAGCTGCAGAGCGTGTCGCGGAAGTGACTGGCGTAGTCGAGTAGGCTTGGCGGACAAAGTGACATCCTCAGAAGCACTGCAGCTCGAAGCTAGGAAAGCCGCACTGCTGAATGCCATTAGGCACGGAGGCAAAGCCGAGACTGGAGCAGTCATCGGAAGACTTCTCGGCGCTCATCCAGAGCTGAGGCAGAAAGCAGCAGAGGTCCGCACGCTAGTCGCTGGGGTCTTAGATCAAGTTAACACGATGAGCCTCGCTGATCAAGAGAAGGTCATACAGCAGAACTGGCCGGAGGAGCTGGCGAAGGAGAAACCGAAAACAGAGCGAGGCCTTCCACCGCTGGCGAACGTTGACAAGTACCCTAAGATCGTGACGCGGTTCTCGCCGAATCCGGATTCGGTCTTGCATCTGGGAAACGCACGAGCGGTCATTCTCAGTCATGACTATGCCCGGAAGTACAGTGGGAAATTCATTCTACGTTTTGAGGATACAGACCCTCGACTGAAGAAGGCTGCTTTGCAGTTCTACGATCTAATACGCACGGATCTGAGATGGCTCGAATGCGCTTGGGACGAGGAGTACTGTCAGAGCGACCGCTTGGAGCTGTACTACCAATATGCGGAAGAGCTGATCCGGAAAGGAGACGCATACGTCTGCGAATGTGCCTCTGAGGATTTCAAGCAGCTCATCGAGTCAGGAAGAGCTTGTCCCTGTCGTGCGCTCACTCCAGAAGAGAATCTAACTCGTTGGAAAGGAATGCTCGAAGGCGAGTATGATGAGGGCGAGGTGGTTCTTCGCGTCAAGACAGAGCTGGATCATCCGAACCCGGCCGTGCGGGATTGGCCTGCGCTACGCGTCATAGATCCGGTGAAGTATCCCCATCCTCGTGTCGGTAGCAAGTACCGCGTGTGGCCGCTGTACAACATGGCGTGTGGGGTCGACGATCACTTGATGGGTATCTCACATGTGATTCGAGGCAAAGAGCATCTGACGAACATGGAACGTCAGAAATACCTGTACAAGCACTTGGGCTGGACATATCCGGATGCAATACACTACGGCCGCTTGCACCTCGTCGGAATGGATCTCAGCAAATCGAAGATGATGCGTGCACTTGAAGAGGGTACGTACAGCGACTTGAGTGATCCTCGGCTTGGAACCTTGATGGCTCTGAGACGGCGAGGCATCACTCCTCAAGCCATCAGAGGCGTCGTGTACGAAGTTGGACCACGCCCGGTAGATGCCACGATAAGCTGGGAGAACGTCTACGCCGCGAACCGTAAGATCATCGACCCAACCGCTCGCAGGTTCTTCTTTGTCGACAGACCGGTCGTCGTCACAATATCCGGTGTAAAGAGTAGCCGAACGGTCAAGATTCCAGCTCATCCCGAGCATCCGGAGATGGGTGCGAGGGAACTCACAATTGTTGCGCAGGATGGCACGTGTCACCTCCTTCTCTCCAAAGCGGATCTAGGCATTCTGAAACCTGGGACTGTAGTAAGGCTCATGGAGCTATTCAACATGAAAGTCGTTCAAGCGTCTGAATCAGTTACGGCTGAGTTTCAAAGTGAAACGTACGCCGAAGCAAGGAAGGTGAACGCGCCGCTAGTCCATTGGTTACCGGAGGAGCACAACTGCAAAGCTACGGTTGTTATGCCGACGGCTGAGAGGATCGACGGCTTGGGCGAACCTGACTTGACACAATGCCATGTGGATGAGGTGATCCAGTTAGTCAGGTTTGGTTTCGGCAGAGTCGATGCGGTAGCCCAAGATTCCATCGGGATCTATTTTGCTCATCAATAAGGTAAGGTAACCCCGGCATCTGAATGCGTAAGAAGGAATTCATCAATATACCACAAGTGCTTCTATCGGAAGACAGTTGACAGGCGATGCCGTTCACTTACACTGGCATAAGGGTCCGAGATCTTAGACGATCGCTGGCATTCTACACGAAAGTGATGCGACTGAAGAAGGCAGGCCGTGGAAAGATGAAGGCGGGAGGAATATTCGTGCAACTCAGAGATCCGCGGTCCCGTCAAGTACTTGAGCTGAATTACTACCCGCCTAGAGCGAAGTACCATGAACGATTCAGGAGCGGCTCCGAACTCGACCACTTGGCGTTCTGGGAGCGGGATGTCGACGGAAAGTATGAGGAAATGTTGGCTAATGGCGCCACGAAAGCGGTGGAACCTTTCTCAGAGGGCGGCTATAGACTGGCCTTCGTGAAAGATCCCGATGGGATCTGGATCGAGCTTCTGGGTAGAGAGAGAAGGGCGAGACGAAGGGGCAGCTGAGACTTTTGCCTTCAATATCAGACGATGCGGCGATAATATCGACGATAGGTGTGATTCTCGGAGTGGTTTTCGTGGTCATCCAGCTGAGGCATATGGAGATGCACAGAAATCTTGACGTCTCCATGAAACTGTTCGAATGGGCGGAAGGGGACCGACTCCACAAGGCACTCAGATGGATCGAGAATGAATTCCGATTCCAAGACTACGACAAGTACAAAGATCAGGAAGCGACCAGTTTCGAAGCGAGTGAATACCCTCATGAGGTCACTTCCTTCTTCGAGCAAATTGGGTTCTTAGTGGAGAAGAGGTTTGTCGATCTAGCCATCATAGACGACCGGCTTGGATCACATATAGTCTCGAATTGGAAGAAACTCGAACCGTGGGTCATGGCTGTAAGAAAGGAGAAGGAGAACAACGAGTTCGCGCGGCACTTTCAGAGACTCTATGAAAGAACCGTAGAGTACATGAAAAAGAACTGACGACATAGTTGGCTAGGCAGAATGATCAGGACGGTAGGACCAGAGTGAAATTCGAATGATCAGCCGAATTGACTCCTTGAGTGTCAACGAACTCCTTACTCAGCCCATCATAGTGTCGCCCACGGAACATATCCACAAGGCGATCGGCCTCATGAGGAGAACGAAGAGTTACGAATTATTCGTCATGGAGCAGGGCGAAGACACAGGTACGAGGTTGAAGTCGAGTTGGTCACTCCTAGGAAGACGACTTCATTCGGCGCGTTAGGATGGAGCCTCCCGGAGGTATTCGACGAGCTCTCCAACAAGATGAAGCGAGTCACGACGAAGAAGCGAGAGCGGCCGAGAAGAAGGCTCGACTGAGCTGTGATCATCAAAAGTGCGAAGACGAACGTCCGAGCGAATTCTATCTCTCCTTGATCAGTACATCCGAGCCCTGCAATTTCACCTCATAGGTAGGTTCGTCGCTCTTAGGCGGTGAAGCGATGACCTTGCCTGTCGTGAGGTCAAATCGCCCCTCGTGACAGGGGCATATGACAGTAGTGCCCTCGATCGTTCCCTCGCTCAAGGAACAATGCCTGTGTGTACACGAGTCACCCATTGCGTAGATCTGGCCGGACAGATTCGCCACGAGCACGTCCTTGTCGTGCACTTGAACTTTCTTCATTGATCCGGCAGGAAAATCGTTCAAGGAACCAACCTTGACGAAAGCATCACTCATTCAGAGCATCTCCGTCGATTTCCTAGCCAGATTGAGAGCCACTTATGTTTTGCGAACCTCAAGATACCGAATTGCTAGGTCGGCACGATCTCGCCATATACACCTTTGAATTCGTCAGCCAACTGCAGCGCTTTCGCGAAGTCTGGCGATGTTTCGCCTACCGCCAGCTCCCTTGTCACACCTATGACGGGGAGAGCCAGCTCGTTCTCTCTTTCGATGTGTGGGTGGAGAACCTCCGCAACACGTCTCGCCGCCCCGCCTACCTTGCCCTGTATTTTCGTTCCCTTTGCCAACTCGGTATGAAGCTCTTCGTGCTCCTCACTCATGGCGTCAGGAATTCCAAGAGGCATAGTTAGTCCACACAAGCAGGCGTGAAGCAAATCGCGCTTAAGATTTTGGAACTAACGGCTAAGTCAACTCGCTAGCCATTGGCAGCTCTGCCGTTATCACTACCGGAGACGCTATACTGCACCCGAGTTGTCGCTGATCTACAACATATATTCCGGTCTGCCGAGGATTTGGTGGGCGTTAAGAAACTGAGCAAGATTAAGTTCGGCGCAGTGCTGAACGAGGCTCCTCAGATGTCCGCCTCCCCAGACTACTGGGGACTGGCAGAACTGTTTCGTGCCTGTGAGAGCGCGGGCTTCGACTCAGCTTGGTTAATGGATCACCTCACTTGGGGACCAAACTCCGCGGTATTCGAATGCTGGACGACGCTTTCGGCTCTATCGCGTGAAACCTCAAGAATCCATCTCGGGGCCTTCTTCCTCTGCAACGGCTACCGAAACCCAGCGCTCGTTGCCAAGATGGCGGCCACATTAGACGCAATATCCGCAGGCCGCCTTGAATTAGGGATTGGAGCCGGATGGAAGGAGGATGAATACAGATCCTACGGCTATCCCTTCGGCTCGGCAGCGGAGAGAATACGGCGCCTAGGTGAGGCGGCTGCAATAATCAAGCTGATGTGGAGCGGGAGACCAGTCACGTTCCAAGGGAGGTATTACAATGTCATGGAGGCCGTGTGCCGACCGGAACCAGTGCAGCTTAGGGGGCCGCCTCTCTGGATAGGGGGAGGTGGGGAAGCGCTAACTCTCAAAGTGGTTGCCAAGTACGCAGACGCCTGCAACTTCTCAGGGTTATCCACAGGCCTCCAAACGTTCCAGAAGAAGCTGGCTGCCTTGGAGAGGCACTGCCAATCTGTCGGAAGGAGAATCGACGACATCGTGAAGTCCGTAACGCTTGAGCTGATACTCGGGAAAAACGAGGAGGAAGCCCATCGAAAAGAACGAGAAGCCCCTCCAAGCTTGGCACCTGAGGAACGTTTCGTCGGTACCCCTTCGGACTGCATCTCCTTCCTTCAGCGATTCATCGACTCCGGTGCATCCTACTTCATGTTACACATCGAGGATCTATTGCCGAGCCTAGACCTCTTCGAGAACGAAGTCCTGCCGTCCTTCAAACGAGCGTGATGATCCTTTAGGAATGCCGGCGATTTGTGCGTTCCTAAGCTGGACCGAGAGGCAGTCTGTCTACCCCGTGCTTTTTCATGATCTTTCTCGTCACATCATCCAGACTTCGTTCAGCATCTGCTGGGAGTGGTTCGGGCTTATGTTCTCTGAGTATTCTTTGAGCTATCTCTCGGGCTCTCTGGACCGTATCCTTTGATCCCAGCTTCTTCCATACGCTTAGCTCCTGTCTGTCGACCAAGTCTGATGGGTTGAAGATTTCCTTGTTGAGCCATTCCATCGTGTGTCTCTGGGCGAGATAGTGCCCTCCAACGCCCACCTTTCTGATGATATCAACCGCGAGAGTCTGATCGTTGACGTCGATGCCTTTGATGAGTCTCAAGGCCATTCCGCAGATAGTGTCGTCCATCACTAGCTTTTCGAAACTCTGGCAATTTTCAAAATCAAGCATTCCTGGCCCGGATATCACGTTGATTCCCGCAAGTGCGCCTAGCGTTATGCCCAGTCCAGACTCGAATCCGGATTGTGCATCAACTAGCTTTGCGTCGCTCAAACCTAGATACATGTGGGTTGGTAGGCCGTAGTATTTTCCGATCTGTGCATAGGCGCAACCCATCATGATCGTCTCCATAGCGCCCAAACGAGCCGTAAGGTAGCGCATGTCAAAGGTTGTCGGCGACCCACCATAGATCACCGGCGCACCAGGCTTGGCGAGTTGTGACATAACGAGGCCGCTCAGGAATTCCGCATTCAGCTGGACCAAGGAGCCAGCAAGCGTTACAGGTCCAGTTGCACCAAGCTGCGGCATCGGCAGGATCTCTGCCGGAATGCCGTATTTCGCACAATCCAGCAGATTCTGAGCAATGAACTCTCCCCATTTCAGCGGAGCTGAGGGACAGAGGTCGAAGATCGCCATGGGTTTCCGCGCTAGCTCCTTCTCGTCTCCGCGGATTGCTGCCAGCATGTCTTTCATATCATACAGGGCGTCTATGCCGAATGTGCCTGTGACTATCGTCTTGGGCGAGTTCTTCAGCACAATGTATAGTCGATATCGGTCAACAATAGTATCGGGAACATCCGAGACCACGAGCGCCGTACTCTGAGCCTGTATGTGTTCCAACCCATCAGTGAGTCGCACAAAATCCGCGAGATCCCTTGATACTGGTTTTCTAATTTGAGAGGTTTGCGAATCAAGCAGATAGAGCGCTGCAGAGCCCGGATCATAGTGGACATGGTTCTCTTCGAGGAGCAAATCATGTCTTCCGTCGCGACTGTACAGTCTGATCGTTGACGGAGCCTTGACCAGAGACTCCTTCACCAGATGCTGTGGGATGCGAGCGATCTTCTTGGTCCAGTCAACATCTACTCCGGCCTCAGCAACCATCTTCAATGCGGCGTCACTCTGTATCATTACGCCGATTTCTTCCAAGATCTTCAGCGACTTCAGGTGAATCGTTTCGATCTGTTCTCGCGATAGCAGCTGAAGCCAAGGCTGACTTGAAAACGAAAGCTTCGTCAATGCCATTCCCCGTTTCCTAAATGCCGCATATCATGAAGTAAGGGTGCCTTCTTGTGCCTTTGCATATTCAGCGAAGATATGGCCGCGCACCATGAGACCCACCACCAATTCAAACTACGCCAATCGACGGTGGAGAATAATATCCAAGTGCTTACTAACTGGCGCCTTGAAAGTCTACGTCTCAGATTGCTATGCAGCTTCGCTCGCGCGGTGCGAGCTTTGTAATATCCATCCGGCGAGCGAATCGAGAATTCGACGCATCACCTGATCCGTTCTCTGCTGCAACAGTCCATAATTCCCATACGTCTCTCCTCCGCCCTCGTCCACCAAATCGGTCACTCCCCGCAAGATCAGACACGGCATCTGATTCCGCGTTGCTACCCAGGCAATCGCGCCAGATTCCCAATCCGCTGCTACTGCCCCGTAACGTTCCTTCAGGATAGGGATATCCGATGGCAAGATGTCCCGATCAGCACTCACCAATCTTCCGCGACGCACAGCTAGTGGCAGTGGTTCCTTCGAGTTCAGCCAGACAAGGTTCAATCGAGTCACATAATGCTCAACGGCCTTTCGCTTGTTGGCCATCTGCTCTAGAATATCATATCTCCGGCTTGAACATTTCTCTGACCTTGTCCAGGAGCTCCTGATACCTTGGGTCGGTTCTGCCCTTGGCAAAGAGCGGACAGTACATCGGGTACCAGTATTGAAGCACGTGTTGCTCTGCAGCCCTGTTCATGTATGTGAAGTAGGAGTCAAGGTCGCCCAGGGCATAGTAGACGAACCCAATGCCGTTGAGGTCCAGGGAACCACTCCAATTTTCCTCGATCTTCCTGATGGCCTCGAGAGCGGTGTTCCTGTCCTCCATCTGGGCTGCAACAAATCCCCTCATCCAGGGCACCCAGGAATTGGTGGGCTCCAGCTTCTCAGCCATCGAAAAGGACTCCTTCGCCTTCTCGTGGTCACCCTTGAACAAGTAGTACTCGGTCATGTTCCTGTAGGTTCCGGCCGGAGCAAGCTGGGCTGTCTTCTCCCAGAACCGAAGCGCCTCGCTCTCCCTTCCCGAGTAGAAATAGAACGATCCGACCCTCTCAATATATCGGGGCCTGACAGGATCCAAACGGTAGGCGGCCTCCCACAGCCTGACCCCTTCATCGAAATCGCCCCTGAGGGACGCTACGTTGGACAGGGTACGATAGGCCTCTGGGAGGCTAGGATTCAACTCAATCGCCCGCTTGGCTTCGGTTTCGCTAGCCACTACATCGTCCTCAAGAAAATGAATCCGAGCGAGCGCTGTCGCGGCTTCGGCCAGCTCCGGGTCCAACTCAAGTGCCTTCTTCACGGCCAGCTCCGCCTTGGGAATTGACTGCTCGTAGGATTCGTAAGCGTCCGATGCGAGAAGGAGGAAGCATTCAGCCATCCCGACGTACGCCTTCGCGAAGGAAGGATCAAGCTCCACGGCCTTCTCAAACAGCCCGATTGCCTGCCTGACTGACGGTTCGGTCTCCTCTCGAGCCAGCTCTCTGCCCCGCAGGAAGTAGGTGTACGCCTCCGTGTTCTCCGTAGCCTTCTTCCCGATCACGCGCTTCTCCGAGTCCACAAGCCGGATCCTAAGCTCTCCGGCCACCTTCTCAGCGATCTCCGACTGGATCGCGAAGACGTCCTCCAGCTGCCTGTCGTAGTTCTGGGCCCAAAGGTGACCCTCCGTTGATGTGTCGATGAGCTGCGCCGTTATCCTAACCCTGTTGCCTGCTTTTCTGACGCTCCCTTCAATCAGGGTGCCAGCGTTCAGCTCCTTTCCCACGTCCGAGGCACTCTTCTGGGACCCCTTGTACTTCATTACGGATGTCCTAGCGATTACCGTCAGTTCTCTCACTGCGGAAAGTGACGTGATCAGTTCTTCCGTCATTCCATCGGCGAAATAGCCGTCTGCTGGGTCTTGGCTCATGTTGGCGAATGGGAGGACTGCTATGCGCTTCTTGTCAAGTTGAGGCGAAGGAGTGGCTTTCTCCACTTCCCAAGGCATTACCATCCTGAACACTTCCATCGGCAGGCTCACGTTCTTGAGAGACTTGGCCCCAAGGCTCACGAGCGGCAGCTCGAACTTGTTCTGTACATGGTCAAAGACCTGCCGGGTGATGCACACGCCTCCGTCCTCCGCCAACGGCTCTATCCTAGAAGCCACGTTCACGGCATCCCCAGAGATATCGCCCTGGGATTCTACAACGTCGCCAAGATGGACCCCCACCCTGAGGTGGATTCTCTGTTCGGTGGGGGCTGAGATGTTGTACTCGCGCGCCGCTCTTTGAATGTCGTAG
>Ga0208039_1001310_pt1 | contig 10429 bp, 10 predicted proteins | sample June2015DPH_20_1_2_FD_184722 | JGI IMG/M metagenome (GOLD analysis project Ga0208039, IMG submission 184722) | Peatland microbial communities from SPRUCE experiment site at the Marcell Experimental Forest, Minnesota, USA - June2015DPH_20_150... | ecosystem: Environmental > Terrestrial > Soil >...
ATCAGCTTTCTGAGATGGGTCACAGTGACCTCCTTGTGACCCAAACCTTACACGGGCAACCATGCTGGGGCCGCCCACGCGGTAGCGTCCGCCGCGCCAGCGGCTTAGTTCAAACGCGCTTGTGGCCACCGAACTATCAACGTCTATTGATTGGCCAGAAACGGGCTTCGGGGAGATCTCTTCGAAGAGCACTTCTGGCCAGCGTCAAAGTTCGCGATCAAGTGTCGCATCCGCTCCGCCGTGACTCAGGCAGAAGCAGCAATCGCAATCGCCACCTCTCTCCATCGGTAAACACAAGCCGACTTGAACGAAGCCGCGTTGCGGCGGACGCATTCGCGTGTTGCTGGCCAACGGTCGAGGTGATCTGAGCTAGTTTGTGTCGCAGAGGAGGAACTCTCTGTGACCCATCTACGTCAGCTCATGCTGGAAGAACTAAGACGCCGCAACTTCGCCGATTCAACTATCCGCTCGTACCTTCACGCGGTTGAGCACTACAGCCGCTACTTCCACCGCCGACCCGATCAGCTTGGGCCCGAACACATTCGCGAGTATCAGGCAGCGTTGTTCACTAAGTTGAAGTTCAGCCCGAACACCGTGACCCTGCGGCTGGCTGCTTTACGCTTCTTCTATATTCAGGTTTTGAAGAGAGGCTGGAGCATTGCAGAGACGCCTTATCCGAAGAAGGTTCTGCACCTGCCCGAGATACTCAGCCAGGACGAAGTCGCGCGTCTGATTGACGCAGCCGAGTTTCCCTTTCATCGCATCCTGCTGATGACGCTATATGCCACGGGCGCACGTCGCGCAGAAGTGGCGCACCTGAAGATCAGCGATATCGACAGCCAGCGGATGGTCATCCATATCCGCGGCGGCAAAGGTCGCAAGGACCGCGATGTCATGCTCAGCCCGAAGCTGCTCGATGCGCTGCGCGTCTATTGGCGTGGGCTCAAGCACAAGCCAACGAACTGGCTGTTTCCCGGCAACCGATGGCATACCGCAAGTTATCCTGTCACCACCAAGGTCCTGTGGACTGCCTGTCAGAACGCCGCCCAACGTGCCGGCCTCGCACACAAGCATATCCATCCCCATACGCTACGCCACTGTTTTGCTACGCATCTGCTCGAAGCCGGCGCCGACCTGCGCACCATCCAGATGCTGCTCGGGCATCGCGACCTTGAGGAGACGACGATCTACCTGCATCTCTCCCAGCGACATCTCAGTGCCACAGGCAGTCCTCTGGATGCGCTGACCATCCACGGACCGGAGGAGCAAACGCAGAGCGCATGAGCCGGCCTCCTCTGGAGGTGGCCGACATCGTTCGCTGTGCCGGGCAGGCTTTTCTTGAGCGCAGTCGCAAGTGGATCAGCTGGCACCATCAAAAAGTGTTGCTGGCCATCACGCGCTGTCGCACCGCCGCGCTGGGTGGACATCGCGATCAGTGCTCGGACTGCGGACACTCCGCCATCTCTTACAACTCGTGCCGTAATCGACACTGTCCCAAGTGTCAGGACAACGCACGTCAGCACTGGCTCCAGGCGCGGGAACGAGAGTTGCTGCCCGTCAGCTACGTGCACGTCGTCTTCACCCTACCGCGGGCATTCGCTCCGCTTGCATTGCAGAACAAACGGTTGATCTATAACCTGCTGTTTCACGCCAGCGCCGAAACCCTGCTGCAGATCGCCCGCGATCCCCGTCACCTTGGAGCCGAGATCGGCTTCTTCAGTGTGCTCCATACCTGGGACCAGCGACTGCAGCATCATCCCCATGTCCACTGCGTGCTCGCCGCCGGCGGTCTCGCTCCAGATCACTCCCGCTGGATCTCCTCACGCCGATCCTTCTTCCTTCCCATCAAGGTGCTCAGCCGTGTCTTCCGTGGCAAGTTTATTGCCGGGCTCAAGACTGCCTTTCAGTCCGGCGCACTCCAGTTCCACGGACATCTTTTACCGCTTGCGGAACCGCTCGCCTTAGCCTCCTGGCTGCGGCCACTGTTTCGTCACGACTGGGTCGTCTACTCCAAACGGCCTTTCGGCGGGCCAGAACACGTACTGCGCTATCTCGGCGCGTACACCCATCGTGTCGCCATCTCGAACCACAGGTTGGTGGCTCTCGCCGATGGCAGCGTCACATTCCGCTGGCGCGACTCCGCTCACGGCAACAAGAAGCGGCTCATGACCCTGCCGGTCGATGAGTTCTTGCGCCGCTTCCTGCTGCACCTGCTGCCGCGTGGCTTTATGCGCATCCGCAACTTCGGATTTCTCGCGAACCGACGGCGAGCGGAGTTTCTTCCACTCTGTTCCCGGTTGCTCCAGCCATCCGATCAGCCAGCAGCAGACGCCACATCGTCCCCGCTACCCATTCATTCGCTGTGGCAATGTCCGATTTGCGGCGGAACCATGCATGTGGTCGAGCGGCTCTCCGCCGCGCAACTCCTCCTCCGATCGCCGCCTCATCTCAGCCGGTGCGCCGCATGAATCCACATCTCCAGCCTCGAATCTCTCTCGTGCTTTGGCACGCACACTGGTTCTCTGTCTCGCATTCCTCAGAATGCAGTATGGCTGTGCGCTCCAGACTCTCCGACGTGCCGCCCCACACCATTCTCTCTGCGATCACCAACGGAGGCCGAAGTGCACCGACAGCAACGGCAACCTTCGCAAACGATCAGAACCGGCTCATCCACATACAAATCCCATAGTCCCCAGGGGCGGCTTCCTTCAAGTCGCTGTATCTGAAGCGCCCACGAGCGAAGAGCTGGGAGTTGAGACGCTGTGTGGGGGGCGCTTCAGATACAGCCCTAAGACTTCTCGGGACCAAACGCTGTGCCCACGAGCCGCCTTGGGGCTAGTCGTCTCCTGATACTGTTGTCGGCATGACCCCAAGGCGGCGCTCTTCCCGTGCAGTTAACGTCACAGCAGCTCGACAGTTCTGTATCAACAAATGTAGTCTTTGGTGGATATTCGGAGACGGCTCGATCAGTGTTCAGGTGCCTGGTGCGGATCAGTCTGCCAACTGGCTGCCATTGGGGGTGCTCTACGCTTCGTGCTGAGCCGGAGGCATGACTCAATCAGAGGTTTCGACTTCGTCCAAACCGACGCGAAGGACAAAGGGGTCGATACCCGGGTCGCCGTCGCCATTCCGAATAACGCGTCTGGCAACTTCGACGTACCGACGATCTGGGAATTCAAGGTGGCGGATGAATCCAACGTTACCACGGCCGATATAAGAAAGAGGTCGGCAAGCCGCGCGCTCAACAGCCATTGCTTTTGTTGTCTACGAAGCCATCGGCCTGAAAGCATGGCTGAGATTCCGGGCCGTGGCCCGATCGACAACGTAATCGCTCACAAAGATCTTTCATTCAAGAAGCTGAAGCAGGGCGCCCAAAGATTACGATGAAGGAATTGTCCGGCATCACCGAAGAGCGCGCCGCAACCAACTGGCATCGCTCGGTCACGGCCTACACTGACAGGCGCGTGCTGCAGGTATTGGCACTCGGGTTTGCCAGCGGCCTGCCGTTCCTGCTCACGTACTCGACTCTGTCAGCGTGGCTTGCGACAGCCGGTGTGCGGCGCGCAGCGATCGGCGCCTTCGCCTTGGTCGGCACGCCCTACGCGTTCAAGTTCCTGTGGTCGCCGCTGATTGATCGCCTCCCGCCACCGCTGCCGTTGGGGCGGCGGCGCGGTTGGGGAATCACCATCCAGATCATCTTGATCGGCGCAATACTCGGCCTGGGATCGTGCAATCCACGGCACAACTTGCCTCTGATGGGCGCCCTGTCGCTGCTCGTCGCCTTTCTATCCGCGAGCCAGGATATCGTCATTGATGCTTGGCGCGTGGAGATCCTGGAACTGAATCTGCAGGGTCCCGGTGCGGGCATGATCCAAACCGGCTACCGGTTCGCCATGCTGGTTTCCGGAGCGGGCTCCCTGGTGATCGCGGCACGCGCCGGATGGTTCGCGGCCTATGCCACGATGGCAGGGCTGGTCGGCTTGGGAATGCTGGTGTTCCTGTTTGGCCCCGAGCCGAAAGTGGCGCCGGAAAGTGCACATACCAGGGCAGGCGGATGGGAGGGAGTTCGCCAAGCGATCGCCACCGCAGTGACGGGCCCATTCACCGATTTCATGCGCCGGCCGCTTTGGCTGGTCATCCTGATCTTCATTGTCGGCTACAAGTTGGGGGAAGCGCTGGCGGGAGTGATGGCAACGCCGCTTTACATCTCGCTCGGGTTTTCGCTCAACGAGATCGCCGCCGTTTCCAAACTGGTCGGGTTCTTTGCGACCGTGGCGGGGGCTCTGATCGGGGGGGGTGGTGACGGTGCGGTTTGGCTTCCGGCGCTCGCTCGTCCTGTGCGGGGTGCTCCAGTCGGCCGGCAACCTGTTCTATGTGCTGCAGGCTGTAGGCGGGCATCGGCTCGGCTATCTTGCGCTGTGTGTCACGGCCGAAAACGTAACTGGCGCAATGGCAGGGACAGCGTTGGTAGGCTATCTCTCCAGTCTATGTTCGCCCGCCTTCACCGCTACCCAGTACGCGCTGCTTTCCTCGCTCGCGTCGGTTGGCCGCACACTGGTGGCCTCCTCAGGAGGCGTGCTGGCTGAGAAGCTCGGCTGGGTGTCGTTCTTCCTGCTGACCACCGTGGCAACAGTGCCAGCCCTCGTGCTGCTCCTCTGGATCGGGCCGCACGACGATCTCAGGAATGACAAACTCGACCGAGCCGTCGAACGCACACCCAACAAGTCAGGAGACACGAACCCGTCTTAGCTCTTCAGACGAACAGGATGATGTCGGGATCGAAGTACCCTCCAAGTTAGTGATCGAGTTGATGACCGCGATGCCGGCGGCTGCCGTGAAACTGGCTATCTGAGAAGTCGCCATGATGGCACAGAGCTCGGCTGCGCAAATCGTGGTCTTTCAGGATTGCCAAGGAACGGCCAGCATTTGGCGGGTTGATAAGGCAGGGGACCTCAGGTTCGTCCGGCGAGCATCTTGGCATCGGCGCAGATTTGTCCTCATAAACGTTAGGGCCCTATCGGGACTGCCCCGAAAGAAGAAGTGCGGGGGTGCACAGGTCGTGTGGCCGGGGCAGTTTCGATAGGGTCGTTTGAACTGAGCCGCTGGCGTTTGCGGCGGACGCGGTGGGCTATGGGATTTCAATCCGTCGGTGCTGGTTGCAGGGCGTCTCTAAAGCGACCAACCGAGACGAAGAGAGAGGGCGTTGTTTTTGAACATTGCATTGGAGTCTTGACCTGCGACAGAAAGGGTGGTGTTTGCAGGACTCCGTTGCCGCGTGAGCGTACGAGGGCATGGCGTGCTGGAACACACCTACAACCGACGGTGATCGAAACAAGTTGCGCCATCGGTATCTCAGGAGGAGTCAAGGCTGCACCTCTGGGGATCAGGCATGGTCAGGGCCGATTGGAAATAGAGCTGGCTGCTGGTCAGCCGTTCAATAATGAGCATGGGACCGGCGCAAACCGGACATCGCCAATGAGTTGGTGCGTCAGGCTCGTTGGCGCAGTGCGCGCTGAGCAGATTGCGACAGCGTGACAGCATATCGCCACGTCTGCGATTAGCGAAAAGTCCGAAGTGGCGGATGCGGACCAACCCTTTCGGGAGAACGTGGATCAAGAATCGTCGCAGGAACTCATCTGCGGAAACCGTCATGATCTTCTGCTTGCCGCCGTGCGCATAGTCTTTCCAGCGAAACGAGACTCGATCATTCTGGAAAGCAACGAGCCGGTGGTTGGAGATGGCGACGCGATGTGTATATCGCGCCAGATAGTTCAGAACATGTTCAGGACCTCCGAAGGGTGGCTTGACGTAGACCACCCAGTTTTCGCGGAAGAGGAGTCGCAGGAACGCGTGGAATCGGCGGGGCTCAGCAAGGCTCTGGAGTGAGCCGTGGAACTGGAGCTTGTGTTGAAGAAAGAGTTGCTTCAGTCCGGCTGTGAACTTGCCGCGGAAGACGCGGCTGAGTGCACGGACGGGCAGGAAGAATCGGTTGGAAGAAGCGATCCATCGGGAGCCATCGGGAGTAAGGCCGCCAGCGGGAACGATGTAATGTACGTGGGGATGATGCTGAAGGTTCTGGCCCCAGGTATGAAGCACGCCAAGAAACCCGATCTCTGCTCCTAGGTGCTTCGGGTCTTGAGCAAGTTCGAGGAGTGTCGCTGCACTGGCTCGGAAAAGCAGATCATAAAGCAGTCGCTTGTTCTGCAAGGTGAGAGCGGAAAGCTCGTGCGGCAAGGTGAAGACGATGTGAAAGTAAGAGACGGGCAACAGCTCCGCCCTGCGCTCGGCTAACCACCGGGAGCGTGCGTTTCCCTGGCATCGGGGACAATGCCTGTTTCGGCATGAGTTGTACGAGATAGCCTGATGGCCGCAGCGCACACACTGATCACGATGACCGCCCAACACCGCAGTTCGACAGCGGACGATGGCATCGAGCACCTTGCGATGCTGCCATGCAAGATGTGATCCGTGGTGCTCCCAGAATCTGTTTCCTGCTGCACGGACGATGTCGGCCACCTCAAGGGTGGACCGGTTCATCGCTTCTTCTTCAACCGGGAACGCTTCACGTCGTTGGGACTGGAGACCTCGATGGTTTCCAGCGGACTGGGAACCGCCTGCAAATGGCGTCGGGACAAGTGCAGATAGACGGTTGTGTCGGCCAGCTTGGCATGTCCGAGTAGGACCTGGATCGTACGCAGATCGGCGCCGGCTTCGAGCATGTGGGTGGCGAAGCTGTGCCTGAGCGTATGGGGAGCGACGTGCTTAGCAATGCCAGCGTGCTTCGCGGCCTCGGCCACAGCAGTCCAGACAATCTTCTCCGTGATGGGTACATCGGCCCGCCAGTTGTTGACCGTGCCGGGAAACAGATATGTCTTTGGTTTCATCCAGCGCCAGTACTCGCGCAGGGTCTCCAGCAGCTTCGGGGATAATAGGACATCGCGATCACGGCCGCCCTTGCCCTGACGAACGTGAATGACCATGCGTTCGCTGTCGATATCGGAGACCTTGAGGTGACACAGTTCGGCTCGGCGCAGACCGGTCGCGTACAGCATCATCAGCATGGTGCGGTGCATTAGGTTTTGAGCGGAATCAATAAGCCGCGCCACCTCTTCCTGACTCAGTACCGTGGGCATCCGCCTCTGACGCTTCGGAAACGGAATGTGATCGGGAAGATACGGTCGCCTGAGTGTCTTGACGAAGAGAAAACGCAGAGCGGCACTGCGACCTTCGATGGTGCTCGCCGAGAGTTTGCAATCACGAAACAGGTGAACCTGGTATTCGCGGATGTGGTTTGGACCGAGGCGGTCCGGCGAACGGCGGAAGTACTTCGCAAAATCCTCCACCGCATGGATGTAGGAACGAACCGTGTTCTGCGCGTAGTTGCGACGCTGGAGTTCCTCCAGCATCAGCTTTCTGAGATGGGTCACAGTGACCTCCTTGTGACCCAAACCTTACACGGGCAACCATGCTGGGGCCGCCCACGCGGTAGCGTCCGCCGCGCCAGCGGCTTAGTTCAAACGCCCTTGTGGCCACCGAACTATCAACGTCTATTGATTGGCCAGAAACGGGCTTGGAGGAGATCAATGGCGATCTCCCCGAAGCCGACTTTCGGGGACCGATCTTGAAGATCGCCTGTAACACGCAGAAAATAAACTATTCATATCGGTTCAGGTTCTGCTCCTTGCATTGAGTCGCCAGTTTCCAGTGAGAGCCAATTCTGCCACCCCGAGCGGTGAGATGCCGCCTCCGGCATTGTCGGGCACCCAATACACCCAGCAACCCGGAGGCGTGCTGCGTAGTTCACAAGTAGGAACCGACGAGCAGGCGGTGAAGGCGACGAAGAAGTAGGCTCTTGGTGCTCAAGACCTCCCGCTGTGTCGGCGGAAGGAACCGGCAGGCGCAGCACCCTAAGCTAACCTCACTCGGTGGTGCAGGCTCGCCCGCGGCTGCGGAGACGATTTCACTCCGCGTTTCTGTCGATAAATCGCGATAGCGCTCACTGAGGGGTTGTGAGCGCAAAGGCCTGTTTTCGCCAGTTGGTTTAACAGGAGCCCGCAAATGCGCGAATAGCACTTCCAACGCCGTCCCTTGACGGCACTGAGCATCTCGCCTAACTTCTCGATGTGCAATCCGAAAATCAAGGAGGGGCTACGAGAAGAAAATTACCGCTTAGGATAATGATCTTCGCCATCATCCTGTCCCCCTCCACCTGTCTGCACGCACAGAGGATCACTTGGAAAGGACATCAGTGGATTGTCACCGAGGGAGGTATGGCCGGCGTTGCCCAGGGCAACCCCGCCAATATCGATGTCGACAGTAGCGGATACTTGCATCTCCAAATCCTCAATCGTAGGGGAAAATGGACTGCATCCGAAATGTTCACTGCCGACAACCTGGGTTTTGGCACTTATCAGTGGGTGGTTCAGGGCAACGCCTACAAGATGGACAAATCCGCTGTGCTCGGGTTGTTTTCCTACGGACCGGCCCACCATGTCGGGGTTGACGGAGAAAACGAAATTGATATCGAATTCTCCCAGTGGAACAGGACTTGCGGCGGTTGCAATGCTGATTTTACCGTGTATCCCTCGACGGGAAACCGCAAGCCAGATGGGTCTTCAAGTTGGGAGGATAATTTTCATATCACTGGTGGATCTCTCACCACGGCAAGGATGGAGTGGCGCTCCGGTGCGATCGTCTTCACGATCATGAACGGCGTTCAACCCATCGGGACCATCGCGAACGTGATCAGGACAAAGACCTATGTGTCTAATGCCATAAACATTCCGCAAGATGCTGCTTCAGTGGGCATCAATCTCTGGTGCTTTCAAAAGACACCTTCGAAGGACCAATCAGTAGTTATTCGGGACTTTCAATTCGTGGGCCAGTGAACCACGCCGTGTCATCGGGACTTTTGTGCTGAATTGCAGTGCTCCTCGAGAGACAGCCGCAAGTTTTCCGAAATCTGAGGAATGCGGATGGCCGGAAGTGAAAGAATTCTCCAGCGAGGTCTTCGGGTGCTTTTAGTTTTCTGCTCTAAAGGTCAATTGGCGAAACATCTCTATTTCACTCATTGACCTTGGGCCGGCAATTCTCAATGAGTGATAATGTTTACAACAGTGAACGCCGTAAATCGCGGTGTTCATTTGGTTTTCTGCCCAGACCTCGCCGCGTTCCGCTTCTGGGGGAACAAATGAACGCTGAACAGCCACCCATAGGCCGAAACACGGGCTTCTCTTGGGCGGCGTCGAGGAGGTTTTGAAATGACGGTTCGGCTTTTGGTTGAGATCGTAATAGTAGTGATCGTGATCTACGTGGCGGTTCGTTTCTTTAGGAAAAGGGGATAGCCGCTCGGATGCGTCTGTGCGTCACCGCGCTCGCGTTCCATCGTTTTCCCTGCTCTCGCTTGCAGTTGGCATCTTCACTTCCATGATGTGAATCGAACCCTTGTCCCGGTAGACGTGAGCGTTCACTCGGACGTAATGTCCTTCGTGACCCCTAAGGGTCTCCGGGTTATCTACATTCCAGGCCCTTTGGTCAGTCACAAACCTTAATTTCTCGCTCTGTTCACTGACAGTGCCCATAATGAATGTGGACTGGCCCCCTGCGGCTGGATGCTTCTGTGGTGCCTGACTGGGAGGTCCCTGCGCAACAGCAACGATGCCTACGGCAAAGCACAGAGACAGAAAGACGAGTAAAAAGGTTTTCATGGAGAGAACCTCGTTCGCGAATGTTCCTGAGAAATCTAAGAGGGAAGACTTCAGATGGGCTGACTTAGATCAGGAGACCTGAACGAGCAAGAGGAAGATGCTCAACTACTACCCTACTCTCATGCAGCGATAATGTCCAAGGCGACTGTCCTGCCGGTTGTGCAGGTCGGGAGGCGGCCCGACCCTAACGAAGTCTTCCACTACTTCAGAATAGGTATTGAAAAATCCCCATATCACTCATTGACCCTGACCGGCCAATTCTCAATGAGTCAAATTGCCTGGTTACAACCACTATCCCTGATGGGGAGTGTTTTCTTACCTGCGACCCGATGCAACATCATTCTTTCTTTATGCGGTTGATAAACAGTTGAACGAAGACTCCCGAAACTAGGGAACAGACAAATCCTATCCACAACCAGAACACATTCTTCCGCATACCTCCAAGCCCAAGTACAAGAATGCTCAGAAGACTCATCACGGCAGTGAGAAAGGTTTTCAGTTTCATTCCATGGTCTCGGATGGAGGAGCGAATCTTGGACGATGGTCAGCTAGCCACGGGAGAATGCTCCCTCCCCTTAACAGAATCGTAGACTCAGCTGGAAGTCGAGTCAACGGCGGCGCGTGGAGCGGGATCAATTCTTAGTTAGGTGAAGTCGAGGGGTGGCGCGACAGTTTAGGTGAAGCCTAGCCGAGACCGGCCCTTTCGTTTGCCGGTGCCTCAA
>Ga0208039_1001325_pt1 | contig 10320 bp, 10 predicted proteins | sample June2015DPH_20_1_2_FD_184722 | JGI IMG/M metagenome (GOLD analysis project Ga0208039, IMG submission 184722) | Peatland microbial communities from SPRUCE experiment site at the Marcell Experimental Forest, Minnesota, USA - June2015DPH_20_150... | ecosystem: Environmental > Terrestrial > Soil >...
CTATTGGGTCTTGCCAGTAAAATTCATAGGCTACCATGCCTGAACGCCCCTTTATGGACATACAAGCCATTTGTTACCTCCAATGACGGAAATAGGGATAGTAGTAAGGGTAGTAATAGGAGTATGGATATGGATAATAATATGGGTAGTATGGGTATGGATAACGATATCCACCTCGTGGAGGGCGACATTGGGTAGCCGCTACTCTATCTTGAGAAAAAGTGACCCAACAGATAGAATCGGTGTTTGAAAAGTGATATTCCCAGGTTTCAACAGCTTTCCCATTAACAGTCCTAAAACTGATAAGATCTGTCCTCCCCCACAAAGAGACCACTTCTTCTTTCGTCATGTTAGGTTTAATATCTGAAACATGACGAGGGTGGCACGAAGAAAAAACGAGAATGAGAACAGCAAAAAGAAATAGACAAATAATCCTCTTTCTTTCCATCTCTTCTCATCCCTTTTCTTTGTCTTTGAATTTTTCTAAATATTCACCAAGGACTCCCTCAGCGAATACAGGATTAAGTCAATATATTCAAACCCATTATATCTTCTTTTTCTAAGGTCGAATCCTACTTTCACAATTTAACCCTACTTGTTTCTAATGACAATGGTAAAGGTTTACCAGCGGAGGGTCAACGGGCATGCTAACCCACCCCAGGGTTTTTCACGAAACGTTTGTTTCGATGGAATTAAAGTTTTCTGCTGAGATAGTATCCTTTTAATCTTTCAACGTTTATTCGTCTTAAGGCGGTTTTGATAGCGCAAGAAATCAAAGAAATCCCGATGGCTAATGGAATAGCTATTATCGCCTCAACGAGCAACATTCCCAAATCAACTTCAGGCACTTCATATGGAGTTGGGAGTGCTGTGAAAATACACTCCCACTTTCGTTCCGCAGTAATTCCGGCCTCTGTCATTAATCGAAAAGGGGGATAGACACAGACAGCAAACAAAAGGATGAAAAGAATGAACCGAAACGATTTTCTTTGGAAAATCTTTCTCATGGATTACTCCATTCAGCTTCCAGTTCCTGTGCAGGTTGATTTAATCCGCTTCAAACCCCTTCCGATAGTCTGTTATCCAAATCGCGTTCTTTCCCGTTTATTATTTTCACCTGGGTTCCTTTTTTTGAGGTTGCTTATATTCCAATTGATGTGCATTCCTACTGCCACATTTCGGAGTGGGTCATTCCTTGGCCATGGTGGTGGTGGAAACCACGACCAAAACCAAAGCCCATTCCTCCCATCATTCCAAGCTTCTCAATCTGTTCGGGCGTGAGGGAACTGCGAGCTTCCAATCTATATCGGACAATCTTGTCCCTCATCCGGTTTTGAAAATCTCTCAACTCTTTTTCCTTAGCTAGAATGGCCTGGGAATCAGCTTTTGGATCGGTCCAAAGTGACCGGAGTTCCAGCCGTTTGGCTACAAGTCCCCCTATGAGTTGAGCGTTTTCTTCTATAAACTTTCGGCGCAATTCCTGGAACCTCGCCTTTTGCTCCGGGGTGAGGTTAAGTTTCTTCCCTTGCCCCCAGGATTTCTCACCGTGCATCCACCCATGCCTTGGAGGGTCACTCTGTTCTTGCGCATAGACATATGAGACACCCCAAAGCATGACCATTATCAACCCTATTGCAATCATTCCCTTTTTCATAAATCTTACCTCCTCTCGTCTGTTTCTTCTTTTGACGTATTATTTAGGCTTTTTATTCATGACTCTTTAGGCTTCCAAAAATTTAAGCATTTATACTCCATCTCCAAGTGAAACATCTGTGCGATTAATATGACAGCAACTCCTGTGCCAATCCATTTTCAAAAGAATTCAAAACATATTCTTCAGAATCCTCAGGCCGATTTATTTAAAATATTCATAGGCTTATTAAGGCTTTTGACAGTTGGATAAATTCAATCCTTGTAAAAAATGGAGCCTTAAGGCTTAGTTTTAAAGCGGAATGGTTTGTCGATCTTTTTAAAGCGGTAAATGTTTTCTTCTTAGATTTCGATTGATAATGGGATTCGACAAGTTTGACACCCAATTCGACAAGAATTTCCGGTTGGATGATCTCTTCAGGCCCAGATTTAAATTTTGATTTTTTAAACAAAGTAATTTGCAAATTAATGGGAAAGGTTTATTATTGATTTCCGCTTGAAATATTGTATCAGGGGAAAAGATTTTAAAATCAATGTTACAGCTTGCTATATTGTAGTTCATGATTGAGGGGAACGAGGAATAAGGATATCCTCCTTTTATGCAGCTGTTTATTCCGACCACAAACAAGGAAGAGACTACAATGAGAGGGCTGAGGGTGAAAAGGGTAAGGACGGTGAAGGAAGGCACACTGATTGCGACGGTGGATATAGGTGTAGCAAACAATACAGGGTATTGCACTACCCTGGACGGGAGAAGCACCAAGTCTTTCAGGTTCGACAACACAAAGGAAGGATTTGAGAAATTCTGGTGTATAACTATAGCCAGTAAGAACAGGTTAGGATGTGATGAGGTGCTCGTTGGCTATGCATCTACCGGCCCCTATGCCGAACCCCTCGTCCATTATCTTGCGAATAAACAGGTCAAAATTGTCCAGGTCAACCCCATGCACACGAAGAAGATGAAGGAAGTAAATGACAACTCTCCGTTGAAGACGGACGACAAGGATCCCCGGGTGATCGCCGATATCATCCGGCTCGGACGCGCCTTGACCATTGTCGTCCCCGAGGGCAATGCCGCCTATCTGCGGAGGCTGAACAACGCGCGGGAACGGCACGTGGGAGAGCGGACAGCGTTTCTCAATCAGCTCCAGCAGCTTGTCTTCCTCATCTTCCCTGAATTCAAAACAGTGTTGAAGGATATGAAGGGCAAGACGGCTCAGCACATCCTGAAGAGATATAGCACTCCTGAAAGGATAGGCACCTTATCCAAGGAAGCTCTCGGTGAAGAGATGCGGAAGCGGAGCATGGGGAAGTTCGGTATCAAGGAGGCGGAGTTTCTCATCGGTCTGGCGCGGGAGACGGTAGGCATCAAAGAGGGCCTTGCCGGCATTTTCATGGACATCAGGCATATCCTCATGCAGCTTGAAGCCGAAGTGCGGTTTATTTCAGAGATAGAAGCCGAGATGGGAGCGACCCTCGAACGGATACCGTGTAGCGTCAAATTGTTGTCGATAAAAGGCCTTGGCACAGTCTCTGTGGCAGGTCTCATCGGCGAGGTGGGGGACTTCTCAAAGTTCAGTACCCAGTCTAAGATCATGAAGCTCGCCGGGCTTGACCTCTACGAGATCAGCTCGGGGAAAAGAAAAGGGCAGAGAAGGATATCCAAGAGGGGCAGAAGCCTTCTTAGGAAAATCCTCTTCTATGCGGCTATCCAAATGATAAGAAAGAACGGGATCATGTATGACTATTATGCAAGACTCACCGGCAGGGGCATGGAGAGGATGAGGGCGCTCATCGCACAGTATCGAGGAAGCTCTTACGGATCATCCATGCCATCGTGCGGGATAACAGAGACTATGTGGGACAATACCAAGCCCCCGAAAGGAGGGTGATCAAAAAGGCTGCATAAGGGATGACCATACAGGCGGGGAGATCATCGTTTTCTTCCATTGAGGCGCTTAAGCGACCTCCCAGTACAGAATACATGACTCCCCGTCAACGTCCTAACCCCAATTGCGCAAGGTAAAAGCGTCTCTCAGACGACTTTCTAATTACAAGGGTTGGGTAGGATGTCACAGAGCGACGGGGAACCCGCCTGGCAGGGCAAAGCCTATAACGCCTCAAAAGAGAAAAAACACTTGACTGGAATAAACAAGGAAGGAATCCTCAGAAAAGGGGGTGCGAATAACACCTACAAAGAGCGAGGAATAACCCAACATGAGAGTTGTTGATTTCCAAATGAAAGAGAGAAAATCCGTTTAATTGGGGGTCTACTACCTCGGTTATATAAAAACCCATTAATGATTTAGGCTAAATATGTTTAGATCCAACCAAACATAGGCTCGTTTGTTCATATTTTTCGTTCTTAGGTTATAATAATGTTTCTTGCAGATCGTCCAACCGATACAGAGTTGAGGAAACATAATCCTTCGTGTGCTTAATGGAATTAGAGGTCCCGTGATATGACTATTGCCAGATGATCCCCCTTTTGGCGCAGATAATTACCATAACTTATTGAGAGGAGTGTCAGTATTGACTACTGGTACCGAAGAAGAAGCACAGGGTGCAGTCGAGCCAACAACCAGCGGGACCATCCCACCCCAGCCCGCGGCACCAGATGCAGGGCGCCCGATGCTGCGTTCGAGCGCAATGGAGGCATTTGCCTCTTTTGGTCATCGTAACTATCGGTTGTGGTTCACTGGTCAAGCGGCATCCTTAGTGGGGACATGGATGCAGTTCACAGCACAGGGCTTCCTAGTATTCCAGTTGACTCATTCCCCAGCTTTCCTGGGCTATGTCGGCTTTGCCTCTGGCGCTCCCATCTGGTTGTTCACGTTACTCGGAGGGGTGGTCTCTGATCGCATGCCGCTACGTAACCTGCTACTGATCACGCAGACGACCATGATGATCCTGGCCTTTATCCTGGCGGCGCTGACGTTCTTCGGCCATATTCAACCGTGGCATATCGTGCTGCTGGCCTTTGCTCTTGGGGTGGCGAACGCGTTTGACGCCCCGGCTCGCCAGGCATTTGCGGTCGAACTGGTGGAACGGGAGGATCTAGGTAACGCCATCGCACTAAACTCCACGATGTTCAATCTGGGGACAGCCATTGGCCCTGCTATTGCTGGCGTGGTCTATGCGGCTCTCGGCCCCGGGTGGTGCTTTACGATCAATGGGGCATCGTTCATCGCTGTAATCTCAGCCCTGCTGATGATGCGACTCAAGCTACAGCCCCCGCGGGTACGCACGGGCACGGCCCTCGGCGATCTCAAAGATGGACTACGCTACGTGGTCTCTCACCCAACCATACGTATTTTGATCGCCGTAACTATGGTGACCACAATCTTCGGGATGAGCTTTGTTATACTATTACCAGCCTGGTCGGTGAAGATCTTGGGAGGCGATGCCACGACCAACGGGTTCCTCCAGTCGGCACGTGGCGTCGGTTCTCTCATTGGCGCTCTCATGATTGCGTCGTTAGCACGCGTCAAGATCAAAGGAAAGCTGCTGACGCTGGGTAGCCTGATCTTTCCGGTATTGTTGCTGGTCTGGTCGGCCATGCGCTGGCTACCGCTATCATTACTGGTGCTCGTTGGCGTTGGGTGGGGCACTATGCTGGTACTTAATATCTCCAATATCCTGGGGCAATTGCACGTGCCCGACCAGTTACGGGGGAGGGTGATGAGCATCTATACCCTGGGCTTCTTTGGCATGTTTCCGTTGGGCGCTCTCCTGTCAGGGACCGTGGCAGAGGTGATCGGCGAACCCACTACGGTGGCCTTGGGAGCATTGGTGACGATTGCCTTCGGAGGGGTGCTGTGGCTGTACGTGCCCCAGCTGCGGGCGCTAGAATGAAAAGATAGAGGGGATGTTAAAAGGATAGGAGGAGTAAATAATGAACTATGGCAGTCCAGAAGAAGTTTTGAGATTGTCCCAGAATTTTATGGAAAGCCGCATCCTGCTCTCTGGAGCCGAATTGAACCTCTTCACCATTCTAAATCCGACTCCTCTCTCTGCACAAGAGGTTGCAAGTAGGATCGGTGCTGACCTAAGGGCTTTAACAGTCCTGCTGGATGCCCTTTCGGCGATGAACCTTCTTGTTAAAAAAAGTGAGACCTATCAGTGTGCAAAGTCTGTCTCCCCGTTTCTTTCCGAGGATGCTCCCAATTCGGTTCTTCCCATGGTTCTCCACGCAGACCACCTCTGGCAGAGATGGTCTGGCTTGACAGACGTCGTGCGAAGCACCATTGTATCGAAGGGTGCAGTTAAATCTTCTCGAAGTCCAGAGGAACTGCATGCATTCATAGGGGCGATGCACATAATCGCAGCCCCACGAGCGGATGAGATCGTTGCAGCAACCAATCCCGGCTCATCAAAGACCCTGCTTGATGTGGGTGGTGCCTCAGGAACTTACACAATTGCTTTTCTTAAAGCTGTTCCTGAAATGAAAGCTACTTTGTTTGATAAACCTGAAGTCGTTGACATGGCTCGTGAGCGTTTAAACAAGGCGGGTCTGCTTAACCGTGTGACTCTTGTACCAGGAGACTTTTATCAGGATGAATTTCCACACGGACATGACTTGGCCTTTGTTTCTGCTATCATCCATCAGAACAATTCAGAACAGAATCTGGACCTTTTTAATAAAGTGCTCCGCTCCTTAAACCGCGGGGGGCGGATTCTTATTCGGGATCACGTGATGGAACCTGATCGGATCCATCCAAAAGATGGTGCCATTTTTGCCATCAATATGCTGCTGGGAACCCCAGGCGGAAGTACCTATACATACGAGGAAATCAAAACTGGCCTATTGCAGGCAGGATTCACCCATGTACATCTCCTTAAAAAAGGAGAGCATATGGATGCCCTTGTCGAGGCCTTAAAACCATAGATTATGGATTCGACGTTAATTACATTGATTTCTGTTTCAAATGTTGCATTGGTGAGAGGAAGTCGGAAATCACAGTTACAGGAAGGAAGAGTTAAGAAAGGCGATTGTTTAGTTCACCTACAAGTCAATAGTAGGAATCATATTAAGCAATTAAAGATTACGGGATGGAATGGTAGTGGATGGGGAGCCTGCCATATTGGGAAAGATGCGTTCAGAGTAATAGAAAATTGTTCAAGATACCATCTGTGATAAAGATTCGGATTTATTCTTACAGATCTGCCGAAATAATCTGTTTAGGGCCCTAATGGTTTTATTTCCATCATCGTACACCTTTCGCCGTCTATCATTATTTCGTCCCCGTCACACACATCGCTTTTAATGAGCTGAATTCTTGATGTAGGTTGGACGCTGCAGTCCAGGACGTCAAATCGCACTATAGGTGATGATCCGGCATAAAGGACGACCGTATTGGTCCCTTCCAAGGAAAAATTGTTAAAACCTCCAATTCTAGTGCATTCTGCCCAGCTCAGACTTGGAAGCAGAAAAAAAATCCCCAAGCATAAGGTCAAAAGTATCCTCTTTTTCATTCCTTTCGCCTCCTTGCCACTTGGAATTACGAAGCATCGCATTCTATTCAAGCTTATTTGGAAATAGTCTAAGTTGTAAATGGGGTAGACGCTGTATTTTCTTAATAGAAACACTGTATTTTATAGGTGCCTTTCCCGTGAGGGATCAACGAGAATTTGGAAGAAATTCTTTCCAAATGATTTTCTAAATTCGGACGACACCACCCCATTTCTTTGGGGATTGAACGTTATGTGCTCTTTCAACCTGAGATGGTCAAGCCTTAGTCCAGCATTCCAGATAACGATTACCAAGTGAAACCTTGAATCAAGGTCGAAATCTGTCAGTCAACAACTTCAGGAAGGAAGTATCTATCTTCAGTCTATCATTAAAATATCCAACTTAAACATACAATTATTTAAGCAACCAGGCCATCCTTTGTCCAAGAGCTTTTACGGCCTGTATCTCTTCTTCATCCGTTCTCCTTTTCTTTCTTCTATCGGAGATAAGTCCAATCACCTAATGCGAGCGATATCCCCTCATTTCCCTTACCACTGAAATGATAATCTTTTAGCAATAATAGATTCGAGTGCCAATCAGTGGACCAACCCGAGAATGCCAGTTATGATGAGATAAATGGCAACGATATAACTCAATAGTCTCGGGACAAGGAGAATCAATATTCCCGCGATTAGAGCAATCACTGGGTGTGCCGATATACCGAAATGCATGTCATCTGGCCTCCTTTCTAAGTTCTGCCTCGCCAAGGCTAATATCTATTCCATCTTATTCCATGTCTTGTCAGGGTCATACTTTGTTATTGCCTTTGCAATCTCTTCCGTCTTTGGCCCGAGGTCCTTCTCAAACACAATACCCAGTTGGTTCACCGTGAAGGTCATGATCCCGGACACACCGTACTCCGCAGGGTATGCCACCAGGCCGAAGCCAGCCACCATCTTGCCGTTGATTACATAATCCAGTTCACCACCGGCAGCACTGCTGCCCTGACTTTTCAGGATCTTGAAATAATACCCGTGGTACGGTGAGTACGGTGAGGGCTTCTCACCTTTTCCAGGCGTGTCTCCCTCTTTTGTGGCGCTGGCAACCAGTGGCCCTAAGGGACTGCTCTTCTCTCCCGGTGCGACCTCCCAGTATAGACCATCCTTTTTGCCCTTCTGGCTCATAAAACGTTGAGCGTATTGTAATACCCCGTCACCCATACGATCCTTGCTGGCATACTCACGCTGGGCATCCACATACGCCAGAGAAACCCGAATGGTGTACAATTCGTTCCTGCCTATCCTCCGATTGATGATCTCTTCCTTCCCCTCTTCGGTGAAAAAGACCCATTCCTGTCCTGACTTCACAATGGGGATGGGGAAAGACCGCTCGTCTTTTCCAATAACCGGCAGCATTGTCTCGTCATCCAACTTTGAAAACTTAACCGCCTCCTTGGCAGCCTTAACGAAACGTTTGCGGGCCCCCCTATCGGCAACCTCATCGCCGGAGGATATGATATCCTTGCCTTCGGGTCCCAAGATGGCCAATAATTCCTTGATGTCATTGTTCTTAGCGGCCTTCACGAGTGACTTGAATGCATCTTCTGGAGACTTGAACTTCTTCTGCTTTGTATCTTGAGCAGAGGCAAGAAAACTGAAAACAGTTACTACAATTATGGCGGCTATGAAAGCCGTTAAACCATAACGGCAACGGAAAAGGTTTCCTGAATTTGTTTTATCTCTAAACATAGTTTCTTTCCTCCTTGTATCAATGATCTGATGATGATTCCCCAATGATTCCCTACAGCCAAAAGCAGGCGACGTCCACTGAGGCATTATACAGTCCTACTCATTTAGGCTTTCCACCATGGAATCCTCCAACGCCACCACCACTGGAAGCTCTTCCACTGGAGATGTGGCCAGCCTTGGAGCGGCTCTGGAATCCACGGTCGCTCGCGGCCCGCTCAAATTGGCTGTTGCCGGAGTGCTCAAAGGCACTTGAACGAGTTCCCTCATAGTGTCTTTCGCCATAGCCTCGAACGCCGTACCCTTGATCATAGTACCCTTCTCCATAGTACCCTCCTCCAAGGTAACCGAAACAGCCACAACATACGATAAGAAGCGTCGTGCTTGAAATTAAGATAACCCTTCTTCTCATATTACCTCCTTTCCGTTATTTGACATCTTCTTCTTCATCATGTCTTTATCTATATAGCATCTCGTGCGCTTCGATAGAACTTGTTATCTTTTATCTGGATATCCCATGGATTATCTCCATTAATGACGGGTATTGTCGAAATAATATTACCGGTAAGAGCTAACTGTTTGTGCTCTCGATCATGCTCCATTGGGGGCATGTTCCGGTATTCTGCTCCCTTATAGCTTGTGGCTCAAATCCTCAATGCCTTCGCCAATGCCTTTAAACAACTTTTCGACTTCTTCGGCGCCTGCCTTTACACCTTTCCCTGCGCCTTTACGGATCTTTTTGACGGCTTCGACGGACGCCTGCGCACCCTCTGTCAGCTGGGTGCCAGACCACTTGGCCGCGCCCTCTAATTCCGCACCGGCCTTCTTAAGCGCAGGGCTCGCATCCTTGCCCGATTTCTTTGCCTCGTCCGCGGTCTTATGCCAGGCTTTGGCAAGCTCGTGGTCCACCTTGGCAAAGGTTTTTTTCAGCTCGTCGCCCGACTTCACGGCGCCCTTCTTGACGCCTTGCCCGAGTTTGTCCAGATCGTCACCGGCTTTCTTCACTCCCTCTTTGGTATCCTTGGCGACTTTGTCCGCCTCCTTCTTCACGTAAGCCGCTGCCTTGTGGATGTACTCGGCTGCCTTGTTTATGTCTCCTTTGACGAATGACTCGTGGGCTTTCGCCATGTTCTTGTCGGGCTCGTTCGTGATATCGCCAGGCGATGTCTGTGCGTAAACCGCCGGAATGGCGGCCATCAATACAGCGATGATGAGCATGCTCAAAACTGAAAAATATTTCTTGGTCATCTGATTTCTCCTTTCATTAGTTATATGCCTAACGTCATAACGCCATATTCATTTACGATAAGTCTAAATCATATTTAAATCAAGAAAATAAATAGGAATGTCATTTAAAAATTAAAAGTGCACTGGTTTTTATGGATTTAAAGTTTAAAAGTGCACCCTTCTTTAATCTGACGAAGAGACATAATCTAAAGAAACCAAAAGGAGGTTTTAGATTATGTCCCAATT
>Ga0208039_1001333_pt1 | contig 10284 bp, 6 predicted proteins | sample June2015DPH_20_1_2_FD_184722 | JGI IMG/M metagenome (GOLD analysis project Ga0208039, IMG submission 184722) | Peatland microbial communities from SPRUCE experiment site at the Marcell Experimental Forest, Minnesota, USA - June2015DPH_20_150... | ecosystem: Environmental > Terrestrial > Soil >...
ACCTGACAGTTCAGTTGGATGGCCAACCAGTCCTTGCCGTGAGCTTTGATCTGGCGACACTCGGCCTCGACGCGAACGACGATGCTTACATTGGATTCACCGCCGCTACCGGCGGTGGTTTTGAGAACCAGGACATCCTTAGTTGGAGTTTCACGGCGCAAACGATTGTCGCGCCGGTTTCGTCGACAGCTCCCACGACTTTTTCATTTGCCAACACGTTGAGCCATACGGTCGATTTCAGCCAGGCGGCAGGCAACAATAATCTGACCTACCCGAATAATGATCCAGCCACCATACAGATTCAGAGCACCAACACGATTGTGGATCCCGCTACGTGGCCTCAATATGTGACGGGTGGACCTCTAGCGACTTCGTTACTCTTCCCCTTGGTCAACGACAATCCAGGCGGCGTTGGCTCTAACGGTTCGCTGTTCGTCGATCTGTGTTTCGATCCAACGTTACCTGGAAACGCTGCGATCCCTTTGGATACCAACTGTCCCTACGCTACGAGTTCCTCAAGCTCCCTGCTCGGAATTCAGATCGCGGCCGAGCTCAGCTCAAACCCAGTAATCAACAATCCGGTCAATACGGGATTGACCACCGCGCTTGCTCACTATGAGCCGCCCATCACAGCAAGTACAACACCATGGGCTCCCAGCCCCATCAACAGCACTCCAAACCCAGCGTGCTCGAACACGACCGGAACCGACAGCACTCATCTCGCCCCACAGGCTTGCTATGTCCTGGACATTCAGCAGTCCATCTTCGGCGATCCCACGGATAGCGGGAAGACCGGTAAGAAGGGTACTTTCGCCATGATCTACAACGTGCCCATGCCGCTTTCCTTCGTCAGCGTCAATGGCACTGCGGTGAATGCTCCTCCAATCAACAACAATGGGTTTTCCGCCGCTCTCTGGTTCAAATCACCCCTGAGCCTCAGTTTTGTAGTGAACCCTGCCTGTCCATTGAGTCCGCCGGTGTGGCCGTGCGTCCTTACGCCGCCCTCGGCTTACAATTATTTCAATCCGGCGCCCGTAGCGGGCGAGAGCTTCGACGTGACAGACCAGTCCGGCAATGTGGTGTATCCGGCCCCGCCGCTCCCATCGCCTGCACAGGCCGTGCCCCCGACACTCTTTAACACCGAGAGCGTGCAGCAGATCACCTTCCCAGGCACCAGCAACCAGGTGGGCCTGCCTGATGGCAAGTATTTCCTGCAGTGGAGCGCTCTGGACAACGTGGGCATCACGGAGCAGAACGTCCAGTTGATCACTTCGGGAACCTGCCCCAATCCGGCAGGAGGCACTTTCCCCGCTCCGTGCTACCAGACCGGCATATTCCAGGCCCAACTCAATGTGGACTCCACGCCTCCCCAAATCACGGGTCCAACGTTGACGCCTCCTCCGGCCACCTACAACGGCGTTCCCAATGCCTACTTGCTGAACCAGATCGCGACCGGGGCGTTCAGTTGCTCTGATCCACTCACGAATGGCGTCGCCTCTGGCATCGCCTCTTGCACCGGCCCAACCGGCGGCATAGTGAACACTTCCGTAATCGGCAACAACAGTTTCACCGTCAATGCAGCCGACGTGGCGGGCAACACCGCCTCGTCGTCCGCATCCTACACCGTGGTCGATCAGCCCGTAGACGTCGACGTAGCCTACCTCGCGCCCTTCAGCGTTAAGCCCGGATCGCAAGTGGCGTACATCGTGGGCGTTGTCAATGAGGCCAAAAAGAATATCGCCTACGGCGTAACTCTCACCATCACAGTGTCACTCCCGGCCGGTGCTTCCATCGCGAGTGTCACCCCTGCTGGCGGCACCTGCTCGGTTTCTGCGAATGTAATTACTTGCAACCTCGCACCCTTGTCGCCGCTCAATACGTTCTCCGCTGCTGGTCTTTTGGTTGTGGTGAACGTGCCGAAGACAACCACCAGCGGCAAGATCTCCAACCTGGTCAGCGTCACTACCTTTAACCGCCAACTCGACAATGACGCGCCCACTTCTTTCAGCATTACCGTGAAGAACTGAAATCGCTCGGATTCGAGCCCGGCTGGAGGTCCACTTGGTTTGCCAACGTGGACCTCTTGCTTTTTTCGTTACCCGCTGTGGGACCAGCGCGTAGCCTCTTCGTACATCGTTTTCAGGTCGGAGCGTTCCAGTAGTTTCTCCGCTCCTGGTTCCTTCTTCATCCCGTCCAGTTGAGTCAGGGCCAGCCGGTAGTGGCCTGCTGCCTCGCTCGAATTTCCTCCAAGACGGAGCGTTTCCCCTAAAAGATACTGAATCTGCGCGCTCTTCATGTGCAATCCCAACTTCTCGCTCACTCCCAACAGTCTTTCCAACTCTTGCCGCGCGCGAACGAAGTCCTTTGCTGCCACCATCGCGGACGCAAGCTGCATCGACGACTCCACCGACACGGTCTTGAATCCGATGGCGTCAGCCTGTCCAATGATTTGACGCAATGCGCTAATGGCGGCCTGCGCCTGCCCCTGCGCGATGGCTACCTTAGCCAGATCCAGCTTGGCACTCAGGATCTTGTCCTGGTCTTTTGCGCGTGTTGCGGCCTGCTGGCTCTGCTGATAGAAGTTTTTCGCTGCATTCACATCGCCGCTATAGAACCGCACGTTGCCCTGCGTACCCAATATGTCCGCCAGCAAGCTGTCGTTTTTCAATTCGCCTGCCAGCCCTTCCGAATCCTCGAGCGGCTTGGCTGCCTCGCTTCCTCTTCCCGCCATCACCAATGCCTGAGCGTAGCCGTTTTGGATCTGCGCCATCGACCCACTGCGATCCTTCAGCGCCGTGAAGCCATTCACCGCTTCCTGAATCGAGCTGACAGCCGCTCCATACCGTCCTTGGTACAGGAAAACCATTCCGGTCCCGTACGATTCCAGGGCTGCTCCCCGTTTATCCTCGCTCTTTCGCCGCAGGTCCAGCGCCCGCATATACGACTGCATGGAGTTGTCAAATTGCGCTGCTCGCGCATAGCCTTCACCTAAATTGTGAAGAGTCTGCGCGATGTCAGCGGGAATACCCAGTTTTTCCCGCAGTTGCAATGCCTGCTGATAATACGTAAGTGCGTCGTCACTTTTGCCCTGAGCCAAATAGACGTTGCCGATGTTGTTCAGGCACAGCGCCTGGTAGGTTTCATTGCCGAAGTCCCGTTGCATCTGTAGCGAGTCTTTGTACAGCTGCAGCGCCTTTTCGTACTGCCCCTTATTTTCGTACAACACTCCCAAATCAATCATCGCGTCCGCTTCGTTTTTCTTGGCCCCAATTTCCCGATCGAGATCCAGCGCCTCCTTGAAACTCGCCACTGCCGCTTCCGTTTTGCCCTGCGACGCTTGTACGTCTGCGATTTCCGCAAGGCTATTCGCCACGCCTCCCTTCTTCCCCAACGCGCGATTGATTTCGATGGATTGCTGGAAATTCCGCAGCGCCTCCTCTGGCTTCTTCAGATTCTCGTACGCGACGCCGACCGCTTGCAGAATCTGTGCCTTCTCTTCCTGATTGTCCAATTCGATCGCCAGGTTCAGCGCGCGGTTGAGTGGCTCAAGCCCGGCCTGCGAATTGCCTGCCTGCACCTCCAGCCATCCCGAGTAGAGCAGGGCGTTTAGATTTTTGGGATCACTCTTCAACACACTGGCGTAGCGCTGCCGCGCCTTGTCGAAGTCGCCCTGATTCAGATACAGCTCTCCCAAGGCGCAGTTCACGTCGGTATTGTCCGGCATCGTCTTCGCCAGATTCTCGTACGATTCGATGGCCTTCTTCGTGTCCTTGACGATCCGCGCGTGGTTGGCGTCGATCAGATATCTCTCCGCCAGCGGCAGATCCTGGCTCAAATCGACCGCCTTCCGCGAAACCTGCTCGGCGTCGTTGTCGCGCCCCAGTGCGGCATCCGCTTCCGCCAGACGCGCGTATGCCAGTGCAAATTGCGGGTCATCTTGGACGGCCCCCTGCAACGCTTTCACCGCCTCCAGAGTCTTTCCATCCCGCAGCAATTGCACGCCTTGGTTGTATCCGCGTAATGCCGTTGCTGATTTAGATGTCGGCTGGAACGAGCTGGCCTTCAACTCTTTCAGCACATCGGACGAAAGTGCAAGCTTCTGCCGGATGAGTTCGGCCAGGCCATCCACCGTCGCCGGTATTTCCTTTTCGCTCGCTGCCTGGATCTTCAGTGGCTCACGCCGGTTGTGCTTCAGATCTTGCAACGTCCCATCAATCTGAATCTGGTCGCCAAATTTCGCGTACTGGCCCGAGACCACCGTGTCCGCATTACTTAGCTCGGCGATTCGCCGCAGCATATCCGGGTCGAGATTTGCATTCGGCGGTATTCGCAAGTCCTTCAGGATTTGCCGCAGCCGGTCCGTCGACACAATGCGCATGTGCGAAGACTGGCCTACATCCGTGCTCAGCATGTCCGCCAGGCTCGCTCCGATCCAGTCAATCGACGCGTCCGATGTGGCGTTGTGGAATGGCAGGATGGCCAAGGACATGTCTGGGCCGGCCGCTACTTTGGTCCCCGGCGCAGGACCTACTTTCCCGCGATACACCCATCCACCAATACCCAGCAAGAGCACGATGACGCCTGGGGCAATCCATTTCCACGGGATCCCCCGCTGGCCCGCGACCACCACGCTGGGCGCAGGGATAATTATCGACGCGGAAACCGGCCGCTTCCCTTGCCACGCGTCCAGATCGGCCAGAATTTCCGAAGCGCTCCGGTAACGCAAATTCAAATCCCGCTCCAGGCACTTGCTCACGATATCGCTCAATCCCGGCGGTATCGATTCGTCCAACTCCCGCACCGGCACCGCTCGCTCCTGGTTCCGCAGCAGCAGGCTGGCCATCGCGGTTTCTGCTTTGAAAGGAGTCTTCCCGCTCAGCAGTTCATAAAAAATGAGTCCCACCGCAAACAGGTCGGAACGCTGATCCAGTGTCTTACCCATGGACTGCTCGGGAGACATGTATTCGATTGTCCCTAGCAATGCCCCCGTCTGGGTCATTCCTCCCGACTCCACCGAACGCGCCAGGCCGAAATCCATCACCAGGATTCGCCCATTTTTGTCCTGCATGATGTTTTGCGGCTTCAAGTCGCGATGGATGATTCCCGCCGAATGGGCCGCGTCCAGCGCTAGGCAAACCTGCCGGATGATCTCCACAGCCTCATCGGGCGGCAATTTCCCGCGGTCCAGAAGCAGCCGTCGCAGGTCGTTACCCTCGACGAACTCCATGGTAATGAATTTGACGCCTTCCGCTTCCGCCAGGTCATAAATGCGGATTACGTTCTTGTGCGTAACTTGATGGGCAGTAAGGAGTTCTTGCTTGAATCGCGCTAGAATAGCCGGGTTGCTCGCCAGGTCTGGCCGGATTAACTTCAGCGCCACTGTCCGCTCTACTTCGCGATCCGCCGCCTTGTACACCGAACCCATCCCGCCTTCACCCAGCAATTGCAGGATTTCATAGCGGCCACCGAAGAGGTTGCCGGGTTGCAGCACCACATCTCGGTACGGGCTGCCGTAGATTTGCGGCCCTGTGGAAAGCTGGGAAGAGGCACTCCCATCCAAAGAGCGGTTGGCGATTGCCGTCGCTCCCGGATCCACAGCCGGTTTCTTAGGGTGCTCTATGAAGGTGGCCCCATCCAGCGGCACCTCGCTCGGCGCGCTGTCGCCCTTTGCGGGCGCACGAAGTCCTCCGGGTCCTCCGGGACCCGAGTCTTGGCTACGACTCGAATTGGGCTTCTGATCACCCATTGGATAAATTGGGCCCAGTCACACCAATAAGCCCCCCCCCTTCCCTAGGCAGGACCCACGGGCCGTCAGTATATAACGCCCTTGCTCCTCCTGCAGCAAGCCCATTCTACGATTCGTTTTTCTGATAAACCTTTGCTGACTGGTCACTTGTGCCCCTGTTCCGTCCCGGGGCATCTCGACCAGTACTCGCTTCCACAGGCAAATTAGCCCGGCTGGTTCCCTTTTACGCAATGCCCATTTTTCTCTGCATCTCTTCCAGCGATACGCCCTTCGTTTCCGGGAAGAACAGTAGCACCGCCACAAACTGCAGTGCCATCATCGCCGCAAAAAACACGAAGGGATACCCGCCCGACCTGGCCGCCATGGCCGGGAACGTGCCACTGATGACTGCATTCATGGCCCAATGAGAAAGACTCCCCAGGCTTTGTCCCTTTGCCCTTACACGGTTAGGAAACACTTCGCTGATATACACCCAGATGACCGCTCCCTGCGAAAATGCAAAAAAGGCGATGTAGCCGATCAGCAGCCAAAGCAGCAGGTACTCGTGGCGCTTCGTCAGGAAAATGCCCGCCACTCCCCCCAGGCACAGCATCGTGCCGACCGACCCAATGAGCAGGAGTTTCTTGCGTCCCAGGCGGTCGATAAGGCTCATCGCCAGCATCGTTGACAGCAAATTCGTGGCTCCCACGGCCACTGCCTGCAAGTCCGCGGAAACTTTGCTATAGCCTGCGAATCCGAAAATATCGTTCAGGTAATACAGAATCGCGTTGATTCCAGAAAGTTGATTGAACATCCCGATTGCCACGGCCAGAAAAATCGGCAGCCGGTATTTCCAGGAGAACAGCCTGTCGTGCTGCACGTGTTCCGCATCGATGGAGGCCACAATCTCCTGTAAGACTTCTTCGTAATTCTCGGCTCCCGTCTGTAGCAGCACTTCGCGCGCTTCCGCAATCCTCCCCCTCTTCACCAGCCAGCGCGGGCTTCGCGGAATGGAGAACAGCAGGGCCAGAAATGCCGCCGCCGGAAACGCCGCGATTGCCAGTTTCCAGCGCCACTCGTGATCACCTAGACCAAACATCCCGATGACGTAATTTGAGAAATAAGCCAGCAGAATCCCGAACACGACGTTGAACTGGAAAAAGCCTACCAACCGTCCGCGCCATTTCGCCGGCGCAATCTCCGCGATGTACATCGGCCCCAGGACCGAGGAGCCGCCAATTCCCAACCCGCCGATGAACCGGAAAAAAACAAGCGCGCCCCAACTCCAGGCAAATCCGCAACCAACGGCGGAAACGACGTAGAGAACCGCCATCAGCCGCAGACTATCCCGCCGGCCGTACTTGTCTCCGGGAATTCCGGCGGTCATTGCGCCAAGGATTGTTCCCCAGAGCGCCGCCGATACCGTGAATCCCAGCATCCCTGGTGACAGCCTGTAGAGCGCGCTCAAGGCGTGCGTCGTCCCAGCGATCACCGCAGTGTCAAAGCCAAACAGCAGACCGCCCAAAGCCGCCACAATCGTGCTTCGCAAAATATACGAATTTAGTTTCACGTGGATTTCCTGTAAGTTTTTTTGAATGCCGCGAAACCGCAATCCGCGTTCACCAGCCCCGCCGCCCTAAATTACACCTGACGATGGTCGCATACGCCCCTGATTGTATGGGATTCCCTTCCAGTTCTCGCGCAATTTCTTCTGATCCCACGCAGCGCGGCACAGCCGTCCTTTAGTTGCAACATCTTAGCATCTAGGCTCCCACACAGCCCCCCTCCGCGTCCGCCACCAATCCCCTTGGAGGTCGCTTTTCCACGCCTTTACTCCTGCTAAAGATGCTCTAAGTATTACTAAGTACCCTTACGTTACACCACGTGTTTCGGCCCATGACACTTCTGTTCCAGTACCGGACACTTTTAAAAAGGGCATTTCCAGTTTGAACAGACGCCCTGGTGAAGGTTTGCCAATTCTCCATGCATCCCGATAACGTCCGTTTCGTCCGCAATCGCGAGGTGGTCTCGCGTCAGATCGAAGGTGAACTCATCATCGTGCCCATTCGCCACGGCGTCGGCGATATGAATTCCCTCTATACCCTGAATCAGGTTGCCTTGGTTCTCTGGGATTTCATGCAGGAGGAACACACCGTCCCGGAGATGATGAATCGCGTCTGCGAAGAATTTGAGGTTACCGCGGCCCAGGTACAAGACGACATTCGTGCGTTTCTTGCTGCGTTGCTGGAGGAAAAACTAGTTCAGCTTGTTGTTTAAGGCTGCGCGGGCATTTCGCGACGGACTGTCCGCCGTCCTAGACACACAGTTCGTTTTGGCTTTGCTCGAAAAAGGTAAATACGTGCTGCAGACAGCCACTTACGGAGAATTTTCCACCCTGATCCACCAGCGCCAGCAAGGGCGCCGCGTCCCTGCTGAGGTGTCGATTGAGGTGACTCATCGCTGCCCACTCGAGTGCCAACACTGCTACAACAATCTCCCCATGAACGATTTCCATGCCCGCTGGCAGGAAATGACTTTCGCTGAACACGTCCGCCTTCTCGACGAACTTGCCGGTCTCGGCTGCCTCTGGATTTTGTATACCGGCGGTGAAATTTTCGCCCGGAAGGATTTCCTCGATATTTATACCGAGGCAAAAAAGCGCGGCTTTCTTGTCACCCTCTTCACCAATGGGACCTTGATCACTCCGCGGATTGCCGATCACCTTGCCGAATACCGCCCCTTCTCCATCGAGATCACCTTGTACGGCGCCACTCGGGAGACCTATGAGGCCCTCACGCACATCCCGGGCTCGTTTGACCGCTGCATGAGGGCAGTCCATCTGCTCAAAGAGCGCGGCCTGCCTCTCAAATTAAAAACTGTCCCAACCACCATTAATGTCCACGAAGTTTACGATATGAAACATTTCGCGGAGGAAGAAATTGGCGTCGAATTCAAGTTCGACCCGCTCGTCAATCCGCGCACCGATTGTTCTCAGAGTCCTCTCTCGGTGCGGCTTTCTCCCGAACAAGCCGTGGATCTCGAATTCCGCGACCCCGTTCGTAAAGCCGAATACCTCAAGCTTGTGGAAGCCGAGCTTACTTCCCAACACGGTCCCCAGGATTCCCAAAAATACACCTGCGGCGGCGGGCAGAACGGCTGTGCCGTCGACCCCACCGGCCGCATGACCATCTGCGTGATCTCCCATCAAGACGGCTACAACCTGCGTGACACGAGTTTCGCGGATGGATGGAATGGGCGCCTGCGCGAAATTCGCGAGTCGCCCCGCACGCGCCAAACCATTTGCTCGCGCTGCCAGATCCAAACTCTCTGCGGCATGTGCCCTGCCAATGGTGAACTCGAAAGCGGTGACGCCGAAATCCCTGTGGATTTTCTCTGCCAGGTCGCTCATTTGCGCGCCTACACCCTCGGGGTCTCCGTTCCCGAGCATGGCGATTGTCCCTGCTGTGCTTCAGGCGTTCATTTTTCGCATCTTCAGGAATCGGCTGTGCGCCTGAAAGAAAGCTCTTCCAATGCCGAAAAGATTATTCCGCTGCCATATCCAAATTCTTCACTTCCTGTTCTTCAGTCCGGTGGCGGATGTAGTCCCGGAGGCTGCTCCTCTTGTGGGGCGCACCTTCGTTAAGGCCAAAGAAAAGGCAAAGCTCGACCATGAATGACTCGCTCAAGTCCGATAAGCCCACCAAGGCGCCCTATCAGCCGCCGGTGGTGATCCGCGTCAGCTTGCGCCCGGAAGAGGCAGTTCTCGGTCATTGCAAGATCTCGGGCTCTGCGGGGCCTGCGAGCGCTTCCTGCCGTGGCCCGGTCTTTTGCCGAACCCCCGGATCTTAAAGCCGCGCTCAATCGGAGAAATTTACGTGCCCACGCCTCTCACAGACTCCAAGCTCCCCACACGCAGCGCCACTCGTTTGGCTCTGGCGATCGGCGGCCTTTCCTTCGGCATGTGGTGCGAACGCGGAATGCCGGTCTCTCTTGATCCCGAGCACGAATCTTTCGCCATTCCCCACGCCAGCTCCCACCCTTGCGAAATTGAATTGGACATTGCCTGGGCCTCGCGACTCGATGCGCCTGCTGCTACACCGGCATTTGTTTCCGGCGGCCTCTGGTCCGCCTTCACACACTCCACAGGAACTCAGTTTTATTTCACCACGCCAACTTTGGGTCCTGCTCCGTACAAGGCGGCCTGGTTTGATCCGACCTTCTCACGCGGACACATCGTCCTCAATCGTGCCAGCTTTCCCGCGGGCCAGCCGGTGTACCCGCTCGAATACCCCACCGATGAGCTTGTCATGATGCACCGCTTGTCCCTGGGAGAAGGCTTGGAAGTTCACGCGTTGGGCTTGGTCGACGAAGACGGCAGCGGCTACCTCTTCCTCGGCCACTCTGGCGCTGGCAAGAGCACCACTGCGCGCCTCTGGATGTCCAATCCTGACGTGCAGTTTCTCAGCGACGATCGCATCATTCTTCGCAAGCTCGACGGCCAATTTTGGATGTACGGCACGCCCTGGCACGGTGACGCCGGCGTTGCCTCTCCTGCGCGT
>Ga0208039_1001381_pt1 | contig 10011 bp, 10 predicted proteins | sample June2015DPH_20_1_2_FD_184722 | JGI IMG/M metagenome (GOLD analysis project Ga0208039, IMG submission 184722) | Peatland microbial communities from SPRUCE experiment site at the Marcell Experimental Forest, Minnesota, USA - June2015DPH_20_150... | ecosystem: Environmental > Terrestrial > Soil >...
GACTTTCGTCATTTGCCTCGGGGCACGACGATCCTCATAACCCATTTCCGCATTCCACCGTCCCTATTATCTAGTTATACGAAAGATGATACTTGACGCGATAATCGGCACGAGCCACGCGGCCTTCCCGTCATCCACGCAGTAGGATCTTCAGTATACTGAACGCTCAAGAGGGGAGACTAGTATAAAAGGTGACCCAATTCTCGCATGGTGAGCCTAATGGTCTGGACAGGCCTCCATGGGCTTATCGGGATCGGCATCGCGTTCGCAACCAAAGGACGCATGATCCTAGGAGAGGTTGGAACCCGAACCATGCGGTTCGGAATTGTCTGGGGCTCGCTCATCCCCGATGTAGACCTGCTCATCTCGATCATTATCATAGCCGCCGGAGGTAACATGCAACAAGCGCTCGCTCCCTACCGCACACTGACCCACAGCTTCTTCACGATACTGGCTCTAGCCCTGATCGGGCTCCTGCTCTGGAAGACGGCTATAAGCAAGAGCGTAGGCGGCGGCCTATTCGGAATCGCGATAGGAATGTTCGCACACGTCCTGTTTGATCTCCCATACGAAGTAGGTGTTTCCTTCCTCTGGCCTCTGACATCCCAGAGGTTCGGCCTCTTCTGGTCGCTGCCGGGAATCTGGGCATATCTGGACCAGACCGCGGATTTCCTGTTCGCGGCAATATTCTTCTACGCCCTTCACAGCCTCGCAAAGAAATATCAGATGCGGAGCAGATTGTTGGTCCCTGCCGCAGTCGCCTCTATCATCGCGCTCCTAGTGATGGTCGCATATGACCTCACTGCGCCATCCGCGAGTCAATGGTTGCTCGTCTACGCAGGCGTAGGTCTGCCATTCCTCTTACTGATTCTGTTCCTGCCGTGGCTGAACCGAAGAATCATCTATTCGTTTCCAGTCGGACGCGAGCACCAAGTATGATTTCTGAGCAACCACGTCAACGTTTAAGTGGGTGCCCGGCTCGCTCAACTAGCAAGAGGTCTGTCCTTGAGCGCACGAGAGAAACGGCGCAAGCGAGAAGCGCCCATGCCAGCGGCAAGTGCAGGACTGTTAAGGTTTTTCGAAGAGGAAACGCCTGGAATCAAGATGCGCCCAGAATTAGTCCTAATGTTATCCGTTGGGTTGATCGCGATCAGCATCTTCGCCTACCTGACGTTCAAGTAGACATCCATACATGGCCCTAGAAATCCAGAATACTCCTTTGTGACAACAGAGGGAGCGGATCAGCCTGGACCTTCAACTCTCCCCTTAGATGTTCGGAGATTAGTTCACTGTAGCCTGTGAATACGTAGACGCGTCTTGCTCCGGTTCTCGCCACATACTTGACCAATTGATCAAAGCCAGCGTGGCTGCTAAGGGGGAATGATGCGTAGCTTCCTGAACTGAAACGGACCGCCCAACCGGTCGCCATCGCCTCCGACGCGTGGCTCGGAACCGACGAGTTGCTTCCGGTTGTAGTGACGTAGACGCAGCTCCCCTTGCGAAGCAACATTTTGCCCTCCGCTGTCTCAGCCTCAACGAACGATAGGTCCACACCAGCCTCGTTGTACGCTTCGTTTGCTCTGCCTACGACCGAGGCGCACACGACCGGAAGTTTCGTGTACAAGTTGAACAACCTCACGATCTCCTGCGATTTTCCGGATGAGTAAACGTGGAACGTTGGCATGCGCCCATTCTTCACTTCGCCAAGGGCCCAGCTGACGATCCGCGCGTACGTTCTTTCGCGTCGAGGAAAGATGAAACTCGGATCCCCATATGTCGCTTCGATGATGAGCGTGTCACACTCGGGAATCTCGGCGGCTTCAGTTGTCAGTGTGTTAACACAGTTCAGGTCGCCTGTGTAGACGTATGTGTGATCTCGCGTAATGACTTGGAATTGTGCTGAGCCGAGCATGTGGCCTGCATTGAGTGTGAGTATCTCCGTGTCGCCAATGCGTATCTTGTGTCCGTACTCGACTGGCCTCCAGTTCCGCACGGTTCTCCCTCGGAGCTTCTCGAAGATTCGCTTCGTCTCTTTCGTAGAGTATTTCATGACGCTCGATTGGAAGCCAAGCGTATGATCGGAATGAGCGTGCGAGATGAAGATGTGCGCGTCACGTTCCATGTTTCGAGTTGCTGCGGGATCGAAGACCATTCTCCCGTCGTCGGTGTCTATAACGACGCCGCCGAGCCAACCGACTCTATTTTCTTTCACTCGTCTTTCCACTTCCAGATACAGCTTCGAGTCTCTGCACGGAGTTCAGATGCAGGAAGAGCTCTTCCTTCTTCTCTTTGCTCACAACCTGCGGGATTGGGTTCACCACGGTTGATCGCAGAACGATCGCCTCGGCCTCCGAGAGCCAGAGGCCTGGCGGATGATGTGAGATAGCGACGAGTTTTCCTTCATATCCAAAGTCTCGCTCCACAACGACGAGCACGCGTTTCCCGACGAGTTTCTCAAGCATATGGAACAACGTCGGTCTCGATGAAGACAACCTATTGCACGTTCCTCGTGGCGATTGCCTGCTCGCCGAACTTCAGCCCTTTGAGCTCTCGCCTACCTATCCTGCGCTTCTTCGCCTTCTCAGAGATAATTGTGCTGTTTCCAAACGGATCCTTCAGTACAATTGTGAACCTCAACTTGCCCTCCTTTGCTCGCTGGACTTTCCTCAGGAACAGGTCTGCTCTCTCCTTCTTTTTGCCTCTCTCCAGCGAGCGTGAGAGGAATCGTAGTACGTCTTCGACTCTTGTGAGTACGCCCTCAACGTTGGAGATGAATCCTTCATTGTCCAGGTCTGGATGTATCGAGACGCCAAGCTCCGGCACCATTACAGTCGCCGTGTTCCCTCTGACAACATGAATCTTCAGGTCGCGATTAGACTTCACCTCAAGTCTCGTCGAGGTCGGGCCATGGTTTGACAGCGAGAGAATATCGGTGTGCTTGTATCCACATGAGCTGCAAGCAGTGACCGGCAAAAGAACAGATCCAAAGTTCTCCACTGCGTACCCCCATTCAGCTACGTCGAGTCCATTTTGACCGCATCTCAGGCGCTTGGCATCCGCAAGATGATACCCGCCACTCCTGGAGACTATGGGAGAGGGCCCCTGTGGATCGGACGTGATCTAGACCAGCTTAGCCTACCAAGAATATCTGAGTCTCTAAAATGAATTGCATGTCCAGAATCAGCGAACAGTTTCAGCCATGTCTCGTGCTCATATCCAAGCCACCTCCATAATCCCATGAATAGTAATGGAGAAGAGTTCAGGAAATCGGTGCCCGAAGTGTCTCAGAGACTCGCTGAACGTCTACTATGAAGAAGGCTCAGGGTTCCGCCTCGGCGCCGCCTGCCAACTATGCGGTTTGAAAGGGTACTTCTCTCAAGGCAAACTCATGGCTATGCCTGCTGTGTAGCAAGATCTAAGTCAATTACTGTAATATCTTCTAACAGCCACATACGACCTCCGATAACACAATGGCCCCACTGGATGGCTTGCATGTCTTAGACTTGAGCAGATTGATGCCAGGTCCACTATGCACAATGATACTCGGCGACCTTGGTGCCGATGTGGTAAAAATCGAACAACCCGAAATCGGCGACTATGCACGATTCGCCCCACCTTTGATCGGAGACACCGGTTCTGCTTTCCTGTTGCTGAACCGAAACAAACGGAGTATCACACTCAACCTCAAGAACGCCGAGGCAAAGGGAATACTCCATAAGCTTGCGGCGAAAGCTGACGTATTCGTTGAGACCTACCAGCCGGGAGTGGCTGAGAGACTCGGTGTCGGATATCCTGCGATCAGGAAAGTCAACGAACGCATAATCTATTGCTCGATCTCAGGCTTTGGACAAACTGGACCTTATCGTGATCTCGTGGGTCATGATCTCAATTATGCCGCATACAGTGGAGCAATCGGAGCGACAGGCCTCAAAGGGGGCCCACCCGTCATCCCCGCCATACAAATCTGCGATATTCAGAGCGCAATCTATGCTGTTGTAGCGATTACGGCGGCGCTCTACAGAAGAGAGAAGACCGACGAAGGCGAGTTCATCGACATTTCACTGATGGATACAGCTGTCGCTTCAATGATCATCCCCATGAGCTACTACTTCGCAGGAGCATCAACTGAAAGGGGAGAATCATTTCTCTCTGGAGGGGCACCGTTCTACAATGTCTACGAAACTAAGGACCGAAAATTCATCTCGATAGCGGCGCTTGAGCCAAGATTCTGGGTCGCGTTATGCAACGTGTTGGGAGTAGAGAAATACCAAGATCAGCAGATTGCTTCTGCCGAAGAATCCGAAAAGATTCGAGCGAACCTTGCAGAGAAGTTCCGTGAAAAGGGGCGGGATGAATGGGTCAAGATTCTGAACGAGCGAGAGATTCCGTGCGCCCCTGTTTATGATGTCAGCGAAGTCCCGGCAGATCCACAGGTCAAGGCAAGACAGATGATCTTCGAGATGGAAACGGAGGCATTCGGAAAATTGAATCAAATCGCAACGCCGATCCGGATTTCGCACAATCCACTGATTGCAGGATCGGCTCCGCCGAAACTCGGCCAGCATACGCTTGAGATACTCCGGGGACTTCGATACTCGACGAAGGATGTGGAAAGACTCAAAACAGAAGGCGCGATCTAGGAGGACACATATGCCGAATCGCGTGTGCCGCGCTGTACGTATCGTCCATAAGGTAGAATAGACTCATTGGCCGCCTGACACGAATAGAGGTGAAAGAATCTGGTTGGTCCCCTCTGGTTCGTAGGCTTCGACAGCCTCATGGAACTTGTGGCTTTCATCATCGCTCTTGCCATAGCCTATCAGGCTCTGAAAGGATACAGGCTGACGAAACAGAGGACACTATGGTACGTCCACTTCAGTTTTGGAGTCCTGTCGGCTGGACTCTTAATCGATTCCCTAGCAGGTTTCATTGGGATAGCGGCGCGCACGCTCAGAGGAACGATAGCTTTCACGGCGATTGGATACTCGATCTACTTCTTCGCGCAACTCCTCGGATATTCCATTCTCATATACGCCTACGTTTCCCAAACAAGAACGCTGAACATCTCGACATCCCCGGTTCTGCTTGCTTCCCTGTTTGGTTTCGTAACTCTACAAGTGGCGCCGGGCATCGTGGGGAGGCTGTTTGGTCCTCTCGAATATCATCCGGTCTCGGAGATCCTGCTCCTCTTCCTAGTTTTCTACGTCGCCGTCCAAACTGGCACGAACTATTCGGCCACGAAGGACCGGAATGCCTTTCTCGTGTTTCTGGCCTTCCTACTGCTGGCGCTTAGCCACCTTTTGTTCATTCTACAGCTAATTAGTCCACTTCTCTTCGTGATCGGTCATCTATTACAGCTCTCAGGCTTCGTCTCGTTTCTCGCGATGCTTCTCCGGGTGACTCGCAACCAATGACGCAGAAGACTCCAAAGTACCGTTCACAGATGAAGATCTACGTTGACATTATGCGAGTCATCCAGCACGAAGAGAATCATGCGAAACCCACCCGCATATTGTATGGTGCCAACCTGTCCCATGACCGACTTTTGAAACATCTGGATGAACTCAAGACGCTTGGCGTGATAGAGGAAGTTGTCGAGAGCGACGACCGATTCTACAAACTTACGCAGAAAGGAATCGAGTTCCTGAATCAGTTCAGAGCAGTTGAGAGATTCGCGACCGCCTTTGGTTTCGTCATCTGACCTTACTGCGTATTCAGCTTCTGGCTAGGCGGCAGTTGCAGACAAACATCGGGGCCGAGCCCGATGATGTGCTTCGCATTCGGAGGCCTCGTCCTCTCTCGCTGTTTGGTGAGTTCAGAGTAGTCGAAAGTCCTCTTCTATCGTGGTCAGGACGAGATGCGTGTTCATTCGGTCAACAAAGGGCATGGCCAGCATGGTTTTGGTGAACTTTCCCAGCTCATCACGCGTTCGAAACTTTGCAATAACGAAAACGTCCGTCGTTCCAGTGATATCGTAGGCCGCGCAGACATTTGGATGCTTACTGATGGCTTGTTCCATTTCTAGGAATTTGCCTTTGGACACCGTGATTTCAGCAATCGCGGTTAATTGATAACCCAGCTTCTCGTGATCCAGAACGGCCGTGTATCCTTTTACTACCTTGGCCCGTTCCAAGCGTTTGATCCGAGTGAGGACTGTTCCCACCGAGACTTTGCATCGTTGAGCTATCTTTCGACAAGAAACTCTGGAATCGTCACACAGGATTGAGAGTACCCTTCGGTCGAGATCGTCAATATCCAACTGTTCAGGGTCTGTCATGGCTTAAGCTGTCTGCTTGGACAACATTTGGGCTTTTCTAAGACCCACCGAACATTCGTCCAGTGCAATTGGAAGAGACGTTATATTCGTTCGGGCGCATGAGTCATTCTTGGTGCCGTTAATGTCGATAAAGTTCTCTTCAGGCAAGGAATTACCTGTCGAGATGCACAAGACTCGAATGGTGCAGAGAATCTCTCTGGTCCCGGTTGAGGAACGCCTTCGAGCGATAGCGGAGGCCGGCTACAATACGTTCCTGCTCAAGACAAAGGACGTGTTTCTTGACATGCTAACGGACAGTGGCGTAAACGCGATGAGCGATAACCAGTTTGCTGGCATGCTAAACGCCGATGACGCTTACGCCGGCAGCATGACATTCTATGAATTTGCGAAAGCGGTCGAAGATGTCCTTGGATACAAGTACGTAATGAATGTGCACCAAGGCAGAGCCGCTGAGCACCTGCTGGCGAAGGTCTTCGCGAAGTCAGGCGACGCCATCCCGACTAACTATCACTTCACGACCACTAAAGCCCACATTGAACTCATAGGCGCCACATGCCTAGAGATCTACTACGACGACGCCCTGAAGACGGAAAGTTCGAACCTTTTCAAAGGAAACATGGACCCGGACAAACTGAGGAAGGTGATAGAGAAGTACGGGAAGGCGAAAGTTGCGTTTGTCCGAATGGAGGCAACCACAAACCTGATCGGCGGACAACCGTTCTCCATGGCAAATCTCAGACAAATAAGAGAGATCTGTGACAAACACGGCCTACTTCTTATCTTGGACGGCAGTCTGATCTGCGAGAATGCATACCTGATAAGACAACGAGAGAAGGGATACGCGAACAATACAGTTGCCGACATTGTACGAGAGATCTGCAGCCTCGCAGACATATACTACATGAGCGGCAGAAAGAACACATCCGTCAGAGGAGGTATGATGGCTACAAACAACAAGGCACTGTTCGACAAGATCAGACCGTGGCTTCCGGTATACGAGGGTTTCTACACCTATGGCGGGATGTCAATGCGAGAAATCGGCGCAATGACCGTCGGAATTAGGGAGATGGTTGATCCGGCAGTTGCGGGTTGTTCAGTGGAACAGATCAAGTACTTTGTTGGAAGACTCGTCGAAACGGGAATCCCGGTTGTTACGCCCCCGGGCGGGTTGGCGTGTCACTTGGATGCGATGAAGTTCTTGCCCCAAGTTCCTCAATCCCAATATCCGGCAGGGTCACTGGCAGCCGCTCTCTACATAGCCTCCGGGATAAGGAGCATGGAAAGAGGAACCGTTTCAATGGACAGAGACAGGCAAGGCAAGGAAGTAATGGCTGACATAGAACTCACGAGGATCGCATTGCCAAGAAGGGTCTACACGGTATCGCACATAGAATACGCTATTGACAGGATAAACTGGCTGTACAAACACCGAAGCTTAGTCAAAGGTCTGAAGTTCGTGTTCGAACCACCTGTGCTCAGATTCTTCGACGGAAGGATGGAGCCCATTGACGATTGGGGAAGAAGCCTTGCGAAGGCTTTCAGAGAAGAAATAGGCGCCTCCTGATCCCTCACACCGAACAGGGCTATGCAGATTGATGGTGCATCCGGTACTCTCCACCGGATGCTTGTCGACCTTGCCGGTTACCAGCTCGACTTGTGAGTGGGTTCAATTCTAACGAAAGGTGCCTCTCCTTCTTTCCAGGGATCCGCTCGTACCCAACTGAACCTCTTGTAGAAGAAAGCATATGCTTCTCGAAACTCAGGTCCAGTTTCTAGTGTCGTCGATATCCCTTGGATGAAGACACCGCGTATGCCACGACCGGGCTTGTAGACATCCACCACGAAGGCCACTTTGTTGTTCGTCAGGAGATTGCGGTATTTCCTTGTTACATAGTCGGTGGCAACCAAGAAGCTGCTGCCCCGATAGATGTAGCACACTGGGACAACGTGAGGCGTCCCGTCGGGAGATACCGTCGCTAATCTTCCCAGCTCATTCCTCATCAAGAAACGTTCTTCAGCTTTGCTGAACCTCACCAAACCCATCACATCGGGCGAGAGCGACTAGACGCCTTCGATGCTGGTCTCACTACTTGACTGTGACGGACTTCGCTAGGTTTCTTGGCATATCCGGATCATATCCCTTCTCCACAGCCATGTAGTATGCAAAGAGCTGCAGAGGGATGACAAAGAGGATTGGCGATAGGACTTCTCCGATATCCTTGGGAACTTCAATGAAGTCGTCAGCTAACCTCTCGATTTCCTGATCTCCTTCCTCCACGACTGCGATTACAGAGGCTCCTCTTGCTTTCATCTCCATTATGTTTCCGATTACCGTCTTGTGAGTTTCGTCTTTCGGACAAACGATCACGACAGGGAATCCGGGTTCCACCAGGCCTATGGGACCATGTTTGCTTTCCCCTGCGGGCAGCGCTATTGCGGGCACATAGGCTATCTCCATTAGCTTGAGTCGGCCTTCGTATGCGGTGGCGGTGCTTATTCCGCGGCCCAAGAAAAGGAATGCTTTCGCATCTTTGTACTTCTTTGCGACGCGCCTAACTTTTTCCTCTTGTGTCCGAATAATTGTTTCGGCATCATCTGGCAGGCTCTTCAGCCTCTCGCCCAAATAGTCCATTTCATCTTGTGAGACTTTGCCTCTCTTTTTGGCCACTCTCAAAGCTAATTGAGCCAGTACCGAGACCTGAGATGTGAACGTCTTTGTTGCTGCCACTCCAATCTCTGGACCCGATTGCTGATCGATATAGACCCGCGAGACTCGTGTCAAGGTCGAATCAACAACGTTCGTCAGGCCCAAGATTGTTGCTGCTCTCTCCCTTGCTGTCATTATGGCGGCCAGCGTGTCGCTAGTTTCTCCAGATTGGCTTACTGCCAAAATCGTGCTATCAATGCCAATTGACTTTCCGTGCTGTTCGACACATTCTGATGCGATCGCAGGGTAGGTTCCCAAGAAGGCGAGCTTGGAGAACATGTATGAACCAGCCATACATGCGTGGTATGAGGTGCCACAAGCTACAAGGAAGACTTCGCGTGCACGTTCCAAGAAGGTCCCCATCAAATCAAGGTAGTGCTCCTGTAGTCTGAGCGTGTTTCGAAGAGTCTGCGGCTGTTCGTGAATCTCCTTCAGCATGAAATGCGGGTAGCCGCCCTTAACGGCCATTTCGGGGGACCAGTCGATAATCTTCGGCTTGCGCTCAACAATGCTTGAATCAGAGATTTTCCTGATTTCGAAATCCTCTGGCGAAAGCGTGACGAGTTCGCCGTTTTCCACTATGACTGTCTTCTTGGTTAGTGGTAGGAGTGCCGGTATGTCAGATGCACAATAGAGTCCTTCACCTGCTACTCCAATGACGAGGGGACTTTCGTTCCTGGCGCACACGATCTTGTCAGGTTCCTTTGTCGATATAGCGGCGACAGAGTAGGAGCCTTCGAGTTTCTTCACGGCTTCCAAGACTGCATCCGGAAAACTGAGGCCGCCTAGGCTCAAACCATCCTCGATTAGATGGGCTATGATTTCCGTGTCGGTCTTGGACTTGAGAACGTGACCACGCGCCTCTAGTTCCAACCTTAGCTCTGCGAAGTTCTCTATTATGCCATTGTGGATCACGGCAATTTGCCCTTTACAATCCAGATGCGGATGCGCGTTGACTTGCAGTGGGGCACCATGCGTAGCCCACCTTGTGTGCCCGATACCAATGTTTCCCGGCAAATCATCTAGA
>Ga0208039_1001400_pt1 | contig 9915 bp, 8 predicted proteins | sample June2015DPH_20_1_2_FD_184722 | JGI IMG/M metagenome (GOLD analysis project Ga0208039, IMG submission 184722) | Peatland microbial communities from SPRUCE experiment site at the Marcell Experimental Forest, Minnesota, USA - June2015DPH_20_150... | ecosystem: Environmental > Terrestrial > Soil >...
ATTTTCATGAATGACAAGTGAACCGTCCTCGTTTAAAATACAGCGGCGGAGAAAAGTCTCAGAGCAAGACATCAAGCATATCTGTGGTAACAATCTCCCTCTCTTCTCTCCTACGTCTAGGATAGACGGAAGGAGTTGGCGCCGGGGGTGGGATTTGAACCCACGAGACCTTGCGATCATCGGATTAGCAATCCGACGCCATACCAGGTTGCCCGACCGGATACCGGTCTCTTGGCTACCCCGGCAAACCGGCCGCTATGCTCAGTGGCCTACTTCTAGAATAGCATGTCGGAAGCAACGGAATGCTCCCGATAGGACTCTTGTAGCTCGCCTCTTCGTATCGCCGAAACTTCAAAGCCTCTGAATAGAAAATAGCGATGAGGATGCTTGCGACTCCGGCCCTGACCGCCGCTTTCGCAGCCATACTGGAGTTATCTATGTGATGGCTGTGAATAGGTCAGTCTGGGCTCCCCAGTCTTATTTAGCTGGCAAATCTCAGTTCAGGTGCGGTGAGTTTCTACGGATAGAATCGGCTTCGGCGTTTGGAGCAGTATGACAATCGGTGACACGTTAACCTCCGTGAAAGAGGCTGAAAAGCGAGGGTTCGAATCTGCTTGGGTAGTCGAGAGTAGTCTCACTCCGGGAAAGGATGCCATCTCCTACCTAGGCGCGCTCTCTGTTTCAACAGAACGCATTGGCCTAGCCACAGGGATAATCAACGTCTTCTCTAGATCCGTCACGTTGATCGCCTCAACTATGGCTACCCTGGATGAAATGTCCAAGGCCCGAATGATTCTAGGGATTGGGACGGGACACTGGGTCATAAGCCCATACCACTCAATGGATTTCAGCGACCCGATCAACCGAATGCGAGAGTACATCGACGTCTTCCGAAAACTTGTAGGCGGAAGTCAAGTTAACTATGAAGGCAAGCATATTCAGATAAGGAACCTCAAACTGAATCTTCAACCCGTACGCCAACGGATTCCGATTTACGTGGCCACGGTAAGTGAGCGGCTGGCGAGTGTCGCTGGCGAGATTGCGGATGGTGTTATTTTCGTGCTCGTTTCGCCAAATCGAGCAAAGGAGCTGGTGAAAGCTGTCCAAGAGGGGGCTGAGAGGGCAAATCGACCTTTCGGTGAGGTTGATGTCGCATGCTACCTGCCAACGTTTCTCATGGAGGACGGTGAGAGGGTGATGAAGGAGGCGCGTCAGACTGTTGCTGGTTATGGGCGGTCAATACATTACAGGCGGCTATACCGGAAGATGGGATACAGGCAGGAAGCGGACCTTCTCAAGGAAGCATGGGAGAAGGGCGGCATGGAAAACGCTCTATTACAGGTACCGGAACGAATGGCACGAGATCTGCTCATCGTCGGGTCTTCGCAGGATTGCTTGAAGAGAGTTAACGAATACAGGCGCGCGGGAGTGAAGCTGCCCGTGATTCAGCCTTCCTATACGCCGGGTGATCTTGATTCCAATGTTCGACCGTGCATCGAAACGTTTGGAAGCTAACAACGTAGACCGGCCTGGTGTCATCTAGTTCTTCGCAAGAATCCCTTTTCCGGTTGGAAACCTTACTAGGCCTGCCTGGGGGACTCTTGGGCTGGCGGCTTCTTTGAAGAAACGCTCTCGTGTAGACATATATGCCGACAGTCCTAGGTGAGGTCCTTTATTCAGACTCTCTCGATGCTGATGAAGACGTATCCTTCACTGTCGAACCGAAGAAGGTTGATTCGCTTCCACCAACCTAAATGGTCAGCTCGTTGGCTGTGTAGTCGGGTCTTTCTTAGGTTGGATTAATGCAGCGGTCGTAGGTTTAGCGGCGGCTCCGGGTGGCTGTGGGGGAGCAGGTTGCGCAGGTGTCGGCTGTGATGGTTGGCCAGCGGTTGGAGGCTTAACTGGGGCAGCGGGCATGGCCGGCCTAGCGACAACGGGCGCTGGTTTTCCAGTAGCAGGCATGGGCGGTTTGGCTGGGGTAACGGGTGGAGGCGGGGCTGGTGGGACATATTTCACTCCGAGATACTCGTACAATAATTCGACGCCTTCTTCAGTCGTAGCAATGAAGATCTGGTATTGGCCGTGTAGGTCGCATGCGATTTTTGCAATTCCTTCTGGTTCAAGGCCTAGGGATGAAGTGAACTTTGACCATCCACTCATCTTCCTAGCAATAACATGAGTGACCCCATTCCATAGCATCTCGGAGAGGCCGCGGGGCAGCTTCGACGGCAGTTTCGCGAATTCGACAATGAGGTAACCGTGCTTCTTGACCAAGTCCTTGAGGTGCGCGAAATCCAACGGGCGGTTGAAACGGACCCAGAACTGGTCACCCGTAGGGTAGGGTACGTGCTCAACTTTCTCGATGCCTTCAATAAACCTCAGCTCAACCAGTCTACGTTCAAGCTCTGCTACCACAAGGCATAGCCCCGAATTTGTCGGGGCTGAGCAGCCTAGCGCTTAAAAATCGAGCGTTTTCACGCCTACTAACTCATCAGCGTCCAGCAGAGTACATTCTGGCTGATAGTCGTTCCTTGTAAACGGCCTTTCGCAATCCACAGTAGACACAACTCATGATGCCCAAAGGCATAGCGTGATGAAATTCGTGTTGGTGTAAATGGTACAACCCAATCACTGAAGAAATCCTTGGTCGTTAGGCGATTTAAAGTGGCTTGGAACACTTAGAGCTACGTTAGAAAAAGGAATTTGTTCTACTTTTCTACCTAAGGCTTATCCCAAAACGGCCTTGTCGTTATGAACTTGAGTTTCGCTTCCAAGAGATCCTTGTAAAACGTCTTCTCGTCGTCATGCATCTTCGCGAGGATTCGGCCGGCTGTTTGCGGTCCGATGCCGTAAACGCACTGCGCTATTACGGCTCGTTGTCCGTATGAAAGGACGAGGTCGGCTGAGCGCCTGGCTCGGGCGAGCTTATCTCTTTCCGCGTCCTCCAGAGTCTTAACCTTAAGTTTCTTCTCCAATAAACGGGAGGGATAGTCCGTGGACCACGTAGATACAGCCAACAGGCCGGAGCTGCAGGATGAGCACTTAGGCTTGTTTGGGAGAGCCTTGACAACTTGGGCCTGCATCAATTCTCCACATTCGAAGCAGAGCAAATCAACAATCATATTCCCCAAGCTGTACCGGAGCCTCGCAATCGTATCCCTCTCCACAGTCTCTGGAGCGATTAATTCCGGTACGTCGACGTGCTTGTTGAGAAGGTGAAAACCTAACGGGGTCGGCTTTTCTCCCGCCCTGAAGAGGGCAACTTCCATCCCGCCTTCTCTTATCATTCGGTAGATTTCTCGCACGCGGGGGTAATCTACATGAAGCATCAGCGCTTCACGAATTGTTTCATCATAGATTGGCGTCATCCGGAAACGTAAGCCAAGTTCCCTGAGGTTGTCACCTGAGAACATAAGCCCGCGCCGCATGGCCCCGAAACGTTCGGCGATGAATTTCATGTAGTAACCAAACGGAAAGTGTCTGTGCAATACGCCTTTGAATACGCCTTCCAGAACGCCCGCATCAAGATCGAAGATGGTTGCGCGCATTTCCTCCAAGGAAAGGTCGTCGGTGGGGCTGGTTAATTCTAGTAGGATGCGGTAGCCATCAGCCCACCACTGCCCTACCAGGCCCTTTCTGGAGAGCAGTTCCTCGTAGACTTCTCCAAGGGTATTGTTCACGGTTTCGCCGAACGAGGCGTGGACTATCAGGAACCTATCAAATGCTTCCAGTACAATCCGTTTGTCGGTTGGAACCGGTGCACCCATTTTTCTATGGCCGTCAATCTCCTCGACGACCTTGCGTATGGCGAAACGCTCTGTCGGCCATGTACCGCTGAGGAGTGTGACCACGGATGTCGGTGCACTGGTTTCAAGTGATTGCGCGACTTCTGATCGTAGTTGGCCGACTCTCTGAGCTAGGTCAAAATGGATAGGCAGCATCTCTCCGTCCCATCCTGGAACGGCGGCAGTTGGGTCTTCAACCGGAGTCACGTAGACACGAGCATCATCAGAGATCTGCTCGATCTGCCAAACCCTCCCTTTTATGATGAAATGCAAGCCCAACCTTGCCTTGGTCATCATGAATTCCTCGCCTAGAATTCCCACAGACTGCTGAGTTGAAACATCGATGACTTGGTACCTTCGTTCGTCGGGGATCATAGAGAGATTTTCGAAGTAGTATTGACGGGTTCTGCTCCCGCGAAATAGCAAGCCTCCTTCTTCTCTGAGGTAACGCATCGTCTCCATGAAGGAGGCCACTCTGTCAAATTCTTCCCTAGACAACTCTCGATACGCGTAGGCTTGCCGTATCAGTCCGAATACTTCGTCAGCCTTGATCCCATTTTCCGATTCCAAGACGGTACCAGTGATTTGGTGCGCGAGCACATCGAGCGTCTTCTCATGAATCTGCACTGGTTCAATTGATTTCTCCTGTGCTTTTTGAACCGCGGCAACAGATTCTAAGATGTCTTCCGTTGACACAGCCAAAATTGAGCCTTGGGACACTCGATCCAGTCTGTGACCTGATCGTCCCACACGCTGGATAAGGCTTGAAACCTGGCGAGGTGACATGTATTGGATTGTCAAATCCACATTTCCAATATCTATTCCGAGTTCAAGCGTTGAAGTGCAGACTAAGGCTTTGATTCTGCCGTTCTTGAAATCATCCTCAACCCGCACTCTTTCTTCCTTGGGCAGGGAGCCGTGGTGAACGCCCACGTTTCGTTTAAGTTGATGGAACTTCGACCCCAAGGTTTCCGCGTTGGTGCGGCTGTTGACGAAGATTAAGGTCGATTCATGGTCCTCGACTAATTCCCATATCCTATTCAGTCGGGCGGCTGCCTCAGGAGCGGTGTACAGACTCTGTGCCACTATGTTGTCTTCGTCGGTTGGGTGCGGAAATTCAACGAAGTACTTTGCCGCTTTCGGAGGTAGAACCTGGATTACCTCATATGGTCTGTTTCCCGCTATGAATGCCCCGATTTGCTCCGGATTCCCAACAGTGGCTGATAGGCCGATCCTCTGGAATTCATGGCCCGTTAACTTTCTGAGTCTCTCAAGCCCAATCATCAACTGGACGCCACGTCTGTCGCCCGCAAGTTCATGAACTTCGTCGATGACAACCCACCGAACGTGCTGCAGGTGGGAACGCATCAGTCTGCCGGGAAGGATTGCTTGCAACGTTTCAGGTGTTGTAACCAGGAAATCTGGTGGTTTGATTGCCTGTCTGCGTCTCTCCTTCTGCGGCGTATCTCCGTGTCTCACCTCAACTGTGAATCCAAGTTTTGTTCGCCAGAAATCGAGGCGTTTCATGAGGTCCCGGTTCAATGCTCGCAACGGCGTTATGTATATTACCGAAATACCTTGTCGTTTTTCCAGCTTCGTGAGCTGGTCTAGGATCGGGAGTAGAACTGCTTCAGTCTTCCCCGAACCGGTCGGGGCAATCAACAGAACATTCGTACCACCCATGATCTTCGGAATAGCAACCAGTTGTGGGGGCGTAGGCTTCCTAAAGCCGGACTCGGCTAGGGCTTCCTGAATCGCTTTTGACAGGTTCGAAAAAACTTGTTCAGTCAGCTTGCCAACCAACCCTCACGCAGAGGCCTATTCCATAGAATCTGAAACAAAAAAACATTGAAGGGAGTCAGTAGGATCGGAACGTCTCGGCCACGGAACTGTGCCCTTTTTTAATGAAAGGAATGGCTACTATCTTGGCGGTTCCAGAGATGTACGAGTACCAAAATGTCAAACTCACCTGGTTAGGACACGACGGCTTCAGAATTCAGAACGGTCAAATCCTATACATCGACCCGTACCAAATCGAAGGCGGGCCCAAAGCGGATCTCATTCTCGTCAGCCACGAACATGGTGACCATTGCAGCGTCGATGACTTGAAGAAGATCACCACTCCCAACACAACAATCGTCGCGCACGCCCAATCCAAGAACGAATTATCTAAGCTGAAAGTGAAAGATATCAAGATCATAAAACCTGGCGACAAGGTCAAGTTCGGCGACATTGAGGTTGAAGCCGTCCCGGCCTATAATCTGAACAAGTTCCGTGAACCAGGAAAGGTCTTCCACCCGAAGGAGGATGGAAAATTAGGGTTCATCGTAACCGTGAAAGGGGTTCGCATTTACCACGCAGGCGACACGGATCATATCCCTGAAATGAAGAACATAAGGGCTGACGTCGCTCTCATCCCGGTCTCAGGCACCTATGTAATGACCGCGCAAGAAGCGGCTGAAGCTGTAGCATCATTTAATCCCAAAATCGTCATCCCGATGCATTACGGCGCAATAGTAGGCAGCAGAAAGGACGCTGAAACTTTCCAAACGCTCGTTAAGTGTGATGTCAAGATATTGGAAAAGGAACGCTAACCTATCCGCGCCGGAAGAAAGCCGCTGGCTTCTCCAACGATTCCGCCACGCAGTTCGAACAAGAAGGGAAGTTGAAGCTTGGTCGAGAAATGCGCGAACTAGCTGCTGCCTGTCTGGCGAAGAGCCGTGGCAGCGCCAGCTGAATCGATTCAATAATTATTTTGGCGGTTGCCGCTCAGGTGGGCCTGTGTATACGATCTCATCCCATTGGGCAGACTTGTACGGTTTCTCACTGTACATCTGCTCATAAGCGTGGGCAATCAGACCTGGTGTTCGGCTTACAATGAAGAAAGCCTTTCCCAACCTCCAATCAAACCCCATATCCGATATTATGGCAGCGATGCAACCATCTACATTCAATATGAGGCGTTTGCCGAAGAACTTCTCAGTCAACGACTCGATGGCCTGAGCAAGTTCAACGTGTGACCCAAGTAGCTGAGCTTCTTTCGCAATCTCCAGAAGCCTAATGGTTCTAGGATCTTTAGTGTGGGTGGGATGCCCAAACCCAGGAATCCGCTCTTTGCGGCTTGTAACTTCCCGTAGAATCTTCTCAGCGCATTCTTTCGGTGAGAGCCTCGTGTCCTTCATGTCGGCGATCCCTTCCTGGAGTATTTTCGCTGCCTGCTCTATAGCGCCGCCGTGCCAATCTCCAATCGCGGCGACCCCAGCAGATACAGCAGATTGTAACGGGACGCCGCATGATGCCACGAAGCGTGTCGCGTCGACTGAAGGCGAGTTCAGGCTATGTTCGAGGCAGACTGTGAGCAAAGCGTCCATGATGCGGGAGTGGTTAGGTGATGGAAGTTCCCCTTGCCAGAGAAGATATGTCAAGTCAGAGTAGCTGTATTTTCCAACAAGGTCCATGAGGTTGTAGCCGCGGACCAAAATCTTGTTTGGTTCTACTCTTGATATTGAGGTTTTCCAAAAGGGTTCAGGCATATCTTCTGACCTGCTTGGCAGTGTAGGTCTCTACACCTTTGAAAACTTCGGCAGATACTGGAAGCTGTTGTCAGGAAGTTTCGTCTTTGAAAAGTCCGAGTAGAGGAGCGGGTAATCCCGCATGCAAATCTCAGCTACTTGGCCGAAAACCTTACGAATTTCAACCTCAGCGCTAGGGTCTGTTCGCATTTCTATTACCCACCTTAACGTTCTATGGTTCGCAGTCCAAATAATGTTGGTCGCAATGCCGTCTGGCAGGATACGGCGCAGGGCCGACGTTACTCGCTTCTTCTGTTCGAAGGTCATCTTGTCCCAGTCAAACCCCGATTCCAACTCGCGGTAATGCTTCTGAATATCCTCAACTGTTTCGACAAACCTCTTAGCCACCGGTTCAACATCCGGCGGAACCCAGACATTGACTTCTTTGGGGCGCACGTACCGCAAGCTCTCCTGACTCATTGCTGTCCCGACGCGATGCCTAACCAACTCATGGGTGAAAATCCTACTCACATTAAGAAAGGCAAAAGTTACTGTCGCATGTTCGAGGATGCTTCCATCACCCTTTTCCAAAACGTTTGCAATGTAATCCTTGGGATTATCGCGAATCTTAGTCACATTAGGGTTCAGACCGACACCAAAACTCTTGTAGCAAACACGGCCCGAGAGTTCAATGAGAAACTCGGATTCGTTTGGTTGAAGTTTCTTGGCTCTGTCCAACCACTCCGTGGCGGCGTAGTGCCGCGCTAATTGTTCGATACCCTTTGGGTCGAGCCGCGTTTCAGCGAGTTTAATGACTTTAGGCTCAATACGAGTCAAACGAAGATCACCATTTCGAGCCCTTTTCTAGGCGTGATGAATGGCTTCGCTCCTGAATTAGGTTTCGCAAGAACATGACGCGCTCGAGCGGTTCGGGCTACGGGAAATGCGAACATTAGTCATGCATGGGAGCGATAATTCGTGCTGAGCCCATTTCACATCGGGAATAAGGCTAAATTACGGTTGGGCGAGTGGACGTGGATTAGAAGGTGCCTCGAAGAGTTTGTCATGGACTGAAGAACGAACAAAGGCTCTCGACGACATTAAGAAGCTTGACCCTGCCGACCGGTTGGGACTCTACGCTTGTCTAATTCGGATGAATTCAGTGCTTTTTGAGAGCGTTCGCGGGTGGGACAGCTGGTTGAGAAACCCATCTTTCATTGACACGTTCACCGAGGAGGAATTGAAAGACATTTTCAAACAGTTCAAGGACGTTTGCCTTCGCTTTTTGGAAGAAGATGTAAAGTGGACTGGGAAGAAAGAGAAGAGCATGCCAATGGCCTTCAAGACAGCAAAGGTTGAACGTTCTGAAAGCGAGAGACGATACGCATAAATCACCCAGTAAAGGCGAAGTTCGGGAAGGTTGAATTCATGAGCATCGCACCTTTTGTTCAGACTCCCCTCGAGGTTGCGAAGAAGATGTTGGACTTGTCGCAAATCAAACCGGGCGAAGTTCTTTACGACCTTGGTTGTGGTGACGGTCGACTGATCATTCTTGCTGCGAAAGATGTTGGGGCGAAATCCACTGGCATTGAGTTGAGGGAAGATCTCGTGGAACGAGCCAGAACGGAGATCAAGAGATTGAACCTGGAAGACAAAGTGAAAGTGATTCAGGGGAACTTCTTTGACGTGAACATATCGGATGCAAACGTGATCACCCTGTACCTTACTTCAAGTGCGAACGAACGTCTTCGGCCGAAGTTAGAGGCGGAATTGAAGGCTGGCGTGCGCGTAGTGTCCCATGACTTCAAAGTCCCCGGTTGGAAACCTATTGGAATCTATGATGAGTTGCTCGGGCACACGATATACACGTACAGAATCGGCGAGCAGCTCTAGCTCAGAGACTCCGCCGCGCTGCTAATTCCATTGGCGCCTTAAGTGTTTTATAGGAATGTGAAAGGCTAAGCAGACCCGCTGGTGTTAGGGATGAAGATGGGAAGGCAAGCGTACACAGCTGAATTCATCGGAACATTCGCGCTGGTATTCTTCGGCTCCGTTTCAGTAACCATCTTCCTTCCAATCATGGGGTTGGCATCGCCTGCCGCCTCGTTCATAGGAATCGCCCTTGCCCACGGCCTAATACTAATGGTGATGGTCTACGCGATCGGCTCCATCTCAGGTTGTCACATTAACCCAGCCGTCACGATTACAGCTGTCGCGCTTCGAAAATTGGACTTTGACGACGGCATCGGATATATTATGGCACAAGTTCTAGGCGCAACTTTCGCTGGCTTAGCCCATAAGCTAATCCTACCCGGGAATGGTGCCCTAACGGGCTTTGGTTCACCAGCCCCCTCTGCCTACATAGGGCAAAGCGATGTTATGGCGGTGGTCGTGGAGTTGATTATCACCTTCTTCCTAATGTTCTCCGTCTACGCAGTATTGTATACCAATAATGTCCCTGCCGGCGCGTCAGGCCTGTTGATCGGCATGACGTTGACTGCCGACATTCTGATTGCGGGGCCTTTGACGGGTGGTGCGGCGAACCCTGCCCGAGCTCTCGGGCCCGCAATAGCGTCTGGGTCATTCGGGAGTCTGTGGGTGTACTGGGTTGGCCCCAT
>Ga0208039_1001402_pt1 | contig 9890 bp, 10 predicted proteins | sample June2015DPH_20_1_2_FD_184722 | JGI IMG/M metagenome (GOLD analysis project Ga0208039, IMG submission 184722) | Peatland microbial communities from SPRUCE experiment site at the Marcell Experimental Forest, Minnesota, USA - June2015DPH_20_150... | ecosystem: Environmental > Terrestrial > Soil >...
GTCAACCGCCGCGCCAGCGCGCGGTGCAGGATGTCGTCCACCAGCGTGCTCTTCCCCGAACCGCTGACCCCCGTGACGCAGGTGAGGACGCCGATGGGGATGCGGGCGGTGATGTTGCGCAGGTTGTTCTCGCGCGCCCCGACAATCTCCAGCCAGCCGCGCTCGCCCACCGGGGCGCGTTTGCGGGGCACCGGGATGGTCAGCTCGTGGCGCAGATAGCGGCCGGTGAGCGAACGCGGGTTGGCCATCACCTCCGCAACGGTGCCGGCCGCGACCAGCTCGCCGAACTCTGCGAGCTGCTCCCCCTTCTGCCCCACCGACACGGCCCCGATCGGATACACGCGCGCCGTGCCCGCGCGCCGGGCCTGGCTCACGATGAAGCCGACCGCCGCCTGGTTGTCGGTCACGGGATCGGTGTTCGGCATTGCGCAGACCGAAGTGAAGCCACCGGCCACCGCGGCCCGCGCCCCGGTCGCGATCGTCTCGACATCCTCGCGCCCCGGCTCCCGGAGGTGCACGTGCAGATCCACGAAACCGGGCGCGACCACGCACCCGGCGGCGTCGAGGACCTCGGCGTCGTCGCGCGCCGCGAGCGCCGGCGAGACCGCGTTGACCTTGCCGTCCACCAGAAGGACGTCCGCCGCGGCGTCCGTCCCGCTGGACGGGTCGATCACGCGGCCGCCGCGGATCAGGATCGGCCTCACCTTTCCGGCGCTCCCTTCGCGCTCTCGGCCAGCTCCGGCCGCCCGCCGGCCAGGAGGTAGAGCACGGCCATCCGCACCGCCACGCCGTTGGTCACCTGGTCGAGGATCACCGAGTGCGGCCCGTCGGCCACCCGCGAGTCGATTTCCACGCCGCGGTTCATCGGTCCGGGGTGCAGGATCAGCAGCTCGCGCGGCGCGCGCTCCAGCCGCTCCAACGTCACGCCGAAGACACGGTAGTACTCGCGCAGCGACGGGACGTAGCCCCCCTGCATCCGCTCGAGCTGGAGCCGCAGCACGTTGAGCACGGCGGCCCACTCGATCGCCTCCTCGACCCGGCGGAAGACCCGCACCCCCAGTTGCTCGATCCCCATCGGCAGCAGTGTCTGCGGGCCGCACACCGCCACCTCGGCGCCGAGCTTGAGAAGGCCCCAGATGTTGGACCGTGCGACCCGCGAGTGGAGGACATCGCCGACGATGCAGACGCGCGCGCCCTCGATGGGCCGGTGGTCCCGGATGGTGAGAAGATCCAACAGCCCCTGGGTCGGATGCTCGTGCTTGCCGTCGCCGGCGTTGATGACATTCGATTCGATGCGGTCGGCGAGGAATTTCGCAGCCCCCGAGGAGCCGTGGCGTATCACCACCATGTCGATGCGCATCGCCTCGAGGTTGCGGGCCGTGTCCACCAGCGTCTCGCCCTTGGAGACCGACGAGCCCGCCGCCGCCACGTTCACCGTGTCCGCCGAGAGCCGCTTCTCCGCGAACTCGAACGAAATGCGCGTGCGCGTCGAGGGCTCGAAGAAGAGGTTCACGATCGTCTTGCCCCGGAGCACCGGGACCTTCTTGATCGCCCGCTCCGAGATCTCCTTGAACGGCTCCGCGGTGTCGAGGATGAGACGGATGTCGTCGGCGGACAGGTGCTCGAGCCCGAGCAGGTCCTTGCCCAGCCGGCCCTTGGTCACGCGCGCGCCCCCCGACCGGAGGCCCGCACGATCTCGACCGCATCGCGCCCGTCCAACTCCTTCACGAAGACATCCACCCGGTCCTCCGGTCCCGTCGCCACCTTCTCACCCACCACGTCGGCCTGGATCGGCAGCTCCCTGCCCCCGCGGTCGACGAGCACCGCCAGGCCGATCCGCGCGGGCCGCCCAAAATCGGCCAGCTGGTCGAGGGCCGCGCGCACAGTGCGCCCGCTGAAGAGCACGTCGTCCACGATCCAGGCGTGCCGCCCGTCCAGGGCGACCGGCAGCTCGGTCGGCCCGACCAGCGGTCGCGGACCCACGACCTCGAGGTCGTCCCGGTAGAGCGTGATGTCCATCTTGCCGCGCGGCACGTCCACGTGGGCGTCGGTGGCGACGATCGCAGCCAGCCGCGCGGCGATCTCGACGCCGCGGCGCTGCACGCCGATCAGAACCAGGAGACGTGGATCCGGGGCCTGCCGCACGATATCCTGGGCCATCCGGTGGAGCGTGCGCGCGATCGCGCTGGCGTCCAGGAGGAGCTGGCGCTCTTCAGGCGGCATATTGAGCCCGAAACGTAAGGCGGCGGCGCGGGTTAATCAACGCGCCGCCGCCGACGGATGGGGTGGGATTCGAACCCACGAGACCCTTTTGGAGCCCACACGCTCTCCAGACGTTCAAGACGTTCCCCGAATGACGGCAGGATGCCGGAAAACCTAGGCGGCGTGCGGAAGTTGCCCGGCACGCTTCTCGAACATACCGCAAGAAACCGTCCTCAACGGACACAGGAACGGACACACATAGCGCGCGCCTCATCCTCGAAGGGCGCGGTCACTAGGGAGTCTCCAACCTCCCCACAGCCGGGGCGAGCCCGCCCCGTCGCGAGCCCTTGCCGATGGCGGCGGGTGCGAATCCCCGCTACTGGGGCTGCCTAAACAGGCCTCCCCCACCGCGCAAACGCTGTGAATAACGCTCTCCTAACGCCAGCCTCTTAGACTGCGAGCCTCAGTCTTCACGTGTCGAGGGACTCATCCCATTCCGCTCCCGTAACCCATGCCAGTGCCGACATCCTACCACTCAGCAAGCCCCACTCGAAGTCATCCCATCCGAGATTCCTCCTGCCGTATTTCTTCTCGATTCGCTTAGCCGCCTGCTGCGCCTTCTTGAGGAGCGGCTTCTGGCCCTCCGTAAGGCGTTCCGCCCCACTTCTGATTCTCACTAGCCAGTTCTGGTGCCTGTTCCACCAGACCTTGTCCCAAAATTCGTTGTAGGCCGCAAGGATAGACTTGTCGTTGCGTCGCAACAGAAGCGGCCATTCCTTCCCGGGACGCTCATCGTCGGGAACCCATTCCACCTTGTCTCCGCTCTTCGTGTATCCAATCCGATGGCCGTTCGGCCCCGTCTCACCATGCATCACGGGATCGGTGGTCTCAGCTGGCGTGCGCCGTCGCCTCACCCCCGAAGCGTGCTGTCGCTCGAAGTCCCTGTTCAACTCCTCAATCTGGGTCATCAGATCGGAATCGAACCGAGCGATCTCGATTCCAGCAGCGCGAAGCCTCCGCTCCCCACGGCCGCAGATCCGATAATTGGGATCAAGTACGCCGATCACCACGCGTTTGATCCGCCGCTCGACGATCCGGTCAGCACAGGGAATCTTCGGATGATTCCGCGACGTGCATGGTTCCAGAGTGGTGAAGAGTGTCGCGCCTGCCAGAGTGCGGTTCGCTAGTTTGCCTTCCAGCAATGTGAACTCTGCGTGCTCCCCGGGCGCCCGCTGTCCGCGAAAAGCCTCTCCAATCACCTTGCCATCACGAGCAACGATGGCCCCGACCTTTGGTGAGATCTTGCCCGGCTCGCTCCTGCACTTTCTCGCGAGATCGATCGCCCTCAACATGAGCTGCCTGTCGCTGGCCTTCACTGCCGGTGCATTCGGTGGAACGACCCTTGCCATGGGATGTCCCTTTCGAAAGCCATGGACGCGAGGAGTCCAGAGTGCCAAGAAGGGTCAACCCTAGACTGCTTCGACTTCGAAGACCTTGATTGGCTTCTCTTTGCCCCTTATCTGGACCTCGCCGCGATCCCGCGTCCGAATAGGAGTTGTCAGCTGTTTCCTAGTCGAATCGGAGATCAAGATGTGGCTCCCGAAGTCCTTGTTCAGTCCCTCGATGCGGGAAGCGGCGTTTACTGCATCGCCAACCAGCGTGTAATCAAATCGCTTTGACGAGCCAATATTCCCCACTGTGACAATCCCCAGGTCGATCCCAATCCCAACGTCGAGGAAGGGGAGCCCTTCCGCGCTCCAGTGCTCGCGCAGACCCTTCAAACGTGCAATCATGTCTATCGCCGTCTGCACCGCCCTGTCGGCTTGATTCGGTTGCTCTATCGGGGCGCCCCAGAAGGCCATGATTCCGTCCCCCATGTACTTGTCCACGACGCCATCTGTCGCAGTTACCGCATCAGTCATGGCTGTGAAGTACTCTTGCAGAAGCTGCGTAAGGCGCTGAGGCGGAATTGTCTCGCTCAAAGACGTGAACGAGCGAATATCAGCGAACATTATCGTGACCTCACGGCGCTGGCCTCCAAGCTCAAGCAGCGCTGGCTCACGGAGTATCGTCTCTAGAATCTGCGGGGAGAAATAGTGCTGGAACGCCTCCTTGATCTTCCTTCGCTCCTCTTCGTGTCTTGATGAGTAGAAAGCGGAGAAGACTAGGAACAGCAAGAACGAGGTCCCGCCAACCGCTGCGTTGAAGAAGACCTGACTTCGCAGCACACCCTTTTCGATCGTTATGTCCTGGGGGACTACAATGGTTCCGACAGACTTGTTATTGGAATGATCGCGTAAGGGCGCGTACAGCACCCGATACGTTCTTCCGTCGATCTTCTTCTCATAGTAACCAGGGGCGCCGATCCTCCCCAGAGCCATTGGGTCCGTTTGCAGAGGGATTCGACCATAACCACCAACAAGTTGATGGTTGTTCTTGATAACTGCCCAAGCGCTAATATCGGTGTCCACCTTCCTCGTATTGACGTGTTGAGCGCTATCGACAGTAGTTCCGAAGACCGTAATGCTCTCCTCTAGCTTCCGCGCCGGGGATGCCACCTGGTCCAGTTCCGAGACTCCCAACACGACAGAGCCGCTGTCGAGTTGCTTTGCATATATCCACCATCGTTCCGAGGTTCCCTCGTAGATCCTGTAAGTCGTAACGACCGGTCGAAGGTAAGCAGCCGCCGAGAGGAGCGGGCACGTAACCTCTGGGATGAGGCCAGAAACCAAGCCTCTAGGCCCGGAACTCACTTCCAGTACGGCGCCGTCGCTCAGGATCGTGAAGTACTCCGGAACACTGATAACAACCCGGTTGAGCGCCTTGAGATCAACGCCATTGCTATCATCCACCGCCGAATCCAATTCCAGTGCCGAGTTTTCAAGTTGCTTCCGGACTGTGGCCTTCATCTGGTGCTGGACGAACAGGTATTGGCCGACTGACGTAAAGACGAAGAACGCGGCAAGAAAGGAGGCAAGCCTCTTTACTTCGCGGATGGTTGGCTTGGTCATGTCAACTCACTCGCTGAATACGTGACGCACCACATTCTCGGCCATCTCATGAGAGCTGTAGATCTCGTCGCTGTGTGACAGGTTAATGACCAGCAGTCCATCGTCGTCGTCATCTGGCACAGCGTTGGGATCATGTCGCCACACCCATTCATCGGAGTCCGATAGATGCGGCACATAGCCGACGGCATAGTCCCAGAGCGAGCCCGCCGCGCTCTGACCGCGGCCCGGTACTCGGATTCGGGACTTCCAGTAGTTCACTCGCAGGTGAGCACCACGCAGGCTGTTGGCGCTTGGCTGCTGCCATGCCAGCGACACCGACCGATCGGGTCGCGCAATACCGCACTCGGATGACGACTTACCGTAATCAACGTCAATCGTGGAATCGCTCGCCCTAATCTCATCCAGCGTCCTAGCGATATCCGCAAAGAGGCGCTCTACCTCAGCACGGACCTCCTGGATCGCTGCGGAGGACTGGAAACGATCGTCCCGGCGACGGGCGGCATCCTGAGCTCTCTTTTGGCGGAGCGCGAATTCAGCGGCGCTGTCCTTTCTTGAGACGGCGCCCTGCTCTCGTGCTCGGGCGCGAATAATGGCGGCAATTTCATCTCTCGACTCGGTCTCGATACTGGCGTACAGGTGAGAGGCCGGAACCCAGGCGGGGTGTGGCGCGCTGTCGAGAGCAACGAGCATGAAAGATGTCATGCGGTTGAGAAGAGCTCTGCTCTTGATGTGTGTCTCTTCAAAGGCCGTCCAGGGCGTGTGGCCCCATCCCTCCCTGAAGAGGATCACTGAAAGCCGCGCTTCCTGCGCGAAGACCACGGAGAAGCGCTCCATCCCGTCGCTACCGAGCAGATCCTCCTTGTGCCGGTCGTAGACAAACACCGACAGACCGGGCTCCAGCCTCGAAGCGAGGTTCTTTGCCAGGTCGAGGTCCTTTGACAGGAACGACAACGCCACGTCGTAACGAAAGTCATTCGTCATGTCGTTACCGAGTATCACTTGGCTGCTTAGTCCGGAAAACGGGGCCTGACGCTCCGCGCCCCTGAGCCCCAGTTAGGGGCTACCTGTCAGATGTGCCGCGCAATGAAGTCGCGCAGCGCCCTGGCCCTCATAGAGGCTGGGCGTCGCAGCAGCCGGAACACCTCTACCTTTGTGGTTTGCTCCTTCAGCAGGGCGATCTCGTCGCGGGACACGGTGTCCGTACAGTACCAGTCGTGCTCCAACACCCACGAAAAGACCATGAACTTCCGTTGGAGAATCTTAAGCAGCCTGGGGCTCCCGCGCTCAGGACAGTACGCCAAAACAACGTAGGCCTTGGGGCTAGTATCCAAGGCATTTAGAAACTTCTCAAATCCAGCGGGCTGATCGTCGTTCGACATCCGTCGGACGAAGAAGGCGCGACCGCAAAGCAGTACCCGCCCCCACTTAGGGGTAAGCGCACGCAACGTCCACGACTTGCCCCAGTCAGCGCGTCCGACGACTAAGAACGCGCGCGGCCTTGGCATAGAAGAAAGCCCTCCAGCGCTTGAGTGCAGCGACCTAGCGAAACTCGCGCGTCAGCAGCGGGGTCACCGCCAGCCACATTGCGCCACGCCCCCCATACCTGAATCTCACCAGCCGATCACGCCTCAAGGTCGTTTTCCTGGCGGTTGCTGGCGCGCACCTATACACACTAGAGAAGCGGCGCGTTGACAAGGAAGGGCGCGCCCTCTGCGTGTACGGCCACTTCTGGAGGCGCCTCGCCGACATAGATGCCGTATTCGACTGCAGATGGCACATGTCGAGCTACGGCCCAAAAGCCGGTGCCTGTGGCTCCGAGGATGGTCACGTCGTTGTCGCGTGAGGGGCTATACTGCAGGTCAGCAAGATTTGTGGTGTACCTCACGTTGTCTGCGAAGTACGACACTTCTGCGGAAATCAGGTTGCGGAGATCGGCTTTCAACGATGCTGCAACGGCGCGCATCGGGAGAGACAACATCTGCGCTTGACTTGCATGTAGCAAGGCGTGATTCAATCGCGTCAGAAGCTCGCCCATTTGCCGATCCCTAGCCACGTCACTGGTTCGAAGGGCGTCGAGCTGGACTGCCACAGAAATCGGGTTGTCAGCGCTTGCGGGATCAGCCAAGACACTCTTCACTTGCGCCTCAAGTGCTTGCGAGCAGCGCTTCAAGTCACCCCAGTCGGAGAGATTGAACGTGATTACTCGCTGCGCCGCAGTGTCGAAGGGCAGACTCTGGCCTTGTTGGATGAGATGAACGACGGGCTTGCGGGTCGCATGACGTATGGCGAGTTCGTAAAAGACATTCGGATTATGGTCGGTGAGATCGGCAACGACGAGCGCGTCTTGCACTAGATGCGTAATAATCTGTGTCGTGATGAGCCCTGCACTGTCTATGTGGTCAGCCCTCAGAACCGGCGTGCACCCACAACGCTCAACTACCGGCCTGATTAGGTGTTCGAAGATAGTGTCGGAGCGCTCACGAGCGGCTGATCCTTCAGCGCCGATTGGGGCGATTACGAAGCAAGCCACTGCGCCCTCCCATCCTCTGGATCATCGCATGCCTAACGCATAGCACTTAAGCTGTGGGCCGCGCGCGCGGTACGCCGCAGCCGGGTGAATTCCAGCATGATGCGTGTCGAGCGGTAGCTTGAAGCCCTTACTAGACAGCACGCGGTCATTCATCTGGATAATCCGCTGAAGACTCAAACCTGTCCCGAGCCATTCTGAGCTGCTCGTAAAGCACCAGCTGCGCGATTCGGTAGCAGACATCGGCAAAAACACTCAGCGCCCGCGAAACATAGAAGGCGTGATGGCGCTGAACAGACGCAAGGTATGGGGCTTCTCGCGAGCCTTCAAGCGTCCAGGCTCTGTTGTCGGGGTGGTACAGCTCCATGCTGTGCGGATACGCACCGTGAACGTAGCCGTCCCATCCCGAATCGATCGCCAGCGCCATACGGCGAACGTGGTCTGGGTTGCCAGGCTCAAGATAGCGTCCCTGCGCTGCACGAACGTGCTTGCGCTTTGCGCGATCAGGGCCTCTCTGATCCTTGAGCATCTCCTCAGACGCTTGCACGGTCTCTGCGAAGAAGTTGGCCATGAAATCGCGCTGCGCCGTGGTTGGCGATCCCGACTGATGAGCTTCCAGCAGAAACGTAATCTCATCGAGGAAGTCATCGACTGTGCGTAGAAGCACTGCGGTCTCGACGAAATGGCCAGCATGGATTAGATGAATACAGGCGTTGAGGCCGCTCACTACTCTCGCAGTCTTCACGGCGATGACCTGAAGAGGAGCTTCTTCGGGGTAGCGCCACCACTGGCGTTCCGGAGGACCATATAACTGCGGTTCTCCGGCCGCCTTGCCGATGACTTGAGCAGCATCGGCGAGACGCGTGAGCGCCCTGTGGGTGTCGGTTAGCAATGGTGTCGGCATATGGCGTGGCGTTAGGTGGCATGTTTCGGCAGTAAACCGTGGCCGGCGAGCTGCGCTAGGAAGTAGACTAGCACCATCACACCGTCAAGGTCTGCCGCGCCGCGAGGCGATAGCAGAAGGCGAGTGGCGGGAGGGGTAGCGGCTGTACGATTCTGTAGCCATTCAGGGTCGGGGGACCCTTCGAATAGCGGCACGGGGTGCGAAACGACAACGCCTAGGATGTTCTTCTGGTAGCGATCAGGGAGCCGCCTTCGTCGCGCGTCGAGCTGCTTCAGCAAAGTGCCTAGTTGTCTGCCGGTGCGCTTGACTTCGATGATCGCTCGGGCCGCGTGAAAGGGTACTAAGGCGAATTCACCGTGCTCGCCAACCCCCGGCAACTCGGATGGATCCCAGATGATGATGTCGCACTGAGGAATCTTGCTGAGGTCTCTTCGCTGGTCCCCTGCTGAGATGATAGCACCAGTTGAAACGCGGAACTGAGCGAGCATGGTCCGCGCCAACGCGCGCACCGAGGCTTCTGCAAACGCTCCGGTTACAGCCGAGTTGCCAATAAGCGTCGAGACTTGGCTGTTCGCCTTGAGGGGAGTAACGAACGCCTCGGCGACCGCTGTCCAGTAAGCCAAGAGCTCGCGGGATGGTACCAGACTGTCAGCGGCCTCGATCTCAGTGGTTGCGCGAAGCTCCTTAGGATGCATCCGAACCACCTTTGCAGTTGCTGTCTGACGTGATGGCATTGCGCGTCGCGGAATTCACGCACGTAAGGCGGCTAGAAACTGCCTCCCGCCAGGATAGACGAGAACCACGGTGTCCAGATCAACATGCGCCAGCACCTTGCTGCATGGCGCAGAACGTAGGAACAAAGTGACCCCGGCGTGGAAGCGCCGGGGCCATTGAAAACACGGGAGCGGGATTCGAACCCGCGAGGCGGTTACCCGCCTACCGGATTATCAGTCCGGCGCCTTAGACCGCTCGGCCACCCCCCCGCGTTGACGGGCTTGGGTCGATGGATGGAAAACTAGGCTCAAGAGATGCGCAGAGCAACGTGCCCCTTTGACAACTACTTGCGCGAGTTACACGGCAGAAAGGGCGCAGCAAGCAGCAGCATGACCCGTTGTCGGGGCTCACCCGGCGGGCTTCAACCCTGAACTGTCAACGGCGGTTTGAAAGTGCACAGAAACGGCGGCGAAAAGTGCACACTCCGCCGCGGGGGACGGGCCTAGGGCGTCGCCGCCTCCTGGCGGCGGGG
>Ga0208039_1001419_pt1 | contig 9807 bp, 7 predicted proteins | sample June2015DPH_20_1_2_FD_184722 | JGI IMG/M metagenome (GOLD analysis project Ga0208039, IMG submission 184722) | Peatland microbial communities from SPRUCE experiment site at the Marcell Experimental Forest, Minnesota, USA - June2015DPH_20_150... | ecosystem: Environmental > Terrestrial > Soil >...
AGCGATTGACAAATCATGTAATTTCATCAACTTGGTTAAAGATAAGACAGTCCTCCTAAAACCAAACTTGGTCAGATCAACCCCTCCAAACATCTTTGCAACAACCGACCTTAGGGTAATTTATTCAGTTGCCAAAATGGCGCTGGATGCGGGTGCCAGCAAGGTAACCATAGGCGACAAACCAGGTTGGAAAAAGTCCGCCAGATCTGTCTTTGGAGAATTAGGGGTAGACAAAATAGCAAACTCGCTCGGTGTGAAAACATGTTTTTTTGACGAGGATCAACTTTTGGAGTTAGATTTACCTGAGTCAAAGGTTTTCGACAAGATCTTTGTTCCTAAGACAGTAATGGATTCAGACGTTCTAATTAATTTGCCCAAGGTGAAGACTCACATTCACACCATCGTTTCTTTAGGTATAAAAAACCTCCATGGCATAGTCATGGATAACCAAAGACTAATCAACCACCGTAATGATTTAGCCTACAAGCTTGTTGACATACTCAGAGTAAAAAAACCCTCGCTGACTGTTTCTGACTGTATTTGGCCTATGGAGGGGCAAGGTCCGCTAAATGGACGAAACATTAAGAACTTTAACGTTGTAGTGGCAGGAACAGATGTAGTGGCCGTTGACGCGGTTACTTGCTTAATCATGGGTATAGACCCTTCAGAAGTAGACACAATACGAATAGCGTCTGCAGAAGGGTTAGGATACGGAGACCCCAAGAAAATCAGCATAGTCGGAACTAAACTGACTCATGTGAAAAGATATTTCAAGCGTCCCTGCATTAGTGCAGCTGGGGTATACTCAAACGTGTTATCTATGGAAGCAGGGGTCTGCCAAGGATGTCTCTCTTGCGTTCGGCACTCCCTAGACAGGTTGGCATTTGAACAAAAAATGCAACGCGTAGGGCAAATCACAGTATGTAGTGGGAAGCATTCTTTCGAAAAACCTGAATTGCTGCCCGCTAAAAACGAAGTGTGGCTAGTAGGGGATTGTGCAAGTGAAACGTCAAGTAAAAGCTTAATAGGGAAAGTGCATAGGGTGCCAGGCTGTCCCCCACACATATACGAATTATATAACAGTCTTCACAAAGAACACTTTGACAGTTGAAGGGAAGCTATTCAATGAATTATAATGAGGACGAATATAATCAGAAATTGCTTGATTCGATTAACTATGCATATGGGAATGTGCCTTTCTACCAGGATCAACTGAAAGACAAAAAAATTAACTCAGTTAATGATCTAAAGAGTTTGCCCATTTGTAGCAAGACATGTTTTGAAAACAAACCATTATCTTACATCACAGCTGTAAAACCCGAAGAACTCGGCATAAGTTTCTCCACAACAGGAACCACAAAAACCTCCTACACCGTTCACCTAACACGTAATGACTTCATGCAATGGTTGGTGGCTAAGGCCCGAGATGCGCTGGTAAAATTTATTGGTTTAACTGACTCAGACATAATCGCGAACACTTTCGGGTTTGGGCTTGTGCAACCTGGGTGCGAATATACTTTCGGTGCAATTGAAGCGGGAGCTCACGTTTACCCTGTTGGAACCGGAACGTTAACGTCCAGCAAAGAAACCATTCGGATAATAGGTCAAAGAGAAGTAACAACAGTTTTTGCCACGCCCTATTATGCGATGAGGTTGACTGATGTTGCCTTGGAAATGGGCATAAACCCTGCTGATTTATGCGTGAAACGTTTTGTGGTTACTGGAGAAACCTTAACTTGCGCCGCCAGAAAGCGAATTGAAGAATCATGGTGTGCGGAAGTCTTTAACGTTTTCGGCATGGCTGAAGTCGGTGTTGTAGGCGCCGAATGTAAAGCTCACAAAGGCATGCACATACTCTCTGACTATCTCTATCCAGAATTGACAAACCTGCAGGCTTTAACCCCTGATGGATCCATTCAAATGGGTGAACTGGTTTTGACAACGATAGGGAAGTTAGGTATGCCGTTTGTGCGATATAACACCTGCGATTTGGTAGCTTTAACAAATGACAAATGCTCATGCGGTTTCTCAAATACGTCTATAACAGCCCATTATGGGAGAAGCGACGGAATGATAAAGATCAAGGGAAAAGGAGTATACCCTTCACGAATAGAGGAGGCACTGTTAAGCATTCCTGAACTTTCTTCAGAGTATAAGATTGTCATAGACCATGGAACATACTTTGACTCCATCACAATTCTCGCCGAAACTCAGAAAGGTGTCAAAGTGGATGAAATGTTCATAGAAACACTGACAAGAAAAATAAAAGATGAAGTCGGCCTCAATCTGTCCCTCAAAATTTGCGATTATGGAAAACTGCCGCGTTCAGAGGGTTGGAAAGCTAAAAGGATAGTGACCAGTTGTTCGGAAGAGTACTCACCATCGACCTAACAAAAAATAAAATTTGTCGGCAACAGATCCGAACTGATATTCAAGGGAGATTTTTAGGTGGCAGAGGACTAAACTCCTTTCTTCTGTATCGTTTCTTACAACCAGAAACAGAACCTTTAAGCCCCGACAACCTGCTAATTATCAGCACTGGACCCCTCACGGGGACTCAAACTCCAGCAAGTAGCCGTTTTACAGTCAGTGCCAAATCTCCAGAAACTGGAATTTTGGGAGACAGCAATTGCGGCGGCTTTTGGGGCCCAATGTTGCGTCGCTCGGGGTTTGACACACTGATAATTAAGGGAAAAAGCATTCGTCCAGTTTACATCTTGATTGAGGAATCCAGAATTGAAATATTAGATGGAAGCGAAATCTGGGGAAAGGATACAATCGAAACCCAAAAGGTTCTAAAGAAAAATCACTCAGGCTCAGAAGCTATCTGCATCGGTCAGGCAGGAGAGAATCTGGTACGTTTCGCCTGCATACGAACAGGCTTAAAAAGCGCAGCAGGCCGAACCGGAATGGGTGCCGTCATGGGATCCAAAAACCTCAAGGCAATCGTCACCAGAGGATACAGAGAAGTCGAAGTGGCTTGCCCAGAAAAACTTGAGAAAGAACGAATTGATCTGACCAAGAAAATACTGGAAAGAAAAGTTATCCACGCCTTGGCAAAGTATGGAACACCATACTTGGTAAGCATTCTTGATGCCGCTCAAAAGCTGGGAACGAAAAATTTTCAGTTAAGCCATTTTGACCAGATTGACCAAATTAGCGGTGAAGAATTTGAGGCTACCTACTCTTTGAGAACTGTAGGGTGTTTCGGCTGTCCAGTACGTTGCCGACATGTGTACGAACTGGACGGGGAAACTGCAGAGGGCCCCGAATTCGCGACAATTGGTTGCCTCGGCGCCAAATGTGGAATATCAGACTTACGGACCATACTGAAAGCTAACTCTCTCTGCAACAAATATGGACTTGACACCATAACAACAGGAAGCCTGATTGCTTGGCTTATAGAATGCGTAGAAAAGAAAATGCTGGCTGGCGCTAAAGTTGATCCAAACCTTAGATGGGGAAACTCAGATGCCGTTTTGGGGCTGATTGAAAAAATCGCCTTCAGAGAAGGCATAGGAAACATATTGGCTGAAGGCGGACTTAGAGCAGCTCGGAAGTTGAATCCAAAAAGCGAAAAATACTTAGTCCACGTGAAGGGACTGTCCATAGAAGCGGTTGATGTTCGGTGGAACATGGGTTTTGCACTTGGTTTAGCTGTAGCTTCCAGGGGCGGAGACCATCTTAGAAATAGACCAACGCTTGAAAACTTGGATTTGCCAATGACATTACTGGAAAAAATTTTCGGTGGCATAGTCTCATCGAATCCTTTGAGCTGCAAGGGAAAACCATTAATGGTGAAATGGGCTGAGGAGCTTTACGCAGTGACGGATTCATTGGGGATTTGCAGATTTGTCAGCTTATGGAATAGCCCCAACCTCCTTGGCTTTGAAGAGTTGGCAACATTGTACAGCCTCGTTATGGGCTGCCGATGTTCAGGTTTCGACTTGGCAAATGTGGGCGAAAATATAATCAACGTAGAAAGGATGTTCAACCTAAGAGAAGGCATAACGAAAAGGGATGATCAGTTGCCTTTGAGGTTTTTTGAATCACCAATTGAAGGCAGAAAATGCAGCCTTACAGAAGCGAAAATGTCGTCCATGTTGGATGAGTACTATAAACTGAGAGGATGGACAAAGAAAGGCATTCCAAAAAAAGCTACAATTGCTAAACTTCAGGCAGATTTTGACCGCATGCCAGTTTTTGTATAAAATAAAGCTCCCTAAGATTTTTTTAGAAATAATCACCAAGAGGCAGATACCAGTTTACACGGTTAGAAAGTTGTCGCAGTATTTTGATAATCCTGAGGGTTTTCGTGACAGGTTTGATCTTAATTTTTCCGAGAAAAAGAGCTGTTAGAGGATCGCGAAGAGCAAGTATAATTTCGCTGAAAGTGACTATGTCTGTCTGTATACGTGCATAAGGGTTTTCGCCGCTTTCGCCTTCCTCAACAGAAACAGTTCCATCAGGATTGATTCGGGCTGTAAACACGCCTGAATACGAGAGAAGCCTCTTATTGCCCAAATTCACCAAGATATTTTTAGAGACTTTTGCATGTTTCGCTGGCACTGGCTTATTATTCGACTCCAGAGTTTTCTTTATGAAGTCTATTGATGTGACTCCAATAGAAAAGACGCTTCTGCCTATATTGAAGAAGCCATATTGGTATAGGGCTTGGTTAATTTTGTCTTCACTGCTTTCCCACGAGACCAATGCAGTAGCGTTCATTTGCTTTGCGAAAAACTGTGCTTGATTGAGCAAGGCATTTGCCGTTTCCTGCTTTCTTTCCCAGACGCAGAGTTCCGATATTGTTGCAATGCGTGCTGTCGAGTAAAGGTGCAAGTTAACAATAAGATAGCCTAAGGTTCGGGTATCCTCTTTTGCCAAAAGCAAATGTGATTCTTGATTGTTGTATATTTCTGACCATAAAAGGGGAGACCGAAGAGAGAAACCGCTAAGCTCGCTTGTTGTCTCGTTGAATTTCTGAGAAAGCTGATATACCTCTGGGCTCTTCAGTGAGCATTCAACTATGCTTATCGGCGTCTTATCACACCCTCAACCATCAGTGTTACCAGCTTTGGTACACTTGAACCAGATATTTTCAGACTTATTCTTCTGAGAACAAAAGCCGCTAAAAGGCGTCGTTCATCCGACAAAGCATCTGACAAAATTCTAAGGCGCGTCTTTACTGTTATATCGGGTTCGGACAAAATCTTGCATAGTTTTATTCCGCCAGATATACAAAGGTCAATTGTAATTTTATCGTCAAGTAATAGCCTCAGAGTCACTGGCTTAGTTTTTTTTATGGGAATTCTTCTTCCAATTAATCTATTTGCAGCTGGCAGTATTGAGGAAACTAGTCCTTCAAAATCTAAGATCTTTATTAAAACACGTGGTCGGTAAACGGCTACCTCCCCGCACTTTCTTCGATAAAAATCAGCATATATGCTTTCACTGTTGAATCCATATATTATTGAGCCACTTCTTCGTTTTACTTCTCGATAGAGAAGGCTCATACCTTTGGAGAAAACTCCTTTTCCAGAATACGTCGGAAGAGTTGCTCCGTCACCTCCAACGTATGCATGAAGAAAATTATTGTTAAATTTCAAATCCCTACGCAGATAATGCACGCAACCGATGATTTTTCCTTCGTCTTCGCACACGAAAATTAACCTCGGGTCAAAATTTGGGTTTTGCTTGTACTTTTTGCACCACTCTTCGACTGTGCCCCAATTGTTGTATACTTGATTGAGAAGCTCAACTATCTGGTGCTCGTCGCCGTCCTTATAATTTCTAAATTTCAATATGGCCTGTACCTTCCGTAGCGAAAGCCTTTGGGTCGTGGATGCCCGTGTATTTATGGCACTAGCTTATAAACTTAAATTAACCATTTTGGTCTAAGGTAAACGAATGTTGATGCGGAAAGCCACGAAGAAAATTTGGATAATCGGCGCCGTAGCTTTTGGAACGGCTGCACTTTTATTTCTTCTCTTTTCCGCTGGACTGAACAGCGTTTGGACCGTTTTAATCCAAGCCAAAACTGAATACATCCTTTTGGCTTTAGCTATGACTTTATTGGGCTTGGTCGTCAGAGGCGTTCGGCGAGTTGTCTTCTTACGCAAGGTTGAATGCCAAATTAGCACACGCAGAATGTTCTTGATTCTGCTGAGCGGTTGCTTCTTTGAAAATGTTAGTCCGGCAAGACTTGGCGAGTTTTTTGTGCCCGCAGCACTCAGCGTGAAAGACAAGGCTCTTGGATCCTCTACTTTGTCATCGGTTATTGTTGAGCGAACACTTGATCTTGGCACCGCCTCGGCAATTGCGATCTTGGGTATTCTTTCACTCAACTTGGATATGAGACTTAAATCAATTTTGATGGTAGGAATTGCTGTTACTTTAGTTTTAATGGTAATGATTCTACGATTGACAAGCATTGTTGGAACAGTAGTGCATCAAATGACAAACCGGTTCAAGTTTTTTAGAAAAGTAGTAGCCAAAGACGCTGAAACTGGATTTCAGAATTTCATGCAAAACTCCAAGACCAGCGTAGGTTTTCTGATTAAGAGCAAAAAAACCGCTATATTGGGTCTTGGTCTCACCCTTTTGCTTTGGTCTTTGAATGGTCTCAGATTATTTTTTGTAGTTGAGTCTGTGGGTTTAGAGGTTTCTTTGCTTCAAGCCACCGTAGTTGTTGTTTTTACAATCCTTTTAGCTATTGCTTCAATGGTGCCATTCGGATATGGAACGGCTGAACTCGCAATGGTGTTCATATTGACGTCTCTCGGAACCGAATTTATTCAATCAAAAGCGCTTGGAATTGCATTAATCGACAGGTTTTTAGCTGTATGGCTTATTGTTCTAATCGGCGCCATAGCTAGTCTTAGATTAGGCAAGTTAGGCTATCAAAAATCAACCACTGGAAATGAAGCGAGAATTGAAAATGCATGACTGCTAGTAAATTTATGAACTGCGCGTCAAATCCGCCTGCTAACATACTTACGGTGGATGTTGAAGACTGGTATCATGGCATATCTAGATATGTTGAAGTGTCCTCACCTAAGTCAAGATTGCAGTATTCTCTTCCAATAATATTAGATCTCTTAAGGAAATACAGGGCGAAAGCTACTTTTTTTGTGTTAGGCGAAGTGGCTCAAAATTTTCCTGAACTTGTAGAACAAATCGTCGCTGAGGGTCATGAAGTCGGGTGCCACAGCTTCTCACACAGGCATCTAGAAGAGATCGGGGCGGTCACTTTTGATGAAGAAGTTCGGAAAGCCACAAGACTACTGGAGAAAATTTGCGGATCGCCGATACTTAGTTTTAGAGCTCCAATTTTTAGCATAACAAAGTCTACTTTTTGGGGACTCAAAATAATTAAGAAACATGGTTACATTTTTGATAGCTCTATTTTTCCGACTTATCATCCATTTTATGGTATTCCAAACGAGCCGTGCCAGCCACACTGTATTTCTTTTTCCAACAAGAAGAATAATGACTTAGAAGACGAAATTATCGAGTTCCCAATTTTAACGCGGAGATTTTTGAATACTAATATTCCTGTTGGCGGAGGAGCATACCTCAGGTTTCTTGGGCAGCTTTTTTTGGTGAATTCCGTAATTTACATGAACACAAAAGGCTGGCCTGCCACGATATACATTCACCCATGGGAGTTGGATTCCTTTGTTCCCAACGTGAAATTCAATCCTGCAATAAGGTTCATCACTTTTCATAACGTCGGTAAAACTAAAAGGTATTTGGAAACGTTACTAAGGACTTTTAAATTTATTTCAATTAGAGACTTTTGCAGGGGAGATATAACATGACTGTTGTTGCTGTTATTCCAGCGTATAACGAAGGAAAAACCATCAAAAAAGTGCTTGAAGCAACAATGCCTAATGTTGACAAGATAGTTGTGATTGATGATGGAAGCATAGACGATACTTACGATAAAGCAGTGGAAATTGCGACACACGTCATAAGTTATAGAACAAACAAAGGTTACGGCATCGCTTTGAAAAAAGGGGTCGAAAAAGCGATGCAGATTGGCGCCGACTGGATAGTTGCTTTAGATGCAGATGGCGAGCATAACCCCCAAGAAATTCCGAAACTTCTGAATGCTGCAAAGCAAAAGAATGCTGATGTGGTGCTCGGGTCGCGTTTCCTAAGAAATGGTGAGGCGGTCAAAATGCCCTTTATAAAACGTGCCAGCAATGCAATAAGCACGCTTATGTTCATTCTTCTCTATAGAGTGAAATTAACTGATTCACAATCTGGTTTTAGAGTTTACAAAAGAAGAGTGTTTGAACTCATCAATTGCTCTCAAAACGGCATGTTGCTTAACACAGAGATACTCATAGCTTCGGCTAAGCGGGGATTAAAGCTTGTAGAAGTTCCAATTATCTCCATTTCGAGCGGAAGAAAATTTGGGAACCACCAATTTGAGGAAATTGCCTCATATCCTCTTCTTTTGGTTAGAGGCTATAGAAAAAAGTTTTCGTTGAAGTAAATTTGATGAGAGTATAAAGGGTTAAATTGTAATAATTGCAGTCTGTCTTGAGGGTTATTCGATTTTGCTCAAAGCTTTAATTATTTAATTGGAAAAATGCTTTAAGTAATAATGAAGCACTAAGACAAGCAAAAAGCTTGAGGACACGAACTTGGCACGACCATCATATTCCTTTAGCCTGACACTCCTTGTCCTCTTACTATGTTCATTAGGGATTGTTTTTCCATCTCAGATAAATGACTACTTGCCTTCAAGAATTCTTGTCCTATCAGCAGGAATAATTCTCCTCTTTTTCCTAACAGGCTATTCAACTATTAAATTGATCAAGAAATACTTGCCATCACAAAACAATCTTTTGGAGCAATTATGCTTATCCATAGGTTTTAGCCTGGTCATAGTTATTATCGCTACATCCATCTTAAGCACGTTCTTAGTTGTTTCCAGCCTTTCAGTTCTTTTAACCTTAGGCGGTATTTCGCTGGCCTTTTCGATACTCAGCGAAGGACCATGGTTCCGCCTTGGTGACCGCAATTCATTTCCAAAAAGGGAGGAACCAGCCTCAACCAAGCGCACTAAGTTTTCTGAGCCTGCTTCGGTCGCATTAATTGCTTTATGGGTCGGTATAGTCTGTTTTGTCTTTATTATCCACCCATTTCTTTCAGGCCAGTCCAACGGCTTGGCTTACTCCTTTGCCACAAACAATAATTTGGCAGATTTGGTTCTGTTGGTTTTAGTTACTTCTCTTCTGGTTTATCGGTTCCGAAATGAAAAGAAACTGGCTGCTTTTGTTACAGTGCTAGTTTTGACAATAGCCTTATTGCTGTCTCTCAAGGCAAGAAGCTATCCTGCCCTTGTCTCCTTCGGGCTAGGAGACAGAGTGGGGATTGACAGTTGGGATTCGCTGGGGCACCTGATTGCTTTTATGAGCAGTGGCAGATACTCACTTACTGAGCCGTTTCTTTGGTTGGTTAGAAATGGACAGATTATGGCGTCTCCCAACCCGTTTCCACCGGGCTACTTTAGCTTAATGGGTGCAACGGCTATGTTGTTGCAGGTGGATCCGCTTACTCTGACAAGAAGCGTCTTTCTTTTCGGCGTTCTGCAAACACTCTTCATTTACTTGCTTACCAAAAAACTCACGGGAGACACAGTCAAGAGTCTCATGGCTGCGCTACTTATAGCGTGTGGCACAGCAACAAGTGAAAACATAAAATTTACAAGCGGTGCCTTATCGCCAATAGCAGGAATTGGACTCGCGCTTGTACCTTTGGGTTTATATCTTTTAACTTTAGCTAAAACCA
>Ga0208039_1001441_pt1 | contig 9666 bp, 10 predicted proteins | sample June2015DPH_20_1_2_FD_184722 | JGI IMG/M metagenome (GOLD analysis project Ga0208039, IMG submission 184722) | Peatland microbial communities from SPRUCE experiment site at the Marcell Experimental Forest, Minnesota, USA - June2015DPH_20_150... | ecosystem: Environmental > Terrestrial > Soil >...
GCGGAGACCTCTTCGGCTGTCTGAGGTGGAGCGAGAAGGGTCTCTGCTGATTCATTCGCATTTCTCGAAGTGTTCGGAAGGATTTGGACGGAACCCTGTTTCGAAAGCGCCTTCCTGGGGAAGCCTGCCTCTTTAGTGCCTAGACCCATTTTGACCCCTCTGGGAGTACACTAACGATTTTGACAGGGCCGGATTTTCTGAACCCTAGAAGGGAACACGCTGCACTATAGAGATGTTCCCCTTCAGGGACACGGCTTCCGATAATTCGAAGTCCGGTCAGGGCTCTTCCCTCCTAGTCTTGGGAGCTCTAGCCACTCTCCAAACTTTCATGCACGCCAGTTCCAGGACGTCTCCCTCGGTCAAATCCCAGACCAGCGCTTCTGCTTTGGGAACGTGCAGGTAGATTACGCCGGAGTGTTTGACGACCCTGATGCACCCCAAGCTGAAAAGCGGCTCTTCGGTCATTCCGGTTGCCTCCTGCATCTGCAACAATTGAAGCAGAACCCGCAGCTCTTGCAAGCCCAGGCATAGAGCGTCCGGTCCTGGCAACGTCGACAGGTGAAGGTAAGCTCTGGGGCTGTGGTCCTTAGAAATTCAACGTCCGGCCTTGCTGATGTCGTTTAGCTCGATAGAAATCGACCTTGCGTTACTGGCTTCATTCCATCGCAGGGGAATAACCCCGTCCTGCGACCTCTTGTGTGGATTTGGATCTCACTACCGTCAAATGTCCTTGCAGTCGATTTCAGCCTGAGTCACCTCCTGGTTAGCACCATGATTGAAAGGGTCAGACCTCTAGTCTTATTTTAACTTAGACCAGGAGCGCCCGAAGGGATTCGTCCTATGGTGCTATCCAGGGAGTTTTCCCTTCGGACACCACGTCCGAGAGCCTTACTGGTCGACGGTTCGTCCTTCCGGTTCGATTTAAACATGAGTGCGAGAGTACAGCTTCAGGTGGTCCTCCATCCTCCGACTCTTCGAAGCGAGTTCGTTCTTTCGACCACTCCTCACATTCGCCTCTGAGACCCTTTCGAAGCGCTCCAGACGTCGGACCAGTCTCCTGGTCAGGCGCTTCTCATTGCAAGAGTTCATGGTTTCGAAGAGCCTCAATGCTGTCAAGATTGCAGCTCTAGCGTCGGGTGACAACCTCATCGAAGAATCCTTTGACATCCCCGAAGGAGTCGCTACTGTTCTCGCGTTTTAAGACTACCCTTCCCCCTTCCCTGCCTGCCTGTCAACCCCTGTCTGCCCTAATGCCGTCTGTGGTCAGAATCGCCCGCGAATGACCCGATTTTGCGACCATTGCCTTCCGCATGCCTCACCTTTTTCTCCCTTCGCATGTCAGTAATACAGTATCGAGGGTGAATCCGCCCTGGCCAACCCCTTTGACGGGAAATCCGACGTCCGACGCGAATCGGAAGGTAAGAAGGGAGGATCCAGGACTCAAACTAGGGTAACAGCGGTCAAGTCCGACGACCAGACTGGCACTTTGTTTCCGTGCATCCAGTAGGCAGGCTCCAGGAGCAGAAGGGTCTAAGTCACGGTATCACGTAGAGGAGACCGACCATCAGTGCTAGGAAGGCCAGGACGACTATCCAATAGAAGACCTTCGGAGTCACGCGTGCTTTTCCTCCATGTGAATGGCGTACCCTGCCTTCCCTCCTCGAATCGATTGAAGGCAGACATTGCACCAATACCAGGACGTCGGCCCATTATCCTGTATGGCCGTGTGTCCTGACCCCTTCATCACATCAACCCCCAGGCCTGCCGGTGCCCCTTCCTCAATCTCCCCTCTCCACGGTCGCAGAAGGCGCATCCACTCCCGCGCCGGAGCTCACGCTTCGCGCGGGCGCCTCGCCCTCGCGACCTGCGCGAATGGTTGTGGACAATTCATCCATTTTGTTTCGCGGCCTCCAGGTCCACACAACCCCGTCTTCGGTGCCTTGCGTCCAACCAGGCACCATCTCCTTCATCCTTCCCCTCTGTTTCCTCGTGAGCTCATCGTAAACAGGACCGTCGATGTATCTCTCTAGTTTGTTCGGGTCCGTTATCTCGGAGCCGCGACAGAGAAGGACTCCCTGGTGCTCGGACGTCGGAAGGGGTTTCCGGTGAGGCAACCTCAGACCCTCCGGTGGTCCAATCGCCTTCCCACTCCACGCTCCTTTAGGCGTCCCTTCGATATCCCACTTCACGGTCTCGGATTCGAACCCTACACCGAGAAAAACGAGCTTCTTACGGTCGAAATCCTTGATGGGGAGCCCAAGAACATGCATCGAGCAGTTCGAGTTAGACTTAGTCGTGGAGACACCAACAAGGGGACGCTTCGCGTCCTCTGTCTCCTTTTCGTGGAGCTCGCGTCTCTCTTTCCGTTTCGCTGCAATCTTCCGAGTGAGCTCTTGGGACATCGAGAAGGACCGTCTTCGAGCTGCCCACATCAACGCGAGAGTTTGACGGCTCTTCGTGTCCTTCACGCTCACGGTGTCGGTTTCGTACTTCAGGATTTCCTTAGTGATGTACCAAACCGCGCCCGTCGTGGTCTCGCAGCCCCTAACGTCTAATCTTCCCTTCCAATGCGTCTTCCATTTCGCAGCCCCATGCACGCGAGATACCATCTTCCTTTCATTCCGGTCCCATCGGAGCTGAGTCCTGAAGTCGCAATCCCTGAAGATTACCTCCGCATGGAAGTGAGGATAACCGTCTTCGTGAGACTCCCACGATTTCAGGAATAGAATGTCGTGGCCTTTCCTGATGTTTTGAAGGAAAAGGTTCCACGGGTCAACTACTCTGGGCTCCACCATGCGAAGTTTCCTGTTCCATCGAAGTCTGACGGTCCTCCACGACTGAGAAGCACTCTTCGCGTCCGGATTCAGCTTCGAACGATGCGGATACGTCCCCGTGAAGAATACAGCGTTTGTGTGCAGCTCATCGACCCGAATCTCCGGAGTTAGGAGCTCCGCGATCTCTTCAAGCTTCACGCGCAGCATCCATGAGTAAATCGGATTGCCTCGCTTCGCTGCGAGCTTCCAAAAGACTTCATCCCCATACCCCAGATAGATTCTCAGGTTGCGATGATTCCAGACTTCGAAGCGTCGAATCACTTCCTCGACCGTGATTTGCCCACGGTCCCACTCCATGAAGGTTCGCGCTGCGGAGACCTCTTCGGCTGTCTGAGGTGGAGCGAGAAGGGTCTCTGCTGATTCATTCGCATTTCTCGAAGTGTTCGGAAGGATTTGGACGGAACCCTGTTTCGAAAGCGCCTTCCTGGGGAAGCCTGATCCTTTGGTCCAGTAGGCCCTTCTATGTCCCTGCAGGGCACACTATACAAATTGGGTGATGCCCAGAGGTTTGGACCCCCAAGGGGAACAAAGTCCGGGAGCGGAAAAGGCTCGATTCTAGCTCTGACGGGATTATTCAGGTCGCAATGGGATGAGGAGTTTGGGTGCGACACGCAGACCGGTCCCAGCTGCGGCTCCGACAGAATCTCCAACTAGGCACTTTGGGTTGCGCCCAAGTCCAGCGAGTTCATTGAATGTGGAGCCGCGTCGATTCTGTACCCAATGAGCCGATTAGATCCCGGCGCTAGAGACCTTCCGAGGGTGCTCATCTGAGCGCTGGCTGGGCGCCGACAGTTGGGAGCGAACGCTTCCTCACCAGCAGGAAAGTCGCAACGACGAGCAAGGTCAGGACCATGGCTGCTCCGAACTGGTACGGGAATTCTGGTATCCCTCCTCCACTGGAGGAAGAGCTCGTCGATGACGTCGTTTGAGTGCTGGGCGTGCTGGTGCTCGTGTGGGTCGTGCTCGTACTGCTCGGAGTCGTCGAAGTCGAGGTGGACGACGTGGAACTGGTGCTCTGTACTGAGCTCGAAGAAGTGGTAGAGGTTGTGGTCGAGCTGGTAGTGCTTGTGCTCGTGTGGGTCGTGCTGGGCGTCGTACTGGTGGTCGTGGTCGTGACGAGTGAAGCGGGCTCGAACAGCAGTGTGTGAGAGCTATGGGAGTAGGTGACAGTTATCGTGGTGTAGGTCGAGTTCACGTTCGTCACTGGCTGTACAGAGTAGCCGTCTACGAAGGCGGCCCAGGAGCTCGCGCTTATCAGAGAAACAGGGATGACTATGGTGAAAGTGCCGCTCGTGCCTCCAGGCCCTTGCACGTATGCCGATATAGTGTTCCCGCTGACCACTAGCCCGGCTAGGAGTCCCAGCGCAAACTCGGAATCAGTCTTCGTCACCACCAACGCCCCTCCCGCTACTTGCCACTTCTGCATCCGTTGGGGCTGGATCAGGGAAGCGATCATTTGTCCCTGGACGCTCCCTGAGATTCCACCTGGCTGAATCGCGGTCAGGACTAAAGTACCGGCGCTTACGGTCGCGCCTGGCGCCACGTTTGAAACGACGTGGAACGCTTCTAGGTAGCCTGTGTATGAAGCGGTGATATTAACCGAGTCAGTTGACGTAAGCGGTATCTCCAGGTTGAACTGCCCCTGCGCGTTGGTCTCCGTGTCGTTACTGATGTGACTTGAAACCCCTTCTCCATTCACGTACACATACTTGAGTGGGTTCCCATTGCTGTCCTTCACGACGCCAGTGATGTGGGCGGGAGTGACGACAGCGCTGAGCGTGAGTGTGAGCGTAGGCGCAACGGTGGACGTGCCTGCAGTCACGGCCAGAAGCGACGAGAGAGCCGCCTCACTGCTTCCCTTCGATGCCGTGATGTTGTAAGATCCTGAAGCAATCCCAGATTCGAGGACGTAGTGGCCGGTGGCGTCGGTCGAGTTCGTGGCGCACGGCAGGAAGGAAGAACCGGAGCAACTCATGTAGCAATAACTGAAGATGCAGCTTTCCTTGCCGATTTCAACAGTGGCGCCCGCGATTGCGTTCCCGTGGCTGTCCTTCACGTACCCGGAAACCACCGCAGAAGCTGAGACCACGAAGTCGTGCAATACGACATTGCCGGTCGTCGCCTTCACTACGGCAGAACCTGCCGCAATAACATGGGCAGAGAGGGAACCGAACAGGGACTGGCTGAGAGTCACGTTGTAGGTGCCCGACGGAAGGTTGTCTGCTATCGCGTAGCCCCCGGTCGAGTTCGTGATGGAGTAGCAGGCGTAGCAGCTGCCGTTGACCGAGACTTCGACACCTGCGACCCCGACTCCGTTGAAGGTTACCCTTCCGGATATCGCGGCCGACGCCGATAGCTGCTCGTCCTGAGTCACCTCAGCTTGGGCTCCCACGTGGACTCCGTAAACAGTCGCGCTCATGAAGCCAGGGACGTAGTTGGGTTCTTCAGCGCATATTCCGAGAAGGTTCAGGCAGTTGAGACCCAGTATGATGCTTTCCGGAGTGGTGACCGACACCTGAACCTGGTACACTCCAGCTGCCACGTTCGTCTCTATGGCGTAGATGCCGTCGGAAGACGTAGTGTCAGTGCCAACTTCATTCGTGCTTCCGTTCTTGTACAGAGCGACCGTAGCCCCTGCAACCGAGATTCCGCCTGGGCCGGTCACGCGACCGGTCACTATCGATGATCTGGCTAGGCTGAGATCTATGCCAGTGATATTGTGCCCAAGGCTGACTGCGACCAGCGACGGGTAGTACCCCTTGAGGAAGCCGTCGGCGCTCGCGCTTACGTTGTAGCTCCCCGCCGCGTAGAGGTCGCCTATGCCGTAGAGCCCTGCCGCACTCGTGAGGTGAGACCCGCTGCGGGGGCCTTCCGCGCTCACTGTGGCCCCCGGAAGGCCGGCTGTCGTCGCCCCGACAGCAGTCAACGGAAGGACAAGAGGGTAGCTTCCGAGCATGGCCAGGACCGCTACAACAAAGAGTCTACTGCTCAATCGTGAACGTCGTAGATCTCGATTTGGCATATATAAAATTGAACGAGCCGCAGATTCACCTATCGATTCGAGCCGAGCCAGCACCCAGTCGAGGGAAGTGTGGAATAGGAGTGTGGCGGTTAGAATAGCTACCCAACCAGAGGCTGTTGTGCGAATTGGCTGGCAAGCCGGAGCTGCTTCGAAGCATGGAATTGAGCGCATGCTTAACAATTGTTGCGTCTGCCACTCAACTCATACTCTAGAGAAATGCAAATTCGGATGCCTCCAAAGAGCGTCAAGCTGTATTGGAACGAAAAGAATCTGAGCAGTGGCGACTCCCTGGCCCTGCTCTTCGGCGAGAGGAAGGAGACTCTCAAAGCCGCGAAGCTTGTCATCGCGAAAATGAAAGAGGCGAGCACTCTATCCATGACCAAACGGGAAATGAGGTTCTTCGCGAAGGAGCTCCAAACTGGCAGGCTAGGTGTGAAGTATAGCTACCATAATTTCTACACGAAGCTGCTGAGAAAGCTCCTCGATATGGGATTCGTGGAGAAGGACGTCCTGATCTGGGACCAGAGGAGGCGGAAGACCGTGGCAGTCTACCAGCTAAGGTTGCAACCGATACCAGAAAGAGCCCCCCAAAGCGGGTTCGTTAGGCAGGCATGGCAAGTGGCAAAGGGCTGGAATGACATGGTTCAGAGCTGATCGTCGCAGGCCCACGCGCTCTAGAATGCCTGATAGTTCCTTGTTCTAACGGCGCCTATGACTAGGGCAATACCGGCTATCAAGAGCAGAGCAGGCAGGAACGGCAGTTGGAGCTTCAGGAAGATAACAAGGACATAGACGGTGGTCAATAGAGCGCCAAGGCCGATCGTCAATACGCTTAGTCTTAGCCGCAGGAGGGAACGCATGAGATTCAGCATGATCAATATGATTCCAGTGCCTAGAGCGAAGATCGGGTGGTTGACGCTGGTAATTGGATTGCCGTTGAGGAAGGCCATAACTACACCGAACCATATGAGGAAGATTCCGCAAAATATGTTGGTCAGGGTTTCGTTGCGCACTTGAATCTCACCCAGATGGAGTCAATGTCTCTTTAAACTTGACAAGCGGGTAGATTACGCCAGATCTTCCTCGTATGCCCGCCTCTGAAACACTTCTTAAATAATCGGAACCGGCAACGTCCGAACTTCTGGGGGTAGGGTTTAGCGAACAACTGGCTTCTGGGAGTACTCTTCGGAGCGATTCAAGGAGTCTCCGAATGGCTCCCAATCAGCAGCAAGACGCAGATTATCATAGCGTCACACTACTTCTTGCCGAGTCTGCAACTCGGACAGAGTTACGCATTTGGGCTCTTCCTCGAAGGCGGGACCTTCATCGCCGCGATCGTCTATTTCAGAAGGCAGGTCCTCGGGGTCCTCAAAGCTCTGGTCGGACGAGGAGATCAGGAGGAACGCATGCTTCTGAAGTTCCTACTGATCGCCACGGCGATTACGGCGGTGCTCGGAATAGCGATCTACAAGGTCGTCTCGGATTGGGCGAAAGGACCGGCCCTCGGAGTTCCGATGATTATCCTTGGGTGCGTGCTTGTCGGTGACGGGATTCTCATAACGCTGGCGCGTGGGAGGCGAACACCGACGAAGGGCCTCGCCGACCTGAGGAATCGGGACATAGTGATAATCGGCATAGTACAGGGAATAGCCGCTTTCCCAGGTGTGAGCAGGTCGGGGATGACAGTCTCTGCTATGCTCCTTATGGGTGTCAAACCCGAAGAGTCATTCAGGCTGTCGTTTCTGGCCCTGATACCGGCATCGATTGGAGCCACAGGGGTCACGATGCTGCTATCTAATGCCAGCATTGGCTCGGTGGTCGACACGCTGACTTTCCCTGTAGTCCTGCTAATGATCCTAGTCGCGGCGTTGGTAGGCCTTGTCTCAGTCAGAACGCTCCTCAAGGCTGCCGGGAGCAAGCGGATTGCACTACTCACCTTCGTCCTGGGCGCCCTGGCGATACTCAGTGGGATAACAAGTATCTACTTCGGCGCGGGATAGCAAGGGAAAGTCGCTGAACCCCCAGGCGAACGAGCAACGCGGTGTCTAGGTTAGATCGAGAGACCCACTTCCGTCCGATACACCTTTACATCAGTAGCCGACTCGCCCGAAGACCTGGGCTGCTGTCAAAGAAGGCTGTTAAGACTACAGTGAAGATAGCCTAGACGCATCAAAGCGGGTTATCTTAACGTCCTGGCCAGATTTCAGGACGGTCAGATGTAGTACTTTGCAAGGTCATGTCGTTCCGCTCCAAAGTTATCACTACTTTTCCTGGGGCGTGCCCGTCTTCAAGATACCTGATAGCCTCAGCAGTCTCACTTAGCGGGTAACGTCTATCGATGACTGGTACGACTTTGCGGGCTTCAAGAAGTTCCTTCACAAAAACCAAGTCCTTCTGGCTTATTTTCGCCATCAGAAGACCCATTTTCTTACTGCCGGTCTTTGATATCAATGGTCCTAGAAGCATGACCTGGAGCATTTGAGCCATGGAGCCTCCGCTCATGACATAAACTCCTTTGGGACTTAATGCGCCCTTGTAACCAAGAATCGAATGATATCCGTTGGCAGCAAGAATCAGGTCATAACGCTGTTCTTTTCGAGTGAAATTCTCTTGAGTGTAATCAATGACCTGGTCCGCCCCAATCGAGCGCGCCATATCCAAGTTCTTCGTACTGCAAACGCCAGTCACTTCAGTCCCGAACGATTTGGCGATTTGCACCGCAAACGTACCAACACCACCAGACGCACCATTCGTCAGGACCTTTTGCCCTGGCTGAATCTGTCCTTTGTCGCGAAGGCCCTGCATGGCGGTGACTGCCGCCATGGGTACTGCCGCTGCTTCCTCGAACGATACATTGGCCGGTTTCAACGCCAATGAACTCTCACGAGCACATGCATACTCCGCAAAACCGCCTCTGACGGTCCCGAATACCTCCTCGTCTGGCTGAAACTGCTTTGCGTCTCCGCCGACCGCTTCAACCCGCCCAGCAATGTCAGCCCCGAGTATGTTGTTCTTTGGTTTCAGAAGCCCATATCCCATCAGGCGCACCAAGAACGGTTTGCCTCTCATCATATGGCAGTCCTATGCATTCACGGATGCTGCATGAACTCTTACCAATACTTCATCGTCCTTGGGAGCAGGTTTCTCTATCTCTTTGAGCTGGAGGACATCTGGAGGTCTGTATTTTTCGTATGCAATTGCTTTCATTTGAGTGCCCTTCTTTGTTTGATTGATTGTGGTCACATTCATCTCAACTTATTCACTTCCACTCAATAGCCCCCCGCACACGTGCGGTTGTCATTCGAGGCTTGTGCCTCTCTATCGGCTGACCCTGTGTCTAGGTCGCCAAGGCTTATTTGCCCCGCCCTTCACGCCCTCATGGAGGACCACTAACGGGTTATGCCCATCAAGATGCTGACGCTGGAGGACCTGGAGCTCGAGGACAAACGGGTCTTCCTAAGAGTCGACATCAACACGCCTGTTCACCCCGACACCGGTGCCCTGATTGAGCAAGCGAGACTGGAAGAGGCGGCGGCTACTATTAACGACCTCCGTCAATCGAAGGTTGTTGTCGCCTCCCACCAGGGAAGGGTGGCCAGATCGGACTACACCAGTCTGAACCGCCACGCGGAGGCACTCCAAGGTATTATCGGGAGGCCGGTCAAGTTCGTCCCGGATGTCTTCGGGCCCGAGGCCCTCCGAGAAATCGATTCTCTCACTTCTGGAGAGATCCTAGTCCTCGACAACCTGAGATTCACAGCAGAAGAGAACCAGGAGTACAAGCCAGCCGACGCCGAGAAGACATTCCTT
>Ga0208039_1001447_pt1 | contig 9644 bp, 11 predicted proteins | sample June2015DPH_20_1_2_FD_184722 | JGI IMG/M metagenome (GOLD analysis project Ga0208039, IMG submission 184722) | Peatland microbial communities from SPRUCE experiment site at the Marcell Experimental Forest, Minnesota, USA - June2015DPH_20_150... | ecosystem: Environmental > Terrestrial > Soil >...
TGTCGTGACCAGCCTGATGTTCGGGCTCGCGCCCGCGGCCCGCTGCACCCGACTGGACGTGAACGCCTCTCTGAAAGATGGCGATACCACCTCCACCGGTTTCTCCACCCAGTGGACTCGCAATGGCTTGGTGGTGGTTCAAGTTGCGGTCTCGGTAGTCGTGGTGGTTACTGCCGTGCTCTTTCTGCACAGCCTCTGGAACGGATTTTCAATCGACCTGGGCTTCCGTCCTGAGAACCTTCTTATCGTGAGGCTTGACACCACAGCCCAAGGCTACTCGAAGGAACGCAGTGCGCTTTTCTTCCAGCAACTCGAAGAGCGGGTATCCGCGCTGCCCGGTGTGCGTTCTGCCAGTATCGTGGCACCGCTGCCCCTCGGCATCTACAGTAGTGGCAGCCAGGTTTCAGTTCCGGGAACGTCCCGTACTGTCGACGCGAACCGGCACGTAGTCGGGCCGCGGTTTTTCGAGACCATGGGGATCCCTATATTAAGGGGTAGGAGCTTCCGCGATATCCCGGCCTCGTCGCCGCCGGTTGCCATCGTTAACCGCGTGCTGGCTGAGCGATTATTTCCTAAGGAGGATCCGGTCGGGCAGCACGTGCATTGGTGGAACAAAGCCTACGAGATCGCCGGCGTGGCGGGTGACGCGAAATCGAAGACGATCGGCGAAGCCCTCACACCTTGCCTCTACCAGCTCGCTGCGCAGAACGAAGCGGACCTTGAGCTTCTCTCATCAGTTGGAATCAGCCTGGTGGTCAGGACGGCAGGAAAACCTAAAGCTCTCGCCTCGGTTGTTCAGAAGGAAGTTGAACGCCTCGACCCCACTCTGCCCGTCTACGGCGTGGAAACCATGGAGGACCAGGTCGGGAAATCCTTGGTCCTGGCGCGCCTCGCCGTCTCGTTCCTGGGTGTGTTCGGCTTCCTGGCCTTGACACTGGCGGTGGTGGGGTTGTACGGCCTGATGAGCTACAGCGCGGCCGCCCGAACACGCGAGATCGCCATCCGGATCGCTCTAGGGGCTTCGGCCCACAGAACGCTTGCCCTGCTCGCCCGGCAAGGTCTTACGGTCGTCGGTGTTGGTCTTCTCGCGGGCCTCGCTGCCAGCTTGGCAGTCGGTCGCCTGGTGTCCAGTCTTCTCTATGGCGTTGGCAATATTGATCCCATAACCTTCATTTCCGTGCCCGTTGTGCTGGCCGCCGTCGCGGGCGTGGCAATCCTATTGCCCGCGCGCAGGGCGACCAAGATCGACCCCATGGTGGCGCTGCGTTACGAATGATGAATTCTGAATTATGAATTAAGGATGATGCGCTTCGCGATCCGCATCTTCTGATTTTGTCTTCATTCATAATTCAGCATCCATAATTCCTAATTTGGCGCTAAAGCGCGGCTACAATCCTGTCAGCTTCGAAGTCTCCGTCCACAGCCGCTAGGCGGCATTATCGTCTTAAGCCGCGGGCGAGGGCGCTGTTCCTCCTGGCCCCGGTTGCGCGGGTCCCGAGCGTTTGTTAAGGTGGATTGGTGATCAAGCTGCTGGAAGAGGCGTTGGAAAGCGTCTTCAACCTCGCACTTGTCACCAACCACTGACTTTGAAACCTCTTCGAATTCTCATTGCCGACGATCACGAAGTTGTCCGCCGAGGGCTGCGCGAAATACTGGAATCGCGCTCGGGCTGGGAAATAATCGGTGAGGCCGCAGCGGGCAGGGAAGCCGTAAGAAAAACTGGAGAGCTCAAACCTGACGTCGTCATCCTAGACTGGACCTTGCCGGAGATGAACGGCCTGGAAGTGGCCGGCCACATCATGGAATCGCTCCCGAAGACCGAGGTCCTCATTCTCACCACGGATCAAACTGCCAGGTCGATTCGCGAGGCCATCGAGGCGGGCGCCCGGAGCTGTCTCTTCAAAACCGACGCCAAGCAAGACTTGGTCAAAGCCATCGAAGCGTTGGCCCGGCACGAGTCGTTCTTCACCGCCAAGGCGACAGAGATGATGTTGCACGAGGCGCTGGAAGCCGCCGGGCCGCGGGAGGAACGCGCCCTGCGCCGCCTCACCGCGCGCGAGAGGCAAGTGATTCAATTTCTCGCCGAGGGCAAGAGCAATAAGCAAATTGCTACGATTCTCAATGTCGTCCCCAAGACGGTAATGTCTCACCGCGCCCGCATCATGCACAAGCTCGATCTGGATTCGCTGAGCGCCCTCGTCCGCTTCGCCATCCGTTACAAGATCATCGAGGAGTAGAGCGGCGGCGCAACTGATTGCCGACTCTCGATTGTCGATTGCCGATTTGAAGAGAATCACGGCGGACAATCGGCAATCTTAAATCGGCAATCGGGCGCTCAGTGCTTCTGGTCCTTTTCCTTATTCTTGTCCTTCTCCCGCTTGGGCGCCGGCTTCGCATTTTCCTTTGGAGGCGGCGCGGCATGGGGAAGTGTTTCGCGATCCCGCATCGGCCCTGCTGGCTTTCCCTGCCTGAGGTTCTCGACCTGCTGCGGCTCGAGTGGCCGGCCAGGATGTTCCTGCATGGCCTGTTGCCGCTGTGAGAACGGAACGGCGGGCGGAGGCGGCGGCGTCTTGGTCATGACCTGCGGCGCAGTGGGCGGCTGGACAGCAGGCTGGGTTCTCTCCCCGGTTGGTCCAGGGCGTGAGAAGGTTCTCAAATTTCCACTCTGGCCGGTCTGGCTTGGCGGATTGCTCGGCTGCGGTGTCGGTCGCGGCGGGGCCCCCGGCTGAGCGGGCGTGGACGGCCGTTCGGCTACGGCAGGCGGCTGTGACGTGCGCGACGGCCAGTTCGGCTGGCCAGCTTGAGGCGACGTCCTGACCACCTGCATGGGCCTCTGTGCTGTCGTCGACATCGTCCGTAGCGGTGCGACGTGAGGAGGATTGACAGCCGGCTTGCCTGTCCCGAGAGCGCTCGCTGCGGGCGCCACGGCCGGGTGCGCAATCACCTGGGCGCGAGCGATTTCAGCCGTGTTTACGGGAACCAACTGGCGGTGCACGGGCGCACCGGTGCGGAACGCCTCAGTGGAGACTACGGTGGTGGCCGCCCGCTGATTCACGTAGGTGGCATTCGTTACATTTGTGATGTTTGTAATATTTGTAACATTTCGAATGTTGGTTATATTGACCTGCCGCACGTAATTGTCACTGTGGTGGTACCACGGCATGTAGGGCTCGCGCGGACCAAGCGGGAACCACCCCACGCCGCCCCCAATGCCAATACTGATGGAGAAGTGCGGCCCGCCGATGAAGGCCACCAGAGCGGGTGCATAGACCGGTCGCACCACCATCGGCCCTGGCACCCAAGCCCAAACTGCGCCCACCATTACCCACCGGCCGTAATGAAACGGACAGAACCCCCAAGGCGCGTCATCAATCCAGGTCCAACCCCACGGCGAGACCCATGCCCAATGGCCGAAACGATACGGCGCCCAGTTGGGCGGAACATTCACCGGGTACCACACCGGACCGTATTGCGAGTGGTTTTCCCACCGTCCATATTCATCGAGATCATAATACCCGGGCATCGCGTGACCCACGTAGCGCGCCGAAGCCGATGTTTCGTACCGGCGATCGCGATCCAGGGACCAGCGGTCGAAGTCATCCTCGGGAGGCAAGTTCACAAACTGGGCCACAATCTGATCGGTCCCCGTCAACTTCACGGCTTCCTGGTTACCCACGGACTCGGACACTCCGCCGCCGCTCACCTCCAGCGCCCCACGGTCGACGATTACGAAGGTCGCATTGTCGTTCGGATAGGTCTCGACGCGATAGTCCCCGGGTTGCTCGATGGTTAGCGCGCCGTTGGGAGTGTCCACCTCGATCGTGTTGCCGGGAAGGATCTCATAGACACGCAGCCGGATCGTGCCTTGGCCTAGACCGAGCTGGAGTACTTCGTCGGACAGGTTGGCTACGGTCAAGTCACTCCCTTCCCAAGCGCGTACCGCCACGTTGCCGATTTCGAGTTCCACGCGGCTGGCTTGGTCCGTGTAGAGGCGATCGCCGGTGGTGAGGGGATAGTTGAGTGTCGCCTGGCTCCAGTCATTCGCCCCACTCGGCATCAACGACACGTTGCCCTGCACCACGCTCAGCCGCGCCGCGCGGCCCGGGGGATCGTCAGCGTCCCCGAACAGCGGCGCGGCCAAAAGGGAAGCGAGCAGTGCAGCGACGGCGAAGATCACAACTTTTCGAAAGCTCGAACTATTCATTAGCTCCTCCACAACTTCCAGCGGGCCGTGGGATTCGGGGTTTGGGATTCGCAGAGAAAAGCATATTAGTAAGCTGTCTGCGAACCCCGAACACCGAAACCCAAATCCCTCCTAAAAGCTTACCCCAATAATGAAACACGCGCGCGTCATCTTTGTTGCGCCCATTGTGCTGGGATGCCGATTCGACAGAATGAGTCGGCAGGGTTGGGGGTTGGGTGTGTCGCTTGGAATCGCATCCCTTTCGAAACAGCGGTCATTCCCGCGCCCCGGCCCTCCGCCCTCGCGGAGCGGGGCGACGGGGTCTCAGGAAAAGCGGGAATCCAACTGCTCGCCACTCGCCGTTTTCCAGTTTCGATTTTCCATTTTCCAGTTTCGGATCTGGCCAATCGGGAGTAGTGACGTTTGTGCTCCATTCATATTTCTCGAAAAAGAGGCCATTTTCCCAGCTAAGCAACTGAAAGGCCTAGCCTTAGCCTCAATGGGTTTGCTTTTCCAGAGAATCACTTATCCTCCTGAATTCAAGACACTTAACCTCAATGGGTTTGGTTGGGTTTGCTTTTTCACCTCCATGCTCGCCGCAATCGGGAGTAGTGACGGTAACCGTATGGCCAATCCCACAGAAAACAAAGGACATTCCGGCTTCGTTCCAGAATTCCTATCAGGCCGATGAGGAACGCTCGTCGGCCTTCTCACTCCGGGCCTGTTCGCTGTCATTCCGAGGCCGCCAGGGCGGCCGAGGAATCTCGCTCTGTCGCTCAGGGGCTCACCTGAGCTTGCCGAAGGGAATCCAGCTCTGAAGACAGGGTACGTGCGGGATTCCTCGTCGCCGGAGTTTACCCTTGAGCGCAGCGAAGGGACTGCTCGGAATGACAGCGCGAGCGGGGTTTCCGGCAGCTTGTTAGACCTTCGAGTTTCGAATTTCCGGTTTCGGAATCTACTTTCGATTTTCGAATTTCGATTTTCGAATGTAAGGCGAGTAGGGGGTTGGCATCCGCACACAATAACCTCCGTGTGGCCACGTTCCCCCTCAACAGCCCTTCATGGCCGGACCAGTTATTGTATTATTAGCATAACAAATGCTTCCTGTCAAGCAAAATCTGCGTACCAGTGTCATTTGCGAAACACGAGCCCTCCCAGGCGCAGTCATTCCCGCGAAAGCGGGAATCCACCCGGCGCCGACTGATCAAGTGTTTGGGTGTGATCGACCGCGGGACTCTGGCCAAGGTCGACCGAGCCATCCAAATCAGCTTGGGCTTGATCGAGGTGTAGTGAGCTGTAATGCGGATCTTAAATCGTCTGCCGCCCCGGGATTTGTTTTGCAGTGTTCCTTTGCCGCCCGCACAAATGCGCTGGACTTGAGCAAGACGCGCTTCACGAGAGAATCTCTTTCACCAATTCGGCGGGCGTGGCGGGCTGGCAGCGTCCTTCGGCGAATTCTTTTTGCGCCGCCTGAACATCCTGAGCCAACTCGGCTCGGCGGCGTTCGCGCAGGCGGCTTTTCAAGACCTGCACCAGCGTTTCCTGCTCCTCCGCTGATAGTGCCTCCGCTCCTTCCAGAATTTCCCGGTACTGAAGGTGGTTCGCCATTGGCTCTCCAGAGTTTATTCTAAACCCATAGCGGCAAAACAACCGGTCGGAATCTCCACAGGTATTGGTATCATTTGGAATTGGATCCCCTTCGAAACGCAGGTCATTCCCGTCCCGTGGGTTCCCGCTTTCGCGGGAACGACAACGGGGCGGGAACGACTGCACCTGGGAGTGCCCTTGTCTCGCAAATGACACCAGTACCCCAAAATGTCGCGCCCCAGGGCGATTTATTTCCTCATCCTTGGGCATTGCGAGAAACGGAGATGCGGGAAACGGCGCCAAGGTAGCGCAGGAAGAACTGCTATGGGAAGGGACGGTTGGTGTCAGTGGCGATGGGTGGTGGCAGGTAGCAAGTGGCGTGTTTTCAATATGTGGTGCAGGTAGTGCGTGCGTGGTTGATGGCAGAAAGTGCGGTCGGTAGAAAGTATCGGTAGAAAGTCTCATACGTGGAATCAGTAACTTAGGGCGTGGCGGGTAGGAGATCTTGGCGGGAAAAGTAGAAAGTATCAAAATCCTAAGGTACACCACTAGTAGAAAGGTGTGTAAACTACTGACGCAGCCTGACTTAGATACTTTCTACTAATATAAAACAAAACCAAAAATCAAAGCGATTTGAGAGCCTATACTTTCTACTGGAATTTTGGCTAGCTAGCTGCCAAATGGGGGGCGCGCATCATGATATATAGCGGCGAGTCGGCGCTGCGGCTCAGTTGGCAGGCTTTGCCTTCTTCCGGGCCGCCACAGTCCTCTTTTTGGCCTTCAAGATTTTTTCTACGTAGTAGCCATTCATCGGTCCAAGGCAACCGGCAGCGCGAAGCTGGTTCTCGAAGCCCTCTCCTTTTAGGTATCCCGCCGGGCTGCCGTAGCGTTTGATAGCCAAGTCGCTATAGGTCTCAATCGCCTGTTGAATGACCTGGTGTGTGGAGTCCTTCTGGTCACCCACTGCGGCGAGTCCACTACAGGCGGCCGTGATCTCCTCGCGGATCGTTTCAAGTTTTCGGTCCTGCTCTTCGCGTTGCTGCTCTGACGCCCACCACGATCCCACCACCACCAGCAGCACGGCAGCGGCCAAGACGCCCAGGAAGGCAGCGAAAAACGTCTTCATTTTTGACCTCATTTCTTAAGATATTTCACCCGGCGCCATTTACCGGCGCTTTCCAGAAGCTGATCGGCGAAGTGGCGCAGCTCTTCGAGCGCACCGTCATTCACTACCGCCGCCTCATAGAGTTCATTCAGCGCCAAGGCTGCGTTATTGAAATATCGGATGGGGGGCGATCCCTCACCGTGTGGCTTTGCGGAGTTTAACGGGGATTTCAACCTTCACCTCCCGCCCTCCTCCCGGGGCTTGTTTTGATGGTGTATCAGTGTACACCCCTTTCTCTCGGATGTCAATACCAAAACTCGCCAGTGATTCGGCGTGTGGACAGAGGCGCATGATTTTCAGCAGCCAATCTCCGGAGGGCACGCGCCGGCCAGTCTCCCACCGCCAGTAAGCACTAACCGTCACCTCGAGCCTTCTCGCCATCTGCTCCTGGGTGAGCCCGAGCCCGACGCGCAGTCTATGAATAGCTGAGCCGATGCTGCTCGCGGTAGCCTGCTGTAAACCAAGTTGTAACACAAAGTCCCTTAGAAGATTTAACTAACTTGCTGCGGGGGAGCAGCGTTAATGGCAGAGGCGATGGATGGCGAGGGGTGGCAAGTGGCGCGTTATGAGCTTGTTAGGATTTGGGGCGAGCGGAGTTCGTGGCAGAAAGTGATGGTTGTGGAAAGTATCAGTGGAAAGTCTCGACAGAAAATACGGGACTTATCGTTACATGGTGCATGGATCGTGGCAAAGGTTGTGCAAAGTATCGGAGAGTTTAACTACTCTGGTAATACGTAGCCTACGTAACGTACTGAAATAGAGTATGTTGGATACTTTGCACAGTAGGCGAAACAGGCTGAAAATTCACGCAAAAAAAAGTCCGATACTTTTCACCGACATTTTTCGGAATTTATATTCTCAACCCCCACGGCGTTGAAAACAAATCTACTAAAGTACTTGACTGTTGCAAGGGAGTTCTCGATAATGAGTGTCGCGTTCGACGTGTCCCTGCCTCTCTGCCACGATCTCTGCACGCCCTTCTGCCACGATCTGTGCTCGCCCACAACTGCGGACCCCAAGAACAGGGGCCGCGCTTCTGGTATACTTCTTCTCAGGTATGGCCGCACACACTGAAAAAGAGCAGGCCCACGAACTGGTCGAGCAGTTGGAGCCCAACCAACTCTTCGCCGTGGTTCGCCTCTTGCAGGTAATGATTGATCCCGTGGCCCGTTCCATCGCCAACGCTCCCGTCGAGGATGAAGAGATTCTTCCCCAAACCGCCGCCGAACTGGATGCCGCCCATGCGTCCATCGCTCGGGGTGAGGGCATCGCCCACGAAGAGATTCTCCGCCAGTTCGGAGCGAAACAGCGCTAATGCCCAACAAGATCGTTACTTGGTCGCCCAACGCTCAGGCCCAGGTTGCCGCCATCGACCGCGAGACTGCGCTGGTCATCTTGCACGCCATCGATGATTATCTGACCACCGCGTCGGCGACGTTAAGAAGCTTCGTCCGCCGCGCCGAGACCTGCGGCTCCGGGTGGGGGATTATCGCGTGTTCTTCCTCTCTCAAAGGCCGAGTGCTATCGAGATTCTCGCTGTGAAACATCGGCGGGAAGCGTACCGCTGAAAGAACGCGCCTTGGCGGGTACCGCTTTCGCGGGAACGACATCGGGGCGGGAATGACTGCACCTGGAGGTGCCCTTGTCTCGCAAACGACACCAGTACCAGGTTCTTCGCGAACCCCGAATCCCGAACCCCGGGTTTTCCTAAATCCTAGATCCTAAGTCCTAGATCTTTTCTGACTACTCCTCTACCTCCTCTGCCACGGTGGGATCACCACATCCACCGGCTCCTCTCCGACGGGAACAGTGGTCACCAGCGCGTTGCGGTCGGTGCGAAGGACGGCGAGGCTGGAAGAGCCGGAATCGGCGACGACCAAGTAGCGTTCGTCGGGCGTCAAGGCGAGCGCGCGCGGAGATATCCCCACGTGCGTCGAGGCCAGCGTCTGCCGGTCGGGGGCATCGAGCGCCAGGATGTTGCCGTCGCCCGCCGTCGCAATGTAGAGGACGCTCGCGTCGGCGCGCAGCACGGCGGCGCTGGGATTAGGTCCAGTCGTAAGGCTGCTCTGCTCCACGTTATTGTGGAACGCGTCCACGATGGTCAAGGTGGAGCCTTGCGCACTCAACACAAAAATCTCTCCACCATCGGGTTTCAACACCAGCGTGCTGGGCGGCGTTCCGGTTTCGAGGTTGGCCAGCAGGGCGCGACTGAGCAGATCAACAACCGTGATCTTGGGTTCGCCGGTGTCCGCAAGAAAAACCTTGGAACTGTCCGGCAGAATTACCATCGAGCCGGGCCGCGTTCCCACCTTCAGTGAACCCTGAACCTTCCGGTCGCCCGCGTCGACGAAGAACAGCTTGTGCGACGCGCTGTCCGCCGCCACCAGCGTTCTGCCGTCGGGCGAGATGGCGAGGTTGGAGAGCTTGGGTCCCAATCGAACGCGTGCGACTTCGCGAAATTCGTCGCAATCGATCACCACAATCTCACCGCTATCGGGCGCGAGCACAAACGCCTGGCTGCCGTGGGGGTCAAAAACCAGGTCGCGTGCCGAGCGGCCGATGGCGAGTGCCTTGGTCACCTGAAGTTCGCCGAAGGCGATGACGCTGACTGTGCCTGAGCCCGAGACCACATAGAGTTCGCGGCTTTGCGGCCGGACCGCTATGTCCTCCGGGTCGGGCGCCACCGAAAGCTTGGAGGCGACCTGGCAA
>Ga0208039_1001448_pt1 | contig 9643 bp, 9 predicted proteins | sample June2015DPH_20_1_2_FD_184722 | JGI IMG/M metagenome (GOLD analysis project Ga0208039, IMG submission 184722) | Peatland microbial communities from SPRUCE experiment site at the Marcell Experimental Forest, Minnesota, USA - June2015DPH_20_150... | ecosystem: Environmental > Terrestrial > Soil >...
CGCCCGACGCGCGAGCACGGTCACTCGCTCGAGGGCGGGACAGCGACCTTGTCAGCGAACAGCGTGAACGCATGCATGCGTCCCCTGAGCTCGCTCGCCATCTGGCCGAAGGAGATCAAGCGCCGGACCTCGGTCGTCGGGATGTTCCCGACCCGGGCGAGCGTGATCCGGTTCGTCGGGATGATCCTCGCCGAACCGGACGACGAATGGCAGGACAGCAGGCGTTTCTTCCACCCCGAGACGATGGCGCTCATCGACGCCAAAGCCGCGGAGAAGGAGGTGAGTCCGGCGCTCCTGATGGCAAGCTCATCAGGCAGCGTGGGCGATGGTCCGGTGACCGTACGGGCCTGCCGGAGGTTGAGTGAAGGGTGGAGGCTGGCTGGCATGGAGTGCAGCCCGTCGACCCCGACCTTGTGGTATCCTGTCAACAGTTGACCCCGATCTCTGCACTGCACTTTCCAAAACACAGGAGAGCGGTCCATGGCTCTCGCGGAGTCGCCGCGGATCCCGGTCTCGGTGCTGAGGGGCTACCTGACCCAGGCGGCGGCCCGGGTCGGCGTGCCCAACGATCAGCGCGAGCTGCTCATCGACAGCTTCGTGGAAGCTGATCTGCGGGGCGTTGGTACCCACGGACTCATGCGGGTGCCGGCGTACTTCCGCGCTTTCGCGCGGGGCATCGTCAACCCTGCACCCGCCGTGCATGTGGTCAGGGCGGTCGGGGCAACGACGCTCCTTGATGGCGACAATGGCCTGGGCATGGTGGTCGGCCAGATCGCCATGGACAGGGCGGTCGCCCTGGCTCAGAAACACGGCATCGGAGCCGTCTCGGTTCGGAACAGCAACCACTCGGGGATGCTGGCAATCCATGTTCTCCGCGCGACTCGCGAGGGCTTCGTCGGCTTCTTCACCAGCGGTAGCCCGGCCATCATGGCTCCGTGGGGCGGCGTCGAGCCTAAGCTGGGCAACGGTCCGTTTGCGTGGGGATTCCCTCGCAGCGACGGCGATCCAATCGTCATTGACATGGCGGCATCAGCTGCTGCGCGAGGCAAGATCCGCGCGATCGCCTTGAGTGGCGGATCGATCCCGGAGGGCTGGGCGCTTGATAGCGACGGCAACCCCACGACCGACGCTCGCGCAGCCATGGAGGGTGTCGTTCTGCCGATGGCGGCGCACAAGGGCTACGCCATAGCCGTGGCGCACGAGGTTATTGGATCGATCCTCGCAGGAGCGGCGCTCGCTATCGACACTCCACGCGAGTTCCTCAAGGACGGCGCTCGCGTCCTCGACTCGTGGCGGATCGGCCATTTCGCCATGGCGATCGACCCCGACGCTTTCGCAGGCCGCGCCGTGTTCGAGGCCGAGCTCACGCGCCTAGTCCGGGAGCTGCACGGCACCCGCCCGGCCCCGTGGGCGGACCGTGTGCTGGTGCCAGGCGAGCTGGAGAGGGAGAGCCGCGCCACCCACTTCCGAGACGGCATCCCAGTCGGGGCCACCACCCTGTCGGCCTTCGACGAGCTGTCGGCGGAGCTAGGGATTCCGAGGCTCCCGCGGTGACACTGTGGAACCAACCACGGGCTCAGGCCGTGCTTGCGGCTCGTAGTATCGACGCGCTCGTTGCCTCCCGACCCGAGCACGTTCGCTACTTGAGCGACACGGACACGACTGTCGCCTCCACGATGGGGCTCGACGTCGCGACAGTCCTCGTCGCCCACCCCGTCCGCGTCGCAGCCATCATCGCGCCGGTGGCCATCGCTGGGCATCTTGCACATCTAGCCTCGCTCCCCGAGCGGGTCGAACTGTACGGATCGTTCTTTGTCGCGGCTGCGAGCGCCTCGCAGCTCGACGACGTCGAACAGACCACCGCGCGGCTGTTGCGCACAGGGACGCGTCGCGTCCCGTCGTTCATCGATGCGGTGACCACCGTGCTGGCGTCTCTTGGACTCGACAAGGCAAGCGTCGGGTTCGACGATCCGATGATCGCGGCTCAGGTCACGGACCGTCTAGCAGAACTTAACAGCGTGGACGGCGAAGAAGCGCTGCGGGTCATCCGGCTAGTCAAGACTCCAGAGGAGCTCCGTCGGCTCGAACGCGCCGCCGCTATCGCCGAGAAAGTGGAGGCGTTCGCGATCGAACGAGCACGACCCGGGTTCGCTTGGGCCGAGTTCGTGGCGAGCATGCCCGCGCGCGTGAGTGAGCTCGGTGGATCCTTTGGCTTCTTCAGCGGAGGGGCCGGTCGCCGCAGCTCCTTCTTATTCGAGCCGGGGCCCGGGCCTCTGGTCGCGGGCGATCTCATCCGGCTGGACCTGACGATTGCCTATCGAGGCTACTGGTCCGACACGGGCCGGACAATCTCGATCGGTACACCGACCGCGTCCGCGCTCTCGCGGTTCCGAGCTGTCCACGACGCGGTCGCCGAGGCGCTTGACCTTGTGCGGCCGGGCGTCACGCTGTCCTCGATCTATGCCGCGGCCGTCGCTGTCGCCAGGCGGTCCATCCCGGGATTCCAACGGCACCACTGTGGGCACACGATCGGACTCCGCCCGTACGACGGATCGCTCGTGTCAGCAAACGACGCGACCGTTCTAGAGGCAGGTGTCGTGCTCAACATCGAAGTGCCCTACTACGAGCTCGGGTGGGGCGGGCTCCAGGTCGAGCAGACGGTGGTCGTCGAGACCGATGGGCACCGCCGCCTGACCCACCTGCCGACCAACATGTTTGTCACGACGTAGCGAGGCGCAATACATGAGCGGGCGAGTGCTAGCACCAGCCACCCGCGCTGGGTTTGACGCGGTCGAGTTCTGATGGCCGAATGACGGACTTGCGGCGGGGATCACCGACGACGACATTGCCGAGGCAATCCGGCGATGTCGGTCCTCATGCTGAACTTCGACGGCGGCGATCCTCGCGCCGGTGATCGAGGCCTCGCCGAAGACCCGGCTCGGGCAGCCAGTTTGAACGACGCGACGAACGATCTGACGCCGGCGGCGGGCTCGTTGATCATCTTCCAAGGTCTGGCGGGGCCTAGCCTGCGTGCTGCCTTACCGAAGGCTAACCGAACCAAGGAGGGACACTTGAATGGGCGATCTTCCGAGACTCGGCCTCATCGGACTGGGCATTATGGGCCGACCGATGGGGCGCAACCTACTTCGGGCCGGTTACGCGCTCGTCGTACGCGACATCAACCCAGCGGCCGTGGCTGAGCTCGTTGCTGAAGGCGCCGTGGCCGCCCCCACAAGCCGGGACGTTGCGGCCGCCTGCGATGTCCTCGTCACGATGCTGCCCGATTCGCCGGACGTCGAGGCTGTCTATGCGGGACCACATGGGGCGTTCGAGGTGCTCCGACCGGGGTGGCTCGCGATCGACATGAGCTCGATCAGTCCTCGCGTCTCGCGCGATCTTGCGACCCGGGCCGCCGTCGCTGGAGCAGAGCTGCTGGACGCGCCCGTGAGCGGGGGTGACAAGGGAGCCATTGCCGGCACGCTGTCGATCATGGTAGGCGGCTCGGAGGCTGGGTTCGGGCGCGCCCTCCCGATCCTCCAGGCGATGGGGAAAACGATCGTCTTGTGCGGGCCCGCGGGCGCGGGCCAGGTGGTGAAGCTCGCCAACCAGATGGTCGTAGCGATAGTCATAGGCGCGGTGTCCGAGGCCCTAGTCCTGGGCGCGAAGGCGGGTGTCGATCCCCAGCGGATCATCGAGGTGCTTCAGGGTGGCCTGGCAGCCACGAAAGTGCTCGAGATGCGCGGCCCGGACTTTCTCACCGGGACCTTCGATCCAGGATTCCGGATTCGGCTTCACTTGAAAGACCTCAAGAACGCGCTTGAGTCCGGGCGCGAGAACGGCGTCGTGCTGCCGTTGACTGCGGAGGTAGAGCAGCTCATGCAGGCCGCCCGGGTGGCTGGTCGCGGCGACTTCGACCATTCGGGCCTCATCACGGTCCTCGAGGACCTGGCTGGCTTCAAGGTCGCGGGCGCGATGCGGAGGTGACCCGGGCAGCGCGGGACGAAGACGCAGGCCGCGTCTGCAGAGGCTTCCGCAAGGGCGACGAGCCGAGCACGGCCTCGTCGCGACGCGGCTTGCGCACTGGAGCACGAATTGACGTCCAACCTGCATCCTATCTCCTCCCTGAGTAGCTACCCCAGGCGATCAGTGACCCGCCGTATGTCCGCCTCCTCTCGCATCTGCTCTTGTCTTGCGCCACGCCCATATGCGCACGAGGGCTGGACGCCAGACCCTGCAGATCAGGCCCTGATCACGCTGACCCCGTGCCGTGGAGCCCGGAAAGAAATCGCTTTCGGCGAGCGCGTGTGGTTGCCACTACCCGGTTGTGACGCCGTCGACGAGTGGGTTCACGACGATACAGGCGACGCCGCCCACGGCCGCAACAACGCAACCTGCAGCGAGCTCCCATTCGCCGTCATGCCTCCACCACCCTCGGCCGGCGCCATTCCAAGGTATTCGTCGAGCACGCGGCCGCCGGATGAGACTGGAGCCCGCGACCCGCAGGCTCCAGTCAGGTTAGAGTAAGTGGGCCATGTCCATCCCGGCGCGCTCGCTCGTCGGTCGGCCATACTCGCAGAGCGGCTGCCCCGGCTCGACGGCCTCTCCCCGCTGGGCATGGCAGCACGCCTTCGCGATCTTGGATCGATCGCGCTCCTGGAGGACGGGCATCGGTCGTCCCGGACGGGCTGGACCTTCGTCTCGGCCGGGCCGCTGGTCTGCGAGGATCTGGCGAATCCAGGGCCGGACCCGTTCGCGGGCGCCCGTGCGCTGCTCGCACGCATGGCGCCGGGACGAGTCCCGGGTGCGGTGGTTCCGCCTTGGACCGGAGGCTTGGCCGGCTACCTGTCGTATGACCTGGGGCGCTGTCTCGAGCGGCTGCCCAGCGTCGCCACCGACGATCGGCCGGTTCCACTGCTCCACCTCGGCCTGTACGACTGGGGTCCTCGCCTGGGACTGGCGACGGGCCCGAGCTTGGCTTTGCAGCCGCGCCGTCGATGAGGACTTGGCCCGGATGCGGGCCCGCCGCGAGTCGGTCCTGGCCCGGCTGGAGACCGTCGCCTATCCCCCGGGCGAGGCGCCACCCGTACACGCGGAGAGCCCGGAGCGGTTCTCGTCGAACCTAGGGCCAGACGACTTCGTCACGGCCGTGGAGCGGGTCCGGTCGGAGATCGCCCGTGGCGAGGTCTACCAGGTGAACCTGGCGCGCCGCCTAGAGGCACCCTTCGCGGGCGACCCATGGCCGCTCTACCGACGCATCAGCGCAGGCGATCCCGTCCCATGCGGCGCATACCTGGAGCTCGGACCGACGAACGACGGGCCGCAGCGGGCTCTTCTGTCGGCCTCGCCGGAGCGGTTCCTCGCGCTGTCGGCCGAGGGTTTGGTCGCAACGGACCCGATCAAGGGGACCAGGCGTCGGGGCATGACCGTCGCAGAGGATCGCGCCCTCGCGGGGGAGCTCCTCGCGAGCGGGAAGGACCGGGCGGAGAACGTCATGATCGTCGACGTGCTCAGGAACGACCTCGGTCGAGTGTGCGTGCCCGGGTCGGTGCGAGTTCCGCGGCTCTGCCGGCTCGAGCGGACGCGCAGCGTCCAGCACCTGGTGTCGAGGGTGATCGGACGGCTCGGGGCCGGGCACGATGTGTTCGACCTGCTGGCCGCGGCCTTTCCGGGAGGTTCGGTGACGGGCGCGCCCAAGATCCGGGCGATGGAGATCATCGAGGTGGTCGAGCCGGTCCGTCGCGGCCCGTACACCGGATCCGCTCTTTGGCTCGGCGCCGACGGTGCCATGGGATCGTCCATCCTCATCCGAACCTTTGTGGCCGACGGTGAGCGCCTCACCCTCCACGTCGGAGGGGGGATGACCTGGCGCAGCGACCCGCAGGCCGAATAGGAGGAGACCCGTGTGAAGGCACGCGGCCCGCTCGCCGCCATCGGCGCCCGCGAGATCGAGGCCGATCATGGCCGATGAGCCGAGGTTTGTCTGGCTCGACGGCGCCCTCCGTTAGGTCGCGGAGACCGGCGTCTCAGTTCTCGACCGTGGCCTCCTGCTCGGCGATGGCGTCTTCGAGACCCTCCGGGCGAGAGGCGGCCGAGCGGTGGAGCTCGCCGAGCATCTCGCCCGCCTGCGGGAGTCAGCACGGACGCTGCGAATCGCGCTCCCGAATCGGGTGGAGCCTGCGGTTGCCGCGGCCATCGAGACGTTGCTGTCGGCCGAGCGGCTGGATGGGGCGGACGGCGACGCAGCGGTACGGATCACTGTGACCCACGGCGCCTCGGCGTCGCGCGGCCTCCTCCCCCCCGCCGGCCGAACAGACGACCCCCTCAGTTCTGGCGCAGGCGTGGCCCCGCCAATCGCTACCGGCCAGCCTGCTGGCCCGCGCCTCCGTCTTGGCCTGGCGATCGCCCGACGCGACCCTCTCGATCCGCTGGCTGCGGCGAAGACGACCAGCAGGGCGCAGCAAGTCCACGCCGGTCTCGTCGCGGCCGATGCCTATGCGGACGACGCGCTCTTCCTGACCACCGACTCCCGCCTGTGCGAAACCACTGTCGCCAACATCTTCGTGGTCCGACACGGCATTGGCGACCCCATCCGCCGACTGCGGGATCCTCGCCGGAATCACCCGCAACGGAACTCGGGTCTGAACGCAAGTCCACCGTCAGTCTCGGCCGCCGCATGGTCCCCCGACCCGCGCTCATGCCCTCAGGCTGCCGCCGTGAGGCCGGAAAGCTGAGCCCCACATTCAAGCTCCTATCTTGTCAAGCGGCGACGGGCATGGAGCAAGCACCGAGTTCGAGCAATCGGAACACCGTCCGTACTAACTGGCGCTTGAGGTGCGGATTCCGGTCGATTTCGCCACCCGATTCCGCCGGGTTTTCGCCACCTGATTCCGCCGGGAATTCGCCACCTGATTCCGCCGGGTTTTGGCCCACCTTGGAGGCACTCGCCAGCGGCGGCGTGAAGCCGGTCGCATCGGCCACCCTCTCCTCGAACGTATCCGTCGTCGAGGAGAAGAGCCGGTGCCCCGTCCCCGTGCTGCCATGCGCAAGATCAGAGAAGTCCTGAGGCTCCATGAGGCCGAGCATCTGAGTTCTCGGGCCGTCGGCATCGCCGTCGGCCTGCCCCGAACAACGGTCCGCAACTACATCGACCGAGCCCGTGAGGTCGGACTGCACTGGCCGCTGCCCGATGATTTGGACGACCGCGATCTCGAGGAGCGCCTCTTTGGTCGTGCCGCTCCGCCGCCCGCGATCCTGCGCCGGCCGGAACCGGACTGGGCCTCGATCCATGCCGAGATGCGCCGACCTCACGTCACGCTCATGCTCCTGTGGAGCGAGTATCGCGAGCGCTGCCACGATGGCTTTGCCTACTCCTGGTTCGCCGAGCGCTATCGGGCCTTCGCCGATCACCTCGACGTCGTGCTCCGCGGCAACCACCGCGCCGGGGAAAAGCTCTTCCTCGACTTCGCCGGCGACAAGATCAAGATCGTCGACCCTGACACAGGCGTTATCAGCGAGGCCGAGCTCTTCGTCGCGGTCCTGGGTGCGAGCAACTACACATACGCCGAAGCCGTGCCGGCCCAGAGCCTGCCGCACTGGACCGGCGCTCATGTTCGAGCCTTCGAGTTCTTCGGCGGCGTTCCCGCACTCCTGGTCCCCGACAACCTTCGGTCGGCGGTCACCCGCGCCGACCGATACGAGGCCGACCTCAATCGGACATACGAGGAGCTCGCCGCCCACTACGGCACCGCGATCATGCCGGCTCGGCCGCGCAAACCGCGTGACAAGGCCAAGGTCGAGCAGGGTGTCCTTCTGGTCGAGCGCTGGATCCTCGCGGCCCTGCGCAACCGGGTGTTCTTCAGTCTCGCCGAGGCGAACGCCGCCATTCGGGAGCGCCTCGAATGGCTCAACAACCGACCATTCCGCAAGCTGGAAGGTTCACGAGCGAGCGTCTTTGCGCAGGTTGACCGACCCGCCCTGCGGCCGCTGCCAGCACGGCCATACGAGTGGGGCATCTGGAAGCGGGCCAAGGTCAACATCGACTACCACGTCGAGCTCGACTACCACTACTACAGCGTGCCCTATCAGCTCGCGCACGAGGTCTGCGACGCACGCCTATCGGCGACCACGGTCGAGTTGTTCGTGCGCGGCCGGCGGGTGGCGAGTCATCCGCGCAGCTACAAGCGTTTCGCGGCCACCACGACGCCCGAGCACATGCCCGCGAGCCATCGCGCTCATCTGGAGTGGACGCCGTCTCGCCTGGTCAACTGGGGTGAGCAAGCGGGTCCTTCGACCGGACGCCTAGTGGACGAGATCCTCGCGTCCAAACCGCACCCGGAGCAGGGCTATCGCAGTGCCCTTGGCGTGATGCGTCTGGGCCGGCGCTATGGCAACGAGCGTCTCGAAGCCGCCTGCACCCGCGCTCTCGCGATCGCCTCACCCTCCTATCGGAGCGTCGACTCGATCTTGAAGCACGGCCTCGACCGAGCGGCTCTGCCGGCTCCCCAAGACCATCGTCCCCGCGTCGTCCACGCCAACGTCCGCGGCCCGGGCTACTACGAGTGAACCAACAAGGAGGTTCCATGCTCAGCGCACCGACCATCGACAAGCTCTACGCCCTCAACCTCTCTGGCATGGCCCGCGCCCTCGCCGAACAGCGCGAACAACCGGCGGCCTATGGCGGCCTCGGGTTTGAGGACCGTCTTGGCCTGCTCGTCGACCGCGAAGCGACCGATCGCGAGAACCGCCGCCTGGAGCGCTACCTTCGGGCTGCGAAACTCCGCCTGGCCGCGAGCGTGGAGGATGTCGACTTCCGGGCGGCCCGCGGACTCGACCGGGGAGGCTTCCTCGAGCTGGCCGCATCGCGCTGGGTCGATGCCCACCAGCAGGTCCTGATCGTCGGACCGACCGGTGTGGGCAAGACCTATCTCGCCTGCGCTCTTGCGACCGCCGCGATCCGGGCCGGTCACAGCGCCCTCTACCTGCGAACCTCGCGAGCTCTTACCGAGCTTGCCACCGCACGCCTGGATGGCCGGCTGCCCAGGCTTCTTGCCGCCTGGGCGAAGGTCGAGGTTCTGGTCCTCGATGACTTTGGCCTGCAGCCTCTCACCGATGCGCAGGCCGCCGATCTACTCGAAGTGATCGAAGACCGAGCCGGCCGCCGCTCCACCATCGTCACGAGCCAACTCCCCATCGCTCACTGGCACGAGGGCCTGGGCGAACCGACCGTGGCCGATGCGATCCTCGATCGACTCCTCCACGGCGCCCACCGGCTGGAGTTGCGCGGCGAGTCGCGGCGTCGCTCCGACCCTGCATCTATGCCCATCGTCGAGGCGGCATCCGATGGCCGCTGAACCCGTGCGAGACTACGCAAACACGCAAGGAAAGGAGTGAGTCTGAAGGGGATGATCTGACGCTTCGCGTCGGCCGCTGACGCGGCCTCCGAGAGGTGGGCCAAAACCCTAGAACAGGGTGGCGAATTCAGAGCGGAATGACCTGGCGAATTCAGCGGAATGCGCACCGGATCCACCGAGCCGCGGGTGCGGCAGAGTGCGCTGAGGACGAATCAGGTGCCCTTCTGAACTGAGAAACTGGCGTTGCGAACCGCCCAGCCGGCTCAGTAGAGGAGCACCTGATAGATGCGATC
>Ga0208039_1001473_pt1 | contig 9512 bp, 9 predicted proteins | sample June2015DPH_20_1_2_FD_184722 | JGI IMG/M metagenome (GOLD analysis project Ga0208039, IMG submission 184722) | Peatland microbial communities from SPRUCE experiment site at the Marcell Experimental Forest, Minnesota, USA - June2015DPH_20_150... | ecosystem: Environmental > Terrestrial > Soil >...
CAATCCTCCCGTTCCTCCGCCGGTTCCGACGGAACCGGCGGAAGTGATGCCTCTTGGGATAGGTTTGAGAGTCCGTTCTGAAACCAGCGAAGCATATCACAAAATGCAAGCCCTGGGGTGCGGCACTCATGCATCACTCCGGTTGTATTCTCCGGTTTGCCGGAATCGGATCCATCGTACGCGGTTACGATTCGGTGCATGCCGTGCTGTCGGGCGGCGTCGGATCCGTTCCTCGTCATTCTCGGCCCGCTTCATTCATCGTTCAGACTTCATCGCTTCGCCGCTCCCCGTCCACCGTTCCGTCTTCAACCTTGAACGGCCTGCGCCACTGCCCTAAAATGAAAGGAGCAGTGGCATGTGGCTAGTGGCAGGCGAAAAGAAAGCATCCGCCGCAACTCGCCGAGCCCGGCTGAAGACTAACCACTCGCCACTTGCCACTGTCTTTCTATGGTGCAGTTTGAAGACATCGTCGAGAAGGTGCAGGCCTATCGTCCGGGCGACGACGTAAGCCTTTTGCGCAAGGCGTTCGAGTTCAGCGCCGCCGAGCACAAAACTCAGAAGCGCCTCTCCGGCGAGCCTTACGTGTCGCACCCTTTGGAAGTGGCGAACGTGCTGGCAGACATGAAACTGGACGTAGTGTGCCTGGCGGGAGGCATGCTTCACGACGTGGTGGAAGACACTCCCACCACCATCGAGCGCGTGCGCCAGGAATTTGGACCTGAAGTCGCAGGCATCGTCGAAGGGGTCACCAAGATCAGCCGCATCGAGTTCTCCAGCCCCGAGGAGCAGCAGGCGGAGAACTTCCGCAAGATGGTCCTGGCGATGGTGGACGATATCCGCGTGGTCCTGGTGAAACTCGCCGACCGCCTCCACAACATGAGAACGCTCGGCTATCTGCCGCCCGAAAAGCGCTCCCGCATCGCGCGCGAAACTCTGGATATCTACGCGCCCATCGCGCACCGGCTGGGCATGGGCAAGGTGCGCGGCGAACTGGAAGACTTGGCCTTCCAATACCTCGATCCCGACGTCTTCGAAGAAGTGAAGAAGGCGGTGGAAAGCCGGCGCAAGGTGAGTGAGGAATTTTTGGCGGAGGTGCGCGCCCAGGTGGAAGCCAAGATGAAAGAGCACTCCATTCCGGCGGGCATTCAGGGACGAATTAAGCGGCTCTATAGCATTCGCCAGAAGCTTGTCCGCCAGCACATTTCGATTGATCAAGTCTACGACCTTCTGGCCATTCGCATCGTGACCGACACCGTGAAGAATTGCTACGCGGCGCTGGGTGTGATTCACAACACGTGGCGGCCGGTGCCGGGCCGGATCAAGGATTTCATCGCCATCCCGCGTCCCAACCTTTATCAATCGCTCCACACCTCGGTCATCGGCCCTCACGGCCAGCCCTTCGAGGTGCAGATTCGCACCGAGGAAATGCACCGCGTGGCGGAAGAGGGCATCGCCGCCCACTGGAAATACAAGGGAGACACTAGTCCCGCGCAGCAGGAAACGGAACGCTTCGCGTGGCTGCGCCATCTGGTGGAGTGGCAGCAGGAAATGCGCGATCCGGGAGAGTTCCTGTCCACCCTCAAGATTGACCTTTACCCCGAGGAGGTCTACACCTTTACGCCCAAAGGCAAAGTGATCGTGCTGCCGCGCGACGCGACCCCGATTGATTTTGCCTACGCTATCCACACCGAGGTCGGCCACCGTTGTGTCGGCGCGAAAGTGAACGGCGCCATCGTTCCACTCAAGTCGCGGCTGAAGAACGGTGACATCGTGGAGATCATGACCCAGGCCAATCACCGGCCCAGCCGCGATTGGCTGGCGCTGGTGAAAACCTCACGCGCGCGCAACAAGATCAAGCATTGGATCAATATCGCGCAGCGCGCGCAGGCGATCGAAATCGGGAAAAGACTTCTTGAGAAGGAAGCGCGTAAGTTCGATATCATGTTGAAGAAGATTGCGGACGAAGATGTCCTGCGTGTGGCGCGGGACAACGGCTGCGCCCAGGCCGACGACCTATACGCCGGACTGGGTTACGGGAAGCTCGCGGCGAGGCAGGTACTCGCCAGGCTCGCGCCCGACGCGCACATCGAGACCGGAAAGCCCTCGCGGCTGTCCAGCGCCGTGAAGCGCGTCTTCGGTTTGAACCGCGACGCGGCCATCGAGGTGAGCGGTTACGATGACCTGATGGTCTATCGCGCCAAGTGCTGCAAACCGATTCGGGGTGAGGAAATCGTCGGCTACGTGACCCGCGGGAAGGGAATCGCCGTCCATTCCAAGAGCTGTCCCAACGTTCAAAACCTCATGTACGACGCCGATCGCCGCATTGATGTGCAGTGGGCAGGGCCGAAATACAGCCTGTATCCTGTGAAACTCACTCTCTTCACCGCGGACCGCCAGGGCATGTTGGCCGACGTCACCTCCGCCATCAGCGACGTGCACTCCAATATCCAGAACATTGAGGCGCGCACCGGAGACAGCCGGGCGATGATCGACGTGACGCTGGATATCGTCGACGTCCAACACCTGGAGAAAGTCGTTTCTTCCCTGCGAAAAATCGAAGGGGTCTATCAGGTGGAACGGGTGATGCAACCGTGAGGATTGCCGATTTTCGATTGCTGATTGCCCGTTCATCGTTGCAGACGTTGCGGGACGCTATCGACCCTCAGGCTCTTTCAATCGGCAATCAACAATCGACAATCGGCAATTCTACGATGCTTTCTGGACTTTTCCCGATCGAATGCATCCCGTGCAGACACGAAGGGTCTTGTGGACGCCGTTGACCAGCGCCCGCACGCGACGCAGATTCGGATTCCAGCGCCGCTTGGTCACATTGTGGGCGTGGCTGATTCGGTTGCCAAAATGGGGACTCTTTCCGCAAATGTCGCAATGCATCGCCATCGATACACCTCGTGTGCTGTTGGGTTCAATCCATGATTCTACCAGAAGACGGGACATTTGCCCACTGTTTATGCGCACATTTCCACCCAAACCGCGCTAGAATGTCTTCATGTTCAAACCACAGCGGAATTCACGATATGTTTACGGGATACTTGTGCTCGCAGCGATAGCTCAGTGGCCGGCGTGCAACAGGACCGCGCCTTCGCAGCGCGAGGTCTGGGCGGAAGTGGATGGGCGTCCCATTTACCGAGATCAGGTGGAGAAGCAGTACCGAAGCCAGGTGCAGCCGGGCTCTGAGGCCGGAAACGAGATTCAAGCCCTGACTTTCAAGTTGAATATTCTAAATGAACTCATCAATAACCAAATCTTGGCGGATCATGCCTCGCACGCGCGCATTCCCGTCACCGAAAGCGAGGTCGACACCAAGCTGGCCGAGTTTCAGGCCGCCTATACCCCGGATGAGTTCCAACGAAAGCTGCGCGAGCAAGGCTTGCAATTGAGCGAATTAAGGGAGCAGATTCGACAGAACTTGGTTCTAACCAAACTCATTAACAAAGAAATTGAGTCACGCGTAACCGTGACCGACGCAGAGATCACCGACTTCTTTGAGCATAACCGGGCCAGCTTCAACGTCCCTGAGAGACAGTATCACCTGGCTCAGATTCTGGTAACGCCGACCAAGGACCCGCAGGTCCGCAACCTTAAAAACGACGACGCCGCGACGCCGGCCGAGGCCGAACGCAAGATCCAAGCCCTCTACGCCAAGCTTCGCAACGGCGAGGATTTTGCCACCGTGGCGCAGGAGTATTCTGAGGATCCAAAAACCTCGGCCGGCGGCGGTGATATGGGCTTCTTTCCTGCCTCGGCGCTCGAAACCAACCCGGCACTGAAGCAGACGGTCGCTTCCCTCAAAGTGGGGCAACTCTCCGAGATCATTCGCACCCAGACCGGCTTCCACGTTGTCAAACTACTGGGCATTGAGGAGCCAGGCCAGCGGCAGCTTTCCGATCCCGCGGTCCAGAGCGGGATTCGGCAGAACCTGACCAACCAGAAAGAGCAACTGCTGAAGGCCGCGTACCTTGAGGACCTGCGCAATCGGGCTAAAGTGGTGAATTACCTTGCTGCGAAAGTTGTCGTGGCAGGCGGCAATCCTGCCTCGGTGAAGTAGTTTGTCAGTATTTCAGTATCTCAGTTTTTCAGTAAAGGCAGTCATCCGCGTCGGGTCGCGGACGCATTCAGTCATTCACTGAGGCACTGACGAACTGACTCACTGAAGTCCTGCCCTCACGCCAGCCGCACCAGCTTGAATCCCGCTTCAACACCGACCCCTTCGGTGACGTACACCCGTTCGACGCGACCCGGGCGCGCCGCTTTCAGCTCATTCTGCATTTTCATGGCTTCGATCACCAAGAGTCCTTGGTCCTGCACCACTTCCTGATTCTCCGATACCAAAACTCGTACGATCTTCCCCGGCATCGGCGCGAGAATTTCTTGCGGCCCCCGCTGCCCTTCTTCCGCGCCAGAGTGGCGCCGACGCCTGGGGTCGCGAAGTTCGAGGCGATAGGTCCGCCCTCCGACACTGACCTCGTAAAGCGTGGCGTGCCCGGCGTCGCCCCGCCGGGTGACAACCTTGAGTTCGTACGGCCGCCCGGCCATCAGGATCGAATAAGCGCCCGGCTTGATCTCTGCCCAGTCTGCCTCTCCTGATTTCCCATCCAAAACGAATCGGATTGGGCCGCCGGCCGCGGGCCAGTCTCCCGACGGGATGAGTTCGATATGGTAATCCCGAGTCGCGGAATCGCCGTGGAGTTCGAGGTCGAGTTTCATTGGGTTGCGAATCATGGGCGGCGAGCCTCGCGCGCTGGCCAGTTGTTCAGGAGTCTGTCGCGCCCCGCCATTTTCCACGCGCTCGTTTCTGCCAGGCGAGATGGCTGAGCACTGCCCGAGCGGCTGCGCACGGCTTCGAGCGCCGCCGCCAGCAACGCCGCTCGCTCCACTTCCGGAGACGGCTCCTCCGCGGAGAGAAGGCCGCTTGCCAGGACGCGATCGATGAATCCAGTGTCCACCTGTCCGGCGACAAATTCGGGATGATCGAGCACGCGTCGGAAGAACGGCACATTGGTCTGAATGCCGAAGACCTGATATTCGTCCAGGGCCCGGCGCATCCGCGCGATCGCTCCGGAACGGTTCTCTCCCCAAACAATCAGTTTCGAGAGCAACGGATCGTAATCGAGCGGCACTCGATAACCTTCGCTCACGCCGCTGTCATCTCGAATGCCCGGCCCGGCCGGCACCTGAAGACCGGTGATGAGGCCCGGGGAAGGGAAGAAATTGTTGGCGGGATCCTCGGCGTAAACGCGGCATTCGATTGCCCAGCCGCGCATGTGGATATCTTCTTGCTGAAGATCGAGGGGCTCGCCCGCCGCGATGCGCAATTGTTCTTTCACCAGGTCGACGCCGGTCACCATTTCTGTCACCGGGTGCTCCACCTGAAGCCGCGCGTTCATTTCCAGAAAATAAAAATGGCGGTCCTGGTCAACAATAAACTCCACCGTGCCGGCGTTGCTGTAGCCCGCCGTTCGGCCCACGCGCACCGCCGTTTCGCCCATTTGCTGGCGCAGGTTTTCATCGACGAGCGGCGAAGGGCACTCCTCCATCACTTTCTGGTGCCGGCGTTGCAGCGAGCATTCTCTTTCGCCGAGATGGACGAGGTTTCCATGCTGGTCGCCGAGGATTTGAAATTCGACGTGCCGGGGGCGCTCGATGTATTTCTCGAGGTAAATGGAGGCGTCGTTGAAAGCGTTCTGCGCTTCCGAGCGCGCGTTGCGATAGGCGGACTCGAGATCGGCCTCCCTGGCAACACGGCGAAGGCCTTTCCCGCCTCCGCCCGCCGAAGCCTTCAACATAACGGGAAAACCCATTTCGGCAGCGATGCGGCGCACTTCCTCCAACGATTCGAGGTCTCGATCGGTGCCGGGAACAACGGGCAGGCCGGCCTTGATTAGCGCGTGTCGTGCCGCTGTCTTCGAGCCCATCAACTCCATGGCGGCCACTGGCGGGCCGATAAACGTGAAGCCGGCGGCGGAGCAGGCGCGCGCGAAATTGGGGTCCTCAGCCAGAAATCCGTAGCCGGGATGGATCGCCTCCGCGCCGGTTCGCCGGGCAGCATCGAGGATGCGGTCGATGCGAAGATAACTGTCCACCGAAGGTGCCGGCCCGACACGACAGGCCTCGTCGGCAAATCGGACGTGAAGCGCGGTGCGGTCCACATCCGAATAAACCGCCACCGTGCGAATGCTCATCTCGCGGCAGGCGCGCATGACGCGCACCGCGATCTCACCACGATTGGCCACCAGGACTTTGCGAAACATCTGTTCCCGTTTTCGATTTTCGCATTTCGGCCTGGGTTCAAACCTTAATACTTTACTTTAAGGTTTGCCGGAAGCTCCGAAAGCGCTCTCCGGCCCTGCGTGCGCTGCGCTGTAAAGCTTGAGTTCGTTCCTCGAGGCTATTGTTCTCATTCCAAAGGACTTCTTAGGTTCGTTGCTAATTCCTCGGGTTCGTTCCAGGCGCTGACTGATTCTAAAGGACTTGTTGGGTTCGTTCTTTGCCTTTTTTGCACGATTTCTCGGGTTCGTTCCAGAGCGTTTTGTTGATTCCAAATGACTTCTTGGGTTCGTTCCTCAAATTTTCGATAGGGGGGTACCCCCTCCAAAATCGGCGTTTTTTCACTTAGTTGATAATAGACCATATTTTAGAATAACCGCAATTCATTAGTGCCGTTTTCACAAACATCCCGTGCTGCTTCGCGGCCCTCCAAGACGCTCCGTCAGAAAAAGCCGGAATCTCGCGACTACGTCTCAACCACTCAAGATGAATTTACCATGCCATTTACTGCTTTGTCAAGCTCTGGTTTTGCTCACCTGCACTCGAACCAAGCCTGCTGGACCCGGGCGGGCCCGTAGGGACCAGACACAGCGCTCCACCCTGTGCAGTCATCGCCCCCCCTTGCGCGCCGGCCCGACTGGTTGGAAGTTCGCCAGGCGAGCGTCCCTTCAGACTTGGTGGGCGCGAAAGTATTACTCCTCCCACAGCTTTTGTTTGTGGCGTGCATTCCGGCGTCTTTTTGCCTTATACTGCGTCTATGCAGCAACTCATATTAGAGCTCCCCGACGAGTTATCCGCCTTTTTGGAGGCCTCCGGGCAGGACCTCCACCGCGCGGCTCTGGAAACCATTGCGGCAGAGGCCTACCGCGAAAAAAAGCTGTCCACCGGCCAACTGCGTCGCTTACTTGGCTATAAGACCCGAATGCAGGTACACGCCTTCCTCAAAGAGCATGGCGTTTACCTACGGTACGATCTAGCCGATCTGGAGCACGACCGGCAAGCGGGCGATGCTCTTCCTCGGCCCCCTGCTCCATGATCGTTATTGCTGACACGACGCCACTCAACTACTTGGTGCTCATCGGTCGGGCCGATCTGCTTCCTCAGCTCTTTGGGCCTGTGTTGATCCCTCCGGCAGTTTTCAACGAGCTGAGGCAACCTGAAACATCGGAACTGGTGCGGGATTGGGTGGCCAATGCTCCAGCCTGGTTGCAGGTACAATCTCTTCGCTCCCGGCCAGACCCGTCGCTCGACCACCTTGACTTGGGAGAGCGCGAAGCCATTGCCTTGGCCGAAGAAGTGAAAGCGGATCAACTCTTGATCGATGAGGCGGACGCCCGGCGGGAGGCCGCTCGCCGGAATTTGGCGTTCATGGGCACACTCGGAGTTTTGCGCATAGCTGCCCGTCTCGACCTGATCGACCTGCCATCCGATCTCGCACGCTTGCAACAGACCACGTTTTACGTCGATCCCGAATTGATCCATTCCCTACTCGAGGAAGACGCCGCTCGAAAGAAGCCAGGATCATTTTCTTCGTGAGGTCAAGCCATGAAGGTGGTAAGAGCAAACCCTTCGGGGTTTAGTCGACGCCCAGGGTGAGGGTGACGTGGTCCGCGACAGAGGTAGAGCCGGAAGTGAACGTGGCTGCGATCGGCAGAGCGGGTAACCACGCTCAGCGTCCTTCTGAGCCTCGGCTTTTCTCCGGTGACAAAACCCACGGTCACCTCAAACGCGAGTTGACCGTGCCTAAACGCTCGGAAACGTGACGCTGCTTGAATACGGCGGGCTGGTCTGGCTTCTGTTTCACCTTTTTGTGCTGATTTACGAAGAACCGACCCTCAGGGCAAGTTTTGGCTCTGAGTACGATCCTTTCTCGACCCAAGTCCCGAGGTGGATTCCACGTCTTACCCCATGGAGAGGTCATCCCGAAGCGTGAGATCCACGCTCAGCGTCTTTGTCGGCGTGGGTTTTTCTCCGGTAACAAAACCCGCGGTCACCTCAAGAACGAGTTGACCGTCGCTACCAGCTACCCGCTCGGTGGTTACAAACGGCCCTTACAAAAATCAGACTAGACGACGCCCCGGCTGGCAGTTGCATTGAGAAGTTTTTGGGTGTACCTTATCTGCGGCTAGACAACTTAAAACTATCATCCCGTCAAAGTGAGGAGGAAAACATGTCCACAGAATTCACCAAACTAGGACCTGGCCAGCGCAGAATCGGCAGATACGGTTGGCATCCGGATTTGCCCGACCATCGCGATCTTCTCTATGCTACGCCCCATCCAGTGGCTTTGGCGTTGCCGTCAAGCGTCGATCTGCGGCCGGGCTGTCCGCCGGTGTATGATCAGGGTCAGCTCGGAAGCTGCACTGCCAACGCCATCGCGGGCGCCTTTGAGTTCGATCAGATCAAGGAGAAACTGCCCGACTTCATTCCCTCCCGGCTGTTCATCTATTACAACGAACGCGTCATCGAGCATGACGTTCAGTCTGATAACGGTGCCCAGATCAGAGATGGCATCAAGAGCGTGGCCTCACAGGGAGTTTGCCCGGAGACTTTCCCGAACGGCCTCGGGCTCCCCGTCGGGGACACGTGGCCCTACAGCGACCAGAACACCGATCCGAATCCGTGTCCCACCTGCCCATACGCGAAGAAGCCGTCACCTAGCTGTTACGCCGTAGCGAAAAACCACACGGTGAAGCTCTACCAGAGGTTGACACCCGTCTTAAACACTCTGAAGGGGTGCCTCGCCAGCGGTTACCCGTTTGTTTTCGGATTCACGGTATACGAGAGCTTTGAGAGCCAACAGGTAGCGCAGACCGGAATCGTGCCCATGCCGGGACCAAAGGAAAAGTCAGTGGGCGGCCATGCTGTCGTGGCTGTAGGCTATGATGATGCCAAGCAGCAATTCATTGTGAGGAACTCCTGGGCAGACACTTGGGGGATTAAGGGCTATTGCCTGATGCCCTATGCCTATTTGACGGACCCAAATCTGGCAGATGATTTCTGGACTATTCGGACCGTAGCCGGCTAGCTCCAGTAACGCTGCTGCCTATGCTGTAGAGTCTTGAGTGGTGGTTTCCTATCGCACGCGGACGCTGAGCTTGAACGTTTGGCCGGGGGGCTTTCCCTGCTCCCAGGGGCGCCGGTACTCCAATTTGATTTCACCGGTCCCTGAACTCACGGCCTGAAACTGCCAGCGGTGGGTTCCCCCTTTTCCGGGGGGACCCGTC
>Ga0208039_1001474_pt1 | contig 9510 bp, 14 predicted proteins | sample June2015DPH_20_1_2_FD_184722 | JGI IMG/M metagenome (GOLD analysis project Ga0208039, IMG submission 184722) | Peatland microbial communities from SPRUCE experiment site at the Marcell Experimental Forest, Minnesota, USA - June2015DPH_20_150... | ecosystem: Environmental > Terrestrial > Soil >...
CCCGCGAGGCCGGTCATCCTCCGGATACTTGACGCTGAACAAGGGAAGGACATATTCCGCGCAGTCGGCAGCCCAGCTCGCCAGCAGGCGGTGGCTGGCCACATCGAGCAGGCCGCCGCGGTGGACAGCCACGAAGCGTGGATCCCTACGCCCCGCGTACTGAATCATCCTCGTCACAACTCCTTCAGTTCTGCCTAACGGTCTGGCTCAGCGGCAGGGCGGACCGGGGGAAAATCCTTTGCATTATGGCGCTTTTGCTGGCGGGAGGAGCATCCCATCAGGGCGCAGCCCTGTCCGCTGGAGCCGGTGTTAGGCCAACTTCTCCTGGACTGACAGGGTCTCATTTTCCGCCAACCATGATACAGGAATACCGCCACGCTGAGAATAACACACCAATAGAACATGAACTCGAATATCGCCATCACGACTGCCGCCACCGGCGCGGCACCCTGCAAGACTGGCGGCTTACTTACTATTCCGATTGAGACGGCAAACAAATGCGTCATCATCCCCCAGAGTCCCCCCAAAAGACAAAAGTTCACCACCGCATTGCCGCGTAAACGCAATGCTAGCCAACGGAATAGTAGGCTAATGCCCGCATAGAGTAGCCCATAGATTGGTGGAATTAGCCAACGTGTCCAGGCCGGAAATACATAGCGATAGACGGAATCCCAGAAGTTGACTAATCCCCAAGTCCAAAGAGCACTCCAGAAGATAGCAGTCGTGATGCCCAATGCCCACTTGAAGCGGCGGAATGTTGCAGGGTTGATACGCCAAGCCAAGATGGGAATGAATACCGCGTCAATTACAATAAAGATGAGAGTCCCCAACCAGAGCATATCCGTCGTGATTTTTACGCCAGGAGGAGGCATCTAAGCTCTCTTTTTCCGCACTCTATAAAGTGGGTTATCGGTGTGGTGGCCCAACTATGAATCTGTAATTAGAGCCTATATCATACACTTGGGGCATAGCATATGGTTCTTTCTGGAGTCGGTCAACAACTATGTAAAACCAGAAGATTCAGCCGAAATATCTTAAGAACTTGCGGGGCGCTCTCGAGATCAAGTATTTCACACGACGGACGAAAGAGACCTATATCTATTGGGTAGCACGTTATCGCACCTTCCTGCAAGGTCATCGAGACTTGGATACTGCTGTAGTAGCCGAAAGCCTCATTCCAAGATGCCGGCTATGGAAGAACGGGAAGGACCGGACAAAGTGCCATGGGCACGAGCCAGCTGGTGCGCCATGGTTGGGGAGGGGGCCCTCCAGGATTGGAACCTGGGACCGGCTGGTTACGAGCCCTACGGGCTGATCATTGATTGCAGGATGTTGAATCCACTATGATTTGGCTGGAAAGCGCGCAATGCGAACTGGATACTCAACAACACAACCGAGGCTCAAGGGGCCTCGGTTGGCTGTTTAGGTAGCGGGGGCTGGACTCGAACCAGCGACCTCCGGGTTATGAGCCCTCGTCTGGTAGCGCCACCCTCAGACAGCAGTTCCACCTGGTTGAGGGTGCCCTCTCTCTTGCAGTCCGAGTGAGCCTGGCAAGGTTCGCGACCGAGAGCAAGTGCGAGGTTACCTCTCCTGCTGTCTCACGTCAAGGTTGATTCATGTCCACGTATGTCAATCCTCCGGTCAAAGGGTGCCACAGGTCCTCGGCGGAAAGGGCGCCAAGAAGGGGTGGGTTGCAGGTTCTTCCCGACGATTGGATTTCATCTTGGCCGAAAGCGGGTTTCCATTGCTGAGCCGACCTTGGAAAGGCGTGACCGCAAACACCCTATTCGGTTTGTCATTTCTGGTGCACCCGAGTGACTCCGGCTGCGACGGGCGGTCAGACGCGAACAATACCCCGTTCCGATTAGGGCGAGCACCTCGGGTTGTCCAGACCTTCGAAAACCGGTCCAGTCTTTGACTGGCAGCTCCGCCCGATTGAGAAGGTGATTGTTGAAGCTGATCCAGAGCTGTTTGAATCGTTAAGACTCCACTGGGATTCCCGTGCGCGGGGGGCTTCCGCGGTCTGGGATGGGCCCTTGAGGGCGTCACCGATTCCTCCTCCTCGGCCAGGCCGTGACGACACAAGGTAGACTGGTCTCAGAATGCGGACAAAAATGGCCTGGCCTACCTGCGTTCGTCCTGGGCAGTGGGAGTAACCTCACGAGAGTACGTGGGTTCTTGTACATAGGGGTATCCTGAACGGAGAAGGAGCAGGGATCAAATCCTTTCCGTCCCGGTGGACTCCCAGGGATTTGGTTGATGGAGGGAACACCTGCCATGAAAAGACAGCTTGGCGGAGTGCTCCGCCTGACCCGGTTCCAGGAATACACTAGTTTTGTCACTGTGACCACCCTGCTGGGCGCGGCGGTCGCGCATGGCTCGTTTGGCTGGCCACTGATCAGGGTCCTGGCCGCCAACTGGTTGGCCGTGGGCTTTGCCTTCATGATCAACGATGTGGAGGACGCCCCGGACGACGCTCTGAGCCCGGCCAAAGCCGGACGAAATCCAGTCTCGGCCGGGGATCTCTCGGCCCGCCTGGGCCGAGCCGCTTCCATCATCGAAGCCGCCTTTGCAGCCGCCCTGTATGCGTGGCTGGGGTTATGGCCGTTCGCCATTGGGGCGACCTGCCTGGGAATTGGTTATCTCTACTCGTGGCGGCGCGTCCGGCTCAAGACGGTTCCGGTGGCCGATCTGGTTTCGCACGCGCTGATGTTGGCGGGCTTGCAGTTTCTCGCGGCGTACTTCACCTTCGGCCGCAGCCCAGCCTGGCAGTGGGTTTTCCCTTTCACGTCCGTGGTGGCCATCAGCCTGTACGGACAGCTGTTCAACGAGCTGCGCGATTTTGATGGCGATCTCAAAGCGGGCGTCACTCACACGGCCAGCCGGGTCGGACCGCGGGTGGCCCATTTCTTGATGATGACCTGGCTTGGCATCGGGATCGCCTCCGCCATCGTTACCGTGTTTGTTATTCGGCTGATCCCGGCCTGGGTGCTGCTCGTCATGCTGGCGCTGACTGGGGTCTTGTTGTTGCGACCACTACTCAAAGCCCGTCGATTCCGGTCGGCCGTGGAACTGCAGCAGCCGTTTCAAAAACCGGTCGAGGTCGCTGCCGCCGTTTCCTTGGCAGCCTGGTTCGGGGGATCCTGGGTGCTTTCCACGCTAGATTGGGAGATCATGCTGACGGTTCAGCGCTGGATGATCTTCCTCTCTCGAATTGGGAAGGGACTCTAGACCGTCGGCAGATTCGTGCCGGCTGCCCAGCAATTAGATTGAGGTGGCCGCGCATCGTCTGGGCTGCATTCTCTCGTATTGCCAACCTATTGGCCGGCGAGGCCACGATGCCCTGCCAGCTGCAGGCGTCGGGTAATCGGCCTAGCCGATCGAGCAACGAGGAAGACCTGCGAAGGGAGCCTAGACTCTAGTGTCTTCTCCTCAGCGAATAGTCCACAGATCAAGGCGCTTTACTCGCCCTCAAGCCCTCAGTCATTCTTGGGTGACTTGAACCCAATCGGTCCCTTCGGCTTTGTCTTTGGCTCGCCCCCAACATCCTCAAGGTATTTCAATCCCTTAGGCAAAATCTGCGCGCTGTAGTGTGGCCCGAAGGTCCTGACCACGTGGACACATTTATCCTGTTCCAGGATATCCAACTGCTCACGTATCACTTGAGGGCTCTGTTCCAGAGTCTTGGCGAACTTGTCAGCCTCCAAGAAATCCGGCGACCCGCTCCTCTGTTGGTCCCGAAGAGCTTGCAGAATCCGTATTTGCAATTCCCTGCTCATTCTCCCTCCTCACTCTCAATATCTTCGACTTGGTGCCACTCATACGCTCGACCATCATTGCCTATAAGTCCGCCCTTTGGCTTAGGCGACATTGACAAGCTCATGTTGCTCCTGGCGGCTCATTCCTTCCCTCAGCTGCACCGAGCGAATCGCATAGCCACCTAGCGCTCAGAACAGCGCCAACGGTTGCAAGTCCACCGCTTTGAGGTTGCTTTAAGTATGATCTTACCCACCACCCAAACCACTTGCGCTCAAGTACTCTTTGCAGGTACGCCGAAGGATTCGGTGGGAACTGTTCTTACTTGTTCTCGACCAGCTCATGCCGGTATGTGTCCTCGACCGCTGCGACCCAATCCAAGATCTCCCCATCAGGCGCGGCCAGTACCCAGCGCCATTGCTGCGGGCCGCTCCACCAACTGTCCAGGATGGTCCCAGCGTGTGCATTAAGGTGCGGGCTATTGCTCACCTTCTTCAACGCTTGCTGGTACAGACTCGGGTGTTTCATCGTGCCTCCTCTTTCGAAGTCATCCTGGATCTATGCACAACCGATAAGGTTCACTTGCTCTGGGCCTCATGCTCATGCACCTCATCACCTGGATCCAAGGGGTGACCGCCGGGTGGGCCTTGCCCGTCACTCCGATCATTGCTCGACTCAAGGATGATCTGACTGATACGAGGAAACGCCATGTTGCCGTCAGGCGCCGTGCCTGTTTCGGTGGCCTCTCGAAGTTCAGGGGGTGCAGAGACGTTTCCCTTGGCCGTCTGGATGAACATCGCCTGCGCCACCACCTCGGCTCCAGTCGGGCTCTCCGCATTAAAAGGGGTCCCCAGCCTCCGCTTATAGGCTTCCGTGATCACCTTGGGTCGACCACCAGGATTGCAACTCACACCGTGAGGAAAGCGGTAAGGTTGCCCGCACCGAACGAGTTGCCTCTCGGTTTCTTAGGAACTCTTACACTGTTACCAGCGCTAGGCTTTGCCATTTCTCCTACACCACACTCATCCTTGTTCCGCTCGATTGTTTCTGCCCAATCCATGATCTCCTTGACCGGCGCGGTGGCAACCCATTGCCAATGTCCAGGCTCCCGCCAGTCGCACATGATCGTGGATTGGTGTGGGTGCAAACATGGATCCGATCTCACTCTGCGCATGGCGAGCTCATACATCCGATTCGAACTCTCGGGCATGGTTCCCCCTCCACTCTTCACTCACCGATTGAATTAGCGCACAGAACTGCCAAATTCGATTCGATGGGTCATGGAGCAGTGATAATAAACGGGGCCAACAGCTGAGGTATTTGAATCTAGTGTAGCACCTTTATTCCGGAATATGCCAACGGTTTTGAGACAACCGTCTCGGCACTTTGGTGTGGCTCGTGCGACTCAGCCAGGGCCATCGCCGCCTCCAGGGCGGGTGAGAGAGGCGCAACAGCAATCGGCGGGTTGATCCAGACCGCTGTGTTGCCCAGAACGAATTGATACGAAAGGGGTCTGAAATCAAGTGAGTGTTTGGCCGCCTTGGACCGCCTCGTGAACTCCAGTACAACCTTCTTGCCTCGGCTGCCTGCTGGAGCTTGGCGTGCCTCTCAGCCACGCGTGGTTCGGGGTTTCCACGGTAGCCCTGGGGGAGTCCAGGGTGGTCGACTGGGCGCAGATAGTGGAGCGCCGTGTGCGGTCGTCACTCGTTATAGTAGCGCCGATACCCGGCGATCAACTCCTGCACTTGGTAGAGGGTGTGGTCCGGCTCAATCGGGACCTCTTTGCGAAAGGTGCGATGAAAGCGCTCGTCGCGGCCATCGGATTGTGGATGGCAGGCCATGGTCGGGATGTCTGTCATCGCAGCGGCACCCGCGAAGGCAACCCACTTGTGTGCAAGGAATTGCGATCCGCGGTCATGAACAATCTCCGGTTCTCCCTTGGGTTACAGCCGACCGTCCAGAGTTTCCAGAGCCCACTGGATTGCCAGTTGGACCACGTCCGCTCGGGCGGTTAGCAGCGCTTCGCAGCCTGCCCTGCCGGTCCGGGGCAGGCACCAGCGAGCGGCCGCACAACTCCCTCTACTATATGACCCCGGCTGAGTTCGCGAGGGCGCACGCGACCGAGCCCACCGCCGCCGACCTTGTCGAAGGACTCACTATCGATGTCTCTTGGCTGAGAAAGCAAGACCCGGTGGTCACGGCTGGGCTCTCATAACCCCTGGTACAGAAACCGGGGTCACCCCACTCTGAGAAATTCTGGTTCAATCTCTTGCTTTTGCGTAGTTGTTGACCAACTCCAGAAATGGCCACACACTATGATTAAGGTGTATCTTGTATAGGTCTTACTTACCGAATCATAGTTAAACCGCCCTGAACGGCGCGGCGGTTTCGGTTAGCGAAAGGACGACAAAGCTAATGACGCATCGAAGAATTGTCATGAATCCCGACAAGAAGATCGCGCTTGTTGCTCATGACAACAAGAAACGTGACCTGTTGGAATGGGCGAAATATAACCGCGATCTCTTGGCACACCACATGGTTTACGCGACCGGCACCACGGGAGCAACCCTGGAGCGCAAACTGGGGTTTGAAGTCCACCGACTTCAAAGCGGGCCTTTGGGCGGCGATCAGCAAATCGGCGCCAAGATTGTTGAGAACGAGATCGACTTCCTGATCTTCTTCTGGGATCCGCTCGAACCGATGCCCCATGATCCCGATGTCAAAGCGCTCTTGCGAATGGCGGTCGTCTGGAATATTCCGATTGCCTGCAATCGGGCGTCGGCGGATTTCATGATCTCCTCGCCCCTCATGGATGGAGAATATGATCGTCTCGTGCCCGACTATGAGGAGTATCGCAATCGAAAGGTGGACTGGGGCGAAGGTGGAGGTCACGACGAACGTGACACCGCCGAAAGCAGCGTCAAGGGGCCAGCCGAGTGAGTCGTGATTGACGCGGGCGCGTGTCAGTTATCAAGCTGCCCGACCAGTCGCTGCGGCGGACAGCGGCTGGCGGCGCTGAACGGGACGCGGCCGGCTGCCTGAGGGCGAATCTACTTTCCGGGTTTCTCGCGCCAGCCTCGCCGCTGCCTTTGAGTTCCACCATTAGGCGCCATTGGCCCCCCGGCAACTCTGATCCGTAGGGGCATCTGTTCGAATGAGTGTCGGAGCAGATGACTCCGTCGGGGGTAGACAGTTACCCGGCGATCAGATCGTCTCACATCCAACAATGCCGATAACGCGCGCAATCACCATCCAGGCTCCTCCGCATGCCGTCTGGCCCTGGCTCGATCAAATGGGGTACAGCCGCGCTGGCTGGTACATCGATGTGGTAGCCGAAAACTCCATCGGCAGGTCGACGGTAGAGGAATTGGTCGAAGCGCGACGGAAATGACCTGGAGGACAGTGGTTTGGGTAGGGGGTGCCGCTAGGATTGAAATCTAAGACCGCCCGGTTACAAGCCCATGCGGGGTGAACTGATTCGACACGCCACGATCGCATGGAGATTCGGCTGAAGTCGCGTAATCGGGGCTCGTGTGGTTGAACAAAGGGCCGAGGCTCAAAAGGCCTCGGTCCTGCTTCGAGGTAGCGGGGGGTGAACTCGCCCGCCCCCGTCCAGAGGGCCCTCCCTCGATGGGCGGGCTTGTGATCGGGGCCAGCCTGCCTTACCGCAGGCCAGGGGGAACCAGCGACCTCCAGGCTACCGGCCCGACGATCCGAGGTAGACATGTAATCTGACCCCGTCTGATTCGGACGAGGACCGACGATCAGGCGGTTACGGGCCCTACGAGCTGATTAAACACCAGTGCATATGGAATCCCCGGGAAATATGCTCGCATGACCTTTTTACAACGCGGTCAGAGAAAGCAGAACCGAGGCTCAAATGCCTCGGTTTTGGCTTAAGGTAGCGGGGGCTGGACTCGCCTGCCCTGAGGCCAGTCCAGGGAACCAGCGACCTCCGGGTTATGAGATGCTATGAAGGGGCAACAGGGTTGCAAGCGCGGGCCGCTGCGTCTAAGCTTCCTCAAACAGACAACGGAAAGGGAGGAAGCCATGGAGACTTCAGCGACCCGCGGGATGGAGTATAGCGTAGAGCATATTTTGTTTCTGGCGTTTGAACTGGGTACCAAGAAGTGGAAACTGGGTTTCAGCACCGGGTTGGTGTATTGCCCAGAACGTATTGATACGAAAGGGACCTGAAATTAAGGGACACTTTGGCCGCCTTGGACCGCCTTATGAGCTCCAGTACACCCTTCTCGCCTCCGCTGCCCGTCGTAGCTTGGTTTGCCTTTCGGCCAGACGAGCTTCGGGATCTCCACGGTAGTAGTCAGCCGGACGCAGATAGTGCAGCGCGCCGTGCGGTCGCCAGTCGTTGTAGTAACGCCGGTACCCTGCGATCAGCTTCTGGACTTGGTAAAGAGCGTCATCCGGCTCGATCGAGATCTCTTCTCGGAACGTTCGGTGAAACCTCTCATCCAGACCGTTGGACTGGGGATGATGGGCCATGGTCGGTATATCCGTCATCCCGGTGGCGCCCACGAAGGCGACCCACTCGTGCGCCAGGAATTGCGGTCCGCGATCATGAACGATCTCCGGCTCTCCTTCGGTACGCCACCGGCCATCCAGGGTTTCCAGGGCCCGCTGGACTGCCAATTGAACGACGTCGGCCCGGGCAGTTAGCAACACTTCGCAATGAACCAAGTAGCGGCTGTAGGCATCCAAGATATCCACGAGCCAGAACCAGCGCCCGGAAAAGCGCAGCGTCATCAAGTCAGTGTGCCAGCGTTGGTCGGGATGGTCGGCTGCCGCCGGCCGCCGCAAGCCTTCTGGTGCCGGACGGCGTCGCCCGAGCAGGCCTGCCTCACCCAGTACCTGATGGACCATCCAAGGCCGTAAACAAGCCACATCTTCATCAACCATCACCCAGGCCAGGCGCTTGTAGCCGAGAAGCGGGTGCAGCTCCGCGAAGGATCGGACTGCGGCCACCTCTCCCGGCGTCGGCGGGAGCGCCTGTCGGCTCGGCACCACGACTGCGTCCTCCAGCCGGCCGAGCCCCTCTCTCCTTCGCCAGCGATGCACCGTGGCCCAGGGCAACCCCAAGTGCCCACAGATCCCGGCCAAGGTCATTGCAGGATTCCATCTCTGGGCTTGACTCACCACCTGCAGGATGCGGTCCTTCTCCTGAGCCGTGTACCGCCGGCGAGGGCCTAACGCCAGCGCCCCTTTTTCAACGCCAGGTTCTCTGTGGTGATCTCCGCCACCACCTCCCGCAGGCGCTCGATCTCCGCCAGCAGTTCCTCCTCGCGTGGGCGCATTTTCTTCCGCCCTCGCTTCTGGCCCTGCAACGCTTCGATCATCGCCCGCTCGGCTGTCTTCTCCCACTGATAGAACTGACTCGGGTGGATCCCATACTTGTCGCAGACCTGGCTGATGGGGACGCCGCCCTGCCTGGCCTCGCGGATTGCCTGGGCCTTGAGCTCCGCTGTCAGCTGCCGCCGCGGATGGTTGCCGTTGGTTCCATTCATCTCGCCGCTCCTTCTGGCTATATGCCATTCTACGCACTCCTCGAAGGCCGGCAAGAGTCTCTTAATTTAGAGGCCGATTCGTATCATTTCCATTTGGGCAAAGCATTGGGGCAAGCGCCTCGGATCCGTGAGATGCTGGCAGGTGACCTGGGAATACTGCAGGAGGAAATCCACCTGGCGAAGAAGCGGTTCGGCCTGCCTGAGAACGCAAGGACCCTGAGCTGCTATGAAG
>Ga0208039_1001483_pt1 | contig 9466 bp, 10 predicted proteins | sample June2015DPH_20_1_2_FD_184722 | JGI IMG/M metagenome (GOLD analysis project Ga0208039, IMG submission 184722) | Peatland microbial communities from SPRUCE experiment site at the Marcell Experimental Forest, Minnesota, USA - June2015DPH_20_150... | ecosystem: Environmental > Terrestrial > Soil >...
TGATCTCCTCAGATTTGCGGCGCGATGCGATACCGCTGTGCGCAAGGAATTTGGAAAGTCTCTCTGTCGTCATAATCAGAACAAAAGCGCTTCAGTCAATTTCTGAAGACCTCGATAGCCTTCTCCGACTGCACCTTATAGATCGGTTTGATTACCTCACGGCGGCTTTCCACGCGCTCGCCGATGTCGAGACCGATCGCGTCCGCCTGGAACAACGGGTTGATCCCGATGTCGATAAAAAGGTTGTCCGGCTTGGTGAGATCGAGGAGCGCTTCGCGCGTCACCTCCTGTTGGGACGTATAGAGGAGTGATTCATTGAAGAAATATCCACGCCTGAAAATGTTCGATTGGTGCAACAGAGAACACGACGTGATCGAACTCATAGTGGACAAACCGGAAGAATATTCTATCGTGGTAGACGAAATATCCCGGATAAAAGGAATGATTGAAAAGTCATCCGACCATCACAACGCCCATTTCTTCGTAAAGAAATGCTTCTGCAAAACCGAGGATTCGGTGACCAGAATCATTGACGAATTCGATCTTCTCCAAATCCCGCCGATAATCTATCGCCACGGCTGGGAATACTATCGCGTCATCGCGTTTGGACACAAAGAGCTGAAGGGACTCATGCAAAGATTCGAAGAGAGAAGGCTCAAGTATGAGATTCTGCGCAAAGTTGATTTTGATGGATGCATAGCAAGTTCACTGACTTTGACTGCGGACGCGCTGTTTTCTGGCTTGACTGAGAAGCAGATGGACGCATTGTTGGCTGCGTACAGCAATGGATACTACAGTTTGCCGAGAAAGGCCAACGTTCAGGACATTGCACACAAAAAAAGGGTTTCCAGAACCACCTATCAAGAGCACCTCAAAAAAGCCGAAAACAAGCTTGTCGCCTCTCTAGTTCCGTACGTTCAACTGTTCAGGCGCGTGGCACCGGAAAAGAGAAACAATGCAGGGACGTTGCGTGCGGCTCCTTTGGAAGAATAGAAAAGGAAACACGGCAGATGGAAGGTCCTTAACCAACGGCTTTTCCTATTGGGCAAGCTTCTAGGCATGTGGTGCAGTCTATGAAACTGTTGGGAGTGGGTCGCTTGACGAGTCTCTTCTCCAGCTCCCTTGTCTCATCAGAGACGTGCTTTGAGCGTGGGTTTTCAGACGCGTATACCATGCACTTGTTGACTTTGAGCTTGTACGGTTCAATTGCTTTGGCTGGACAAGCGAGCACGCATTTTTCGCAGTTCTTGCACAGATCTTCTCTGTAGGGCTCATCGATGTCCAACTCTGCGGTTGTGAGGACTGAGACCAGTCTGACCCTAGGCCCGTAGGTCGGAGTCACCAGCAACGTGTTCTTGCCTTGGCAGCCGAGACCGCATTTGACCGCGGCGGTCTTGAGGGGAATGCCGAGCGAGGGAATCGAATCATACCCTCTTTTCATCAGATAATAGGCAATTCTCCAAGCTTTGCTTCTCGCGATTTGGGAGTACAACTGGTAGCTCTCTGAAGGCACCCTCGGTTTCTGTTCTCTGTTGAAGTGTAGATTAGAGGAGAGGGCGACGACATTGAAGACCGGGTCCCAAGCGTGGATGCCCATCAATATGACTGATCTGACTTCTGGTAGCTCCTCCTCTGGCCTTTTCAGAACACCGACATACTTGATCTTCCCATACGGCAACTCGCGGAGCATATTAAGATTTGAGACGCCTACTGCAACGAAACCAGCTTTCTTTGCTTCCTTCTTCAGATCTTGGGTCAACGTCATGGTCCGGCACTTCCTGCTAGACTGGGAGTGCTTTCCGAATCTTCTCAAGATTCTCTGTGGCGACGGGCTCGTTTGCCAAGAATTCTTTCAATATACCGCAGGGATAATCGTCACAGTGGGCACATGTCTTGACTTTCTTCTCTTCAGCGCACGGTCTTATCTTGCAGATTTTCCGGCACCAACCAGAAAGCGTATCAGACTTGCATCCGCGACAGTCAATGTCTTCTGGTTTAAACTCAACCTTGAGTCCTTCAGTCCACTGTTTGGCTATCTGCTTTTTCCGTTCAAAGTCCTTCGCTTGAGTCGCTTCAAAGGCTCTACACTCGTTGCAGTCCAGCCCACAATAGGCAATCATTTCAGACATTATTCTTTCCGCCTCCTTTTCTATCGACTTCGCATTTTGAATGATTGTAACCAGCGAGATAAGCATTCTACAGTCATATGACGTGTGGATCAATGAGATCCTAGCGCCGTGTTAGTTTTTTCTTGTTTGTGATTCTTCTGACTTTTCTTTGGATAGGCGAAGTTGTAGATCATCCTGTATCAATTCTAGGCTTCTGAGGACATCTGCGTAGGAAGTGCCCGCTGAAAACGCGACGATTGCGGCTGTGCCGACGACGATTTTCATGTCATGGCCGAGTATTTCTCTCACCTCTTCTGGAACTTGCAGCACGTCTGACTCTATCTTTGCAATTATCGTTTTGAGCGCACCCAATTTGAGATCACCATTTCTAATAGAGTCCTTGGGCTATTCTAAGTTTACTCCATGGGCGCTAATTCAACCAGAGCAAAGCAAATAAGAAAAATCGCTTGAATGAACGTGGCGTGAGAAACTTGTTCGATGTCATAATAGTCGGTGCTGGCCCGGCTGGACTGGCTGCAGGGATTTATTCAGCCTTTTTCGGTGTGGACACACTGGTTCTTGAGTCTGGAAAACAGGCTGGTGGAAGGATGCTTATGGCGCGAAAAATAGTCAATTATCCTGGTTTTCCAGAGAAAATTACCGGGCGGGAGTTGGCAAGCAGGATGGCACGCCAAGCAGAAGATGCTGGTGCACAGGTACACACGTCTGAAGAGGTTGTCAATCTCTCCTGTAAGAATGAAGTGCGTGTTGAAACAAGTCGGGATGTTTATCGTTCAAAGGCTTTGATACTCGCTACTGGTGCGGGAATGAAAGGTCTGGGTTTAGAGGGTGAAACATGGTTTGGCGATGGAATCAGTTACTGCTCAGAATGTAATGCAACGATGATCGACGGACGGGACATTATTGTCATAGGAAATGCGAGGAGGATGGTGGATGAAACGATTTGCCTGAGCAAGATTGCCAGCCACTTGCTTCTTGTTAATCATGCTAACACGGTGTCCACAGGAACAAGAGAGAAAGATGAATTGCGAAGGAACGGGGTGGAACTGGTAAAAGATTTTGTTGGAGAGGCTATCAAAGGCAAACCACCACACGTGCAGCTTGTTCTGAGATCGATGAAAAATCATGGAACCAAGAAGCTTACGGCAAGCATTCTTTGCGTGGTTAGTCCACCAGTGCCTTTTGTTTCCGTCCTGCAAAAGGCTGGAATCGCAACACACCGAGCCAGTTGTATTGAAGCAGATATGTTCGGCAGGACAAACATAGAAGGAGTCTTTGCCGCTGGAAGCTGTGCCCTCACAACCAAGGACATCATTCCTTCGTGCATCGGCGATGGCACCACAGTGGCCGCCCAAGCCTGCTTGTACGTCAAAAACAAAACATGATTGCCACAAACACCGAACGCGTGCGCGGCCCTGGCCCCATCAGGTTTCTCCGTGGAGCATGCCCAACAGGCGTCCAAGCACCTTCTCGCCATTGACGCGTAGGCCGTCGTGCTCGTGTTCGCTGGTGACCCATAGCTTGATGCCGCGGATGTTCCTGGCAGTTTCCTCTGAGAGCGTTCGCTCAACGTACATGTCGTTGTAGTAGATAACGGCTGCGCATGGAACGGTGTTCGATTGTAACACTGATTTGTTGTAGAGACGCGGCCAGCCCTCGTATGTGGCCAAAATCTCTGCAGCCTCTTTCAGTGGTCGCAGATACTTGTACTCCTCAAACATCCATGGGTACACCATTTCGCCAGTGAAGAACACGGGCTTATCGCGAGTGATTTCGAATTCAGGATATTCTGATCGGACACGCTCGGCTGACCAGTTGGAGGCGGTGTCTTCGCAGTAGATTGATTCGTGCAGAATCGCGTAGATGGGATTGGTTTCAAACCAGTGGGAATTCTCGAAGCCGCGCAGAAAAGTGTAAGCGATCTCTCGATCGGCTACGCCTCTCAGGAACGCTTCTTCAAGCAAGTAGTGGACTCGTTCAAATCCGTTGCCCATACCGAAGGCCAAGCCGAGTTGTTGAAACCGTCGTGGTGACAATCGATCGCCCCCTGGCAAGTTTGCATCATGAGATTTCAGGTGGGCAGCGATGTCTTTTGCGCGTTCGGTGTCATCGGGGTAACGCTCGTAGTAGAGTCTGTTCTTGTCGATGACACGCCGATAAGTTGCACGGTAAACGTCGTCGGGCGGCCGGTTCAGCGGCGGCAGTCCGCCCGTTATTATTGCTTCTTTTAGACTGGTCGGCGCGACGGACAGATAGTGCGTTATGCAGAAGCCCCCGTAGCTCTGCCCCAGCACGCTCCAGCTTTTTCCCTCGCTGAGGAGTTCACGACGAATCAATTCAGCGTCCCGCACGATTGAATCGGCGCGAAAGTTCTTCAGGTAATCGGCTTGCTCTCTTGGCGTGGCGAAGCCCGCCAACGTTTGATGGTTGATGGGCGTGCTGCGACCTGTGCCGCGTTGATCGAGAAGCAACACGCGGTATTCTTGCAGCGCCCTCTTCAACCAGCCGCTGTTGTTTTCGGGACGTGGGGCTTCCATGCCGGGACCGCCCTGAAAGAAGAGAAGCCACGGCAGATCGTTTTTTTCCTTGTCGCTTGCAACCACCTCGCGCCCGAAGACACTTATTCTCTCGCCATTGGGTTGTGTGTGATCCAGTGGTACGTTGAATTCATGATCAGTCAACAGGATGCCGGGCAGACGATGAACACAAGTACGCATGTGTATACCTTCCTGCAAACCGCCAACGGTTTAATGGTTACTCATGATTGAAGTAATAAATCTTGCACAAAAAAGCTAAATCAGCAAAAACACAGAGCGCGCCAGTTCCCGAAATCAGATTGCACCAGCATAGTTTAGGCTTCCCCCAGTGAATAGAGGGCTTTCATTCCATCCCTGCCTTCGTGAATAACTCGGGCCTTTTAAGTCGGTTTATCTGCCAAGTCACGCCTTGTGACGTGATCGAAAGTCAAGAGGTCAATTCGTCATGAAAGCGCGCGCTAGCGCTACTTGGAATCGAGGGTTGATAAGGAGATTGGTAACTTGAGCGGTAGGAATGATAACTTGCGTATCTTACTCATCGACGCGTGATACTCTTGTTCGCCCTTCCTCTGCTCCACTCAGTCTGCTCATCCGCTGTGCATCCTTCAGTTTTGCCAACGGTATCAATTCATTCAACTTTTCAGCGAGCCTTTCTGATTCTTCACTCTCCAGTGGAATGTGCAGATCTCTTCTTAGAGGCATGACTATTTGCAGTCGGCCTTTGTTGTCTACTTTCACGGATTTTATGTCCTTCAATGCGACGTCCAGCGGAATTATGGTTTGGAATAGGACCCCCAAGCTCTCCCTGAGTATCGGATTTGCTTCAACCACATCTTCAAGATGTTTCTTGGCTCCTTCCTTCAAATCCACTTCGAGCACATCTTCGTGAAGTTTAACAACAAAGTGAGGCTTGTCTATCTTCATGATCACTGGTTTTCCTGTCATAAACATCCTCTCTTTTTCATTTTGTCAGTCGAATCTGTCTTTGGATTCGATAAATCAAGTTGCTCTAAAACCTTTTAAGGCTTGCTATGGTGGCCATCACAGCATTTGCGGAACGCCTTCTTAATATCTTTCGCTTCATTCCAATGAACGCAGTCATCGTTGAGCTTCTTGCCTTTTCTTAACACGAGGGGGTCTAAAACTCTATGGAACCAGGCTCGTATGGTCCCTACACCCATACAGGTTAAAGTCCGCACGCGATTTCTTACCAAACGGCTTATCATTTTTCTGTAAACCGCCATTGCAAGATTTGGACGCGAGTCCAAGCCAACACGGCCCCACCAAGAGCCTCTTTGCCGAATAAACAATTTAGCATCGAAATTTGGAAAATACTCACGAAACAACTAGACTCTGCCAGCGTTTCGCCATCAAAACTCGCACTCAAAGGTTAGACTTATTACATTTTCCTTCCTAATCTCTGGCAAGCTACGCGCGCGGATGGTGTTTAGTACGAAAGACTACGACCTCATCGTAATAGGTTCAGGCTCTGCCATGGAAATAGTGAACGCCATGGAACAAGATAACCCTGACATGAAGGTTGCGGTGATAGATAAAGACGAGCCTGGTGGAATATGCCTGACACGCGGCTGCATTCCCTCCAAGATCCTGCTGTACCCTGCCGAGTTGGTGAGGACGATTGAAAGGGCAGGGGAGTTTGGAATATCCGTTGAGATGAAAAACGTTGATTTTCGAGCAGTCATGGAGAGAATGAGAACGCTCATTTATGCAGACATAAACGGAATGCGACGAGGACTCACTCATACCAAAAACTTGGACTACTACAACACCGTAGCCGAATTCGTTGCTCCATACACCTTGAAGGTCGGCAAAGAAACGGTAAAGTCAAAGATGATTATCCTGTGCACAGGATCAAAACCCGTAATCCCAGCAATAAAAGGCTTGGAAAACGTCAGATATCACACCAGCGACACCGTCCTCAAGATGGATCAGTTGCCAAAAAGCATCGCCATCATCGGCGGAGGATACATCGCAGCAGAGTACGGCTACTTCTTTTCCGCCATGGGATCAAAGGTCACTGTCGTCGGCAGGAATCCCCAGTTCATTCCTGAAGAAGAGCCCGAGGTGTCGGCGCTCGCAAGAAGAGAGTTGCAGAAGCACATCACGATAATCACGAACCACGAAGTGCGCAGCGTCGAGAACACTTCAGCCGGTAAGAAAAAACTGGTTGCTGTTAACAGAGAGACCGGAAAAGAAGCAGAGATAACCGCAGAAGAAATACTGGTCGCGTCAGGAAGAGGCCCGAACACGGACATACTTCACCCAGAAAGAGCTGGAATTCGAACGGATGAAAACGGATGGATAGTTGCCAATGAATATTTGGAAACGTCGCAGCCAAACGTTTGGGCCTTAGGGGATGCCGACGGCAAATACCTCTTCAAACACGTGGCCAACTACGAAGCAATGTTAGTGTATTACAACGCTGTGCAGAAAAGAGGCATCAAAGTCGACTATCACGCCGTGCCGCACGCCGTTTTCACCTATCCAGAGATTGCCAGCGTCGGACTCAAAGAAAGAGAAGCAGCAGAGAAATACGGCAAGAGCAACCTCCTAATCGGAATCCAAAGATATGAAGACACCGCCAAAGGATTGGCCATGAGCGTAAAAGACTACTTCGCCAAGGTTATAGTCGAGTCGACTACAACGAAGATCCTGGGTGCACACATCATCGGACCATACGCATCCATCCTCATCCAAGAGATAATAACCCTCATGTACACTCCTACCCAAAGCGCAGAGCCAATAATCGAAGGAATGCACATTCACCCCGCCCTGAGCGAAGTTGTGCAAAGAGCGTTCGCCTCTCGCATGCCGGTGGACCAGTACCATCACATGATAGAAGAACACTACAACCTTCCTATGGAGTAGTGTTAACGCGCGCCTTTTCAGCGTTTAGGGCAATATTTCAGAAGATCCTCAAAAAGCTTTGTTAGTCTAGGCTCTTCCCTGGCAATGTCCGTGCTTGTGATTATGCCGATGACCTTGCCGTCTCGCACTACTGGCAGTTTTTTGAATCTCTTCTTGGCCATAAGTTTCGCTGCCTCTTCCAAACTGGCCTCTTCTCCTATTGTGGTGAGGTTCGTGGACATGATGTTCCTCGCGGTCAGTGTAGCGGGAACAAATTCCGGTTGAAGCACTTTGGTCAAAATGTCCTTGTGAGTTATCAGTCCAATAGGTCTCTCCTTCTGAACAACAATCACGCTGCTTATGTCGAATTTTATCATTGTGGCAACCACTTCTTGCATGCTTGTGTCTTCTCTGACGACCTTCACATCGCGCGTCATTACCTCTCTAACCGTCAACATCCCTGCCATCGAAATCCCTTCACAGCACACTCCGAATCTATTACGCACACTGCTTGTATAAAAAAGAATCTTTGAAAAATCAGCATAGGTCTAGGCAACATTGCCTCTTGAGTTTGAGTCTGCAAAGGTGCGCAATCACATTGGCTGTCGGAGAAATAGTAATTCTTAAATCGCATTCTCATGCAACTGTATTGAGTGAGTTTTATGAAGGCTTTCATTTCAGTTGATCTCGAGGGCATGCCTTACATTGTCATCCCGGGTCACTTGAACTTGAAGGGTTCATTGTATGATGAGGCAAGAAGAATCGCCACCAAGATCACGTTGATTGCGGCAGAGGAGCTGAACAAAAACGGTTTCGAAAAAATCGTAATTGCCGATAGTCACGGGCCCATGGTTAATCTTCTAGTCGAAGACTTGCCCGAGTACGTGGAAATCGTGAGAGGTTTTCCTCGTCCATTAAGCATGGTCTCAGGGATTGAAGGCTGCAAAACAGCGATGTTCCTCGGGTACCACGCGAAATTCGGGACCGCAAAATCAACCTTTGACCACACTTACAGCAGTGCGAGCATAAACCTCGTGGAAGTAAACGGAGTAGCCGCCAGCGAATTCCTACTCAACGCGTACGTTGCCGGAGAGCTAGGCGTTCCCGTTGCTTTGGTTGCCGGTGAGGCTCAGCTTCTGGAGGATGATGTCAGGAGATACGCGCCGTGGGCTGAGACCGTGGCCTTGAAAACCTCTCTGAGTCGGCTTTCAGCAAAGAGCGCAAGCATGGTTAGTATCGAGAAGGAACTGCGAGTAGCTGTCAGAAGGGCAGTAGCTGCGCAGAAAAAGGGCAAACTCGAACTGTTGGTAGCCAAGAAACCCGTGAAAATGGGGATAACCTTCTTGGCAAGCCAGTATGCGGATGCTGCCGAACTGTTGCCCAGCATCAGAAGAATCGACGGATTAAGGGTCGAGTACACAGCCAAAGGCATGGCGGAAGCGTACAAAACGTTGGAGCTGTTGGTTCTTGCATCAAGCGGCTTGCAGGCGCTAATGGAAAGTCTGAGATAAACAGCGCCTGTTATCAAGAAGATGCAGCTCAGTTGGGTCGCCTGCGCAAGCTCAAAACGTTGATTATCGAAAGCAATAATAGTATTATTCAATGAAGATTTAGGCGGAGTGAGGTCGAGGCATGAAATTCTCTTTCGTCAATGCTGGTCCAAACTCGGATCTTGATGAGCGTGAAGGGAAAAAGTCCGTTGGCGCATGGCCTCCTCTGGGGATCCTGTATTTGGCTGCGGTACTGGAGGATAAGGGCGTCGAGGTCTCTGTACTGGATCAGGCGGCGAAAGGTCTCACGATTAGAGAAACGGTAAAATGGGTGAAGGCTGAGAACCCGGATATTCTGGGGTTTTCAACATTTGCAACTTCCGGCCGTACAGCCGCGCTGATAAGTCGTGAGGTCAAAAAGGAGAACCCGAATATTACCGTG
>Ga0208039_1001484_pt1 | contig 9466 bp, 7 predicted proteins | sample June2015DPH_20_1_2_FD_184722 | JGI IMG/M metagenome (GOLD analysis project Ga0208039, IMG submission 184722) | Peatland microbial communities from SPRUCE experiment site at the Marcell Experimental Forest, Minnesota, USA - June2015DPH_20_150... | ecosystem: Environmental > Terrestrial > Soil >...
GCTACATCACCGCCAAAGACTTGCTGAAATTGGAGAAGGCTGGGATGCGCGATGTTGCGAAGATTCCTCTAAAGTGGGCACCGTCGAAACGTGAACTCAGAGCTGAGGCGATGAGGAACGCTTTCAGTTGAGCAGGAGCGAGTCGTTATGGCTCAGCTACCAAGGGAGCGGACGCGTTCTAAACTGTAGCTTAAATGGGTACAGCCAGCTGTCGTGCTCAGAGAACCATGACAGACTCTAACAAATGGAATTACGTAACCGCGCTCGCCATCATAGCTCTCGTCGTCGTAAGCGTCTTCGCGATCACACGGCCAACAGCGATTCTTGGCGGCACAGGAGCCACCGCGCAAAGGACTATCACGGTCAACGGCGTTGGAACAGTCGAGGCATCTCCCGATGAAGCCATACTCGTTCTGGCCGTTACCAACCAAGCCGCAACGGCGGATCAGGCGGCAAAAGACAATGCCGCCACCGCGAGTCGAGTGATAGACGCTATCTTGGGCCTAAGCCTAAGCAAAGGAATCACAAAGGAAGACATCACCACTATCGATTACAGTCTCACACCAGTCTATTCGCAAATCGACAAATGCGTCACCACTACATCCACTACTGAGGTGCCACTACCTCCAGGAGATACTAAACCGCAAGTTACCTGCACTGCCACTACGCCACAGCTAGTCGGATATGCAGTCCGTAACGCGATTCAGGTAACCGTCAAGGACATGAATTCGATAGGCAAGGTGCTAGACGCGGCCACTGGGGCTGGAACAAACGAAATCAGCGGAATCACCTTCACCTTCACAAGCGGTACGTACGCGAATCTACAGAAACAGGCTCTCCAGAACGCCATTCAGGACGCTTCTGGGCAAGCTCAGACCATGGCGACCGTGCTCGGAGTTCACATAGCTGGAATCGTATCCGTGAACCCAGCGTACGTGTATCGGCCATACATCAACTACAAGGCAGACACCAGCGGTGCAGCATCAACGCCGATTCAGACTGGAGCATTGCAGGTCACTGTGAACGTACAAGTAATCTACGAAATATCCGCATAGAACAACCACCTCTCTCTTTTTCTAGCTAGTACAATCTCACTGCGTGTCGCGAACGACGCGGCAGATTGAACGCGTTCTGTAACTTTATGAAAGATGTTTCTGGCTGAGATATGCACAGCTCGGATTCCACGCCAGCGTTTCTCCGAAATCGTAATTTGGGCTTGATCCGAGCCTCCGCGGTTTCCACATGTCTTCAAAGGCTACAAGAACTCTGAGAGATCGGCCTCAGGTAGTTCGATCTTGATGCCCATGGGTTCGAAGGTCTGAGCCAGCGACGAGGATAAATTGCGGATGTAATCTCTGACGCTGATCTCCCTGGTGTTGGCTTGCGTTGTGGGTTTCACGGTGAACTGTCTCCCTTGGAACCTGAACCGGTGAACCTTTACGAATCCCACAACTGCGCCCTGAGGAACCTCCTTTCCCTCCTTGAGGAGGAGCGTTGCGGCTTGGTAGGCTTGTGGCAGAGTCTTAGCTTTCGATTTCTCGCGAGGATCATCCCGCAGTTCGACGCGATACTCAAGATCAGAAAGCGGGACTCTTCCTTCTCGAAGGGCGCGAATAGCATCCTTGACTACGTCGGGGACATGCTGTTTGGCTCGTTGAAAATCGTCAGCTGACTGCCTCCCCTCGGAGAGCTTGGCTAAGCATTTCTGGAAGGTTTCCTGGAAGAATCTTGGGGAGTTAGATTTCGCTATCGCTAAGCCCTTGATCTCCGGCTCCCCGTTGGGCAGAATGCCGAAGTATGCTTTCTTGGCGGAACTCAATACGCAAACTGCATAGGCGCGATCATATGCGAGCTGCAACCCGAAACGATTCTTCACCGACTCAACGAACCGCTCAACACCGTCTCTCGGTGGATTGTCCAAGAAGACAGAGTCAGTGTCTCCATACCTAGGTTTCAGTTCCCTCTCCTTTGCCATATCCCACGTGGATTGAAGGACATGGCGACCGTAGGCTGTGATAGCCTCAGCCAGTAGCGGGCTGGCCAGCCCATGAATGCGAACAGTCACACCGAAACATGAGACCAGAAATAGCTTCAGTGTACGTGAACCTGCGCTCAAGGTCTTCCCCGACTCTGGAAGTTCGGATTTGAGCAGAGGCTTGAAGACTCGTAGACGAAGATCTCGCAAGGCTCCGATGAGCGCAGAATAAATTCCACGTCGCCGAGCGCAGATGCAATAATCTAATCCCGGAACGCTGTTCTTCTGACACTCTGGATGGGAGCAGCGTACTGTTTCGTATGAGAGGTTGAAGACATCTATGCAGCCCGGATAGAGCGACTCGTAGTCAAGCACGACCATGTTGAAGTATTCGCCGGACTCGGGAGCGATTGTTAGAGCGCCCGTTACAAATTTCCTCTTGTCACCCAGTTTGAGCTCCTCTGAAGTTGGAATCAGTATGTTGTGGGCACGATAGTACGTACACAACATGGAACGTATCCAGTCAGATACCGCGTGGTTCCGGTAGGTTCTCGGGATGGGCAAGTTCGCGAGTCTGCTCAAGAGAAACGCATTGTAGTAGTCTTCTTCTGTCCCACCGCTATCAGTGATACCTAGCGTTGTTCCACTAATTCTTGGAACTGGTTGAGTTGTGTGGGTATAAGCCTCTCTCACCAAGCCATACTTCAAAGGATTCTTCTCTCTGAGATCATCAAACAGTCTGTCGAAACGAGAAGACTGTTCAGCCTCTAACGAGGCTTCTAGTAGCCAATGACCGTCCTTGAGCATGTGCAGGAGACCGAAACGAACCCCATTATCGTAGACGTAGCTTAGGGCGGGGTCAATCTCGGCCTCCCATCCATGGATGTCTTTCGGAGGCTTCTTGACGTAATTCACTTTCTGAAGGCTCACAGTCTCCTGCGTAAACAGATTGACCTTCCGTACATTCTCACCGCCGTGTTCTCCTTCAATCAGATAGTAGGGATGGAATTTGTCGGTCCATCGGATTGTTTCAAGGTCACTTGCTCTGACGAAGTGAAGGCTTACTTGGCCTGCATCGTATGAGGCATCAACAAGCCACGCTAGAGCTCCCTCACTTGCCAAGGCTTCCTCACCCTGGTTTCATTGACGTGTTAGTCCTCTTGGGAGGTCCACCAAGAACATCACCGTCGGAACCGAGCAGCTGGGCCAAGAAGGACAAGTAAGAAACGTGTCAACGATCGAGATCACAGTGACAAACCAACCTAACGGCCACACCAGACGACCGCGCACAAAATAGGTTTCTAGGGTTTCAGCCGCAGAGTTCGCGCGGCAACTCCTAGCTTACTTTCTTGAACCCTCTCGTCGCGGCAAACCCTAGACTGTTTGGTTACTTCTTTGATTTCTTCTTTGCTTTCTTCTTCGGCACAGGAATCACGTCTAGATGTAATGTCGCTACCGCAGGTTTAACACTTCCCACTGCCAAGAAGCCCTGTCAGCGCGGTGCGCTGGGCAATGAGATGACACATGGTGAATCTACGAAGTCCGGTCTCGAACTCAGAGACTTCACGCGGTGTTTCGTGATGCCACCTAACATGATCCTTGCAACAGAGTCTATCCTTGGACGTAACTATGTGTTCGTTATCGTCCGAAGCTTTGCATCGTCGAGGTATCTATCCGCCGATGACACCGAGAGCCTTAGCTACATCAGGCACTGCGAGAATGACGGTTGTTTTTGTAGATCCCTCTGAAGTTGTCGCGTATGCGTACTTGATGTTGATCTTGGCTTGAGCGAGCTTCTCCGCGACCTCGCCAAGCGCGCCTGGTCTGTTGTCTAGCTCTATCGCTATTGCTTCTTCCTCGGAGAATCGGATCTTCGCAGCCTTCAAGGCGTCCTTGGCTTTGTCTGGATTATCGACCAGTAGCCTAACCTTGCCTCTGCCTGCAATTACGGCTCCATCCACAGCGGAGATGTTGACTCCCGCGTCCTTTAAGGTTGAGCAGAGCTTGGCCAGGGTGCCTGGCTTGTTCTGCAATGCGACTACGATTTGAGTTAGCGCTCTTGACATAACCCGAACCTGCACATCAAAGATGGACAAGTTGCCAATAAGAACCTGTCGCCAGAGAGACCCACACCTATGAGAATTTGCTCACATTGGGATTGCCTCACTGCGAGTTAAGCCTGATGATTGGCACACACCCTATTCGCCCACGCTGGAGCATTATGCATGCGCAACCAGGCGGCTCCAATCACACACACGCGTACCCGAGACGCAGTGGGTTGCCGGAGCTAATCCATTCTGTGCCTGATCATGACGATGCCTGATAGCTGCCAGCAGGGTCATAGTAGGGCTTACGATTCTTCAGAACCGAGTAGCAGCACATCAAAAGCCTCCTCGCAGCAGCAACCTTCGCGATCTGTACACCCTTCCTCTCAGCTATCGCATGGTAGGCTCGCGTGATTGACGTGTCATACTTCAGATGCGTGTGGACGCATTCAACCATGATCCAGCGTAGCCAACGCGAGCCCTCCTTTGTTATTGAACCGTACCGACTGTGTCCACCTGAGATTGAGACTGAAGGAACGAGGCCAGCGTAGCTGCAGAGCTTCTCTCCGTCAGAGAACCTGTCGACTGTGCCTAGGAAGGCTCTACGTCTAACCTTCTCACGTAACGCCGCAATATCGTCTGAAAGCATATACGACAACGGCAAGGCGTCTAGTCGAGCTAACTCCGTCACTGCCCAGCTATCAACCCGATCTGTCTTGATGCGCGACTCAGCTATGAGCCGAGTCTTCTTCGGATGCGAGACAAGTATCTCGTACCCTCTCCCTCGCAATGCTCTGTAGACGGGCACGATGGACGTGGATGACTCCATCGCAACCTTATCGATCGGATATTGGCTGAGGAAGCTGAAGGGAAGGTTGTTCTACTTTATTATCGTGACAATATCACGATCTTGAACGACATGATCCATTCCGACGCGTTGTGGGCTGAACCTCACACTTGTTCCTGACACCAGCGCGTACTTTGCCTCGCCCTCGAATTTCCTGTGGATCTTCTTGCAGACATCAGAGATTGTTGAGCCAGCGGTTACTATCAGGGGGTCTTTGAAATCGGGCGAGCCGTTCCGGGGCTTGAGGTAGACCTTGATTACCCTCAGTCGATCATAGATGACCTCTTCCAGTTCGTCGAGGTTGAGGTTTTGATCTGCGGAGATTGGGATCAGATCCTCTCCCATTCGCTTTTTTGCCTCAGCCACGTACTTGGGGCTGACCAAGTCGATTTTGTTCAAGATACTTATTGATGGAATATATCGGCGATTTCCGGCCACTACGTCGATGAGTTGGTCGTCTGTAATGTCCTCTCTGATGATAACATTCCCGTGATTGATCTTGTACGTATTCAGTATTCCTCGGACAGTTGACTCGGCTAGATGAGTCAGCTTGCAGGTCGTCGTTATGCCGAGTCCGCCATGAGAGGATCGGTTGATCGTCACATTCGGAGGCTGAGTGTTGAGCCGGACGCCAATCTCATACAGTTCCTTCCTCAGAACGCTGATCTGATCGGGCTGAAATACATCCAATACTAGGAGTATTAGGTCGGCGTTCTTAGCAACGGATAGCACTCTCTTGCCTCTCCCGGTGCCGGTTGCCGCGCCCGAGATGATTCCGGGTAGGTCGAGAATCTGTATCCTCGCCCCTTGGTACTCGAGCAAGCCAGGGACAACCGTCAGAGTCGTGAAGGCGTATGGGGCCACCTTTGATTTGGCGTTCGTGAGCCTGTTCAGGATGGTTGATTTTCCGACGCTTGGCAGACCGATCAGTACCGCGGTGCAGTCGCCGCCTTTCTTCAGCTCGAAGCCCGCTCCGCCTTGCTTGGATCCTTGGGAGCGTTCTTGTTCCGCCCTAAGCTTTGCGAGCTTTGCTTTCAGCAAACCGACATGGTGTTCAGTGTGCTTGTTGATCTGAGTTCTTTTCATCTCCTCCTCTATTGCTTGAATTTTCTCTGGTAACCCCATGTTGGTCTACTCCGAGAGCCTATCGACTGTGATTGATGCTATCGTAGTACGATCTCTTGGATATCAGGGTGGTTTGTTAATTCCTGCAAGGATTTTGGAAAGCTCCTTCTTCGCTTCCAAATTGGCCTGTTTGAGAATTACAATTCTTTGTGCTTGAGGAGAGCCTGCACCATGCATTGACTCGACTAGGTAACCTACGCCCAGTACCATGTTCTCGACCAGTCTAATCATGCGCATTCTATTCTCTGCCGGGATGCTCGCTACTCCTTTCATGTACTTCTCAACGTACTTGCCAACCTCAGAGTGCTTGAGATCTTTCTCTGATGGCAGAGTGCCCACTAATCCTCCCGTGATATCCATCGCCAACCTTGCCATCTCAAACGGGAACCTTGTAACGTTCTGTTTGGTGGCGTTCGCGAGCAGAGGATTGACAACGTATGTTCCTGATGGTAGCTTGTAGCCTTCGTAGGAGCAGGCTAAGCCACAGGCGTACATTGTCTCGTTAAGGTGGATCATCTCCGTGATTTTCTCTCTTACGTGAGAAGCTCCTTGTACGCCGTTGTATTCGGCGATTGTTGCGGCGGCACCAATCAAGACATCACCTAGGCCGGTTTTGCAGCCTCCATAGTTCTGCCTGTGGTATGATGCGAATCTGTCGACGAGCGCGCCCGAGAACTCATGCTCTCCGCACATGAAGACTCGGTCCCAAGGAACGAACACGTCGTCGAAGACCACTAACGCCTCGTGTCCACCGTACATTGCATTTCCGACATCTATCTCGTTGCCTTCGAGTCTTCTTGTGTCGCTTGCCTGTCTTCCGATTATGTGGAGAATCCCTTTGGCATCGGTAGGTGTTGAGAACGAGACAGCGTAATCTCTGTCGTCCTCACTCATCGCGAGCGTGGGCATGACGATTATCTCGTGTGAATTGATCGCGCCAGTCTGGTGGGCCTTTGCTCCCCTAACAATGATTCCGTCTTTCCGCTTCTCGACGACCCTCACGTACAGATCAGGGTCTTTTTGCTGGCTAGGCCTCAGACTTCTGTCTCCCTTGACATCAGTCATGGCTCCGTTACATACCAAGTCGTTACGTTGAACATGCTTCAGAAACTCGTTGAACCTTGCATAGTATTGCGAACCGAGTTTCTGATCCAACTCGTACGTGACGCTCGACAGCGCGATCAGGGCATCCATTCCGACACATCTTTGGAAGCATACACCTGTCTTCTGCCCAAGTAACCTGAGCATCTTCACCTTCTTGACAAGGTCGTCATTGTTTTGCGGAATGTGTGTGAACCTATTGACCTTCTCACCTGTGAGGTGAGATGTTGCAGTCATCAAATCCGAGTACTCCGGATCCTTAGCAAGCTTGTATGTCATCGCGACGGCATTCTGCGACGGTTTTGTAAGCTGGAAGTCAGCTGGATTCTCGATCCGCTTACCTAGAAAGTACACTCGAAGTTTCAGCTGTCTGAGACTTTCGAGGTACTGTTCAGCGGTCTTCAAAGTATTTGTCATCTTCTCTGTTCAGTGAATGACACCTAATACGCGGGTAATTATGGTTTAGTTTGGACAGACTGAACCTCATCAGCATGTCTCTTTGCAAGCCTTTCAGGAGATCCGTGTGTCTTCCCGCTAGTTGTGCTGAGAACAGAGAGATCGGTCTCTAGAGCCTTCATGAACTTCGGGACTGAGAGATACGGGTCAAGGTCCGAGCATGAAGTCCTACGGCTGCGGGATTGCGAGGTCTTTCGTTCCTTTCTCTGATAGTTTGGCTTCAGGGTAATGTTTCTGAACTAGTTCTCTGATTATCTCTGCGTACTTGACTTTCTCTCTAGCGGCGAATGCGAGGCTTTCAGGTGAGACCCAAGGCTTGTACATCGCTCCTACGCCCGCCCCCGGCTCGATCTTGAAGTAACATGGTGCCGTTATCCTGCTTAGCTCAGGACATTCGTAGAATCGGTTGAACCCGCCAAACGAGTCGAACAGGTACACGTGAATGTCGACCGGTATATTGACTGCGGCTCGAATGGCTGCAAGTTGTGGGAGGCTGAGGTCCGCAACTGGGTTGAACGTGTCCGCTCCGAGGCTTTCGAGGACCTTCGCTCCGGCCGGGTTCGCGTGCCCTGCGAAGATGGAGACCTTGAACTTGATATCTTTCGGGATCTCGCCAGCCTTGCGTAGCTCGTTAAGCGCCCAAAGCAAACCTTCGTCGATAACTAGGAATCCTCTGAAACCAAGTTCGATTGAGCGCTTAATGTCCGCGATCACATAGCCCAGCTGGTCTGCTCCTCTGAAACGCATCCCAGACAACGCGCCTTCAGGGGTAGCGATCTGTCGTCCAACATCCCAGCCTGCTCTTGGGCCAGGGGTAAGTATGACTTCCATTTCGGCGTCCGCTGCAAGCTCAGCGAACTTCTTCAGTTCCGCTCGCGTCAAGAGCGTGGACCCCATAACGACGCTTATGAGTCTGTGAACGGGCACGTCCCTTTTCTTTGACTCATCAATCAAGGCTTCAAGTGTGTCGGGTCTCTCGACGCCGGAGATCTCGACACGCCAGTGGCAGCCGTCCGGGAACCGTTTGGCTGATGTGGGGAGCGAGTAGAGGTCTCTTCCCGGCAAGCCGATCTTTTCTAGCGCCTTCTCGATCTCTTTCATTCGAAGAACCCCGAAGAAACTCCTTTACGTTGTCATATAATACTTCGTTGCAGTCGTGCGACTCGATCGTTAGGGTATGCACTTAAAGCGTTCCCATTCAATAGTAGCGGATTCGGGTTTGAGACCTTGTTCAAACTCGGCGGTGTGATTCCTGCTCTCGTCACCCCGTTCACGGATGACGGGAAGAACGTTGATGAGGAACGCTTCAGAGGCTTGATCAGTCACCTCATGAGCCTAGGCGTGACTGGGCTAGTCCCTTGCGGAACCACTGGAGAATTTCAGAATCTCTCAGAACCGGAAAGAAGGCGCGCCGTGGAGATTACGATCGATGAGGCGAACGGGCGGATCCCTGTAATCGCGGGAACTGGTGCCAGTGGCACTGATCTTGCGATCGAGAAGACCAAGCACGCAAAAGACGCTGGCGCGGATGCCGCCATAATCGTCACGCCGTACTATCATAAGCCCGCAAACCGCGGCCTCTACGAGCACTATCGAAAGATCGCGGAGGCTGTTGACATTCCGATCGTGCTCTACAACATCCCCCAAGCGACCGGAGTCACCTTACCCTGGCAGATCGTGGAAGACCTTGTCGATATTCCGAATATCGCTGGATTGAAAGACAGCAGCGGAGAACTCCGCTACATCCTGACAGTCCTAGAGAAAGTCGGTGACAGGCTCCCTATCATGTGTGGGCATGACGAGGTGGTTCTACCCGCGCTCGCCGCAGGCTGTGCGGGTGTAATCTCAGCCAGCTCCAACGTCTTCCCAGATCATCATCTGAAGATCGTGAAGGCGGTCCAAGAGGGCAAGCTTGAC
>Ga0208039_1001485_pt1 | contig 9454 bp, 6 predicted proteins | sample June2015DPH_20_1_2_FD_184722 | JGI IMG/M metagenome (GOLD analysis project Ga0208039, IMG submission 184722) | Peatland microbial communities from SPRUCE experiment site at the Marcell Experimental Forest, Minnesota, USA - June2015DPH_20_150... | ecosystem: Environmental > Terrestrial > Soil >...
AGTCATGCACATCGAGTTCGCCGACGACGAGCTGCCGCACGGCGTGCAGTGGTATGAGCGCGTTTGGCAATGGCGGCAGTGTGTCCGCGACCAGGCTGAAACGATGCCTGCTTGATTGAGATAACGACCAGCGAGGAGCAAAGCCTATGCCCAATCTGTTCGATCCACTCTCGATCCGAGACCTAACTCTTCCCAATCGCATTGTCGTTTCACCGATGTGCGAGTATTCCAGTACCGATGGATTCGCGAATGACTGGCATCTGGTTCACTTGGGGAGCCGGGCCGTAGGGGGCGCGGGCCTGATTATGACGGAAGCCACAGCCGTTACACCAGAAGGACGGATCAGTCCCGAAGATCTCGGAATCTGGCGCGACGACCATATCGAGTTTCTCGCCCGCATTACCCGGTTCATTCACTCCCAAGGCAGCGTCGCCGGCATACAATTGGCACATGCCGGGCGCAAGGCCAGCACCTATCGTCCATCGGACGGGGATGGCGCCGTGCCCGAAGAGTCGGGCGGCTGGAAGAATGTGGTTGCCCCCAGCGCGATTCCCTTTGCCGATAACTATCCGATGCCGCAGGCTCTGACCCAGGAGGGAATTCAGACAGTTGTCCAGGCATTTGTCGAAGCAGCCGGCCGCGCCCTCGCAGCGGGATTCCGCGTGATTGAGATTCACGCGGCCCACGGGTATCTCATCTCTGAGTTTCTTTCGCCACTTGCCAATCACCGCACCGATGAGTACGGTGGCTCGTTCGAGAGCCGTATCCGCTTGCTCCTCGAGGTGGTTTCGGCAGTTCGCGGATCGTGGCCTGAGCGCGCGCCTTTATTCGTGCGCATTTCGGCTACAGATTGGGTGGAAGGTGGATGGACCCTCGACGAGTCCGTGGAGCTTGCCAAGCACCTGGAGAATTCCGGTGTGGACCTGGTTGATTGTTCCTCCGGCGGAAATGTGCCACCTGCCCAAATTCCCGTCGGCCCGGGATATCAAACGCCCTTCGCCGAAAGAATTCGTCGCGAAGCGAAAATCCTAACGGGTGCGGTGGGAATGATCACGGCTCCAGCGCAGGCCGACCACATCATCCGCACCGGCCAGGCAGACGTTGCAATCATCGCGCGAGAGTTTTTACGCGATCCCTACTGGCCTTTGCGAGCGGGACGCGACCTGGGATACCCAGTCCCCTGGCCCGTACAGTACATGAGAGCCGCTCCCGAGGGCACGAAGGCGCGCGTCCCGACAAACTTGTAAACACCGGCGTCTTCCCTCGATGCACGGCACGGAAACCCCGTAATGGTTGCGCTCCCGCCTCCTGGGCAGTTGTCCGGCTCCCCCGTCAGTGCGCTCGGCTGTCCGGAGACGGCGTTCGACGAAATAGATTCTCGTTAGTCGCCTGGTCTTTATCGACGATTCCGAAGGGGCAATAGTTCTGGCAGAGCAACGGCGCACTCGGAAAGTACTCCCTGATTCTGGCGCACAGGATTAAGCCGCAGGTCGGATTTCAGCCTCTCGGCCGCATTGGAGAGCCGGCGTGCCAAAGGCAGATTCTGCGCTTGCAGAGGGCGAATGCAGCCCTCCGCAAAACCTCGACAGGATCGCGCCCGAAAGGCGTTAGGGCTATGTCGGAAGTGCGCTACTGAAAGAGCCGTCGGGCAGTGCGAGGGTCCAATCGGCGCGCTTTCGATCCAGCCGTTTGAACGAAGCCGCGACACGTACGCTGTGGCCCTTGGGTTTTGAATCGAGTTTGGTCTGGGGATTATTGAAAGAAGGGGACTTGCAAAGCGAGGGCGTGATCCGGATTCATCGATTTCTTGGCATGCTTTCCGCTCACAACCGCCATCCTGCCGCAAGACTGGCGGAACTTATCGAAAATGCCTCGGCCCGTCAGCATCCTGCATTCCCCGCCCATTCCTCTTGGGCCGAGGCATTTCCGATCAAGGCTAGCGACCATCAGGGAGTTGAGGGACTTTGGTCCACCCTTCGGCGTTTGAACGAAGCCGGTTGCGCGGCAGACGCTGCGCGTGTCATAATTCACAGCGATGTGCCGAAATCTGACCGCTCTCTTGCTACCTCTGGGCGCTCCAACAACACCAGTGGAATCTATTACTTGCAGGGACAAGTCAATTGAAATCCCATAGCTGATCCGCATCTGCCGCAAACGCAAGCGGCTCCCTTCAAACGGCTCTATCGAAAGTGACCCGGCGAATCGGCATCTCCCTGTTCCCCCAACATTCTCGCGCCGGGTCACCCCCGATAAAGTTCTATCGTTACACAGGGTCTACGCTCGCCGGGGTACATTCGCCGCGAAGGCGATTTGTCGGGCAGAGCCCCCTCGTGAACCGAGAACGCATCCACTCGCGAGTGCCAATCGGCTCCACACAGTTTCTTGACTTGAGACTCACACGAAGCATATGATTTGTGTCACCGTCGAGCGCGTGTCCGAACATGATTGGGAAAACGGTTTCCCACTACTGCATTCTCAAGAATGCTGGGCGGCAGAATAGGTGTGGTATACAAGGCCGAGGACACAACACTCGGGCGCTTTGTCGCCCTGAAGTTCCTACTGGAATTTGTCACGGCAGTGTCCCCACCGCCGCCCGGCCGTCAGAGACCGCCACTCCAGCAAGAGCTGGAGCGCTTTCGGCGCGAGGCCCAAGCCGCCTCAGCAGTGGACCATCCCACCGTCTTCACGATCTACGAGATTGGCGAGCACGAGGGTCAGCCCTTCATTGCCGTGCAATTCCTCGAAGGGCAGACTCTGAGGAATTAATTGGTAGGGGGAGGGAGCAATGAACGGACGAGACCTTGCAATGCGGCTTATTGCAGCAGTTTTGATGGTTTGCGGCGTGCTGGCCGGTTCGCGTCTTGCCGCCCAGGTGGACACTGGAACCATCAAGGGAACGATCGTGGACCAGTCTGGCGCGGTCGTTCCCCATGCCAAGGTTAGCCTCACTAACGTAGGCACGAACTTCACCGTGACCGCCATGGCGAGTGACGCCGGCGCATATATTTTCACGCCAGTCAGAATCGGGGATTACACGCTCACCGCGGAAGCTCCTGGTTTCGCCAAGGCCGTTCAGTCAGAGTTTACGCTGAGCGTTCAACAGCAACTCGTGGTCAACCTCACCCTCAAGCCGGGCAGGGTGTCGCAGACAGTTGAAGTGACGGCTGCGCCGCCGCAGTTGCAAACGCAGGAAGCTTCCGTCGGCCAGGTGGTCGGCAGCCAGACCGTGAACAGCCTGCCGTTGAACGGGCGGAATTTCACCTTCCTCGCCCAAATCGTAGCCGGAGTCAACACGCCCCAAGCTGATACTCGCGGCAATGCCGCCTCCGGCGCCTTCTCGGCGAATGGCGAGCGGCCCGCCCAGAATAACTACCTGCTCGATGGGATTGACAATAACTCAAACACGATAGATTTCCTGAATGGCACAAACTTCGTTGTCTTGCCCCCCGTTGACGCCATTCAGGAGTTCAAGGTCCAGACGAGCAATTACAGCGCCGAGCAGGGCCGGGCGGGCGGGGCCATCCTCAACGCTACGGTAAAGTCCGGAACGAATCAGCTTCATGGCGACGTGTGGGAGTTTCTGCGCAACGATAAAGTGGACGCCGCCGACTTCTTTGAGGACTCCGGAGGGATCCAAAAGGGCGAGTTTCGGCAGAATCAATTTGGATTCACAATTGGCGGGCCGGTGGTGATTCCCCACATGTTCAACGGCCGGAACAAGCTCTTCTTCTTCGGCGATTACGAGGGCTTGCGAAGGGTGCAGGGGAGCGTGTTCACCAATTCGGTCCCCACCGCCCTCGAGCGGAGCAGTGGTTTCACGAATTTGGCTGAACTTGTCACCGAGCAAACGGGCAACAGCACTTCCACGGATCTGCTGGGGCGGACATTTCCTTTTGGAACGGTTTTTGATCCTGCCACAACCCGCCCCGTGGTTTGCGATACGACCGACGCGGTGACTGGGCTGCCGGCTCCGACGTGCGCCTCTGCAGGACAACCGGCCGGAACCACTCTAACCTATATCAGCGATCCGTTCTTTGGATCTGGCGGGACGACCCCCGTAGGGGCCACCATGGACTTCACCGGCTCCTGCCCGAGCCCCACTGCGTGCTTGCTCAATCAGGTTCCCGCCTCGCGGCTCGACCCGAACGCGATCAAACTTCTTAAACTTTATCCGCCCGCGCAGAGAGTAGGCATTGTCAACAACCAAACGTCCAATCCGAATCTCACCGAGCGCCGCAACGCCTTCGACACCCGACTGGACTTTAACAAGAGCGACAAAGACCAGATATTCAGCCGCTTCAGCTTTGTGGACGACCCCCAGTTCATCCCAGGTCCGCTCGGAGGGATTGCGGATGGCGGCGCTTTCCAGCAGGGAGTTCAAACTGCCCTGTCGGAACAAGGCACTATCGGCTGGACCCGCACCCTTTCGCCCACTACGGTGAACGAGGCGCGGGTTGGAATCACTTACATTCATACCACACGATACGACCCCGAGGGCACCACACTCGGGATTCCCGCACAGTTTGGAATTCAGGACGTGCCGCAAGTCTCCGAGAATGGCGGCCTGCCGGCGTTTACAATCGGCGGCTTGAACACGCTCGGGACGAATCAATTCCTGCCTTCCGATGAGGTCAACAACACGTTCCAGGTGACCGATAATTTCAGCAAGACGCACGGGAACCATTCCCTCAAGATGGGTTTCGAGTTTCAGCACATCAAATTCTCGGCGCTCCAACCCGTCTCGTCGCACGGCCTGTTCGACTTCAATGGCACGTATACCGGGGGTGGTAATACCGGAATCGCTCAGCTCCTCCTTGCTCCCATTGCCTCAACCGTGGCTAACGGAGTGGATTTTGTCGGCGGCTCCGATTTTATTCAAAACTCAAACATCTCGCTGATTGATGACATGCATAACTATTACGGCACGTACTTTCAGGACGACTGGAAAGTGACACCGAAATTGACCCTGAACCTCGGCCTCCGCTGGGAGCACTTCGGCCTGCCGGAAGAGGTCCACGGGCGGCAGGCTAATTTCGTGCCCGGGGTTCCCTTCTCCACGGCGGCCTACTTGGTTCCCGACTCAACCAAGAACCGGAATCTTTTCGCCTTAACTCCAAGCTTTAACGCCGCGCTGGCTGCCGATGGCATAGCGCTCCAGTTTGACAAGACCCCAGAACTCGGCACTTCCCCGAACCTGAACTTCGCGCCGCGCTTTGGCTTCGCCTACCAACTCTCACCCAAGCTGGTGATGCGCGGTGGCTATGGCCTCTTTTACGGCGGCTTTGAAGTCCAAAACGGTAACAACCAGGGGAATAGTTTTCCTTACGAGTTTCTCTTTTCGCTCTCCAGTCCCAACTCGTATACACCGATCACCGTGCCTGGGCTTGCCAACGCGCCCGCGGGCTGTACCACCGCTTATACTTTCGAGCTCGGCTTCGCTTGCACGCCGCTTGATCCGAGCCTGGTACCCGGATTCGGCGTCTCACTAACCGGCCTCCAAACTAACTTCCAGACGCCTTACAGTCAGGGCTGGAACCTGTCGTTCGAGTACGCTTTTACTCCGACCCTCACCCTGACCATGGGTTACGTGGGAAACACCACGCGCCACCTGGAGCTTTTTAAGGGGGCGAACAATGTGTCGCAAATCCTCCCCCCCAACACCTGTCTGGAAGCGCCGGGTTGTCCCGGCCAAAATCCAAACGATATCAGTTATGTCCCCTTCCCGGACTTTTCAGTTGGCACGACCTACCAAACCACCGACGGCGACAGTTATTACAACGGCCTTCAGACCACACTCGAGAAGCGCTATGCGAAAGGCTTGAGCTTCCTGGCTACCTACACTTGGTCACGGTGCCGAGGCGACGGGGCAGACCTTCTCAACGGTACGTCCATCGGCTTCAACGGGTATCGAGCTGTGGATGTTCCGGGCGCGGGGATTCAGGCTGATTATGGCGACTGCGACTTCGATATCCGTCACGTGGTGCACTTCAGCGGCGGATACGAACTCCCCTTCGGCCGCGGCAAGCAATTCCTAGCAACGGCCGGCCGAAAAATGGATCTGCTCGTCGGCGGCTGGAGCATGCAATGGATCGCCACGATTGAGGGCGGCCAGCCGCTAACACTTCCTTGTGACGACGGCCCCGCGGCCGGCGTTGGCTGCGACGATTTCACCATTCCGGGTGTGGACCGGCACGGTTCGGGAGCGCCTGATCATTTCCTGAATCCCGCCGCCTTTACCCAGCCCTGTCCGCCGCCGAGCTTTTCACAGCCCTCGACTTGCGTCCCCGGCGTAACCGGCCTTGGGTTGCTCGGCGGAACGGCTTCTCAGGTTTCTGGACCTGCCATCAGCCGGCTGGATTTCTCCCTGTTCAAAGAATTCCGGCTGTCGGACCGTTTCCGCATGCAATTCCGCAGCGAGTTCTTCAACATCCTGAACCATCCGACGTTCAGTGCTCCGGGATTCGGCGGCAACGGCGTCATTGCTATCCCAGGGTCAACGGATTTTCTCAACTCGTCTTTCGGCGAGATTGGTTCAACGCGCTTCCCGTTTAACGACCCGCGCCAGATTCAATTTGCCTTGAAGCTCTATTACTAACCGCTGGGACGCACCGAGGAACCGGGGCGGCCCAGCACGGCGGGTTTGGTAAGCCAGCTTTGCACTGCTTACCAGCGACACCTAGATCGACAGAAGTAAGCCAGTTTCCAACACGGACACCGAGCCGCCGAACTCCTTCGATTGCTCGGTGGGGCGAGGACGGTTTCTCCAGTTGCTTGACATGCCCTTGTCACCGTGCTGCCCCTACCACCCCGCCGGAGTGTCACGACGTTTCGGTCAGCCCACGTCATGCCATGCTGCCTTCGCCCCGAACGAGAGGGCTCGGCCTCCGAGGTTTATTTTTTTTTGTCGAGGCCACCTGTGGGTTCACTTGCGTTACGGCCCGGTGACTCGCTCACCATCCCGAGGATGGCTTTGTCGGTTGGCTTCATCCGCTTCGTTTCCTCCCCGGATGCAACCCAAGCTACAGAGCTTCTGACTTTTGTCCTGGTGGGACTAACTCCCACTGAACATGTCAGCCTTTCCTGGACACACTCGTTCGCCAAAACTCGGCGAGAGCCAGAATCTCATCCATGTAACATGGTACATCGCCTCCAGGATGCTATCTATTTCAAATGTGTTCTTAATTTTGGCGAGGGACAAGTATCGCAGCACCGTGTTAACCGCCTTTCAGAACGTTGCTGGCACGCTGCAGGCGCTCCAACAGGACGCCGACGGGTTAAAAGCCGCATCTGCCGCCAAGGATGCCGCCGCCGTCACGCTCGACCTTACCAGGAAACAACTTGAGTCCGGTTACACCAACTACCTGGCGCTGTTGAGCGCGGAACAGGCATATCAGCAAGCCCTGTTCAACCTCGCGCAAGCGCAAGCCAATCGTTACGCCGATACCGCAGCCCTGTTTCAGGCTCTGGGCGGCGGATGATGGAACCGGCCGGATGTGCCCAAGAATTAGATCGAGGGACGCCGCATGGAATGGCGACGATGAGACTCCGTCGAAAACACGGGCACTCTGTAGCTCGGACGCTGGACCGACTGGTTGCTGGTCTGGCAGTCCTGATGGTTTCAATCGTCTTTTTGTTGGTGGGACTTTCTGGTGCGTCGGTGATTTGTATCTTCCTGACCCTCGGGGTTGGGTCTATATCGGCATGATTATGAGTGTCGCCGCCGGCGTTCTCGTTTGGCTTTTTCGACCTGATGCCAAGCGAAAAAGCTCAAAGATATCCGGCTTGAAGAGGGCTAACCAAACATCGAAACAAATCCCGCAAGCACGCTCCGCCCGCACCGCGGCGTGCCAATTGTGTGCGACTCGGACGCCGCTGCTTAAGTTTTGCGAGTTGCGGTAGGGACGGCCATCACTGACCGCCCCCCGCACAGATCCGTACGGGCGCGTTTCGCGCATACGGCTCCCACCTTGGATGAGTGACGTCGAAGCGTTGGTACGGGTAGGGATGCAGCGTCCGAGGTTGGGGAAAGTAGCGGTCACAGACACGCATAAACCGGGCCCAGCTCATCCGCTGATTGCCACGCCGCTGCAACGCGTGCCGCCAGAGGCGACGCAGCCGTTGGCGAAAGAGCTCGAGACTGTCCAAGTTAACCGGTACGCCGTGGTAGTTGTAGAAGCCTGTGACGACACGCTGTAGCCACTCTCCCACGATGGCGATCGGCTCGTGTCGGCGCATGCGAAGCTGTTGTTTGAGGCGTTCCAGCTTCGCGACCACACGCTTGCGAGTCGTCTTCCGCCAAAGGGCAAAGTAGCCCTCCCGGTGTTTCCCGCAATAATGGGTGAACCCCAGGTAGTCGAGCGTCTCCGGCTTTCCTTCTCCCCGTTGCTTCCGGTCTCGTTCGGCCTTTCGACCGAACTCGATCAGTCGCGTCTTGTCCGCATTTAGTTCCAGCCCGAACTTCGCCAGGCGTTCCTGAAACTCCTTTTGGAATCCCTCGGCGTCTTGCCGGTGCTGGAACCCCACGACCAGATCGTCGGCGTAGCGCACGGCAATCACTACGCCGCGCGCCACCTTCCGCCGCCAAGCGTGAACCCACAGGTCGAAAACGTAGTGCAGGTAGATGTTCGCCAGCAACGGCGAGATCATGGCCCCTTGCGGCGTCCCCACCTTCGTCTCCGACCATTGGCCGTTTTCCGACACTCCTGCCCTGAGCCATTTCTGGATCAGACGCAAGATGCGCCGGTCGGCCACCCGATGCTGGACGAACTTCAGCATCCATTCGTGGTCCACGTGATCGAAGAAACCACGAATGTCTGCATCGAGCACCCAGTTCACCTTGCGTTTCATCAGACCAACCCAGAGTGCGTCCAACGCCATATGTTGGTGTCGACCAGGGCGAAAGCCGTATGAGAACCCGATGAAATCCACTTCATAGACAGCATTGAGAACCGTAGCAACCGCATGCTGAACAATCTTATCCTCCAGTGCGGCAACCCCCAACGGCCTCATCTTGCCATCAGCCTTGGGTATATAGGTTCTCTTTGAAGGCTGCGCACGATAGGTCCCTCTATGAACCCGATCGTTAAGATTACGCAATCGCGTTTCCGCATGGATCTCATACTGCTGCCATGTGAGACCGTCAACGCCGGGAGCGGCTTGCTTCTTTAGTGCATAAAAACTCGCCCACAGCAGATCAATGGTTACATGGTGCAGCAGATTGGTGAACCGTGCATGTTTATCCCGTCGTGCTGCTTCCCGCACACGCGTTAGCCCGCTCAACGCACTGTCCCGGCCCTGTGTCCGGAGCGCGGTCGTCTTTCGCATGTTCCCCTCTGTCGAACGCCTTCCCTCCACAACCTCCGCAGAAGCTTGGTACTGATCATCCTTGTTCGGTTGCTTCTTCGGTACTACGCGTTCGTCCGACTTCCCAGCAACGTGCATGGTGGGCTTAAAG